>ERZ779624.163-NODE-163-length-26099-cov-5.329903_pt1 | contig 26099 bp, 19 predicted proteins | sample MGYA00514190_ERZ779624 | MGnify/ENA primary metagenome ERZ779624 (study PRJEB29562, sample SAMEA4376706) | mouse gut metagenome | isolation source: Cecum | study: EMG produced TPA metagenomics assembly of the A DSS colitis mouse model was used to assess the... | reverse complement strand
TTTGCAATCTGGTATGGAGGCATTTCTTTTCTGGAAGATGATAAAAATTATATACTGGCAAGGCTGGGCATCGCCCTGGGCGTGTTGATGCTGGCAGGCTGGGCCGCAGTCGTTGTCATTGGATTAGGAGGTTTAGGATAATGGATTACAGAGTGTTTTTTGAGGAGATGAATAAAGGGATCAGGGAGCGGTTTGACCGGGCTATGGACAAGATCGGTGCTATTGGCCAGGAGGTAAACGCCCCAGAGCCCTTTACCCGGTATTTTGTCAAGGTGTCGGACTTTATGGTCATGATCGAGGAGTTGTACGAGGCGGTGGAGGAGGGGCGTTACCGTACCCTTCTGCTTCCCCAGCTGGAGGAGTGGAACGAGATGCTCTACGGGGATATTATGCCGGATCACTATGAGGAGAGCTACGCTAACCCGGCCTTTGCCGTGGCAATGCTGGGGGATGACTGGGGGCCTGTGATGGCTGCCCTCTACACGGAGATCCGGGGGCAGATTGCGTTTGCTATGGAGAGCCGCCTGACGGAGATCACGGTGTTAAACGAGCTGTTTGTGGAGATCTTCGATCTGTTTGGGGAGTCTGTGCCGGATGTGGGGGCGGTGAAGGAGCTTTTGCACCGGTTTTACACGGATAACAGGGAGCTGATGGTGGGCTGGCGCACCAGGGAGCTTCTGGACCCGGCGCTGACTTTTGGGAAAGATATTGTCATGAACTGCAATCTGGAGGATATGCGGTATCTATATTATTACGGGGAGTATGTGTCTGAGGAGGAGGCAAAGATCGCCGACTTTTTGAACCATCTGCCGGAGGAGACCATTGACAAGATGGCCCGCACATACACGGAAGGGTATCGGAGGGGCTTTGAGGTCATGGGCAAAAAGCTGGAGGGCAAGAAGAGCGTGGCTGTGATCTACGAGCTGGGCTTTGAGCGTATGGTCCGCCGTGCTGTGGAGCTGTTTGGGGAGATGGGGCTGGAGGCGGTGATCTTCCGGGCTCCGGTGTGGTCGGTGAACAAAAATCCCAACCGGAAAAGGGGGTTTCACGGTTCTTCGCCTAACAAGCAGTATGAGTATGACCACCGCTATGACACGGTCCTGTATCTGGATAAGGCATTTACGGACCACAAGGAGGCTGCCCTTAAGGCGGCTCATGAGCAGTGGAAGCGTCAGGGGCGGGAGTACGGCGGCCCGGCTGTCATCGAGACTTTTGGGGAGGAGGGATTCGCGCCACGGAATAAGCGGGAGGCCCTGGCTTTGAGCCCGGATCAGGAGAAGCTGACCATTGCCCATGCCAATGCGTGTACCCGCATCAGCAATGAGTACGTGCCGGGGGATGAGACCAGCTTTACCATCATCGCGTTTCCCAAGCCGTCTATCGGGGAGAAGTTTAAGGAGATCTTTGATGAGACCATCCGCATAAACACCCTGGATTATGAGGAGTACAAGAAGATCCAGCAGGCGATTATTGACCGGCTTGACGGGGCGGAGTATGTGGTGGTCACAGGAAAGGGCGCAAACAGGACGAATCTGCGGGTGAGCCTTCACAGCCTTCATGACCCAAAACGGCAGACCAATTTTGAGAACTGTGTGGCTGATGTGAATATTCCCCTGGGCGAGGTGTTTACATCCCCGGTGCTTGCGGGGACGGAGGGGATTTTGGAGGTCAGCAGCGTGTATATCGGAAATTTCCAGTTTAAGAACCTGGTGATGGAGTTTAAGGACGGGAAAGTGATTTACTATGGCTGTGACAATTTTGAGGATAAAGAGGCGGGCAGGGCTCTGGTGAAGCAGGTGATCATGAAGAATCATGACACGCTGCCCATGGGAGAGTTTGCCATCGGCACAAACACCGTGGCTTACGCCATGGCCCAGAGATTCGATATTGTGGATAAGCTGCCTATCCTGATTGTGGAGAAGATGGGACCTCACTTCGCGGTGGGGGATACGTGCTACAGCTGGTCTGAGGACATGGTGATCTGCAATCCTGACGGCAAGGAGGTGATTGCCAGGGATAACGAGATCTCCATCTTGCGCAAGGAGGACCCGGGGAAGGCTTATTTTAGCTGTCATACGGATATTACCATCCCCTACAGAGAGCTGGGGGAGATCTACGGGGTTGACAGGCATGGGGAGAAGCTGCCGGTGATTGCGGACGGAAGGTTCGTGGTGCCGGGGGCGGAGAAACTGAATGAGGCGTTAAAGGACTGTTAAGTTTCTGGTGTAAAGGGTTAAGGACCAGGGGGCCGTGGGGGGATGTGGACGGCGGCCCCCTGTGGGAATCGAGAGAAGCTGTGAAGTGAGAGGGGAAGGACCGGATGAATCTGATTGCCGCGGTGGACAGACATTGGGGGATCGGGAGAAACGGCAGGCTGCTGCTGTCGATCCCTGAGGATCAGAGATTGTTTCGTCAGGAGACTCTGGGCAAGACCGTGATCATTGGGAGAAAGACCCTGGAGAGCCTGCCAGGGGGGCAGCCTTTGTATGGAAGGCGGACCATTGTGCTCTCCCGGGGGGAGAAGAAAAGGATGAAGGGCGCTGTGTGGGTGGGCAGCGTGCAGGAGGCTCTGGAGGCGGTGAAGGACTGCAAAAGAGAGGATGTGTTTGTGGCAGGTGGAGAGGAGATCTACAGGGCTTTCCTGCCTTATTGTGATACGGCCCATGTGACGTTTGTTGATTATGTTTATGAGGCGGACGCCTATTTCCCTGATCTGGACCGGGACCCGGGCTGGGTTCTGGACGTGGAGACGGAGGAAGCCACTTATTTTGACATTTGCTACACGTTCCGCAGGTATGTAAGGAGGGCTGGGGAACGCGGAGTTGAGATAGAGGAATAGAGATACAAAGACAACTGTGAGGAACGGCGGAACTTTTGTGAAAAGGGATCCGCCTGATTCGGATGACAAGGAGAGCAGAGAACAGATGAGAGATGGACGAAAGAGGCTAAGGGGATACGGGACAGGGATCCGCCGGGGAGCTGTGTTTCTGCTTGCGGGGATGCTTTTGTGGCAGCAGCCGGTGACAGCGTTTGCCACATCGGCAAGCAGGGCGGCCAAGGAAAAGAAGGAGGCGGAGCAGAAGCTGAATGAGGCCAACAAAAGGGCCAATGAGGCTCAGCAGAAGATCACCAACACCCAGTCCGAGGTTACCAGTTTAAGCAGCGAACTGTCGGAGCTGATTGCGGAGATCACGCTTTTGGAGGCGGATATTGATTACAAAAATGAGCAGATCCATGAGGCCCAGGGGGAGTACGACGCTGCCAAGGTCCGGGAGGAAGAACAGTATGACGCCATGAAGAAGCGGATCAAATATATGTACGAGAGGGGGGAGACAGAGTATCTGGACATTCTCCTCCAGGTGAAGAGCATGACAGAGCTTTTGAATAAGAGCGAGTACATAGAGGCCCTCTACACTTATGACAGGGAGAAACTGGAGGAGTTCCAGGAGACAAAGCTCCAGGTAAAACAGTACAAGGCTCAGCTTGAAAATGAGAAGGCGGAGATGGAGGGAATGCAGCTGGAGTACGCGGCCCAGCAGACAGAGCTTGAGAATACCATTGCAAGGAAGCGGCAGGAGATCGCCAATTTTGATGAGCAGCTGGCTGCAGCCCAGGCGGAGGCAGCTGCTTACACGGCTACCATCGCCAAGAAGAACGAGCAGATCCGTCAGGCCCAGGCGGAGGAGGCCAGGAGACGGGCCGAAGCCCAGAGGGCGGCGGAGGAAGCCAGCAGGCAGGCAGCGGAGGCGGCCAGGCAGGCAGAGCTTGCCAGCAGCGCGGCGGAGGAGAGCGCTCAGCTGGGGGATGCCATTATCGCCCAGAATCCGGGCGGGAATCCGGATCTTAACAATACTCAGAACGTTCAGGCTCCCCCCGCTGCCCAGACTTCGGCTTCCACCACAGCAGCGTCCCAGGGGCCTAAAGCGGAGACAACTAAGGCCCAGACCCCGGAGACCACTAAGGCTGCCAGCAGCGGCGGTTCTGGCAAGGGACAGTCTGTGGCAAACTACGCCATGCAGTTTATCGGCAACCCTTACGTCTACGGAGGCACCAGCCTGACCAACGGCGCGGATTGTTCGGGGTTTGTCCAGAGCGTATATAAGAATTTTGGGGTGAGTCTGCCCAGAAGCTCCTCCCAGCAGCGCTCCGCAGGAACGGCAGTGGATTATGCGGACGCTCAGCCAGGGGATATTGTGTGCTATGCGGGCCATGTAGGCATCTATATCGGAAACGGGCAGATCGTCCACGCCAGTTCTCCCACCACGGGGATCAAGGTGGGCAATGCCACTTACAGGAGTATTTTAAGCGTGCGGAGGATCTTAAATTAATATGGCTAAGGCAGTGACAAAGGAAGAGAAGTACAGGCAGATGATCGAGACACCGGTGGAGAAGCTGATTCCCCGCCTGGCGGTGCCTACCATCATCAGTATGCTGGTGACCTCCATCTACAATATGGCGGATACTTTTTTCGTCAGCCAGATCGGGACCAGCGCCTCGGGGGCTGTGGGCGTTATGTTTTCCGCCATGGCTATGATCCAGGCCATCGGTTTTACCCTGGGAATGGGCAGCGGCAATTATATCTCCAGGTCTTTGGGGAGCCGGGATGAGGAGACTGCCGCCAAGTCGGCGGCAACGGCGTTTTTTACAGGCGGGATCATCGGCATCCTGATCGCGGTGTTTGGGACTCTGTTCTCCAGGCAGCTGGTGTTTTTGCTGGGGGCTACGGACACCATTGCCCCCTTTGCCCAGAATTATGCCAGATATATCCTGGCGGCGGCTCCGTTTATGATCACTTCGTTTGTGATGAACAATATCCTGCGGGCTCAGGGCAACGCGGTGTTTTCCATGGTGGGCATCACCGCGGGAGGGATCTTAAATATGTTCTTAGACCCGGTGCTGATCTTTGGGTTTCACATGGGGATTTCCGGCGCCGCCATTGCCACTATGGTCAGCCAGATGGTCAGCTTTTCCATCCTTCTGTTCCAGTGCAATATGCAGAAAGGGTGTATCGCCATCCGGATTTCCAGGTTTACGCCCACTCTTAAGATATACGGGGAGATCCTTCACGCGGGACTTCCCTCTTTCTGCCGCCAGGGACTGGCAAGCGTGGCCACAGTGGCCCTGAATTTTGCGGCCGGGCCTTACGGGGACGCGGCTATCGCCGCTATGTCCATTGTGTCCCGGTTTATGATGTTTGTCAATTCCAGCCTTATCGGCTTTGGCCAGGGATTTCAGCCTGTGTGCGGTTTTAATTTCGGCGCTAAGCGGTATGACCGGGTGCTGGAGGCTTTCTGGTTCTGCGTCAAGGTGGCTGTGGTCATGCTGACTTCTTTCGGGATCACGGCTTTTATGCTCAGCAGGCCTATTATCACCATGTTTCGGAGGGAGGATGAGGAGGTAATCCGCATCGGAACTTTGGCTCTGCGGCTTCAGCTGGCCACCATGCCCTTCCAGGCATGGGTGATCATGGTGAATATGCTGACTCAGTCTATCGGATACGGGTTTCGGGCCTCCCTGGTGGCCATGGGCAGGCAGGGGGTGTTTCTGATCCCTGCTCTTTGGATTTTCCCGAAAGTTTTCGGGCTTTTAGGACTGCAGATCTGTCAGCCTGTGGCGGATATGTTTACGTTTGTGCTGGCTACGGGGATCGTTATGGGGGTGCTGAAGGAGTTAGGGCAGATGAGGGATGAAGAAGCTTTGTCAGATAGGCGCGGGTTATCATAAGAAGAGATGGAAGGAGAGTAGGAGAATGGGGATGGGTTATCTTAAAAGGAGGATCGCAGGTTTTGTTGTGGCCATTGCCATGCTCCTGGATCTGGGAGTTATAACGTCTTTTGGGGAACCGCCGGCCTGGCCCGGGGATGTGGGGATCGTGGCCGGGGCGGGCATTGTCATTGACGCGGATTCCAAGGCTGTTCTCTTTGGACAGCAGATCCATGTTCCCTACCCGCCGGCCAGCATTTTGAAGCTTTTGACTGCCCTTGTGGTGGTGGAGAACTGCGAGATGGACGAGACGGTGACTTTTTCATATGACGCGATCCACAACCTGGAGGCGGGAGCGGGCAACAAGCTGTCTCTGGCGGAGGGAGACCAGATCTCGGTGAAGGATTGCCTCCACATGATGGTCTTGATATCCAGCAACCAGTCGGCTAATGCCCTGGCGGAACATGTGGGGGGAAGCCGGGAGGGCTTTGTGGCCATGATGAATGAGAAGGCGGCAGAGCTGGGATGTTCCACGGATGAGACTCATTTTGCCAATCCGTCGGGCCTTAATGATGACAGCCAGTATGTCAGCGCCTACGATATGGCTTTGATCGCGGCCGCCGCTTTTGAGAATGAGGATGTGTTCCGCATTGCGTCCACGAAAAAGTATTCCGTGGGCCCAACCATCAATAATCCTAACGGGGCGAATATCAGCATGGAGCACCGCATTGTCATGGAGGAGAGCAGGGGAAGCGAGTACTACTGCGAGGGCGCGAAGGCGGGAAAGACCGGCTATACTTCCAAGGCGGGCAATACCCTTGTGACTTACGCGGAGAGGGACGGGAGACGGCTTATCTCCGTGATTTTGAAGGGGAGCGACAAGTACCAGTATTATATGGATGCCAAGAATATCATGAATTTCGGGTTCTCTTCTTTTAAGAATGAGTCTGTTGCGGGAAATGAAGGCTTTTTGCAGGAGCAGGAGGAGTTTGACTTTGGGGGGACGGTGTATCCCGCGTCGAGACTGCGGCTGGAGGAGGCTGCGGTGACGCTCCCTCTGGCTGCCGGATTTTCCGACGCCCAGAGGAACCTGGTGACAGGGGAAGACCTTCCCGCCGACCACCCTGAGGCGGCTGTGGCTATGCTCTCCTACACGTATAATGAGCGGCGGGTGGGAAGCGCTTATATCTATGACAGGGAGACAGAGGAGCGGCTGGCGGCTGAGCAGGCCAGCAGGGAGGCTGAGGAGGCGTCCCGCCTGGCGGCCGAGGCCATAGGTGAGAGCCAGCCGGAGAGCCAGGAGGCGGAGACTGCCCCGGAGACGGATGAGAAGGAGGCAGGAAAAAAGGAGGGGGGATTTCTTTCCGGATTTTCCATGAGCCAGAATCAGATCCTTGTCCTGGTGGCAGGTGTGGGCCTGGCGGTTGTTGTGGGGCTTGGGATCATCCTTGGTATTCGGAAACGGAAGGAGAGGATCGCCAGAGAGCAGCGGCGGGAGAGGCGGAGACAGCGGCTTTTGGAGATTGGGTATAATGAGGAGGAGTTTGAGGAGCTGATGAGGAAGCGGCGGGAAAGCGGGGCGGAGCGGAAGAAGTGAGAGAGTGAGACGAAGAAAGAGAAAGAGCGAGACAGCCGGGGGAGGTTGTTCGCTTGTGGCTACGGCCTTTTTCATACATGCTTTGCCAAAATCCTGTTACCTATGCTATGTTACCTATTTGTTACCTGCGGAGCAATTTTTAAGGCATTTCACGGCAAATCTGTCAGAATGTAGATAAAATAAAAAAGTACCGTAATCCATGAAATTACGGTACTTTCTGACTTTCTATAAAATGTTAATTCAGAACTTCCCAGCCTTCGCTGCTTCCTCAACAGCCACTGCCACAGAAACAGTCATGCCAACCATCGGGTTGTTGCCTGCGCCGATAAGACCCATCATCTCAACGTGAGCCGGAACGGAGGAGGAACCTGCGAACTGGGCGTCAGAGTGCATACGGCCCATGGTGTCGGTCATACCATAGGAAGCCGGTCCTGCGGCCATGTTGTCTGGATGCAGGGTACGGCCTGTGCCGCCGCCGGAGGCAACGGAGAAGTACTTCTTGCCTTTCTCCACGCACTCTTTCTTGTAGGTTCCCGCAACCGGGTGCTGGAATCTGGTAGGGTTGGTGGAGTTGCCGGTGATGGAAACGTCAACGCCTTCTTTCCACATGATGGCAACGCCCTCGGTCACGTCGTTGGCGCCGTAGCAGTTTACCTTGGCACGGGGACCGTCGGAGTATGCCTTTCTGTATACTTCCTTAACCTCGCCGGTGTAGTAGTCCATCTCGGTCTCAACGAAGGTGAATCCGTTGATCCTTGCGATCACCTGAGCAGCGTCCTTTCCAAGGCCGTTTAAGATAACGCGCAATGGTTTCTGACGAACACGGTTGGCCTTCTCTGCGATACCGATGGCTCCCTCTGCAGCCGCAAAGGACTCGTGGCCAGCCAGGAACGCGAAGCAGTCGGTCTCTTCTTCCAGAAGCATCTTGCCCAGATTGCCGTGGCCAAGGCCCACTTTACGCTGGTCGGCAACGGAACCGGGGATACAGAAGGACTGAAGGCCCTCGCCGATGGCAGCGGCCGCGTCGGCAGCTTTGCGGCAGTCTTTCTTGATAGCGATGGCGGCGCCTACGGTGTAAGCCCACTTTGCGTTTTCAAAACAAATAGGCTGAATACCTTCCACCATCTTATATACATCTAAGCCGGCATCCTTGGTGATCTTCTCAGCTTCTTCGATGGAAGCGATGCCGTAGCTTGCCAATACTTCATTGATTTGTTTGATACGTCTCTCGTATGATTCAAATAATGCCATGATATGTATTTCCCTCCTGAATAATGATAACGGAAATGGTTCGAAATCTAATAAACCGGAAAACGCAAACTCTTAGTTTTGCGATTGCGCAGCGGAAATCTTTCCCCGCGCGTGTAGTGGTGCTTTATTCCTGACGTGGATCAATGATCTTTACTGCGTCTGCCACACGGCCGTACTGGCCTTTGGCCTTCTCCCATGCGGTGTTGGGGTCGTCGCCCTTCTTGATGAAGTCGGTCATCTTGCCAAGGCTTACGAACTGGTAGCCGATGATCTGATCTTCTGCGTCAAGAGCGATGCCGGTTACATATCCTTCTGCCATCTCAAGGTAACGAGGACCTTTTTTCAGAGTTCCATACATGGTACCAACCTGGGAGCGCAGGCCCTTGCCCAGATCCTCAAGCCCGGCGCCGATGGGAAGTCCCTCCTCGGAGAAGGCGCTCTGAGTTCTGCCGTAGGCGATCTGTAAGAACAGCTCTCTCATAGCGGTATTGATCGCATCACATACAAGATCCGTGTTCAATGCCTCCAATACGGTCAGGCCCGGAAGGATCTCGGACGCCATAGCCGCGGAGTGGGTCATGCCGGAGCAGCCGATGGTCTCAACCAGGGCTTCCTGGATGATGCCTTCCTTCACGTTCAGAGTCAGCTTGCACGCGCCCTGCTGGGGAGCACACCAGCCAATGCCGTGGGTCAGGCCGGAAATGTCGGAAACCTGTTTGGATTTTACCCATTTTGCTTCCTCCGGGATCGGAGCTGCGCCATGATGAACGCCCTGTGCAACTGTGCACATCTTCTCTACTTCATGTGAATAAATCATTGTAAAACTCCTTTCAAATAAGTAATAATTGTGAAGTACTTTGCTCGTTAAAATTATCACATCATACTTGATAGTATTTTCTCACAAAATGTCAAAATAGTCCAGAGTTTTTTTCTAAAATTTTCCGGAAATTTCTTTCAAAATGAGGAGGCATAGGGAACTATGACATATAGTTAGGGAAATGATATCTGCCAAGTTATCTATAAATCGAGAAATATACCAGGATATATGTCATGGAGAAAAGGCTGTTAGGCAGCTAAATGGCAATAAATAAAAGGTTGCCAAAATGTATACTTTTTGGTAACTAATCCCTTCAGGATACAGAGATGTTATTATGACTGCCCAAAACGAAACAGGGGTAGAGATACTGACGGATAAGGTTTGTAAGACCGTCCATCAGTCAGAGAAAGGAAGCTTGGTCTGCGACTAAAGCCGTCCCTTGCTCACTCAACAATACAGCAGTATGACGAATTTAAGGTTCCGGTTTTTTCGGGTTAGGGATAGATGGAGTTGCCTCTTTCACAAACTCCCCCATCCTCTCCCCATAAGTTTTCACATACAATTCCAGATATTCATCAAAGGTAACCCTGGTATTATTGCTTAGGATTTCCATTCGTACCCCGAAAAGGTCCGCCATAAAGCCCAGATCTGTGATGCCGTTTTTGTGGTAGAACCGTTTCCGCCTGATCCGCTCTTCAAGATTATCCGCCTCCTGGGAAGTGGTCTCGATCTCGATGATCGTCCGGCGTCCCTCATAGAACTCCAAAAGAGCCTTGAGGGCGGTGGAGCCATAGCCTTTGCCCCGCTTTTGAGGGGCAAAAGCAAAATAATCAAGAAGAACTTTGTCCTCATAGGAAATGGTTATGGCAAGGCCGAGAAATTGGCCGTTTTCTTCTATGGAAAGAAGATCGGTAAATCCCTCCCGGCTTTTTTGGCAAATGATCTGGAACGGTTTTCGTTCGTTTTTGGGAAAGGAGGAAAGGTAGAGGGTTTCCATCTGTTCTAATCTGGCCTGGTGTGCCTGGTCGTCGGGGTGAAGTGATTTCAATTTTATCATATGGTGTATCTCCGTTTCTGTGGTGTTTTTAGTACATCATTGTATTAATTCACGAGTAAATAGCACTCGCAAATTAGTGTAACGATGTACAAGAGACAGGCACCGCTACACCGCCACAAAGGCACTTGGATGTATTATACATGGAATAATAAAAAGAATCAAGGGAAGATCATTCGGTTTTTCCTGCCTGTGAACAGTAAGTGTGCCCAATTAAAGTAACAGTTCAGGTAGGTCTGCGCGTTTACCGCGCTGACCGTACGAAAACGTAATGGTACAATCAAGAGCAGAAAGGCAGGTGTTTAAAATGGCAACAAAAAGCGCGAATGTGACGGCTCACGTTCAGCCGGAAATCAAGCGCGGCAGGCGGAGGCGATTTTGGATAAAATCGGACTGCCCGTTAATGACGCCTTTTCCAAAATTCGTAAGGGGATTTGAATATGCGGTATGATGTAAAACTGACCTATCAGACTAATAAAAATGATCGCTAATATAATCAGTATATTTAACCATATACTGATTTATTTTCTGATAATCTGACAATTTCCCTAAAAAACAGCCTGAAAAACTATTTACAAATCGGTTCAAAAGTAGTATCATCATGTCAGCATTTTAAAACAAAAACAAAAAACAGGACAAAGGGCATAGGCAACAGCCTACACGCCTGCGCCTGCGAAAGGGAGGATGGCTATGGAACAGAGGGGCCTGTACGACCCGAGGTTCGAGCACGACAGTTGCGGCATTGGCGCGGTGGTGAACATGAAAGGGATTAAAACCCACAAAACCGTGGAACAGGCGCTTGGCATTGTGGAGAACCTGGAACACAGGGCGGGAAAAGACGGAGAGGGCAAGACTGGCGATGGTGTCGGTATCATGCTTCAGATCTCCCACAAGTTTTTCAAGAAGGTGACAAAGCCTCTTGGGATTGAGCTTGGGGATGAGAGAGAGTATGGTGTCGGCATGTTTTTTTTGCCCCAGGATATGCTGGCCAGAAGGCAGGCCATGAAAATGTTTGAGATTATTGTGGAGAAAGAGGGGCTTACATTTCTTGGATGGCGCAAGGTTCCCGTAAAACCGGAGCTGCTGGCGAAAAAGGCGGTTGATAAGATGCCCTGCATCCTCCAGTGCTTTGTGAAAAAGCCGGAGGCCATGGAAAAGGGGCTGGAGTTTGACCGCAGGCTTTACGTGGCCCGCCGGGTGTTTGAGCAGAGCAGCGACAATACTTACGTGGTGTCCTTAAGCAGCCGGACCATTGTGTACAAGGGAATGTTTCTGGTGAAGGAGCTTCGGCAGTTCTTTCCCGATCTCCAGGACCAGGATTATGAATCCGCCCTGGCCACGGTTCACTCCAGGTTCAGCACCAACACCAATCCCAGTTGGATGCGGGCCCACCCAAACCGGATCATTGTCCACAACGGGGAGATCAACACCATCCGGGGCAATGTGGACAAGATGCTGGCCAGGGAGGAAACCATGGAGTCCCCGTTCTTTAAGAACGAGATGCACAAGGTTCTGCCCATCATCAATCAGGAGGGGTCCGACTCGGCTATGGTGGACAATGCCCTGGAATTTATGATGATGAGCGGCATGGATCTGCCTTTGGCAGTGATGATTCTGATTCCCGCACCGTGGCAGTACGATCAGTCCATGCCCCAGGAGGTGAAGGATTTCTACCATTATTATGCCACCATGATGGAGCCCTGGGACGGCCCGGCTTCCATGGTATTTTCCGACGGGGACGTGCTGGGGGCGGTGCTGGACCGCAACGGCCTGCGGCCCTCCAGGTACTATGTGACCGACGACGGGTATGTAATCCTGGCTTCCGAGGTGGGGGCCATTGACATTGACCAGACCCATGTGTTAAAAAAAGACCGGCTGCGCCCGGGGAAAATGCTTCTGGTGGACACCAGGCAGGGAAAAATCGTGGCGGACGAGGAATTGAAGCTTTACTACGCAGGCAGAAAGCCTTACGGCCAATGGCTGGATTCTTATCTGGTGGAGCTGAAACATTTAAAAATCCCCAATGTGGGCGTTCCGGGGATGACCGGGGAGAAGCGGGCAAGGCTTCAGAAAACCTACGGCTACACCTATGAGCAATTGCAAAACATGATCTTGCCCATGGCTCTTAACGGGGCGGAGCCGGCTGCGGCTATGGGAGCGGACATCCCTCTTGCGGTGCTGTCAAAGAAGCATCAGCCCTTGTTCAACTATTTTAAGCAGTTGTTTGCCCAGGTAACCAATCCGCCTATTGACTCTATCCGGGAGGCCATTGTCACCAGCACCACTGTGTTTGTGGGGGAGGACGGAAATGTTTTGGAGGAAAAGCCGGAGAACTGCAAGATTCTCCAGGTGAACAATCCCATTCTCACCTGCACGGATCTTTTGAAGATCAAATACATGAAAAGGCCGGGCTTTCAGGTGGAGGTCATTCCCATTACCTACTATAAAAATACTTCTCTGGAAAAAGCTATTGACCGGCTGTTTCTGGAGGTGGACCGGGCGCACCGGGCGGGGGCGAACATTATTATTTTGTCGGACCGGGATATTGACGAAAACCATGTGCCGATCCCTTCTCTGTTGGCGGTGTCGGCGCTGCAGCAGCATCTGGTTAAGAGCAAGAAGCGCACCGGCGTGGCATTGATTTTGGAGAGCGGGGAGCCCAGGGAGGGTCACCATTTTGCGGCCCTTTTGGGGTACGGGGCCTGTGCGGTGAACCCTTATCTGGCCCAGGAATCTATCCAGTACCTGATCGAGTCGGGAATGCTTCACAAGGATTATTATGCAGCGGTGGAGGATTATAACAGCGCGGTGCTCCACGGCATTGTAAAGATCGCGTCCAAAATGGGGATTTCGACCATTCAGTCCTACCAGGGCTCCCAGATTTTTGAGGCCATCGGCATTTCTAAGGAGGTGGTGGACAAATATTTTACCAACACCGTAAGCCGGGTGGGCGGCATCACCCTGGAGGATATTGCGGGGGATGTGGCCAGCCTTCATTCGGCGGCTTTTGACCCTCTGGGCCTTGACGTGGATTTGACGCTGGACAGCGCGGGGAGCCACAAGGAGCGGGCGGGAAAGGAGGAGCACCTTTACGACCCGCTGACCATCCATCTTTTGCAGGAGGCCACGAGAAACGGGGATTATGAGACCTTTAAACAGTATTCCCGGGCCATACACAGGGAGGGGCGGACCATGAATCTGCGGAGCATCCTTGATTTTAAGTATGACCCAAAGGGCGGCATTCCCCTGGAGCAGGTGGAGAGCGTGGATTCCATTGTGAAGCGGTTTAAGACCGGCGCCATGTCTTATGGGTCCATTTCCCAGGAAGCCCACGAGACGCTGGCCATTGCCATGAACCGGCTGGGGGGCAAATCCAACAGCGGGGAAGGCGGGGAGAGCTTGGAGCGCCTTGGGTCGGCAATGGGGAAGGGCCAGGGCCAAAATACCTGCTCTGCCATCAAGCAGGTGGCTTCGGGGCGGTTTGGCGTCACGTCCCGGTATCTGGTCAGCGCCCGGGAGATTCAGATTAAGATGGCCCAGGGGGCAAAGCCCGGGGAGGGCGGACAGCTTCCGGGGAAAAAGGTGTATCCCTGGGTGGCAAAGACCCGCCATTCTACCACAGGGGTGGGGCTGATCTCGCCGCCGCCTCACCATGACATTTACTCCATCGAAGATCTGGCCCAACTGATTTTTGACCTGAAAAATTCCAACACCCAGGCCAGGATTTCCGTGAAACTGGTGTCCGAGGCGGGGGTGGGCACTGTGGCCGCGGGGGTTGCCAAGGCCGGGGCCCAGGTGATCTTGGTTTCGTCCTTTGACGGGGGCACAGGGGCCGCGCCGCCGAATTCTATTTACAATGCGGGACTTCCCTGGGAGCTGGGGGTTGCGGAGGCCCACCAGGCCCTGATTATGAACGGGCTGCGGGACAAGGTGATTTTGGAGACCGACGGGAAGCTGATGACCGGCCGGGATGTGGCCATTGCCTGTATGCTGGGGGCGGAGGAATTTGGATTTGCCACGGCGCCCCTGGTGACCATGGGGTGCGTCATGATGCGGGTGTGCAATTTGGATACCTGCCCTGTGGGCATTGCCACCCAGAATCCCAAGCTTCGCAAGCGGTTTAAGGGAAAGCCGGAGTATGTGATGAATTTCATGCGGTTCGTGGCCCAGGAGCTGAGGGAGTACATGGCCGCCCTGGGGATACCCACTATGGATGAGCTGGTGGGGAGGACGGATTTGTTAAAGAGACGGGATGAGGCTTTGGGGGGCAGGGCTGCCAGGGTGGATTTGAGCAGTCTCCTTGGCAATCCTTATGGGGAGGTGAAGCTGGCAGGGTACAAGTCAAAACAGGCTTTTGATTTTAAATTGTCCGACTCGGTGGATGAACGGGTTTTCTTAAAGACGTTAAAGCCGGCTCTGGCCGCGGGGCAGAAGAGGAGCATTGAGACGGACGTGTCCAATGTGGACCGGACCCTAGGCACGATTTTGGGGTCGGAGATCACCAGGCTGCACCCGGAGGGACTTCCGGAGGACAGCTTTACCATCCGCTGTAAGGGCAGCGGGGGCCAGAGCTTTGGGGCGTTTATCCCCAGGGGCCTGACGCTGGAGCTGGTGGGCGACAGCAATGATTATTTCGGCAAAGGGCTTTCCGGCGGAAAGCTTGTGGTGTATCCGCCCGCGGGGGTAAAGTTTAAGGCGGAGGAAAATATCATCATCGGAAATGTGGCTCTCTACGGGGCCACCAGCGGGAAAGCGTTTATTAACGGCGTGGCCGGGGAGCGTTTCTGTGTCCGCAATTCGGGAGCCACGGCGGTGGTGGAGGGCGTGGGGGACCACGGCTGCGAGTACATGACCGGCGGCCGGGTGGTTATCCTTGGAACTACGGGCAAGAATTTCGCGGCGGGCATGAGCGGAGGCATTGCCTATGTGCTGGATGAGGGAAATGATTTGTACCGACGTCTCAACAAGGAGATGGTGTCTTTTGAGGAGGTGGCGAATAAGTATGACGTGCTGGAGCTTAAGGCCATGATTCAGGAGCACGTGTCTTATACCAACTCCCCCAAGGGCAAGGAGATTTTGGAGCATTTCGGCCAGTATCTGCCCAGGTTTAAGAGGATTGTGCCTCACGATTACCGGAGAATGATGAACACCATCGTGCAGATGGAGGAAAAGGGCTTGAGCAGCGAGCAGGCGCAGATCGAGGCGTTTTACGCCAACACCAGGGAAGGGTAAAGGAGGAGCGGCACATGGGAAAGCCAACAGGATTTTTAGAGTTTGACAGGATTTTGGGTCCAAGCGTGGACCCGAAGATCCGAATCCGGGACTACCGGGAGTTTCACAGCCCTTTATGCGAGGAGGAGCAGAGACGCCAGGGCGCCAGGTGCATGGAGTGCGGGGTTCCGTTCTGCCAGTCGGGGATGATGCTAGGGGGCATGGTGTCCGGCTGTCCTTTAAATAACCTGATTCCGGAGTGGAATGATCTGGTTTACCAGGGAAGCTGGAGCCAGGCTTTTGACCGGCTGAGAAAGACCAACAATTTTCCGGAGTTTACTTCCAGGGTCTGCCCCGCCCCCTGCGAGGCGGCCTGCACCTGCGGGCTGAATGATGAGCCTGTGTCCATCAAAGAAAATGAGCGGGCTATCGTGGAGCGGGCCTACAGCCAGGGCCAGGCAGGCCCAAGGCCTCCCAGGATTCGCACGGGAAAGCGGGTGGCAGTGGTGGGCTCCGGCCCTGCGGGGCTGGCGGCTGCGGACCAGTTGAATAAAAGGGGCCACAGCGTTACCGTGTTTGAGCGGGACGACCGGGTTGGGGGGCTTTTGATGTACGGCATCCCCAACATGAAGCTGGAAAAGGAGATCATTGACCGGAAGGTCCGGGTGATGGAGCAGGAGGGCGTGGTCTTTGAGACGGGCGTTGACGTGGGGAAAAACCCAAGGGCCCAAAAGCTTTTGAAAGAGTTTGACTGCGTGCTTTTGGCCTGCGGGGCCGGCCAGCCCAGGGACATCAAGGTCCCGGGAAGGGAGGCCCAGGGCATTTATTTTGCGGTGGACTTTTTAAAGGGGACTACGAAAAGCCTTCTGGATTCGGAGTTTAAGGACGGAAAGTTCGTGTCTGCAAAGGGCAAACGGGTGGTGGTCATCGGCGGCGGCGACACGGGCAATGACTGCGTGGCTACCTGCGTGCGCCACGGCTGCGCCTCGGTGGTGCAGGTGGAGATGATGCCAAAGCTGCCCGAAAAGCGGGCAGAGGGCAACGGGTGGCCTCAGTGGCCCAAGGTGTTTAAGACGGATTACGGCCAGGAGGAGGCCGCGGCGGTGTTTGGAAAGGACCCGAGAGTCTATGAGACTACGGTGAAGGAGTTTCGGAAGGATAAGAACGGGATGCTGAAAAGCGTGGTCCTGGTGGGGCTGGAACCAAAGGAAAACGGCAAGACCGGGCGCGTGGAGATGGCGCCGGTGGAGGGAAGCGAGAAGGAGATTTCTGCGGACCTGGCGCTGATCGCCGCCGGATTTTTGGGGAGCCAGAAGTATGTGACTGATGCTTTTGGTGTGAAGGTGGATGAGCGGACCAATGTGTGTACGGCGCCGGGGCGGTATGGGACCAGCGAGAAACGAGTGTTTGTGGCCGGGGATATGCACAGGGGACAGTCTCTGGTGGTGTGGGCTATCCGGGAAGGCCGGGAGGCGGCAAGGGAGGTGGATGAGAGCTTGATGGGGTATACGAATTTGGGGTAGATTTTTGAATGATATTGGGAACTTAAAAAAAGCTTGCATTTCCCAAAAGATATGATATGCTAATACAGAAAGCGGCCCTTACGGGAATCCTCGAAAGGCCGCAAAAAATAAAATACAGAAAGCAGAGTAGGCCCGCGCGCGTTAAGTGCCGGCTGGACGGGGAGTTGCCAGCCGGACGAAAAGAATTTTTCTTGCGGTGCGCAGGCCGCATCCCGCTGCAATGGAAGATAGGATTATCTCCTGTTGTGGTAAGAGGTCTGCAAAGGAGGTAATTTTTTTATGAAAAAATTGGCAACTTTGTTCCAGGATTCTTACAATGAACTGAAACATGTGAGGACTGTCACCACCATAGCCATGTTTGCGTCGATCGGCATCATACTGGGGTCACTGACCGTCCAGATCGGCGATTTCATCAAGATCGGGTTTTCCAGCATTGCCAATCAGTTTGTGTACTACCTGTTTGGTCCGGCAACCGGCTGTTTTTACGGAGGGGCTTTGGATATTCTGAAATACCTGATCAAGCCCACAGGGGCGTTTTTCCCGGGATGGACCGTAGGGGCCATGACAGCAGGGGTTCTTTACGGGTGCTTTTTTTACAAGAGGAAGCTGACTATTGTTCGAGTCTTGGCGGCGGAGCTTTGCGTGTCCGTAGTGTGCAATATGATCCTTGGAACGCTGTGGCTGGATATGATGTATGGAAAGGGGTTTTTTGTACTTCTGCCTATGCGGGTCATCAAGAACCTGGTTATGTGGCCGGTTAATTCATTTCTGTTTTATACCATGACCATGGCCATGGAGCAGACCGGGATCTTCCGGCTCATACGTAAATCGGCGTGAGAGGTTGCTGTTCATAGTTTTTTCATGCATATGGACTTTTTGAGAAATATACTCTATAATAGAGATATTACAAGTTATGACATTTGAGATTGAGGAGGTTTTACAGACAAGATGAGCGCGAATGAGAACGAGATTGAAAACTGCACCCACAACTGCAGCACCTGCGGGGCAGACTGCAGCAGCAGGACCCAGGAACAGGAGAGCTTTCTGGAGGCTCTTCACCCCTTAAGTTCCGTGAAAAAGGTTATTGGCATTGTCAGCGGGAAAGGCGGCGTGGGGAAATCCCTGGTTACCTCTATGATGGCGGTAAAGATGAACGCTAAGGGATACCGGACGGCTATTCTGGACGCTGATATCACAGGGCCGTCTATCCCCAAGGCTTTTGGCATAAGCGGGGATATCGGCCTGACGGATGAGAAGCTGATGGTTCCGGCCACCACCAGCACAGGGATTCAGATCATGTCTGCCAACCTGCTTTTGGATGACGAGAGGGATCCGGTGATCTGGAGAGGGCCTGTGATCGCGGGGGCGGTGAAGCAGTTCTGGAGCGAAACCCTTTGGAAGGATATTGACTTTATGTTTGTGGATATGCCGCCGGGAACCGGGGATGTGCCGTTGACCGTGTTCCAGTCCCTGCCTGTGGACGGTATCATCATCGTTACTTCCCCGCAGGAGCTGGTGTCCATGATCGTGGGCAAGGCGGTGAACATGGCCAAGAAGATGGAGATCCCCATTTTGGGCGTGGTGGAAAATATGAGCTATCTGCAGTGTCCGGACTGCGGGAAAAAGATCCCTGTGTTCGGGGAGAGCCATATTGACCAGGTGGCAGAAGAGTATGGGATCCCGGTTCTTGCCAGAATCCCCGTTGATCCGAAGATCGCCGGGATGGTGGATGCGGGGACCGTGGAGTACCTGGAGGGCGACTGGCTTGACGGCGCGGCCGAGAAGGCGGCCCGGATGAACGCAGGCGCCTGATGGGGCCTGGAAATGAGACAGAGGTGCGGCCATGAGGATTAATATGAACCCCAATAGCGAACTGGTGCAGTCCATTGTAAGCGTCCCCCATCTGGTTCAGGTGCCGGATAATTTCCTGGTCCAGGCCCATCAGTTTCAGGAGGCCATGATGATGTACACCTGTGCCATCCGGGAGGTGAAGACCAAGCTGGAAGTGCTCAACGACGAGCTGTCGGTGCGGAACCAGAGAAATCCCATTGAGATGATCAAGTCCAGGGTGAAAAAGCCTATCAGCATTGTGGAGAAGCTGCAGAGGAGGAATCTGGAGATCTCCGTGGAGTCCATGATCAACCATCTGGACGACATTGCGGGGGTGCGGGTTATCTGTTCCTTTGTGGATGACATTTACCAGGTGGCGGAGATGCTGATGCGCCAGGATGATATTCGGGTGATCGCTATCAAGGACTATATCATGAACCCTAAGGAGAACGGGTACAGAAGCTACCACATGATCGTGGAGATCCCTGTGTTTTTTTCCGACGAGAAAAGGCTTATGCGGGTGGAGGTGCAGATTCGGACCATTGCCATGGATTTCTGGGCCAGTCTGGACCACCAGCTGAAATATAAAAAGCCGCTGATTGACTCTGAGGATATCAGACGGGAGCTGAAGCTGTGCGCGGACGTTATCGCCCAGACGGATGAGAAGATGCTTTCTATCCGTCAGAGCATTGAGTCCCAGGGGATCCAGGTGAAGAGGGATTAGGAGGACATGGATCCTCCTGACAGGACCTGGCCCCGCCGGACAAAACATTAATAGAGATAGTAGGACAGGGATTCCGTAGTTTGGAACCCTGTCTTTTTGTAGAGATTTCTGGCAATGTAATTCTGGCCGGATACCTGGATGGTTACCCAGTCGCCTATGTCGGCCAGGATGCAAAACATGCCTAAAAGGAATTCTTTGCCCAGTCCCTGTCCCTGGTATTCTTCTAGGATCTGGAAGGCGTAGAGATAGAGTTGTCTGCCTGAGGGGAGGATGGCGCAGGTTCCTATGATCCGGCCTTTTAAGAGGGCGCAGTAAAGATTAGGGTCCTGGGAGTCTTTCTCAATGGTCAGGGAGGATGGGGTGAAGTTTTTATCTTTTTGGGTCAGGGGGCGCTCCATCTTGTGTTCGGAGTACCAGTATTCCGCGCCGATGGACGAGAGGGCGGCCACGGCGGACGGCGTTCTCTCGTCTGCCAGAAAGCAGAAGTCTACAGATGCCTTCTGTGTTTTCTCGTAATCATCCACCAGGTCCAAAGTCTTGTCCAGAAGGAGAGAGAAATAGCCTCTGCGGCGTTTTTTCGGGTCTACAAAGGCACAAAATTCACAGGGGCCTTCCTGGGGGAAGAAGAGAAACGACATGGCGGCCAGAGTCCCGCTGTCTTCATAGAGAAGAAGGATGTCATATCCTAAGTCGTCCTCCACCGGCGCGGACAGGGCCAGGGGCTCTGCGGCTTTGCAGGCATTGACAAGGGTTGTCATGTGGTTTTTTTGGATATCAGTTGGTTTTGTGGTATGGATCAAGTTCATAGTATATACTCCTATCAAGTATTCATGGATCTGCAACCTTTATGGATGCGGACAGGTTACGCGGGTTCCTGTCCAAAGATTATATCACAAAATATTTTAAGGTTACAATATCCGGAGAAGTAACTTTTTTATTGTGCTGAAAAATGTGGGGTGGTTACAGCTATCTTTTAGAAAGAACAGAATTATACACTTATTTATACACCGCAAGAAACACTTTACACCACCCCCATTTTCTATTACAATAGAGAGGATGTAAAATTGCAGCGGTTTCAGGAAGAATAATAACAGGCCGTATCCGCGAAAATGGATCGGCACAAAGGAGGACACATGATAAGTCAGTTGATCGAGAAGATCCAAAAGACCAAGGCGCCGGTGTGTGTGGGGCTGGACCCTATGTTGAGCTATATTCCGGAGTGTATTGTAAAGAAAGCTCTGGGAGAGTGGGGGGAGACGTTAGAGGGGGCGGCCGAGGCTGTGTGGCAGTTTAATAAGGAGATCATTGACCACACCTGGGACCTGATTCCGGCGGTGAAGCCTCAGATCGCCATGTATGAGCAGTTTGGCATCGAGGGGCTTAAGGTGTACAAGCGGACCGTGGATTACTGCCGGGAGAAGGGACTTGTAGTCATCGGGGATGTGAAGAGGGGCGATATCGGATCCACGTCCGCCGCCTACGCAGCCGGGCATCTGGGACACGTCCAGGTGGGGGAGAGGACGCTGTCAGGATTTGGCACTGACTTTATAACTGTAAACCCGTATTTGGGAACCGACGGGGTGAAACCTTTTGTGGACGCGTGCCAGAAAGAGGATAAGGGGCTTTTTGTCCTGGTGAAGACGTCCAATCCGTCCAGCGGTGAATTTCAGGATAAGCTTATTGACGGCAGGCCTCTGTATGAGCTGGTGGCCGAGAAAGTGGTGGAGTGGGGAGAACTTTCCATGGACAGCGATTACAGCAATGTGGGGGCAGTGGTGGGGGCTACCTACCCGGAGATGAGCCGCGTCCTGCGCAGGCTGATGCCAAAGACCTATTTCCTGGTGCCTGGATATGGCGCTCAGGGGGGGACTGCCAGGGATCTGAAGCCCTGCTTTAATGAGGACGGACTGGGGGCTATTGTAAATTCCTCCAGAGGCATTATCGCGGCATATAAGCAGGAGAAGTACGCCTCCTTTGGGGCAGAGCATTTCGGCGAGGCTGCCAGACAGGCGGTAGAGGACATGGTGGCGGATATCAATCAGGTGCTGTGAGCTGTGCAGGATTTTGGAAACAGGAAGCGCATAAAAAAGGAGCAAGGAGATTGGTATGGCAAAGGAAAAGAAGACGGCTGTGGTGAGAAGCCAGGAGAGGCTTGGGGATGACATATTTTCCATGTGGATCCAGGAAGGAGAGGTCAGCCAGGCCAGGGCGGGACAGTTTATCTCGGTCTACTCAAAAGACGGTTCCAGGCTGCTGCCGAGGCCTATCAGCATCTGCGAGACAGACCCGGGGGCCGGGCAGCTGCGCATGGTCTACCGGGTGGTGGGAGAGGGAACCAGGGAATTTTCCGCCTACAAGGCGGGGGATGAGATCTCCATTCTGGGGCCTCTGGGCAATGGATTTCCGGATGTGGAGGACCACAGAAGGGCGTTTTTGATCGGAGGGGGCATCGGGATCCCGCCTATGCTGGAGCTGGCAAAGGGGTTGAGATGTGAAAAGCAGATCATCCTGGGATACCGGGATCAGGTATTTATGGATCAGGAGTTTAGGCCCTATGGCCAGGTCTTTGTGGCCACGGAGGACGGAAGCGCGGGGACAAAGGGCAATGTGCTGGATGCTATAGAGGAACATGGGCTGGAGGCTGATATTATCATGGCCTGCGGGCCTGCTCCTATGCTGCGGGCTCTGAAGCAGTACGCCCGGGACAAGGCCGTGGAGTGCTATCTGTCCCTGGAGGAGAGGATGGCCTGCGGCATTGGGGCGTGTCTGGCCTGCGTCTGCAGGACAAAGGATGTGGATCCCCACTCTAATGTCCACAATGCCCGGGTCTGCAAGGACGGGCCGGTATTTCGGGCAGAGGAGGTGGAGCTGTAGATGAAGACTGCGGTGAGTATTGCGGGAGTGGAACTGAAAAATCCGGTGATGACCGCGTCAGGAACCTTTGGCTCGGGGCAGGAGTACGGGGAGTTTGTGGATCTGAATCTTTTGGGAGCGGTGGTGACCAAGGGGGTCTCTAATGTGCCGTGGCCCGGCAACCCGGCTCCAAGGATCGCGGAGACATACGGAGGCATGATCAATGCCATCGGGCTCCAGAACCCGGGCATCGACGTGTTTGTGAAGCGGGATATCCCCTATCTGAAACAGTTTGACACAAAGATCGTGGTCAATGTGTGCGGAAAGACCACGGAAGATTATGTGGAAGTGGTGGAGCGGCTGGGTGATGAGCCGGTGGACCTTTTGGAGATCAACATTTCCTGCCCCAATGTAAAGGAGGGTGGCATTGCCTTTGGCCAGGATCCCAAGGCGGTGGAGGCCATTACCAGGGAGGTAAAGCGCCACGCCAGACAACCTGTTATCATGAAGTTAAGCCCAAATGTGACAGATATCACGGAGACTGCCAGGGCGGCGGAAGCAGGCGGGGCGGACGCTCTGTCTCTGATCAACACTCTGACCGGGATGAAGATCGACATAACGAAAAGAACCTTTGCGGTGGCCAATAAGACGGGAGGGCTGTCAGGCCCTGCCATCAAGCCGGTGGCTGTGCGGATGGTGTACCAGACGGCCCAGGCTGTGGATCTGCCCATTATCGGCATGGGTGGAATCATGACCGCGGAGGATGCCCTGGAGTTTATCCTGGCAGGGGCCGCGGCTGTCTCCGTAGGCACGGCTAATTTCCACGACCCGGGCGCCACGGTGAAGATCGAAAAAGGGATCCGTAAGTACATGGATGCCTGGGGCGTGGAAGATATTAAAGAATTGGTGGGGGCGGTAAGATAGCTCTGGTCGGAAAGGAAATTTTTTGTTACGAACAGTCCGTTATAATATAGTCTCTCCCCGGGTGCCGGCAGAGTTTGACGGGTTTACCATAGCCCATCTGTCAGACCTTCACGGGGAGCTGTACGGTCAGAAGAACTGTATATTGGAGAAAAAGATCCATGAGATCAACCCGGATATCGTGGTCATGACCGGGGACATGGCCGATACCAAGGACGGCTCGGTGTTTACGGCCGCGAATCTGTGTCTCAAGCTCTTGAAGCGGTATCCATTGTACTATGTCCAGGGAAATCATGAGCAGGCCATGACGCCGGCGGAGTGGATGTGGCTCAGGGAGAGCATAAGGCCCTCTGGGGTCATGGTTCTGGAGAATCAGCGGCAGACCATTTTCCGAAAAGGGGCTTTTCTGAGAATATATGGTCTGGTCATGGACATGCCTTACTATAAAGATCCTAAGCGGGACGGCTATGTGAAGGACATTCACTTTTCCGCGGAGGATGTGAGGCAGGCCCTGGGGGAGGCGGATGAGGACGCATTCAACATCCTTCTGTGCCACAATCCCCTGTATTTTCCCTCTTACAGGGACTGGGGGGCTGACCTTACTCTGGCAGGCCACATCCACGGTGGCATCATCAGGATCCCCGGGGTTGGGGGCCTGCTGTCTCCGGATCTGACGCTGTTTCCCAAGTATGACGGGGGCCATTTTGAGGAAGAGGGGCGTCAGATGGTGGTGAGCCGGGGATTGGGGAATCATTTTTTGTTCCGGGTCATGAACCCGGCGGAGTTGGTGGCCGTCACACTGAAGGCGGGTGAAGAAAAACGTTGAGAGATATGGAAAGGAAGAATACGACATGAAACAGGAGATCCCTTACAAAATTTATCTGGAAGAGCAGGAGATGCCCAGGCAGTGGTATAATGTCCGGGCTGACATGAAGAAGAAGCCTGCACCTATTTTGAATCCACAGACATTAAAGCCCATTACGTTGGAGGAGTTGTCCGGTATTTTCTGCAGAGAACTGGCAAAGCAGGAGCTGGATGAGGTGACTCCCTATTTTGACATACCTGACGACATCCGGAATTTTTACAAGATGTACCGTCCCTCGCCTCTGACAAGGGCGTACTGCCTGGAGAAAAAGCTGGATACCCCGGCCCACATCTACTACAAGTTTGAGGGCAACAACACCTCGGGCAGCCACAAGTTAAATTCCGCCATCGCCCAGGCCTACTACGCCAAGGCTCAAGGGCTTAAGGGCGTAACCACGGAGACAGGGGCCGGACAGTGGGGGACCGCCCTGTCCATGGCCTGCGCTTATCTGGAGCTGGACTGCCAGGTCTATATGGTAAAGTGCTCCTACGAGCAGAAGCCCTTCCGCCGGGAGGTGATGCGGACCTACGGGACAAAGGTGACGCCGTCCCCGTCCATGGAGACAGAGGTTGGGCGGAGGATCAACCAGGAGTTTCCCGGAACTACGGGAAGTCTTGGCTGTGCTATCTCCGAGGCGGTGGAGGCGGCTATGGGCCGGGAGGGATACCGCTATGTTCTCGGCTCTGTGCTGAACCAGGTGCTTTTGCACCAGTCTATCATCGGTCTGGAGACCAAGGCGGCTCTGGACAAATACAGCGTCAAGGCGGATACCATCATCGGGTGCGCCGGCGGCGGGTCCAACCTGGGCGGGCTTATCTCTCCCTTTGTGGGCCAGATGGTGAGAGGAGAGGCGGAGTATGAGATTATCGCCGTGGAGCCGGCCTCCTGTCCCAGCCTTACCAGAGGCGTGTACGCCTACGACTACTGCGACACGGGAAAGGTGTGTCCTCTTGCCAAGATGTATACGTTGGGAAGCGGGTTTATCCCGTCGGCCAGCCATGCGGGGGGACTTCGGTATCACGGCATGAGTTCCACAGTGTCCGAGCTGTACGATCAGGGGTATCTGAAGGCCAGGAGCGTGGAGCAGACTCAGGTATTTGAGGCGGCTCAGATGTTTGCCAAGGTGGAGGGGATCCTTCCCGCGCCGGAGAGCAGCCACGCCATCCGGGTGGCCATCGACGAGGCGCTTAAGTGCCGGGAGACAGGCGAGTCAAAGAACATCGTGTTCGGCCTTACAGGCACCGGATACTTTGATATGGTGGCTTACCAGAAGTTCAATGACGGTGAAATGACGGATTATATTCCCACAGACGAAGAGCTTGCAAAGTCCTTTGCCTCCCTGCCAGAGGTGCGGTAAAGAGACAGGCATAAAAAGAGACGGTGAGTGTATCACCGTCTCTTTTTATGTACACATGTACCCAGGACAAATATGCCAGTATGCGCTGACAGGTACACGGCGCGGGAGTAGGGGAAGATGGCTCTTCCCTACTCCCGCGCAGATGAAACATGTCCCTAAGGCGGAGCGCAGGCCGTACCCAAGCAGGTTCCCTGCTTGATCGTTCTTAGAACAAAGAGTTATCTGGTAAAACGAAACTGACCTACCAAATCTTTCAGAATATTGGCCTGGCTTGACAGCTCCTCGCTGGCAGCGGCGCTCTCCTCGGCAGTGGCGGAGTTGGTCTGAACCACGCTGGAGATCTGGTCAATGCCAGTGGTAACCTGTGACACGGCGAAGGACTGCTCCTCCGTG
>ERZ779624.158-NODE-158-length-26735-cov-12.139880_pt1 | contig 26735 bp, 19 predicted proteins | sample MGYA00514190_ERZ779624 | MGnify/ENA primary metagenome ERZ779624 (study PRJEB29562, sample SAMEA4376706) | mouse gut metagenome | isolation source: Cecum | study: EMG produced TPA metagenomics assembly of the A DSS colitis mouse model was used to assess the... | reverse complement strand
TTTCCTGGTGGAGATAAGCGGGATCGAACCGCTGACCTCTTGAATGCCATTCAAGCGCTCTCCCAGCTGAGCTATACCCCCATATTCAATTTTTTCTCTTTCAGAAGAAGATTTCCGGAACTTAACCCATTTGAATTTCGCAATTTACCTGTTGTTTTGCTTGATTGCTACACTTTTTCCCATTTCATAATTCTGTTTGGGAGAATTTTTTAATTTTGAACTTTCAAACCATAAAAATGGAAGATATGTGCAATTTCGGGAAGGTTGGTGACTTCACCAACCGTTGCGCCGACATTGCACGAAGTGCGATGGAGGCGCGAAATTTTTTTCTGGCTTGGGCACGTCCACCGGATGATGTGCCCTCCCAGCCCAGCAAGATCTCAGCGTCCTCTCGAGAATCCCATTCGAATCTCAGAAATCATAAAAAATACCCAGTCAGATCGGAATCTGACTGGGTATTAATCTATTCCACAATGATAATCTCAGCAAGTGTGGCAGCTACTTTGTGAACCAGATGCTTATTCAGATATTGACTCATTGCGGTTTCAGGATCAAGTGAACGAACCGTTTCTTCCTCTTCCGTTGTTAAAACGGTCAAAACAGCAATTTGATTTACAAGATGTGTGAGAGATTCATTTTCATCTGTTCCGGGCTGTAGATGATACCTCAACTCTAACTCTCTCGTGTCCGCGATGGGTGCCACTTGTGGGAAAAGACATCCATAAATAACGGGTCGCTCCGCGAATCGGACATGCCAACGGGTATGATACTCGATTACGCTCTCAAGCTCTTGGAGCATATCTTCGAGTCTTTTTTTGCCGGCGGCACGCATGTGGCGACAGATAGCTTGGAGAGTCATGGCTTGAGGCGTTAAGCAGACCTCAAAATTAGTATTCATGATTCCTCCTCAATAGATTACAAAAGCTTGCTTGAATCTAAAATTTTGGCCAAGCTACTTTCTCGTTTTTGGCCCGAAGCCAGTCCGACCGGTCCGCATACAACAAATTATCATCAATAATTCATGATTGCGTATCTCAACAGCCGTTCGAGCTGCAACGGGCCGCGAACTGTGTTTCACCGTCATCCATATTCCGTTCTCGTCAGACAACTTCTGCATACGAGTTAATGATAAACTGCTTTAGCGCACGAAAAGAAGTTCTGAAGAATTTGGCATTCTCGTTCTCAGAAGAAGCTGTCGATACCTCCTTTCTCATTAATTTGAGAAAAAACGTCAAGCATTTGACGTTTTCCGCTGTACCGATCTCTTCAAAATCACTCAAGCAATCAAGAAGATCGCTGTCAGCGCAAAATATAGACCGGACGATTGCCTCAGTATCAATGACCTCGCCCGCTTTGTTATAAAGCGAATCGTCCGTTTTCAACGCGCTATACCCAGATAGCGTAACGAGCTTGTGGAATGGAACGCCAAGGTATGCAGAAGTTTTTTTCAGCGTTTCCCGGGAGGGTCGGTTGATATCACTCTCGATTCGGCTCCACTGTGCAGTGGAGACACCAACAAGCTCAGCGATTTCTTTTTGGCTGAAGCCCTTTATGGTTCTCGCCTCCCGAAGAAAGGCACCGATGGTGGGCTCGGAGGACATTCCCGCGCTTCTGGCGGGTGAGAGCAAATTACGCAGTCTTGCTTCACTCAAATTACTCACTCTCCTTTAACTGATGACATCTGGTAAGACCGCTGGGCAAGTGGCAGTATTCCTGCCCAGCGGTCGTCTGCGCAGACGCAGACTATCTGCCCGTATCATTTCTGACAAGGCAAATCCCCAGAGTCTCATAACAGGAAATTGAATTTCCCTTGTTTTGTATGATACCACCATTTGCAACAGAAGTCAAGTAAAAAAATAATGTGCAACCTTGACATACAGGCCAGGGGTAGTGTATAATTAGCTTGAAGGTTTCGTTCTTGCGGTTTGAAAGGAGGAACTATGGGAAAGCAGAAAATAAATCAGGTTTGTGCTATTCGCGGTGGAGACACGGAAAACCCTGTGTACAAACATTATCAGGAGGGGTTCACATACATCCTCAATCCTGAGGCCAGCAGTCCGGGAGAAGGAGGTAGACCGGGATTTTACTTGGGAGGCGACGAGATCCAAAAGCCTTTGACGAAAATGATACAATTCCCAATGAATTCGATCACGACGGTCATTGGAGAAGACGGACGGGGAAAAACAAGTATCATTAAGGACGTATTTGGGCAGATCAACAATGAGATTGTGGTCAACGCCGAAAATGGTGTGCTGATCATACCTTTATTCTATCACAGATGGCTCACAACGGGGGCAGCAGACGTAGAACAAGGGATCAAGGATGTCTTTGCATATTTGGTAAAGACGATCTGCGCCGCATGTAGCATCTTGGAAGAAAGCACGCCCGACCTGAAAACGTGGGCCAAGAGCAACGAGGCGCAGTTGGCGCTGTACTCGTTCATCAAAGGAACAAATCCACATGCGCTCGTTGACTCGGCCAATCCACATGCAGAGCGTATTGAGCAAAAACTCGACGCCGCTTATCGGGAAGAAAGCTTCATCTATTCAGCGTCCAAGCTCAAACTTTATCTCGCCAGGGAAGGCATATCGGTTCACAGAGTCATTCTCATTGTGGATGGCATCGAATCCATGCCGGACGAGATGCAGAATGAGGCAACAACACATTTTTTGAGATTGTATCGATGTCTTTACAACTACCCAAAATGGTGGAAAGGCGCAGATGTATACGTTAATTTGGTGTTGATGTTCCGTCCGGAGACCTACAGCAGGATGAGAGATCAAGGAATTTTTAAGACATATGAGGAAATGACACAACTCAGGATGAACTCATCGTTCAACCTAATGGCCTATTTTTCAAAGATGCTAGAAACTATAGGCAATTCCGCCAAAAATAATCCAGAATATAAATGGGACGAAGTTGATCGGTGTATCAGGTCCCTTCTCACAAGGTACTCCTGCAAATTCGACAGCATGATTATGGGACTCGCTGGGCAGAATGTCCGCCTTGCGCTGAATATGTGTAAAGCGATTTTGCAAAGCGCATGGACCGTCAGGGACCCGTTTACCCGTCACCAGGGAAGTAATCTGCAGTATTCGTTCAACAATATTTCCGTAATCCGTGCTTTGACCTGCGGGAGCAATCTCGTTTACCGCGGCGTGGAGGATGATGAGGAATCTTACATTCCCAATGTTTTGCAAAACTCAGAGGACAAAGACGATTCGATCCTGAGGTTATACATCATGGCCTCTTTAGCACCCAAAAGGGATAACGAGCAAGGTATTACTATGTTTGTTAAAGAAGGATCACTGACAGAAAAACGCGAATATCTGGAACATGATTTCCAGGACCTGTTCGGGAATAATCCAGATGGTCAGGGCGAACTAATACTGAGATTTCACGAAGCGGTTAGCCTGCTAAAAATCCAGGGAGTTCTTTATGAGGATAACGATAAGTTGTCATTGACTTCCAAAGGTCTTGAAATCTTTTATATGCTGTCCCAGGATTCTGTGCTTTCTGAAGTGTACCGGGAAGCCCGGTACAGGGAAGTCACAGACCACAACAGCATGAAATCCAGTAATGAACTCATGAACGGGGACAGTCGCAACCAAGTGCTGGTATTCAATGAATTGCTGAAAGATCTTTATGGATTTCTAGAAATGGAGCAGAAGTTTACGGATGCAGTAAGGGAGCGGAGTGCTTTTGAAAAGTACCGAAGCCTGTTTACCTCATCGACCATGACCGGCCATCTTCTCCGTGGGATCCGTTCTTCCATTGAGTTTGCGGGAAAATTTGATGAAGTCAGCAATATATTAAACGATGTGGAACAAAAAATCAATTCTCTTTTGTAAAATAAAACCAAAAAGTTGAAGGGTTCAAAAAATGTTGAGTAACAGTATCTACACGGGCTGCCGTTTGGCAGGCGGTGGTCTGTAACAGCGGTTTTTCGTTTTCTGATTGTTTTCTGATCGACCAAGTCATCGCAGACAGACTGGCCGGGACAGAAAGGTTTGTTATGCAGTTTTTGCGTAGCGAAATCTTTCTGTCCCGGCTTTTCTCTTTGTGGAACAGGTGGAATAATCCGCCCGCTTAAAAAATGTGAGAGCGCTGAGGCGGTCATGACAGTTAAGAGCGGAGAGGGGAGGTGAGAGAATTGCTGGAAGAAAAACGAGGCCAGCTGCGCCAGTTCGGTGAAGAACTGCGTTTGCTCCGTGAAGCGCGCGGGATGACACAGATGCAGCTTGCGGATGCCTTGTGCATCGATCACCGACAGATCTCCCGGTATGAGACTGGTTCGGCAGAGATGGGAGCATTGCTGTATGACCGAGCACTTGATGTTCTGGGGGCAAGACCCAATGATGAACAGACACGAGATGCGATCCAGCAATTCTCCACGTTGTCTCCTGAACACAGGAAAAAGGCCATCGAGTTTATGACTGCTTTGAATATGATCCAGAAGTAAAGGCCTGTTTTCTCCGCTCGCTCCAATGGAACAGATGGCAGGATGTTGGATCCAATTTTATTTTCCATCGAAAAGTTCTACTAATCAGTAGAATCCTAGCCACGAGGTTCTACTGATCCGCCCTCGAAAAGCAGAGTCGAATCTCCTATAATATTATCAGTGCAGGGGACAGACCCCAGCCATTTGGTGATCACCAAGAAGACAACGACACACATGACACATCCGTATCTAAGAAGGAGGCAAACTCATGAGCGAATTTTGGAGCGTAGCATATTCGGTTTGCAAAGCGATCGGCAATTGGTACTGGGGTGGGTTTGATCCCCTGCTTGCCTCGCTGCTTACGTTTATCGTGGTAGCCCATATCACAAACGGTATGTGTGCGATTATCGACCACAAGCCGAGCGGCAGGGCCCTTGTTCAGGACATTTTTAAGAGCGTTCTGATCCTTATCCTAGTTGGGATCGGGAATATTCTTGATGCCAGTATTTTTACCAACACACCCACTCTGCGCACAGCAGTAATCTTTTTTTACCTGTCGGTTGAGGGACTGATCGTTCTGGAAAACGCGGTACATCTCGGCCTTCCGGTGCCGGAACCATTGAGAAAGGCACTGGAGCAAATGCGCCAGAACAGGATCGGCAATACAGACGATTTAGATGACACAGACAATGCATAGCCTATCATGTTATCGCTCATGTCCACTCCTCCTGGTTTCCTTTTTGTACAGATTTTTTCTGTTGATGGCTGGATGGTGGTCAGCCCAGGTGCGGGTTCCCAGCACCGTGGTCAAGGTGACGGTGTCGCCTGCCTCCAGGGTGTGGATCTTCAGCGTCCCCAGGCTGCCGTTGGCCCCGGCGCTGCCCCGGGTGACGCACAGGGCGCACAGCATCATGGCCAGCAGAAAACTGCGGATTTCAAAATGTTCCGCAACGTGGATCGCAATGGGAGCTACGATATAAAGATTGCTGCGCTTTGTCCTGCATTTTTCCAGGATATAACCTGTGATCTCATCCCGCTTTGACTCCAGCTCTTGGAACAGGCGGCAGCTTTCCTCTTTGAATGCGGATCTGTCGGCATCGCTTGACCATCCAGAGTTATAGTTATAGCAGTCGGTACGGATGCGAAAATATACTTTCCGATACGCCATGTTGCTCCCTTCTCCTTGATATTGAAATAAAAAAGCCGCCCTCGGTCCACCGGATAGCTTCCGGCAGGCGAGGACGGCAATTTGCTGTGTTTTGAAAATTTTTTTAGATGTCCGAATTCTCATTTTCCTTTAGGTAAATTAAGACCACAAAGCCAAGGCTTTGTGGTCTTGTTTTGGTGGAGATAAGCGGGATCGAACCGCTGACCTCTTGAATGCCATTCAAGCGCTCTCCCAGCTGAGCTATACCCCCATATGAACTTTTTCCAGAACTTTCTTGGACTGTTACCCGCTGATTCTTCAATCAACATGGCAAATTATAGAACATTTCTCGCAAGTTGTCAAGTACTAATTTTCGAGCTTTTGGAACAAATTCGGGGTCGTTTCACTGGTGACGTGTGCTCCCAGCTGAGCTATACCCCCAGATATTTCCAGATATGGAATTTTAGGGGAACCATTGTTAAGTTGTAGAAGTGGGTCGAGATTTGGTACTCATTTGGGGGTACGCAAATGCGTTGTTCGCGCTCCCAGCTGAGCTATACCCCCATATGAACTTTTTCCAGAACTTTCTTGGACTGTTACCCGCTGATTCTTCAATCAACATGGCAAATTATAGAACATTTCTCGCAAGTTGTCAAGTACTAATTTTCGAGCTTTTGGAACAAATTCGGGGTCGTTTCACTGGTGACGTGTGCTCCCAGCTGAGCTATACCCCCAGATATTTCCGGATATGAAGTTTTAAGAGAACCATTATTAACTTGCAAAAACAAACCGAAGAACAAGCTTTTTGCTTCTTACCTGTTCAACGGAACTTACTATACCACACCCCTCATAGAATGTCAAGCAAAAACAAAAGAAATTTTCCCAAGGCAACAAACTGTTAGTAGAGCTGGACAGCGGAAATCAGGAGTTCGGCCTGATCAGGCGTGCCCGCCAGGGCCACCCCACGAAAATCTATGTCAAACGGTTCGCCACCCAAGCTATATTCCCCCGCGCTCCAGAACCTGGACTCAAGCCATGGTCTTTCAGCAGTTTAGGCTGCGGAGAAGCCGCAGACAAGAGTGCGGCGTTTCTGCGCAAACAGGGAGAAACCAAGAAAATACAGGTCAAAAAACCAAAAAGCGGCCCGCCCGGAGATATCCAGACAGACCGCTTTCCCTATACCCCTCAAGGCGTCACAACAATCTCCCGCTCCGGGCAGATAACGGACGCGACAACCTTAACCACATCCTCCAAAGCCATCTCCTCCGCCACAAGCTGGAAGGAGATCCCGTCCAGGGTAAACTGGGCAACATACATATCATAATACCCGGCAGGCTCATGGGTGGCGGAATCGTAAGGGCCGTAAGGCATCGCCCGGTAGCCGATGGACACCAGCGTCCCGGCGATCTCCGACCACTCCACCTGGTCCTCCGGCCCCAGGTAGACACAGCACCCGTGCTGTCCCAGCTTGGAGGCGGTGAGCTGGAAGCCGTGCTGGACGTTGCTTTCGTCGGTAAACCGGGGCAGTCCGTCCTCCCACGTGCCGAATTGCCGGTACCAGCCCAGCCAGACGGTGTCATAGGCCGGGGTTCCGTCCTCCCGGCGGAGGATCACAAACGCGCTCCCGTCCTCGTTGCTGGGGACAAGGCCCTCCGGCACCCAGGCGGGGGCCAGCGTCCGTCCGTAGTAGTCCGCCACGTCCCGGCTGTCCCACAGCACGTCCTCGTGCAGCGCGGGGTCAAAGTACAGCCTTGCGGCGGAGACAGGGGTGTCCGCTTCGTTGACAACGATGCCGTCCAGATCGATCCGAAGAACGTCGGGCTGGCCGGATACCGCGGGGCTGTCCGTGACGGCGGGGGCGGCAGGCCCCGCCGTCGGGACGGGTTCCACGACCACGGCCGACGGCTCCCGCCCCAGCCCCGCCAGGGCGAACACAGCCGCCGCCAGCAGGCAGACGCAGGCCGCCAGGCCGCCCCATTTCACCCAGGCGTTCCGCTTTTTAACTGGCATCCCGTCCGCCTCCGCCACGAAGGCGGGGTCCGCCAGCTCCAGCTTTTCCAAAAATTCGTTTCCTCTCATAAGGTGTAACCCTCCTGTTCCAAATAGTCCCGCAGCTGCGCCCGGAGCCGGAACAGGGCGGTTTTCACCCTGCCCTCCGAGCAGCCGCACCGCCGCGCTACCTCGGCCACCGAATCCAAAAACCAGTACCGCCGCAGGAACATCACCCGTTTTTCCCGGGAAAGCCCCGCCAGAAAGCCGTTGATGGCCTCCCCCAGGGCCAGGGCGTCCAGGCGGCAGGCCGCGTCGTCGGGGGCGGGGAGGCACTGCTCCAGCTCTGCGCTCAGCTCCACCACGGCGGCGGAACGCTTCAGGCGGTCCCGCTCCCGGCAGCGGTCCAGGGCGGCGTGCCGCGTGATCCGGGCCAGGAAGGGGTACAGGTAGTCCCGGGGCTGGTGGGGCGGGATGGATCGCCACGCCTCCCAATAGGCATCGTTCTCGCACTCCTCGGCGGTCTGGACGTCCCTCACCACCCCCAGGGCCAACGCCCGCAGTCGGGAGCCGTACTTCTCGGCGGTGCGGGCGACGGCAGTTTCATCCCGGCTGAGGTAGAGGGACACGATCTGGCTGTCGTCCACGGCGTCCGCCTCCTTTCTGTGGTGGGTGAGGGCCCTCACCCCAATAAGCGTCGTCCGGGCGGGGCAGGTTACACGTTTTACCCGTTTCATCGGCAAAAATGCGGTTGTTGAAAAGCAGCTGGCCGCCATGTTTCCAAAGAAAACCAGGGCCAAAACTTGAATACCCTTCCAAATCCTGCGGATAATACAAGTGGAACGATACAAACAAAGCCGCGGGGAGCCGCGGCGGGAAGCAGGAGGAAAACCATGAAAGCAACCGGGATCGTGCGCCGCATCGACGACCTGGGCCGGGTGGTGATCCCCAAGGAGATCCGGCGCACCATGCGTATTCGGGAGGGCGACCCCTTGGAGATCTACACCGACCGGGAGGGCGGCGTCATTTTCAAAAAATATTCCCAATTAGGCGACGTGTCCGACTTCGCCGCCCAGCTCTGCGACACCATCAGCCGGGTGGCGGGCCTGCCCGCCGTCATCACCGACCGGGACAGCGTCATCGCCGCCGGGGGCGTCCCCCGCCGGGAGGTGGTGGACAAGCGGGTCTCCCCCCAGCTGGAGCAGGTGATGGAGGAGCGCAGGGGCATCCAGGCGGATCAGCCCATGCCCCTGTGCGACGGAAACGAGAAATACCGCGTCCTCATCGCCGTGCCCATCCTGTCCGAGGGGGACGTGCTGGGCTGCGTGGCCTTCGTCAGCGACGGGGAGGCCCCCGCCCTGGGAGACGTGGAGCTGAAGCTGGCCCAGACGGTGGCCGGGTTTCTGGGCCGCCACATGGAGGCTTGAGCTGCTGCGCCCCGCTCCGGGATAACCGGGGCGGGGCGTTGTTCTGTCCGGAGGCGGGAAAACCGGAGGAGAATGGCGGCCCGCTCTTGCGCCCGGGCCCGCCCGGTGGTATAATCAGGAAAAAAGGGGAGACGCCGCAGGAGGCGGTTGCGGCGGCCCCGCAGAAAGGGAGATCCGTATGTCGCACAACAGCTGGGACCGGACTTACCCCCGCCCGCAGCTCCGGCGGGACAGCTTCTTCCCCCTGGGCCAGGGCTGGACGCTGAACGGCAGGCCCATCCGGGTTCCCTGGCCACCCCAGGCCCCCCTGTCCGGCTGGACGGGGGAGGTGGGAGACGTACTGCGGTACAAAACCGCCTTCACCCTGCCGGAGGGCTTTGCCGCCCCGGGCTTCCGGGTGCTGCTCCACTTCGGGGCGGTGGACCAGGTGGCGGAGGCGTGGGTGAACGGCAAAAGCGTCGTCCGCCACGAGGGGGGCTACCTGCCCTTTTCCGCCGATATCACCGCCGCCCTCCTCCCCGGGGAAAACCGGCTGGAGGTGAAGGCGGTGGACACCCTCTCCCGGGACTACCCCTACGGCAAGCAGCATAAACGCCCCCATGGTATGTGGTACACCCCGGTGTCCGGCATCTGGCAGACTGTGTGGCTGGAGGCCGTGCCGGAGCGGGGGGCGGTGTCCGCCCTGCGGATCACGCCGGATCTCACCGGGATCGACGTGGAGGTGGAGGCGGGCGGGGCGGAGTTCACCGTCAGCGTCCCCCTGGGGGAGGGGCGGTACGTCACCGCCCGGGGGGTGGAGGGGTCCGTCCGGCTGGAGCTTCCCCACCCCCACCTGTGGAGCCCGGAGGACCCCTACCTGTACGAGCTCACCGCCGCCACCGAAACTGACCGGGTGGAGAGCTATTTCGCCCTGCGCACCGTGACCACCCGGGAGATCAGCGGCCGCCCCCGCCTGTGCCTGAACGGAAAGCCGGTCTTTCTCCACGGGGTGCTGGATCAGGGCTATTTTGAGGATGGCCTGTTCCTCCCGGCGGAGCCGGAGGAGTACGAGCGGGACATCCTGCGCATGAAGGAGCTGGGCTTCAACACCCTGCGCAAGCACGTGAAGATCGAGCCGGAGGCGTTCTACCACGCCTGCGACCGTCTGGGTATGCTGGTGCTTCAGGACATGGTGAACTCCGGCGGCTACGGCTACCTGCGGGACACGGTGATCCCGAACTTCGCGAGCAGGCGGCGGAGCGATCTGGGGGGCGGCGGGAGCGAGAAGCGCAAGGCTTTCTTCGAACGCCACTGCCTGGACACCGTGGCCCATCTGCAAAACCACCCCTGCATTGTGGGCTGGACGATTTTCAACGAGGGCTGGGGCCAGTATGACTCCGACCGGATCTGCCGTCTGCTGAAGGGGGCGGATCCCGCCCGGTTCTTTGTCAGCGCGTCCGGCTGGTTTGCCCAGGAGGAGGGGGACGTGGAGAGCGAGCACGTCTACTTTAGCAGCCGGGTGCTGGAGGGGACGCGGCCGGGGAAATTCCTGCTCCTCAGCGAGTGTGGCGGTTTCCCCCTCCGGGTGGAGGGCCACACGGCCCGGAACCGGAAAAGCTACGGCTACGGCGGGCAGGCCCGCACCCCGGGGGAGCTGACGGGCCGGGTCCAGGGGCTGTACGACGACATGGTGCTGCCCTCCGTCCCCAAGGGCCTGTGCGGCTGCATCTATACCCAGCTCAGCGATGTGGAGGGGGAGAACAACGGCCTGTATACCTACGACCGGCAGGTGCGCAAGGTGTCCGCGGGGGCCATGCTGGACGTGGCCCGGCGGCTGGAGGCCGCCCTGGCGGAGACGGTGAAAAACGGTTGACAGCGGGCAAAAACGTGATATACTCTCCTTGGATGCGCCGAGGCGCAGGACATATATAATAAGGAGTGTTTCAACCATGGATAAAAAGGTTGCCGCCCTGCTGAACGAGCAGATCAATAAGGAGCTGTATTCCGCCTACCTGTACCTGGACATGGCCAATTTCTACGCCTCCAAGGGGCTGGACGGCTTCGCCAACTGGTTCGAGATCCAGGCCAGGGAGGAGCAGGACCACGCCATGCTCATCTATAAGTACCTCCACAACAACAGCCAGGACGTGACCCTGGAGGCCATCGCCAAGCCCGACAAGACGTTTGAGACCCTCAGCGACCCCCTCACCGCCGCCCTGGCCCACGAGCAGTATGTCACAAGCCTCATCAACACCATCTACGAGGCGGCCCAGGAGGCCAAGGACCACCGGGCGGTGCAGTTCCTGGACTGGTTCATCAAGGAGCAGGGGGAGGAGGAGATGAACTCCTCCAACCTGATCACCAAGATGGGGATGTTCGGCGGGGACCCCAAGGCCCTGTATATGCTGAACAGCGAGATGGCGGCCCGTACTTACTCCGCCCCCTCCCTGAAGCTGTAAAATCGCGCGGAAAAAATCCCGGCCCCCTCGCGGGGCCGGGATTCTTCTGCCCTCCGGCGGCTTACCGCTCCGGCAGGTAGTCGTGGGGGCTCACCGGGTTGCCGTCCTGGTACATGGCGAAGTGCAGGTGGGGCTGGACCGCGTTTTCCGCGGCGGCGGTGGCCCCCACCGAGCCGATGAGGGTTCCGGTGGACACCGTGTCCCCCACCGCCACGTCGGGGACGGCGGCCAGGTTGGCGTACTGGCTGGTCAGGCCCTTCCCGTGGTCGATCTCCACCGTGGTGCCCATGAAGGGGTCCTCGAATACCTTGGACACCGTGCCCGCGGCGGTGGCGATGACCTTGGTGCCCAGGGAGACGGCCAGGTCCATCCCGTCATGGGTGCGCCAGTCCCCCATGGTCTCGCTGTAGGCCAGGGCCTCCACCGAGTAGTCCGCGATGACCGCGCCGTTCACCGGCCATGTAAAGACCAGGGCGGCAGTAGGGGTGGACTGGGGCTGGCTGCTCACGGCGGGAGAGGGCTGGGCCGTGGGCGGGACGGTGGGCGCGGGAGAGGGCTTGGCCGTAGGCACAGGGGTGGGCTGGGCGGTCACCCGGGGAGAGGGGTTGGCCGAGGGGCTGTCCACAATGCTGGCGGATCCGGCCACGGGCTGTCCGGGGTCGTCCTCCCCGCCCAGGCCCTGCACCAGGTAGTAGCCCGACAGGGCGATGGCGGCCACGCAAATGAGTACCACAAGATAGAAACCCTTTCCGGAAATGAAATCGCCAAGTTTTTCGGTCCAGCTTCGTTTATGATTGTTGTTCATCATGACACCTCCGGCCCTATTGTGGACGGAGCGGCGGCGGTTTATACCAGCGGAGGGAAAAATCCCGCCCCGTTTGCTTTCGGCGGGCCGCTATGGTATACTGGGGCAAGCAAAGCGGAAACGAGGTGGCGGCATGATCCTTTGGCTCAACGGGGCCTTTGGGGCGGGCAAGACCCAGACGGCCTTCGCGCTTCAGCGCAGGCTGCCGGGCTCCTACGTCTACGATCCGGAGAACATCGGGTACTGCCTGGCCCACAACGTCCCCCCGGCCCTGGCGGAGGGGGACTTCCAGGACTACCCCATGTGGCGGGAGTTCAACCTTCGGCTGCTGGACGATATTGCCAGCCGGTATGGGGGGCACATTATCGTCCCCATGACCGTCACGAACCGGGCCTATTACGACGAGCTGGTGGGGGCGCTGTCCCAAAGGCACGAGGTGAGGCACTTCATCCTGTGGGCGGAGAGGAAAACCCTCCTGCGGCGGCTGGCCCGCCGGCTGGAGGGGCGGCATTCCTGGGCCGCCCGTCAGATCGACCGGTGTATGCAGGCGTTTGAGCGGGACGTCACCGGGGTTAAAATCCATACGGACCGGCTGGACGTGGAGCAGACGGCGGAGCGGGTGGCGGCGCTGGCTGGGCTGGCACTTTTGGAGGATAAACGCAGCCGCCCCCGCCGGCTGCTGGATCGCGCCATCACGCAGATCAGGCACATCCGATAACGGGCGCTTGGAGGTGGAGCCATGGAGCTGACGCGGGAGACCCCCCTGACAGATCTGCCGGGGGTTGGCCCGGCCCGGGCCAAAAGGCTGGAAAAGCTGGGGCTGCGCGTTCTGGGGGACGCCCTGGAGCACCTGCCCCAGCGGTATGAGGACCGCCGGGAGACACACACACTCCAGGACGCGCCCCAGGACCGCCCCTGCTGCGTGGCCCTGCTGGCGGCGGAGACGCCCCGGGTGAGCTACGTCCGCCGGGGGCTGACCCTGGTGAAGGTGAAGGCGGTGGACGGCTCCGGCACGGCCTGCCTTACCTTCTTCAACCAGGACTATATCAAGGAGGCGATCCGGGCCGGGGAGAGCTATGTGTTCTACGGCACGGTGGAGCGGCAGGGGAGCCTGTTCGCCCTGACCAACCCCGTATTCGAGCGGGAGGGGACGGCCCGGGCCACGGGGCTGATCATGCCGGTGTACCCCCTCACGGCGGGGATCTCCAACAACCTGCTGGCGGGGATCACCCGGCGGGCGGTGGAAAGCTGCCTGAACGGCCTGCCCGAGATCCTCCCCGCCCGGGTGCGGAAGGAGCACCAGCTCTGCCAGACCCAGTATGCCCGGAAAAATATCCACTACCCGGCGGACTTCGAGGCCCTGGCCATCGCCCGGCGGCGGCTGGTGTTCGAGGAGCTGTTCGTCCTCACCTGCGGGCTGGCCCAGCTCAAGGAGCGGCGGTCGGCGGGGGAGGGGCGGGTGCTGTCCGGCGGGCTGGAGGACTTCGCCGCCCTGCTGCCCTTCGCCCCCACCAACGCCCAGCGGCGGGCCATGGAGGACATCGCCGCCGATCTGAGGTCGGGGAAGGCCATGAACCGCCTGGTCCAGGGGGACGTGGGCTCGGGCAAGACGGCGGTGGCGGCGTTCGGGGCCTGGGCGGCGGCGAAAAGCGGCGTCCAGTGCGCCATGATGGCCCCCACCGAGCTGCTGGCGGAGCAGCACGCCCGCACCCTGGAGGCCCTTCTCGCGCCCGCCGGGGTGCGGGTGGCCCTGCTCACCGGTTCGGTGAAGGGGAAGGAGAAAAAGGCCCTGCTGTCCGCCCTGGCCGGGGGGGAGATCGATCTGGTGGTGGGCACCCACGCCCTCTTTTCCCAGGGGGTGGAGTACCGGGACCTGGGCCTGGTCATCGCCGACGAGCAGCACCGCTTCGGCGTGGCCCAGCGGGCGGCGTTGGCGGAAAAGGGAGGGGCGGTTTCCCCCCACGTGCTGGTCATGTCCGCCACCCCCATCCCCCGGACGCTGGCTCTGATCATCTACGGCGACCTGGACGTGTCCGTCATGGACGAGCTGCCGCCGGGGCGCACCCCGGTGGCCACCTTCGCCGTGGGGGAGGCCAAGCGGGCGCGTATGTACGGCTTTGTCCGCAAGCAGGTGGGCTTGGGGCGGCAGGTCTATATCGTCTGCCCCGCCGTGGAGGAGAACGGCGGCGGCTGGGAGGACGGCCCCGGCCTGGATCTGAAGGCCGTCACCGCCTACGCCGCCGAGCTGCGGGAGCGGGTGTTCCCCGACCTGCGGGTGGGCTTTGTCCACGGCAAGCTGAAATCCAAAGACAAAGAGGCGGTGATGGCCGCCTTCTCCGCCGGGGAGCTGGACGTGCTGGTGTCCACCACGGTGATCGAGGTGGGGGTGGACGTGCCCAACGCCTCCCTGATGATCGTGGAGAACGCGGAGCGGTTCGGCCTAAGCCAGCTCCACCAGCTCCGGGGCCGGGTGGGCCGGGGGAAGCACGAGAGCTTCTGCGTGCTCATGACCGCCAGCGGTCGCGATACCGCCCGGGAACGGCTCCGGGCCCTGTGCGCCACCAACGACGGCTTCCAGATCGCGGAGGAGGATCTGCGGCTCCGGGGCCCCGGGGACTTCTTCGGCAAGCGTCAGCACGGCCTGCCCCAGCTGAAGGTGGCGGATTTTGCCGCCGACATGGAATTGTTAAAGGAAGCCCGGGCCGCGGCGGAGGAGCTCATCGCCGCCGACCCGGAACTGAAGAAGCCCGCCCACCGCCTGTTGAAGCGGCGGGTGCGGGAGCTGTTCGAGGAGAACGCGGAGCTGTTCAACTGAGAAAAAGCTCAGCGTGTCGAAAAAGTCTTTTCGCCCCGCTGAGCGCGACTTTTTTGAACAAAGACCGTTCAAAAAAGTCGTTGATTGAACGTGAAAGACACCCCTCCTGGGTTTCTTTCACACTATCTTCCTTCCCGTCATCGAAACAGAAGCGGCTTTTTCGACAGTCTCGCCTTCCCCCTGGAAGGGGGAGGGTGGCACGGCGAAGCCGTGACGGATGAGGGTGCGTAAGGGCAGGCGCGGGTGTTCCAAGCCTGGAGGGACGGCGCACCGAACGCCTGCCCCCTCACCCGCCCCCTTCGGGGGCACCCTCCCCCCTGCGGGGGGAGGGCTGACGCGAGATACAAAGGAGCGTATGCGATGAAACGGCTGACCATTGGCCTGCTGGCCCATGTGGACGCGGGGAAAACCACCCTGTCCGAGGCCATGCTCTACCAGGCCGGGGCGGTGCGGAGGCTGGGCCGGGTGGACCACAAGGACGCCTTCCTGGACACCGACTGGCAGGAGCGGGAGCGGGGCATCACCATCTTCTCCAAGCAGGCGCGGCTCACCTGGAAGGACTGCGGGATCACCCTGCTGGACACCCCGGGGCACGTGGACTTCTCCGCCGAGACGGAGCGGGCGGTGCAGGTGCTGGACTGCGCGGTGCTGCTGGTAAGCGGGGCGGACGGGGTGCAGGGCCACACGGAGACGCTGTGGCGGCTGCTGGCGCGGCACGGGGTGCCCACCTTTGTCTTTGTGAATAAGATGGACCAGCCGGACACCGACCGGGACAGGCTGCTCTCCCAGCTCCGGGAGCGGCTGGACGAGGGCTGCGCCGACTTCTCCGGGGACTGGGGGGAGGTGCTGGAGCAGGCGGCCCTGTGCGACGAGGGGCTGATGGAGCGGTATCTGGAGACGGGGGAGCTGGACGATGGGGACCTGTCCGCCCTGATTGTGGGGCGGAAGCTGTTCCCCTGCTGGTTCGGCGCGGCGTTGAACCTGGACGGGGTGGACGGGCTGTTGGACGGCCTGGCCCGGTTCGCCCTGGAGCCGGACTGGCCGGAGGCGTTCGCCGCCCGGGTGTTCAAGATCAGCCGGGACAGCCGGGGGGAGCGGCTCACCTGGCTGAAGGTCACCGGCGGGACGCTGAAGGTGCGGGACACGGTGAAGGGCCCGGACTGGGAGGAGAAGGCTGCCCAGCTCCGGCTGTACTCCGGGGCGAAGTTCGTCCCGGCGGAGGAGGCCCCGGCGGGGACGGTGTGCGCCGTCACGGGCCTGGCCCGCACCCGGGCGGGCCAGGGCCTGGGGGCCGAGGAGGACTGGGCCGGGCCGGAGCTGGAGCCGGTGCTGGCCTATCAGGTTCTGCCCCCGGCGGGGGGCGATGCCCACACCCTGCTGGCCCAGCTCCGGGTGCTGGAGGAGGAGGACCCCCAGCTCCGGGTGGAGTGGAACGAGGGGCTGGGGGAGGTCCGGGTGCACCTCATGGGGGAGGTGCAGCTGGAGGTGCTGTCCCGGCTGTTGGAGCGGCGGTTCGGGGGGTCGGTGGCCTTCGGCCCCGGGCGGATCGTCTACCTGGAGACCATCGCCGCCCCGGCGGAGGGTGTGGGGCACTTCGAGCCCCTGCGCCACTACGCCGAGGTGCACCTCCTGCTGGAGCCGCTGGAGCGGGGGGCGGGGCTGGAGCTGGACACCGCCTGCGACCAGAACGTGCTGGACGGCCACTGGCAGCGGCTCATCCTCACCCACCTGATGGAGAAGGAGCACAAGGGGGTGCTCACGGGCGCGCCCGTCACCGATCTGCGGATCACCCTTCTGACCGGGCGGGCCCACCTGAAGCACACCGAGGGGGGCGACTTCCGGCAGGCCACCTACCGGGCGGTGCGCCAGGGGCTGATGAGCGCGAAAAGCGTGCTGCTGGAACCGTGGTACAGCTTCCGGCTGGAGGTGCCCACGGGCAGCGTGGGCCGGGCCATGACGGATTTGCAGCGGATGGGGGCGGAGTTCCAGACGCCGGAGCAGCAGGGGGATCTGTCCGTGCTCACGGGCAGTGTCCCCGTGTCCGGGGCGGGGGGCTACTGGAGGTCGGTGGCGGCCTACACCGGGGGCCGGGGGCGGTTCTCCTGCGCGGTGGAGGGCTACCGCCCCTGCCACAACGGGGAGGAGGTCATCGCCGCGGCGGGCTACGACCCGGAGCGGGATGTGGACAATCCCCCCGGCTCGGTGTTCTGCGCCCACGGGGCGGGGTTCAACGTGCCCTGGGACGAGGTGCGGGCCCATATGCACCTGGACAGCGGGTGGCGTCCGGCGGAGGAGCGGCCCCGGCGGGAGCAGTCCGCCCCGGACTGCCGGACTGCCATGAGCTACGAGTCCCGGGCGGCGTTGGACAAGGAGCTGGAGGCCATTTTCCAGCGGGCCTACGGCCCGGTGAAGCCCCACGCCTTCCGGCCCGTCCCCAAGGCGTCCGCCAGCCCGAAGCCCAAGCCCTGGAAGGGGCTGAAAACCCGGGACGGGGACGACTACCTGCTGGTGGACGGCTATAACGTGATCCACGCCTGGGAGGAGCTGCGCGCCCTGGGGCGGGCGGATCTGGACAGTGCGAGGGAGCGGCTGATCCACCGCCTGCGCAACTACCAGGGGTGGAAAAAGTGCAAGGTGATCGTGGTGTTCGACGCCTACAGGGTGAAGGGAAGCCCCGGCTCGGTGGAGCGGCTGGGGGATCTGTTCGTGGTGTACACCAAGGAGGCGGAGACGGCGGATATGTATATTGAAAAGACCACCTACGCCCTGTCCAAAGAGCGGAAGGAGCACCGGGTGCGGGTGGCTACCTCCGACGGGCTGGAGCAGATGATCATCCTGGGCCACGGGGCGGTGCGTATGCCCGCCGCCGAGCTGGAGTTTGAGGTGAAGCAGGCGGAGGGGGACATACGCCGCGCCATTGAGGGGAAATAGGAGAAGCCCGCCCAGCGTGTCGAAAAAGTCTTTTCGCCCCGCTGAGCGCGACTTTTTTGAACAAAGACCGTTCAAAAAAGTCGTTGATTGAACGTGAAAGACACCCCTCCTGGGTTTCTTTCACACTATCTTCCTTCCCGTTGTCGGAACAGAAGCGGCTTTTTCGACAGTCTCAAAGCCCGCCCAGTTATGCTGGGCGGGCTTTGCTTGTTTCTTGTTTATTTAACTGTTCTCCCGGCTGTGGAAGTAGCGGTCCCGGTCGATGGTGTGGCGGCGCAGGTATTCCGCCCAGCGGGCGTATGCCCCGTAAGCGAAATGGCAGCCGTCGTTGGCCAGCTCCTCGGGGAGCTGCCCGTCCTCGCCGGCGTAGGCCTCGGCGGTGTTGAGCAGGGCCACCTTTTTCTCCGCCGCCACCCGGACAATGGCCTCGTTGAAGGCCTTCAGGTTGTCGTTGTTGATGTAGCCGGCCAGATTGTTCCGGCGGCACATGGCGTCGTTCAGCGGGGGCATGACCTGGAGGTACACCACCGCCTCCGGCTGGGCGGCCAGCACCTGGTCGACGAATTTCGCCAGGCCCTCCCCGTAGCTCTCGGCGGGGTAGCCCAGCTCGTTCACGCCGATCATGATGTAGACGGAGGCATAGCTCTTTTTGCCCAGCGCGCCCATCAGGGTGAGCTTCTCGCCCTCCACCTCGGCGATTTTGAACTCCGGGTCGTCCACGCGGAACACGGTCATTCCCCTGGCCCAGTAGAAGTCGCCGTGCTTCATGCCGCTGAACAGCTCAAAGCCCTCGGTGCGGGAGTCGCCCAGGAACACGGCGTCGTCAAAGAAGCTGTCGTCCGCCACCGGGTCGGACTCCTCCACCGGAACGCCGAACTGGTAAGGCTCCCAGGGCGGCGGCGTGGGGGTGGGCTCCGGCGTAGGCTCCGGGGTCTGGGTGGGGACGGCCTGGGTGGCCGGGGCGGGGGAGGAGGAGGGCAGCGTGTAGTGGCCCTCGGTGTGCCCGCAGGCGGACAGCAGGGCCAGGGCCAGGACGGCGGCTAAACAGGACAGTTTTCGACACATTGCGGCAGAATCTCCTTGCTTTTTTACTTCTGCCCCATGGTAGCACCGCGCCCCTCCTGTGTCAAGAAAAAAAGGGTTACAAATTCCCATCAAATTGCCGTCAAATAGTGACAGGCCCTTTACCGTTTCCAGCGGCGTTGAAGCTCCAGCACCGCCGACACCAGCAGCAGGCCCAGGGCGATGCACCCGGCGATGCCGAAGGTGCGGAAAAAGGTCTCCCAGAACAGCTCCGTGTCCCCCCGGATGCCGTGGTCCATGGCCTGGTAAATGGTCAGCCCCGGCACCAGCGGGAACAGGGCGATGGTGGAGTAGGACGTGGCGGGGCACTTGCGCAGACGGGCCATGGCCTCGGCGAACACCGCCACCACCACCGCGCCCACCAGACTGGCGACGAAGCTGCCGCCGCCCAGGGCCATGACGGCGAGGTAGGCCGCCCAGCCCGCCGCCCCGCCCAGACAGCACAGCGGCGTGCCCATCCCCCGCACGTTCATGGCGGGGCAGAAGCCCAGACAGCCCAGGAAGGCGAACAGGCAGTACACCACCCCCCCGTAGTCCGCGGCCCGCACCGCCGCGCCGGCGGGCTGCCCCGGGAACAGGGCCATGGCGGCCACCGTCCCCAGGGCGATGGCCGCCGCCGACAGCACCGCCCGGGCGAAGGTGGCCAGGCCCGCCATCATGTCCCCGGTGAGCAGGTCGCTCATGAAGCTGGTGAACACCAGCCCGGGCACCAGCACCATCAGGCCCCCCGCCACCGTCACCTCCAGGTTGATGGGCGCGCCCAGGGCGGGCAGGCCGCACGCCGCCGCCCCCAGCACAAAGGCGGAGATCAGCGTGGTCAAAAAGCCGTTGGCCCTGGCCCGCTCCAGCAAGACCAGCACCGTCCCCCCCGCCAGTCCCGCCAGCCCCGCCGCCGCGGCCTCCGCCCAGCCGCCGGAGAAGAACAGCGCGAAGAAAAACGCCCCCAGGAAGTACCCCGCCAGCCGCAGGACCACCGGATAGGCCCGCAGCTCCGCCAGCGCGGCCCCGCACCGGGCGGACAGCTCCGCCGGGTCCGCCGGGGGATCGGCGCACAGGCGGCGGGACAGGTCGTTGAACCGCTCGATGCCGTCGATGTCGGTGACGATGGACGGCACCCGGCGCATCACCGTATGCACCCGGCCGTCCGGGGCGCGGACGCTGACCCACACGCAGTTGGGCACCGCGAACACCTCCCCCTCCAGGCGGTAGGCCGCCAGCAGGCGGCGCACCGTGTCCTCCGCCCGCTGGATCTCGCCGCCGCAGCGGACGATCTGCACCCCCACCTGGCAGCAGCCGTCCAGAAGCGTGTCGTAGTCCATGGGGGGGCGGTTTCTCCCCCCGCCTCCGGCAGGGGGCGGGACCGCGTCAGGCGTGTCGTAGTCCATATGGCTTCCTCCTTGACAAAACCCCCGGCGGGGGGTTATAATAGGCGTATAAAAGGCACTGCCACAACGGTCAGCCGCCCTTTATATCAACGGTGCAACATTAGAAATGTTGGCCGCCTGGGGTCAGCCGGGCGGTCAACACGCTTTTTGCGCGGTTAAAATCATCAACAACAGAGCGATGATGAAGCAGACCACGAAACGCAGGAGCTTCCTCCCGCGTCCGTCTCCCATCCGCGTCACCCCCTTTCGGGGGGCGGCCGACCGCCGTTATGTAACAGTGCCTTGGGGCGATTATATCACAGCCCCGGCGGGTTTGCAAGGCAAAGGGGCCGGTTTCCCGGCCCCCTGTTCCGTGCTCACTGATTCAAGCCCGTGATGTAGGCGTCGATCAGATCCTTTATCTCCTTGGGTGTGTACACCTTGTCCGGGGTTTGCTCAAAGATCCGCAGCAGATCATACGCCATCGCCTTTTGAATGTCCTTCCGTTCGTTTTCGGTGGGCATTGTCTGGCCCCCTTTCTGTTGGGATGCCTTTATTATACCACTCCAGCCGCTCCGGCGCAAGGCCCCGCCTGCCAGGGCTTGGGCGGGCTGGCAGTTTTTTTTGCTTTTTTCCCCATTAAGGCTTGCAAATTTTTGCCGATATTGTATAATAGATGCTGTATCAGTGTGGCGACGGAGGCGTCAGCCAAATCATTCCGATGGAAGGAGGGCCGAATGCCCGGCCACCGCCCCCCGTCCGGGGGACACAGATGGAGGCCCTGGAGGCCTGTAAAAACCCAAATTTCCAACCAGAACAGGAGGAACAGGATATGAAAAAACGTTTGTTGTCGGCGGCCCTGGCCCTGGCCATGGTGCTGACAATGCTGCCTTTGACGGCATTCGCGTATACTTACAACAGCCCAGAGCCCGAAGGCGACGGCACCGAAACGGTTGCGTACCTGGAGTACGGGAACGCGAATAACCAGTATCTTAGCAGTGGCGGAACCGGCACTGACTTTAAGGGCGCGGGCTGGTACGTTACGCTGGATGTGCCGGCGGTGATTGGTTCCGATGGAAAGCCAGACCCTGCCCAGCCCCGCAAGACCGTTTACTATAAGGTCGATACGGGCCTTTCCGTGGGCGGGAAGTATTACAAGAATGCCGCAGTCCCCAGTGACAGTAATGTGCAGTACAATACAGATTCAAGCGGCAACAGGACCGGAATCAAAAAGAACGGATCCATCTATAGTGCGTCTTTGGACGCAAGCAAGAATCTCGTCCAGGGCAACCTGAAGGGCGCGGTCATTGTGATCGGCGGTGACCACGAGATCGACTGTGTCAACGCCCCCAGCCTGTCCCTGGATGTGTACGGCGGCAAGGCTACCATTAAGAATGCGAAGGCCACCACCGTTGATCCCGCAAAACCTGTGCTGCTCACCAGCGTGACCGTAAACAACAGCCAGTACCTCAAGTACGGCAAGGGCAGCATCAACATTGATGATGTGATGGATACGCTGACCCGCCTTGATCTGAAGAACGTGACCTTGGATGGCTCCGGCCTTACGCTCAACTCCAAGGTGGCGACCACCAATAAGGGGACGGGCCATACCGTCTCGCTGACGAACGTGACCACCACGGCTGCCATTACACTGGACGGCGTGGGCACTGATAACGACAAGACCCGCGCCGCCCAGAGCCTGACCATCACCAACAGCTCCGTGGGCGATATCACCGTGAAGGGCGTCAACAACACCGTGACCCTGAACGAGGTGAAGAACAGCACCAACGCCCCCAACGTGACCATCGAAGGCACCGGCGGCAGCCTGAACGTCCGGGGCGGCAGCGTGCTGGGCGCGGTGACCGTCAGCGGCGCGGACAAGGAAACCACCGCCGCCCCCAGCAGCATCACCGTGGAGACCGGCTCCACCGTAGCCAGCATCTCCTCCGCGCAGGGTGCTGACGAGAAGGCCACGGGTCGGAACACCATCACCATCGGCGGCACTGTGAATGGCGAGGTTAAAGCGAAGAACTCCACCGTGAACGTCAACGGCGGGCACACCGGGAACATTACCCTCACGACCGGCGCCGTGTCCGTCAGCGGCAACCGGGCCAGCGTGGGCGATGTGGAGCTGAACAACGACGCCACCTTCAACCTCACCGGCACCAACTGCACCGTGGGTGCGCTGGCGGTAAAGACCGGCGGCACCCCCGCCACCGTCACCTTCAATGTGCCCAACGACCCCAGCAACATTCTGGGCAGCTCAACCAGTGCGCTTTCCGCTAACTATACCAAGAAGACCGTCAAGGGCGGCACTTGGAAGTGTGAGGTGCCCGCCGCCAACCTGGACGCCTCCCTGGCGTACCAGCTGAAGAAGGGCGCAGCTAACAGCACCTACACCTACTACACCTCCGACCAGCTGGGCGAGGCCATTCTGGAGCAGGGCGCGGTTACAGGTAACGAGCTGACCAAGATTGGGGACAGCGGCGCCACCACTAAAGTAACCTTCATGAACGGCAGTATGCTCTGGGGTGAGATGATGATCAGCCCCAATGTGGTCATTCCCAAGCTGCCCACCCAGATGAACAACATCAAGACCCCCTACTGGTCCGACGGGAAGTTCAGCAACCTGGCCGGGAGCTACAGCGTGCCCAGCGGCGGCGCGACGCTGAACGCGGGCGGCGGCATGGTCTCCACCGACGTGACCAAGCTCAATGATGTGAAAATAACTACTGGCACTGGCGGAGCCAGCAGCACCGTCAGCATCAAGGCCGCCCTGGCGGGCAGCACCATCGTGCTGAGCGGCGCGGTGGAGAGCGGCGACACCACGTTCAAGCTGGAGCTGGAGACCGACGCGGTGGAGTATGATGCGACGAACAAGAAAGAAGTAGCCGTCACCATCGAGCTGAGCGTGATCTTCGATCCCTCCACCAAGAGCCTGACCATCGCCAACCCCGGCAGCCAGAGCCTGGGCCACGGCGTGATCATCGAGAACACCTTCCAGGCCATCAAGCTGAGCAACGGCTCCCGCTACACCTTCGACGGCAAGGGCCTGGTGGTGCGCACCGAGCAGATCAAGGTGAAGGATGTTGATACCAACTATCCGGACGATAAGGCGATCAGCAAGAACGGCATCGAGGTCATTGTCAGCGCGCCCGGCTACACCGCCACCCAGGCCCTGAAGGATCAGGTTATCAACCTGATCAACGGGACTGGCGCGTCGGCCGTTTGGAAGGACAGCCCCGCCGTTCAGCGTGCGGTGAACGCGGCCCTGGCCACCATCACGGACAAGACCGTGGAGGGCTACATTAACGCTGCCACCGCCCGGGCCAGGAGCGACAACCGCCTTGCCAGCGGCAAGGACACCGCTTACCAGAGTACCGGCACTCAGACGTGGCTGGTACCCTACCTGGAGGTCAATGTCACCAACTACCTGCCCAATGACTACAACCCCTCCCTCACCGCCACCCTGACCTTGAAGTGGCGCGTGGAGGTGATTCCGGGCAATGTTACGCCTACTGCACCTGCGGCGAAGGAAGCCGCCAATGTGGCGAACGCCAAGGGCACCTTTATCGCCAAGCAGGGCACGGCCCTGGTCCTGGACGGGGATCTGGGCGAGAAGGGTGTGAAGATCACCTTTGCGGGCATTAGTGGGCACACCTTCGCCCATCAGGCGGATACCTATGATTATAAGATTGAAATCAAAGCGTTCACCGTCACCCACGCCGTCAACGGCAACCTGGGCAAGTTTGTGCTGGACACCGTGAAGCCCCTGATCGAGCTGGGAACCAAAGCTGCAGATAAAAGCGAGATGGCTACGGTAGAGCAGTATTTCAGCACCCTCCAGGCCGCGGTGGACGCCGCCGAAGACGGAAAGATGATCGAGATCAACAGCAATTACAAGGGCAGCACCACCATTAACATGACCGGCAAGGCCCGCACCGTCTATATCCAGGCCAACGGCAAGAACGTGGTGGTGGCCAACGCCAGCGGCGGCACGGTGGATGAGAACAGCAAGGGCAGCTTCTACACCATCAAGCTGAACCGGGACAACACCGTCACCGCCAACGCGGTGGTCAGCGTGGGCTCCGCCAGCAACGGCTCCGCCTCGGTGGACACCACCATCGCCAAGCCCGGCTCCAGCGTCAGCGGCAAGTACACCGCCAGCAGCGGCTACAAGGCGGGCAGCTTCACCGCCACCGCCCAGCCCGGCAACAAGTCCGTCAGCGTGAGCGTGTCCGCCAACGGCACCTTCAGCTTCACCGTGCCCAGCGACGCCACCAGCGTGACCGTCACCCCGTCCTTCGTGCTGGACAACGGCCTGCCCTTCACTGACGTGGCGAACAACGCCTGGTATTTCACCGCGGTGAAGTACTGCTACGACACCACCAACAACGGCTACCGCCTGATGGAGGGCGACAGTGCCACCACCTTCGCGCCCAACGGGAGCTTCACCCGGGCGCACATGGTGCAGATCCTGTGGAACATGAAGGGCCGTCCCACGCCCAGGACCACGGCGAACCCCTTCCGGGACATGAGCAGCAGCAACTGGTACTACAGCGCGGTTCTGTGGGCCTATGAGAACGGCTACGCCAAGGGCTATCCCGACGGCACCTTCAAGCCCGGCCAGGCGGTCACCCGCCAGGAGATGGTTCAGTTCCTGTATCAGGCGTCTGGTTCGCCCAGCGGCTCCGGGAACCTGAGCTACTACTCCGACGGCTACACGGCGAACAACTGGGCGCAGCCCGCCCTGCGCTGGGCCACCGGCCTGGGCATCCTCAGCGGCCAGAACAGCGCGAGCCTGGGCAACACCCTGGCTCCCAGGGCGGTCGCCAAGCGTTGCGAGGTGGCCGTGACCGTGATGAACTTCGACAAGCTGAACCTGTTCTAAGCCGTCACAGAAGCGAAACAGCATCACAAAGGCCCGGCCGGGAAATCCCGGCCGGGCCTTTTCCCGCGTCTGCGGACAGGGAAACGCCCCAGGCGGTAAGGCCCGGGGCGTTTGGGTCAGTCCGGTTTGTTCCCGTCCGGCGTCTCCTCCGGCTCATCGGAGGGGGGCGGCATGGGGATGGGCTCGTCAATGATGTGGATGTGCTGGGCGGGAGGCTCAATGCCGCCGTCCAGCTGGGCGCGGGTGGAGGTGTAGGCCCCCTCCACCAGGGCGGGGTCCCGGCCCTCCAGGATCGCCACCATCTCGCCTCCGGTGATGGTTTCCTTCTCTAGCAGGTAGGCCACCACCTTGTCCATGTCCTCCCGGTTGGCCTCGATGACCTCCACCGCAGCCTTGTAGCACACGTCCAGCACGGCCTTCACGGCCTTGTCCATGACGGCGGCGGTGTCCTGGGCGCAGTCCAGGCCGTAGCCCCCGTCCAGGTACTGGTTGCGGACGGAGCCCAGGGCCATCATGCCGAATTCCTCGCTCATGCCGTACATCGCCACCATGTTCCGGGCGATGTTGGTGGCCTCCTGGATGTCCTGGGAGGCTCCGTTGGTCATGGTGTCCATCACCACCTGCTCGGCGGCGCGGCCGCCCATGGACACGGTGATTTTCGCCATCAGCTCGTCCCGGGTGCGCAGGTTGGTCTTGTCCTCCTCGGGCATCAGCAGGGTGTAGCCCAGGGAACCCTCGGTGTGGGGGACGATAGTGATTTTCTGCACCGGCTCGGCGTTTTTCTGCTTGTAGGCCACCATGGCGTGGCCCACCTCGTGATAGGCCACCAGCTTGCGCTCGAACTCGGTGAGGACGGAGTTTTTCTTCTCGCTTCCGGCGATGACGAACTCGAAGGAGGCCAGCAGGTCCTCCTGGGTGACCAGCCTGCGGCCCTTGCGGACGGCCCGCAGGGCGGCCTCGTTCACCAGGTTTGCCAGGTCGGCCCCCACGCACCCGGCAGTAGCCAGGGCGATCTTGTTCAGGTTCACGTCCTCCGCCAGCTTGATCTTCCGGGTGTGCACCTGGAGGGTGGCCAGCCGCCCCGCCAGATTGGGCCGGTCGATGGTGATCCGGCGGTCGAACCGTCCCGGACGGAGCAGGGCCTTGTCCAGCACCTCGGGCCGGTTGGTGGCCCCCAGCACAATGACGCCCTTGCCGGGGTCGAAGCCGTCCAGCTCGGCTAAGAGCTGGTTCAGGGTCTGTTCCCGCTCATCGTTGCCGCCCATGCGGTTGTCCCGGGATTTGCCGATGGTGTCGATCTCGTCGATGAAGATGATGCAGGGGGCCATTTTGGACGCTTCCTTGAACAGGTCCCGGACCCGGGACGCGCCCACGCCCACGAACATCTCCACGAAGTCGGAGCCG
>ERZ779624.157-NODE-157-length-27154-cov-7.256688_pt1 | contig 27154 bp, 23 predicted proteins | sample MGYA00514190_ERZ779624 | MGnify/ENA primary metagenome ERZ779624 (study PRJEB29562, sample SAMEA4376706) | mouse gut metagenome | isolation source: Cecum | study: EMG produced TPA metagenomics assembly of the A DSS colitis mouse model was used to assess the... | reverse complement strand
GGGTGTCAGATGAATGCCAGGGACTCTGAAAAGCTGGCGGGTATTCTGGAACAGGCCGGCTACCAGCTGACGGAAAATGAAAATACGGATTTTGTGATTTTTAACACCTGTACCGTGCGGGACAATGCAAATCAAAAGGTCTACGGAAGGCTGGGGGAATTAAACGGGTACAAGCGGAAAAATCCGCATATGAAGATTGCTCTCTGCGGCTGCATGATGCAGGAGCCATCAGCATTGGAGAAAATCAGAAAAAGCTATGGCTTTGTGGATCTGGTCTTTGGCACCCACAATATTTATAAGCTGGCAGAGCTTTTATGGAATTCCCATCAGGCGTCGGGAATGTTGGTGGATATCTGGCAGGAGACGGATAGAATTGTGGAGGATCTGCCGTCGGACCGCAAATATGCTTTCAAGTCCGGCATCAATATCATGTTTGGCTGCAATAATTTCTGCAGCTACTGTATCGTTCCCTATGTGAGAGGGCGGGAGAGAAGCAGACAGCCGGGAGAGATTCTGCGGGAGATAAAAAGGCTGACTGAGGATGGTGTGGCGGAGGTCATGCTGCTCGGGCAGAACGTGAATTCCTATGGAAAAAATCTTGCGGAACCCATTACCTTCGCACAGCTTTTGCGGGAGGTGGAAAAGATAGAGGGACTGCGCAGGATTCGCTTTATGACTTCCCATCCAAAGGATTTGTCGGACGAGCTCATTCAGGTGATGAAAGAATCCAAAAAAATATGCAGACATCTGCACCTGCCTCTGCAGTCCGGTTCCACCAGGATACTGGAAAGAATGAATCGCCGCTACACGAAGGAGCAGTATCTGGAGCTTGCCGGGAAGATTCGCCGGGAGATTCCGGATATTGCCATCACCACGGATATTATCGTGGGATTTCCGGGGGAGACACCGGAGGATTTAGAGGAAACCATCGACGTGGTGCGGAAAGTAAAATTTGAAAATGCCTTTACCTTTCTTTATTCCAAGCGTACCGGGACACCTGCGGCCGCCATGGAGGATCAGGTGCCGGAGGCACAGAGGAAGGAAGGGTTTGACAGACTGCTTCGGGTGGTGCAGGAGACGGCCAGAGAACAGACGGCCCGTTTACAGGGCCGGGTGATGGATGTACTGATCGAAGAGGTGAACGAAAGTGACAAATCCATGGTGACAGGGCGTCTTTCCAATAATACCATCGTTCATGTGCCGGGGGACGCCGCTCTGATCGGAAAGATCGTTCCGGCGGTGTTGGACGAGTGTCGAGGGTTTTACTACATAGGGCATATTGAGGGACAGAAGCTATGAGAGAAATGCTGACTGCCATAGAAAAAATAGAAGCGGCTCCGGGACAGAGGATTCTTGTGGTCAGTGATGTTCACGGACATTTTAATCATCTGGTTCAGCTGCTGAGAAAGATGGAGTACGGAGGAGATGACATCCTGGTCATTGTGGGCGACCTGATTGAGAAGGGGCCGGAGAGTCTGCGGGTAGTACAGTATGTGATGGATCTGAGCAGGCAGCATCCGGTCTATGTCTCCATGGGAAATGTAGAACTGGGGAGGCTGCAGATGCTCTGGCGTGACGATCCGGAGTCGGGAGAGAGTTTTGCCGGGTTTTTGAAATGGTCCGAGGAGTACTGGGAGAGCTGTCTTTTTGGGGAAATGCTGGCCGACATGGGAATAAAGATCAGCCAGGTGGACGGGCAGAACGCCCCGGAGTACCGCAGGCGCATTCGGGAGCAATTTCATGAGGAACTGGATTTTTTGTGGAGCCGTCCAACGATTCTGACGGCAGGACGATACCTTTTTGTGCACGGCGGCGTTCCCACGGACGACCTGGATGCCCTTGCCGGAACGGAAGCCCATTCGTATCTGAAAAATGATTCGTTTCTTGACAAAGGATATGGGTTTGAGCGTTATACGGTGGTGACAGGACACTGGCCGGTGAGTCTGTACCGGCCCGACCGGGAGGATATGGGGCCGCTGTTTGAGCGGGAGAGGAATATTCTTTGTATCGACGGCGGCTGCGGCCTGAAGCAGACGGGACAGTTGAACGGAGTGATAATTCCGGACTGTATGGCGGGAATGGAGGAGATTCGTTGGGAAAGCTATGACGATTTTCCGGAGGTGACAGCCCTGGACGACAGAGAAGAGGCGCCGTGCTCCTTTCATGTGCAGTATTTTGACAACAGAGTCGAGCTTCTGGAGGAGAAGGGCAAAAACGGTATCATTCGCCATCTGTCTTCCGGAAAAGTTTTTGAGGCGCCGTTAAAATGGCTTTATCCCGGGGAGACGGGTCTTCAATGCACGGACTTATGTGACGGAAGGCTGGCTGTGTCCGCCGGGGACCGGCTGAAACTGGTATTTGAGACGGAGGACGGCCTGTATGTGAAAAAGCAGGGGCAGCTTGGCTGGTATGACGGCCGGGTGAAGCCCGAGGATGTAAAGCCGTATCTGACAGCGGGAGCGCCCTGCGGGGAAAACTGGCGGCGGGAGAGAGAGGTTGCGGTATATGGGCTGCTGGAACGCCTTGGCATTTCCTTTGACCGGATCGATCACTGGGAGGCCAACACCATGGAGGCATGCCGTGTCATAGACGAGGTCCTGGATGCGGCGATCTGTAAAAATTTATTTCTGTGCAACCAACAGAGAACCAGATTTTATCTGCTGCTGATGCCGGAGGGAAAAAAATTCAGGACAAAGGATCTTTCAAGGCAGATAGACAGCTCCCGGCTGTCCTTTGGGGAAGCGGTCTATCTGGAGCGGTTCCTTCGGCTTACTCCCGGTTCTGTCAGTGTCATGGGCCTGATGAATGACACAAAGAACCAGGTGCAGCTGCTGATTGACAGGGAAGTATTGAAGGAGGGCGGACTTTTCGGCTGTCATCCCTGCATGAATACCTCCAGTATCCGGCTGTCTCTGTCGGATCTGCTGGAGAAGTTTTTGCCGGCGGTACATCATGAGCCGATATTTGTGGATCTGTCGTCATAGCTTATAAAGTTTGAAAAAACATTTGAGTTCGGAATGGAGTTCGCGGTTCCGGGCGTTTTTACGAAAAATGTCCGGTGCGGCGGGCAGGGGGGAAAAAGATGGAAAAGCTGAAACCAAAGTTGTTTTCCGTGATGAAAACCTACACAAAGGAACAGTTTGTAAAGGATGTGGTGGCGGGGGTGATCGTGGCGATTATCGCCCTGCCGCTTTCCATTGCGTTGGCGTTGGCCTCCGGGGTCACACCGGAAAAGGGAATCTACACCGCGATCACCGCCGGGTTTGTGATTTCCTTCCTGGGCGGCAGCCGGGTGCAGATTGCCGGTCCCACGGCGGCCTTTGCCACCATCGTGGCGGGAATCGTGGCAAAAAACGGTTTTGAAGGATTGGTTATTGCCACGCTGCTGGCCGGGCTGATTCTGATTCTTATGGGTTTTCTTCGGCTGGGAAGCCTGATTAAATTTATTCCTTATACCATTACCACCGGATTTACCGCCGGTATCGCCGTGACCATTGTCATCGGGCAGATCAAGGATTTTCTGGGGCTTACCATCGTGTCCGAGGAGCCTTTGATCGAGACGGTGGAAAAGCTGGAGGGTGTGGTAAGATTTATCGGCACCATAAACTGGCAGGCTGTGCTGGTGGGAGTGGTCTGTATGGCGATTCTGATCGGCTGGCCGTATCTGCCCGGCCTGTGCAAAAAGATTCCGCCTTCCCTGATCGCGGTGCTGGCGGGCATTGCCATGGTGAGCGGACTTAAGCTTCAGGTGAACACCATAGGAGATCTTTACGAAATCTCCAATAAGCTGCCCTCCGTCTCGCTTCCGGCATTTCATCTGGAGACGGTGCGGGCCGTGCTTCCCGATGCATTTACCATCGCGGTGCTGGCAGCCATCGAGTCCCTGCTTTCCTGCGTTGTGGCGGACAGTATGGTGAACAGCCGTCACCGCTCCAACATGGAGTTGATTGCCCAGGGAGCGGGAAATATCGTCTCCGCGCTGTTTGGCGGAATTCCGGCAACGGGAGCCATTGCCAGAACCGCAGCCAATGTAAAGAACGGCGGACGTACGCCGGTGGCCGGCATGGTGCATGCAGTGGTGCTTCTTTTGATTCTGGTGGTGCTGATGCCCTATGCGGCTCTGATCCCCATGCCCACCATCGCGGCCATTCTGTTTATGGTTGCCTACAATATGTGCGGCTGGAGAAAGTTTGTCTATCTGTGCAAAACGTCTCCCAAAAGCGATATCCTTGTGCTGGTGGTGACCTTTGGGCTCACCGTGGTATTTGATCTGGTGGTGGCCATCGAAGCCGGGATCATTATGGCGGCCATTCTGTTCATGAAACGGATGAGCGAAGTGACAGGTGTGGAGAGCTGGAAGTTGGTCGATGAGGACGACGATCCGGACAGCCTTTCCTTGCGCAGAGTTCCGGAGAATACCCGGGTGTACGAGATCAGCGGACCTCTTTTCTTCGGCGCCGCCGACAAGATTCTGGCTATTACCCTGGAGGAAAAGCTGAGCAGCGTAATACTGCGCATGAGGAGCGTCAGCGCTATCGACGCAACAGCCATGCACAATCTGGAGGAACTGCAGGCAGACTGCGGACGAAGGGGAATTCAGATGATTTTCTCCCATGTGAACGAGCAGCCCATGCGCGTTATGGAGAAGGCCGGCTTTGTGGAAAAGGTGGGCAGGGAAAATTTCTGTGCGCACATTGACGATGCGCTGAAGAGGGCGGAAAGCCTGTGAAGGGCAATGGCAGAAAGTACCGGTCTCAAACACAGTGATTTATAAGGATGTGGTGGAACACAGGCAGGAAGGAAAGGAGAACAAAATATGATAACGGATACTTTTGACAACAAATCAAAAGCCATCATAAACCCTCAGATCAATGCGGATGCCCCCCGGGTGGATGCTTGCATTCTGACCTTTTCCCATATGATCGAGCAGTTTGTGCTGGAACATTATGAGTGCAGCCGGATCGGAACATTCTGGCTTGCCACGGGTGAAACGCCGATCTGGCAGATTGCATACAAAGGAAAAAAATTTGCGTTTTATAAAACCTATGTGGGTGCGCCTGCCTGCGTCGTAACGGTGGAGGACAGTCTTGCGGTCATCAGGACGAAGGAATATATCGTGTTCGGAGGGGCGGGCTGTCTCGACCGGGAGATCGCGCACGGTAAAGTGATGGTTCCGACAGAAGCTTATCGGGATGAGGGAACCTCTTATCATTATGTTCCGGCGGCGGATTACATTACGGTAAAAAATGCGGATGTGGTGGCGGACTTTATGGAGAAAAACGGGATTCCCCATGTGAAGGGAAAGACTTGGACTACGGATTCCTTTTACAGAGAGACCGTCAATAATTTCAACAGGCACAAGGAGGAAGGCTGTATCTCTGTGGAAATGGAATGCGCGGCCCTTCAGGCCATGTGCGACTTCAGGGATTTGAACCTGTACATGTTCTTTACCAGCGGCGATCTGCTCGACGCTCCGGAATGGGACGAACGGCGCAGGGAGGGCGAATTGGAGGGAACCCAGCACGATGCGGGGCATTTTGATATTGCGCTGGAGTTGGCGCGGTATGTGGCTGACAGGGTGACGGATTTTTCATAAGAAAGCAGGGGGAAGGATGAAAAGTATAATAAAGATTTGCATTGTGTTAATTATGATGTGCTTTCTGGGAGGATGCGGCAGAGATGCCGGGGAAACCGGAGAAGTGAAGTATGATGACTTTCAGGCAGGGGAATCTATTACGGAAGAGGAAAAAGAAGCGCAGTTTTTGGAATACATTGGATCCACGCTGGAAAGTCTGCTGGAAGAAACGTACACCGCTGAAAATTTGTCCTTCACGGTTCAAAGAACCGACGAGCGTTATGTCATAAATGTAGACTGCGAATCCGACAATCCGGACACAGAAGAAATCCGGTCAGCGCTGGAAAACGTAGTAAGTAAGATTTTGCCGGAGGGCACAGATTTTACGATCCTGTTTTCAGAAAAACAGTGAATGATTTACAAATACAATATTTTGTGATAAAATCAGGGCAAATGCACAAATCGTTGTGTATTTGCCCTATACTTGTGTGGAAGAATGAACAGAACAGGAGTACTAAAAGATGCCGGAGCAGCAGATTCCAGTGGAAGACCTGACCCCCATGATGCAGCAGTACATGGAGACAAAGAAGCAATATCAGGACTGTATTCTTTTTTATCGTCTGGGCGATTTCTATGAGATGTTTTTTGACGATGCGCTTACGGCGTCGAGGGAGCTGGAGATCACTCTGACGGGAAAGGCCTGCGGACTGGAGGAGCGTGCGCCCATGTGCGGAATACCCTATCACGCAGTGGAAGGGTATTTGACCAAATTAGTCAACAAAGGCTACAAGGTGGCCATCTGCGAGCAGGTGGAGGATCCGAAGCAGGCCAAGGGACTGGTAAAGCGGGATGTCATCCGGATTGTCACGCCCGGTACCAACCTGAATGTGCAGGCCCTGGAGGAATCCAAAAACAATTTTCTGATGTGTATCACCTATACCCCTACCAAGATCGGTATTTCCGTGGCCGATGTCACCACGGGAGATTATCTGCTGACAGAGGTGGAGGATTTAAAAAAACTGAATGATGAGCTGATGAAGTATGAGCCTTCGGAGGTGATCTGCAATGAGGCATTCCTGGTGAGCGGTTTTTCCGTGGAAGAGCTTAAGGGCAGGTATCACATTCCTGTGAATGCGCTGGAAGCACATTTCTTTGATGACGAGGGCTGTAAACGGATTCTGCTGCGGCATTTTAAGGTTGGTACGCTGATGGGACTGGGGATCCAGGAGTTTCCGGTGGGAATGCTTGCCGCGGGAGCTCTTCTGCAGTATCTTTATGAGACACAGAAGACGGATCTGGCCCATTTTACTCATATTTCACCTTATCTGACCAATAAGTACATGCTGCTTGACAGTGCTACCAGACGTAATCTGGAGCTGACGGAGACCTTGCGGGAAAAACAGAAGCGGGGCTCTCTTCTGGGGGTGTTGGATAAGACGAAGACGGCGATGGGCGGCAGACTGCTGCGCAGTATGCTGGAACAGCCGCTGATTGAGAAGGCGGAGATGGAACGGCGGCTGGACGCCATCGAGGAGCTGAACAAAGACAGCGTATCCAGGGATGAACTGCGGGAATACCTGAACCCGGTTTATGACCTGGAACGACTGCTGAGCAAGGTGACATACAAGACGGCGAACCCCAGGGATTTTATTTCCTTTCGAAATTCTCTGGAAATGCTGCCTGCCATAAAAACGGTTCTGAAGAGCTTCGAGAAGGAGGAACTTTCGGGTATTGAGAAGGATTTGGATACCCTTGAGGATATTTATCAGCTCATTCTGAAGTCCATAGAGGAGGAGCCGCCCATTACCATCCGGGAAGGCGGCATGATCCGGGACGGCTTTGACGAGACCATAGATAATCTGCGGAATGCCAAAAGAGACGGAAAACAATGGCTGGCTCAGCTGGAGGAGCAGGACAGGGAGCGGACGGGGATCAAAAATCTCCGGATCAAGTATAATAAAGTCTTCGGGTATTATTTTGAAGTGACCAATTCCAATAAGGATATGGTGCCGGAGGATTACATCCGCAAGCAGACCCTTGCCAACGCGGAGCGGTATACTACGTCCAGACTGAAGGAGCTGGAGGACACCATTCTGAATGCGGAGGATAAGCTCACTGCGCTGGAATACGATATTTTCTGCCGGATCAGGGAGTCTATCGCCATGGAGCTGGAGCGGGTTCAGCGGACGGCAAAGGCCATTGCCAGGCTGGATGTCTATGCCTCCCTGTCCCTGGCTGCGGAGCGGAACCATTATGTGAGACCGGCGTTGAATGAAAAGGGAGTCATCGACATCAAGGACGGAAGGCATCCGGTGGTGGAGCAGATGATTACCAACGATCTGTTCATCGCCAACGACACCTACCTGGATAACGGAAGTCATTGTATCAGTGTTATTACCGGCCCCAATATGGCGGGAAAGTCTACCTATATGCGCCAGACGGCGCTGATTGTGCTCATGGCGCAGATCGGCTGCTTTGTGCCCGCCAGAAAGGCAAATATCGGAATTGTTGACAGAATTTTCACCCGGGTGGGCGCCTCGGACGACCTGGCCAGCGGCCAGTCCACCTTCATGGTGGAAATGAATGAGGTGGCAAATATTCTGAGGAACGCAACCTCGGCAAGCCTTCTGATTCTGGATGAGATCGGGCGGGGCACCTCCACCTTTGACGGGCTGAGCATTGCCTGGGCGGTGATAGAGCATATCAGCAACCGGAAGCTTCTGGGTGCTAAAACTTTGTTTGCAACCCATTATCATGAGCTGACGGAGCTGGAAGGCAAGATGAACAATGTGAACAATTATTGTATTGCCGTGAAGGAGTGCGGGGACGACATTGTATTCCTGAGAAAGATTATCAGGGGAGGCGCGGATCGAAGCTATGGCATTCAGGTGGCGAAGCTGGCCGGCGTCCCGGATATGGTTATTGACAGGGCCAAGGAGATTGTGGAGCAGCTGACAGACAATGATATCATAGAGAAGATTCAGAACATCACGGTAGATGTGAAGGGGGACGGAAAAGCCAGAAAACAGCCCCGGCTGGACGAGGTGGATCTGGCGCAGATGTCGCTTTTTGATACCGTGACCGACGAGGATGTCATAAAGGAACTGATGGAGGTGGAGGTCAACACCATGTCGCCTCTGGATGCGCTGAATACGTTGTACAGACTGCAGAATAAGCTGAAAAACCGTTGGCAGGGCGAAAAGAAAATCTGAGCTTGCATCCGGGCTGAGATTTTCTTTTCGCCTGCAGACTGAGAAAATGAAGTGTGTGTTTCAGAGAAAGGACATAGGATGGCGCAGATACATATTCTGGATTCGGAGACGATTGACAAGATCGCGGCGGGCGAGGTGGTGGAGCGGCCCTCCAGCGTTGTGAAGGAGCTTGTGGAAAACGCCATTGACGCGGGGGCCACGGCTGTCACGGTGGAGGCAAAGGACGGAGGGATAGAGTTTATCCGTGTCACCGACAACGGCTGCGGCATGGAGAGGGAGCAGCTTCGCACAGCCTTTCTGCGTCATGCCACCAGCAAGATCGGGAATGCGGAGGATTTGATGCACATTTCCAGCCTCGGGTTTCGGGGTGAGGCTTTATCCAGCATAGCCGCCGTGTCGAAGGTTGAGGTGATCACGAAGCCGGCAGGTTGTCTTACGGGAAGCCGGCTGCTGCTGGAGGGAGCCGGGGAGGCAGGATTTGAGGAGGTGGGAGCACCGGAGGGAACCACCTTTATCATGCGCAATCTGTTTTTCAACACGCCGGTCCGCCGTAAGTTTCTGCGTCAGCCGGCGACGGAAGGCGGGTATATTGCGGATCTGATGGAGCATCTTGCGCTGTCAAGACCTGATATTTCTTTTAAGCTGGTGCTGGGAAACCAGTTGAAGTTCCATACCTCCGGAAACGGAGATCTGAGAGAAGTAATTTACCGCATTTACGGGCGGGAGGCGGCGGGAGCCCTGATACCCATGCAATGGGAGCAGGACGGCATACGGATAGAGGGATTTCTGGGAAAGCCCGTTCAGGTGCGTTCCAACCGCAGTTTTGAGATCTATTTTATCAACGGCAGATTTATCCGCAGCAATGTTGTCTCCAGAGCTGTGGAGGAGGGATATAGAGAATATCTGATGCAGCACAAATTTCCGTTTTGTGTGCTGCATATTACCATGGATACCAGTCGGGTAGACGTAAATGTGCATCCCACCAAGATGGATGTCCGGTTTACAAACGCCATGGGCTTCAGCGCGTATTTGTGCGGAGCGGTGAAGTACACCCTGAAGCATCATGAGATGATACCGGAGGCTCATCTCTCTTCAGAACGGGAGCTGAGAGCGGCTGTCAGGGAGGAAAAGAGACAGAGAGTACAGGAAAAGTCTCCAGAGCCCTTCGAGCGGAAGCGAACGGATGCCTATCGGGTTATGGAGGAGACAAATTATCAGGCGGAACGCCCCAAAATGCAGGAATTCATTCAAAATCCTGTCTGGAAAAGGGTAAAAGCTGACGAAAAACCGATAAGCTTGCAGGAAAACTCGCCGGATGACTTCTTTACGGAGACTTCCGAGTTTTCGGAGGAGGCCGCCGATCAGACGGCAAAAAGCCCGGAGACAGAAGAAAGGCCTGGAAAAGTGAAGGCAGAAGGAGAAGGGTTGAGAATCATGCCGAAGGCAGAACCCGCCGGAAGCCAGGAGGCTGTCGGAAATTCGAAGGCGGGAGGCGATGAAGGGGCCGCCCAGATGAATCTCTTTGAGGATAAGCTGCTCACTGTGGAAAACCGTTCCCGGTTCCGGGTCATCGGCCAGGTGTTTGAAACCTATTGGCTGATTGAATTTGAGGAGAAGCTTTTGATGATCGATCAGCATGCCGCCCACGAAAAGGTAAATTACGAGCGGCTGATCCGGCAGTTCAGGGAGAAAAGTGTGGTATCCCAGACATTGCTGCCGCCCGTGATTGTCAGTCTCTCCGGGCAGGAGGAGACGGCTTTTGCGGAAAACAGGGAAATTTTTGAAGGGCTTGGCTTTGAGGTGGAGGCCTTCGGCGGCAGCGAGTACGCGCTGCGCAGCGTGCCGGTAGATCTGTACGGCTGCGGGGAGCGGGAGCTGTTCCTGGAGGTGCTGGATCAGCTGGCAGAGGGCAGAAGCTTTGGCAGTATCCGTGTCATCGAGGAAAAAATTGCGTCCATGGCGTGTAAGGCGGCCGTGAAAGGGAATCATCTGTTAAGTCCGGCGGAGGCGGAGGCTTTGATCGACGAACTGCTGAAGCTGGAAAATCCCTATAACTGTCCCCACGGACGTCCCACCATCATTACCATGACAAAATCCGAGATGGAGCGGAAATTCAAGCGAATCGTGAGCTGAAGAGCAATCCGGCGGGAGGAAGAAAAGGCAATACGGAGGAAGCGACAATTGGAAAAAAATCAGATACTTCCGCCCATGATCGTTCTCACCGGCCCCACTGCGGTGGGAAAGACAGGGCTTTCCATTGCTCTGGCCAAGGCGGTGGAGGGAGAGATTATCTCCGCGGACTCCATGCAGGTCTACCGCGGCATGGATATCGGATCCGCCAAGATCACCCGGGAGGAGATGCAGGGGGTTCCCCATCACATGATCGATATTCTGGAGCCCTGGGAGTCTTTCAGTGTGGCGGACTTTGTGGAAAACTGCAAAAGAATCACCCATGAGATCTATGACAGAGGCCATATTCCCGTTGTCACAGGGGGAACCGGATTTTATATTCAGGCGCTGCTGAAGGATGTGGATTTTTCGACGCCTGTCCGGGAGGAACGCTGTGGAGACAGCGATCTGTCTGTCAAAGAGACAGGCAATGTAAAAGAGGAGTCTTCCGAAGAGGCAACCTCCGGGGAGACGCCGGGAAAATATCGCGCATATCTGGAAACGCTGGCGCGGGAGAAGGGCGCGGCATATCTGCACGAGCTGCTGCGGCAGGCAGACCCGGCTTCCGCGGAGGCCATTCATGCCAACAATGTCAAGCGTTCGATACGGGCACTGGAGTTCTTTCATCTGACAGGGCGGAGGATCTCGGAACATAATGAGCAGGAAAAACAGAAGGCAGGGATTTATAACTCCTGTTATTTTGTGCTGAACGACCGCCGGGAGCGGCTTTATGCCCGCATTGAACAGCGCATCGACGAAATGTTTGCGGCGGGACTTGCGGGAGAGGTACAGGCCCTTCGGGACAGGGGCTGCGAAAGGGGCATGGTCTCCATGCAGGGCCTGGGCTATAAGGAGCTGCTGGCCTGGCTGGAGGGGGAATGTACCTATGAGCAGGCGGTGGAAATTTTAAAGCGGGATACCAGACATTTTGCCAAGCGGCAGCTGACCTGGTTTCGCAGGGAGAAAGAGGTTGTCTGGGTCAATAAGGATGAATTTGACTATGATGAGGAAAAGATCCTGGATTTTATGCTGACGGAGCTGCGCAGAAGGAGAATTGTGCCGTCAGGGCGGGAAGCTTAGTTTTTTGGAGGATATGGTGAAAAAGATGACGGAATACGGATTGAAGGACATGTACGCCGGTATGGGTATCGGTGAGGAGGTATATGAATACGGAAGGAGAATCCTGGGAACACTGGAAGACCGATTCCGGGAGATCGACAGAATTGCAGAATACAATCAGTTGAAGGTGGTGCGGGCCATGCAGGAGAGTCAGGTCAGCGAGGCATGTCTTCTGGGAACCACCGGCTACGGCTACAACGATCTGGGAAGAGACAGGCTGGAGGAGGTATATGCCAGGGTGTTTCACACGGAGGATGCACTGGTGCGTCCTCAGATCACCTGCGGCACCCATGCCCTGGCTCTGGCTTTGATGAGTAATCTCCGTCCGGGAGACGAGCTGCTTTCTCCCGTGGGAAAGCCCTATGACACACTGGAGGAGGTCATCGGGATCCGGCCCTCAAAGGGTTCCCTGGCGGAGTACGGCATTACCTACAGACAGGTGGATCTGCTTCCTGACGGCAGTTTTGACTATGAGGGCATCCGCCGTGCGCTGCATGAGCGCACCCGGCTCGTGACCATTCAGCGGTCCAAGGGATACCAGACCAGGCCTACCCTGTCGGTGGAACGCATCGGCGAGCTGATCTCTTTTATAAAAGGAATCCGGCCGGATGTGATCTGCATGGTGGATAACTGCTACGGTGAGTTTGTGGAGACCAGGGAGCCCAGTGACGTGGGAGCGGACATGGTGGTGGGCTCGCTGATTAAAAATCCCGGCGGCGGGCTTGCTCCCATCGGGGGCTATATTGCAGGCACGCGGGAGTGCGTGGAAAACGCGGCCTTCCGGCTGACTTCCCCGGGGCTGGGCAAGGAGGTAGGCGCTTCCCTGGGCATTTTGAAGGACTTTTATCAGGGACTGTTCCTGGCGCCCACAGTGACGGCTGCGGCTTTGAAGGGAGCGGTTTTTGCCGCCAGCCTCTACGAGCCTTTGGGCTTTGACGTGGTGCCGGACAGCAGGGAGAGCCGCCATGATATCATCCAGGCAGTCACCTTCGGAAGCCCGGAGGGAGTGATTGCCTTCTGCCAGGGGATCCAGGCGGCGGCCCCCGTAGACAGCCATGTGACGCCGGAGCCCTGGGACATGCCGGGGTACGACGCGAAGGTTATCATGGCGGCGGGAGCGTTTGTGTCCGGTTCCTCCATCGAGCTTTCCGCCGACGGCCCCATCAAGCCGCCCTATGCGGTGTATTTCCAGGGCGGGCTCACCTGGCATCACGCCTGCTTCGGTATTCTGAAGTCCCTGCAGGCCCTGAAAGATGCGGGACTGGTGGCACGGGAGGCGCTGGGGGTGTAGTTTCGGGTCGAAAAAGATAAAAATTAATTATTTGATTTTTGTATACAGCTTTTCCTTTTTGTGGTACTATATAAAGACGTATGAAACGTATTTTGCCCGGGCAGCAAAATAGAGAGTACGAAAGAAAGACGAGGAAACATTTTGAGAAAGGGAAATTGGCTGCCGGTTCTGCTTGTTCTGGTAGGGTTTGTGATCGGCGGGTTTATCGGTTCTTATTTTGACGGAAGCTTTCTGAATTATGGGAAATCCTTCGGTTTAAGCGAACCTATCGTGCTGGATATGGGATTTTTTGTCCTGACCTTCGGACTTTCGATCTATATCACCATTGCCAGCGTCATAGGAGTGCTGATTGCATTGGCGGTTTATCGTTTCATTCGCTGAGGAATGTCTGTGTGTCGGAGAAGGGAAAGAGGAGACACACATGAGAGAAAACAGAAAAGGTACTCTGCAGGGGCAGCCCTATGAGCGGTTCCTGCGCTTTGGGCCGGAGAACCTGACGGAGGCGGAGCTTCTGGCAATCATCATCCGTACCGGCACAAGGGAGAAAAGCGCGCTGCAGCTGGCGGAACAGGTGCTGCAGCTGGCCAGATACCCCAGGGAGGGGCTTCTGGGCCTGTACGAGGTAACGCTGGAGGAGCTGGAGAGCGTCAAGGGCATCGGAGAGGTCAAGGCGGTAAAGCTGAAATGTCTTGCGGAGCTTTCCATGCGGATGAGCGCGGCTTCCGCCGGAGAAGGGCTGCGGTTTGAACGCTCGGCCCAGGTGGCGGCCTGTTTTATGGAGCGGCTTCGCCACAGGGACAGGGAGTGCGTGCTTCTGCTCTGTCTGGACGCAAAGTGCAGGCTGATCCGGGAAAAGAAGCTGTCCGAGGGGAGCGTGAGGATGTCGCTGATCTCGCCCAGGGAAATTTTTCTGGAGGCGCTGGAGGCAAGAGCGGTGAACATTGTGCTTCTGCACAATCATCCCAGCGGTGATCCGACGCCCAGCAAGGCCGACCTGGCGCTGACGGAAAATGTCAGGGAGATGGGGGAAAAGCTGGATGTTCCCCTGCTGGACCACATCGTGATAGGCGACAATAAATATGTGAGCTTCAAAGAGTCCGTCTGGCTTCAAACTAACGATTAGAAGGGGGTTGTCGTTTTGGCAAACAACGCATTTGGTATCGACCTCGGTACAAACAACATCAAAATCTACAGCAGGAGTGAAGACACTGTCCTCGTGGAAAAGAACATGATTGCCATCGAGAACAAAAACACACTGTTTGCTTATGGTGACTCTGCATTTGAAATGTATGAGAAGGCGCCCGGAAATATTCATATTTCCTATCCGCTTTCCAACGGTGTCATTGCGGATATCAAGAATATGGAGACGCTGGTGCGTTATTTTATCGGTGACCTTCAGAAGGGAAATACCAAACCCGCCGATTTCTTCATCGCCGTGCCCACGGATGTGACGGAGGTGGAAAAGAGAGCGTTCTATGATCTGATCCGGGACGCCGGCGTGAAGGCCAGGAAAATCATGGTGGTGGAGAAAGCGGTTGCAGACGGACTGGGACTGGATATTGACGTAAAGAATTCCCAGGGCGTTCTGGTTGTGAACGTGGGATACGAGACCACGGAGATCTCCATTCTCTCTCTGGGCGGTATCGTTTTGAGCCGTCTGATCAAAACCGGCGGCCTGAAATTTGACGAGGCAATCCGGGCGGCGGTGAGAAAGGAATTCAGCCTGATTATCGGAGGCAAGACGGCGGAGAACGTAAAGATTACGCTGAGCGATCTGGAGCGGGACGGAAACGGCGCGGTGGTATATGGGCGGGACATCGTCACAGGGCTGCCCGTGGAGCGTGAGATTCCCACCAAGCTGCTGGACGAGTGTCTGGAGGAACATTTCAACACCATAATCGACAATGTGAAGGTGATTCTGGAGAGAACGCCCCCGGAGCTGGCGGCGGATATCTACCGTCACGGGGTATACCTCACCGGCGGAGCGTCCCAGGTAAGCCATCTCTCGGAAAGACTTGCGGCGGGAACCGGACTGAAGGTAAACCTGACCGAAAATCCTTCTACAAGCGTTGTTCTCGGGCTCGCCAAGATCATCAAGGATGACAACTATAAATCCGTAGCTTATGCAATCGAAGGAATGAGTAAATGAGCCCAGTTATAAAAAGAAAAGGGGAGAAGTTTACTTTACCGAGTAAATATCTCCTCTTAATTTTAACGATTCTCTGTACGCTGCTGATGTTGATCACCTTTGGCACCGATGTCTTCAACCGTCCGTTAAACACAGTGGTGGGGTATGTGGTGGTGCCCTTTCAGCAGGGGATCGCAAAGGTGGGTGGCTGGCTTTCCAGCCGTTCCGAGGAGCTGGTGCAGATCCGTACCCTGCTGGATGAGAACGCAAGGCTGAAGGAGGAAATCGCCAGGCTGACGGAGGAAAATACACTGCTCCAACAGGACAAATACGAGCTGAACAATCTTCGTGCGCTGATGGATTTGAGCGAGCAGTACGGAGAGTACAACAAGGTGGGAGCCCGCATTATCAGCAGGGATTCCGGAAACTGGTACTCCACCTTTATCATTGACAAGGGAAGCGATTCCGGTTTTGCGGTGGATATGAATGTCATAGCCGGAGGAGGCCTGGTGGGAAGGATCACCTCCGTGGGACCCAATTGGGCCAGGGTCACTTCCATCATTTCCGACAACAACAATGTCAGCGGCATGACGCTGTCTACGGAGGACAATCTGATGGTGACGGGAGATCTGCGCCTGATGTCCGAAAACTGTATTACCTTCAGCCAGCTGGTTGACAGCCAGAACCTTGTGGCGGAGGGAGACAAGGTAGTGACCTCCAATATCAGCGACAAGTTCCTTCCCAATATCCTGATCGGATATATCAGCGCCATCAATAAGGATTCCAACAATCTGACCAAGTCCGGACTGATCACGCCGGCGGTAGACTTTGAGCATCTTGAGGAGGTGCTGGTCATCACGGACAGAAAGCAGACCGTGGAAGAATAGGGAACGGGAGGACGTATGCTCAGAAAATTTGTTGTGACCTTATTTGTGTTGGGAGGCTTTATTCTGCAGTGCAGCGTGTTTCCGAAGCTTGCCTTTGCAAACATTATCCCGAATCTGATGATCGTGCTGACATCCTCCTTCGGCTTTATGCGGGGGGAGAAGGAGGGCCTGATAATCGGTTTTTTCTGCGGATTGCTGAGCGATATTTTTTTCGGGGGTTTTCTCGGGTTTTATGCGCTGCTTTTGATGTACATAGGCTTTTTAAACGGAAAATTCAGCAGAATATTTTACCCGGAGGATATCAAGCTGCCCATTGCGCTTATTATCACCAGTGACCTGTCCTACGGGGTGATTTGCTATATACTTCAGTTCATGCTCCGGAGCAGATTTCAGTTCGGGTATTACTTTTCCCATGTGATTCTGCCGGAGGTGCTGTACACCATAGTGGCGACCATGTTTTTTTATCCCCTGATACTGAAGGTGAATGGGAAGCTGGAGGACAGGGAAAAAAGGAGAGCACAGAAATTTGTTTGATGAATTAAAGGATAAACTGAAAGGATTTTTTACCAGCAGGCTGACTGTGTTTACGGTGGTCTTTCTTTTGCTGGGAGGAATCCTTGCCTATCGCTGTTTTGACCTGCAGATTGTTCATGGGGAAGAGTATCTGGAGGATTTTGTGCTCCAGATCGAGAAGACCAGGGACATTACCAGCACCAGAGGAAATATCCTTGATCGGAACGGCAACATACTGGCGTACAACGAGCTGGCCTATTCCGTGAAAATCGAGGATGTTTTTGAGTCCGGCAGAAAAAAGAATGCCAATCTGAACGAGACCATCATGAAGCTGATCCGGATGATCGAGAAAAACGGGGATCGGGTGATCACCGATTTCAAGATTGTGCTGGACGAGGACGGCGAATTTGCCTTCACCGTGGAGGGGACAAGCCTCCTGCGGTTTCTGGCGGATGTATACGGGAAGAGAACTATCGGGGAGCTGGAGGATCAGATGAGGATTGCCACGGCACAGGATGTGATGGAATTTCTCAGCCGGAATTCCTCCGCGGCCTTTGCCATCGGAGAAAGGGAGGATCCCGAGGACAGCAAAAGCGAATTTATCCCCGGAAAGGGCTACACAAAGGAGGACTGGCTGAAGCTTGTGACGGTGCGCTACGCCATGAACCTCACCTCCTTCCGGAAATATATCGGAACCACCGTGGCTACGGACATCAGTGAAAAGACGGTGGCTGTCATCATGGAAAATTCGGAGGAACTGCCGGGAGTGACCATCGTGGAGGACACGATCCGCAAGTACGTTGACAGCAAGTACTTTGCCCATGTGTTGGGATATACCGGGAAAATTTCCTCGGAGGAGCTTACGCAGCTCAATGAGGAGCTTGCCGCCCAGGGCAGGGGAGAAGAGGTCTACAACATCAATGATGTGGTGGGAAAGAGCGGTATCGAGTCCAGCATGGAGACCACGCTTCAGGGCATCAAGGGCTATGAGAAGGTGATCGTGGATAACACGGGCCGGGTGATCTCCATCATCGAGCGGCAGGAGGCTCAGGCGGGGCAGGATGTTTATCTCACCATAGACATGGAGCTCACCGAGGCGGTCTACAATATTCTGGAGCAGTCGCTGGCGGGCCTGGTTTCGGATAAAATCATCAACGCGAAGGAGTATAAACCTGCGCCCAACGCCGAGAGCTCGGATATCAAGATTCCCATTTACGACGTGTATTTTGCATTGTTCAACAATGCCGTCATTGACTTAAAGCACATGGCTTCCGAGGATGCGGGAGAGGTGGAGCAGGAGGTATATCAGGCCTATCTGGAATACCGGGAAAAGGTCTATGAGAAGCTGATCCAGGAGCTGACGGAGGGAATGACGCCCTACAACAGGCTCTCCAAGGAATATCAGGTATATCAGAGCAATATCGTGACGCTGCTGAACAGAAACGGGGTCATTATAACAGAGTCCGTGGACTCCAGCGACGCCACACAGATTGCCTGGGCCACGGAGGAGGTCATCAGTCTGAACGAGTATCTGAAGTACTGTATCGCCCAGAACTGGATCAATGTGAGCGAGCTGGATCTGGATGAAAAATACTCGGATTCCGAAGAGATTTACAATAAGATACTGGATTACATCATTGTCATGATCGACAAAAACACGGAGCTGCAGAAGCGGTTTTTCAAGTACATGCTGCTGTCGGACGTGATAACCGGGAGACAGGTCTGCATGCTTCTGTGCGAACAGAAGGTGATCGAAATTCCCATAGAGGATGAGACGGCGCTGTACGCAGGGAAGCTTTCCGCTTATCAGTTTATGATAAACAGGATCAATAACATCGATGTGACGCCGGCACAGCTTGCACTGGATCCCTGCAATGCCTCCTGTGTGATTTCGGATGTCAATACGGGGGAGGTGCTGGCTCTGGTTTCCTACCCCGGTTACGACAACAATAAGATGGCAAATTCCATTGACGCGGAGTATTACGCAAAGCTGAACAGCGATAAATCCAATCCCCAGTATAATTTTGCCACGCAGTACAAGGCGGCTCCCGGTTCCACCTTCAAGATGATATCCTCCACCGCCGGACTGATGGAGGGGGTTATCACGCTGAAGAGCAGGATCAACTGTGTCGGTACTTTTACGGAGATCACGCCATCCCCCAGGTGCTGGAGAAGAAGCGGCCACGGCAACGAGAATGTGACCACTGCCATCAGGGATTCCTGCAACTATTATTTCTTTGATGTGGGCTACAAGCTTTCCACCAGAGACGGGGCATACAACGAGGCGGCCGGACTGAATACGCTTTACGAATATGCGGATCTCTACGGGCTGACGGAAAAGTCCGGCGTGGAGATCTCGGAGGCCTCTCCAGAGGCGGCCAACATGGACCCGGTTCGTGCCTCTATCGGTCAGTCCAACAGCAGCTACACCGCCGTGGGACTGACAAGGTATATTTCCACGGTGGCCAACGGGGGAACCTGCTACAACCTGACCCTTCTTGACAGGATAATGGATTCCCAGGGAAATGTAGTCCGGGAAATTGAGCCGGATGTACGGAATGAGATTGTACTGCCGGAGGAATACTGGGAAGCCATACACCTGGGCATGAGGCAGGTGGTTGAGAAAAAGACCTACTTTAACGATCTGGCCGTGAATGTGGCCGGAAAGACAGGAACTGCGGAGCAGACCTCCTCGAGGCCCAGCCATGCGCTGTTTGTCTGCTACGCACCCTATGAGTCGCCGGAGATTGCTATTACCACCAGGATCCCCTTCGGATATTCCTCGGATTATGCCGCTAAGGCCACCCGGAATATCATCAAGTATTACTATGGACTTGCGGAGGAGGACGAGCTGATCACAGGTGTGGCAGACGATGTGGGCGGCGGCATTTCCAACGAAATGTAAGGGAGCATGGATATGAAGGATTGTGTATTGATTAAGAGTTTTCCCAACGGAATCGCCTTGCATCTGGATGCCGACGTTCCGTTTGAACAGCTTCTGGAGGAGGTGGCCTACAAGTTTTCGGAGGCCCGGAGCTTCTTCGGTAGGGCATCCATGGCGCTTTCCATCGAGGGAAGGCAGGTTTCCGGTCCGGAGGAGATCCGGATCGTGGATGCCGTCAGAAAAAACAGCGACCTGAACCTGATCTGTCTGGTGGGGAAGGATGACGCAACCAACAAAAATTACATCAAGGCGCTCACCCACATGGAAAAAAAGCTTTCCGGCGGGGACGACGGGCAGTTCTTTAAGGGCAGCCTGAAGAACAAGGAGGTTCTGGAGACGGAAAACAGTATCATCATTCTGGGGGACGTCTATCCGGGCAGCGCCGTGATCAGTGCAAAAAATATCATTATTCTGGGCGGACTTTACGGGGAGGCTTACGCCGGAGGCAGCGGACAGCCGGACGCCTTTATTGCAGCGCTTGAAATGGAGCCGGAAAGAATTAAAATCGGCGATTTCAAATACAAACCGACTGCGAAGCAGTCAAAGTGGGGCATTCGCCCCAAGGTACAGCCGAAAATTGCATATGTGAAGAACGGGAAGATAACGTTTGACATGCTTACCAAAGAGTTGCTGAGCGAATTCTGACGTTTTTCGAAAAAAGAGAATTGCTTGGCGGGACGACAAAAAATTTCCGGAGGTACAGAGTATGGAAAATCAGTTTTCCCAGGAGCGCAAAGGCTCCGAAGTCATTGTCGTCACTTCAGGTAAAGGCGGTGTGGGTAAGACCACCACATCTGCAAACGTAGGCACAGGTCTTGCAAAGCTTGGTAAAAAGGTGTGTCTCATCGACACCGATATCGGGCTGAGAAATCTGGATGTTGTGATGGGGCTGGAAAACCGCATCGTCTACAATCTGGTGGATGTCATAGAGGGCAGCTGCCGGATAAAGCAGGCGCTGATCAGGGACAAGCGGCATCCGGGGCTTTATCTCATGCCCTCCGCCCAGACGAGAGATAAATCCGCGGTGACGCCGGGACAGATGATCAAGGTGATAGATCATCTGAAGGAACAGTTTGACTACATCATTCTGGACTGTCCCGCAGGAATCGAACAGGGTTTTCAGAACGCTATCGCAGGAGCGAACAGAGCGCTTGTGGTGACGACGCCGGAGGTATCTGCGATACGGGATGCAGATCGGATCATCGGCCTTCTGGAGGCAAACGGCTTCAAACAGATGGATTTGATCATCAACCGTCTCCGGATGGATATGGTGCGGCGTGGGGACATGATGTCGGCTCAGGATGTGGTGGATATTCTTGCCATTCCGCTGATCGGCATTATCCCGGATGACGAAAACGTGGTGATTGCCACAAATCAGGGCGAGCCCCTGGTAGGCAGCGACTCGCCTGCAGGGCAGGCATATGCCAATGTGGTACAGCGCGTTGAGGGCAGGGAAGTTCCCTTCCTAAACTTTGAGAAGGGGATCTCCTTCTGGACAAGAGTGACTGGCATTTTTCATAAGATGTAGGGAGGCGGAAAATGAGATATTTCTTTCACAGAAAAAGCTCCTGCCAGGTCGCCAAGGACAGACTGAAGATCCTGCTGATCTCCGACAGAGTCAACTGTTCGCCGGAGATGATGGAGCTGATCAAGCTGGATATTGCAAAGGTGATATCCAAGTACATGAAGATAGATTCCGAGAATATGGAAATACAGATAAATACAAAGGGAAGCAAGATCGGGCGCTCGGTTAAGCCGAGCCTCTGCGCCAACATTCCCATTGTGGATGTGACCATGCCGGAATTAAAAAACCAGGAAGCTTTGAAAATGTAAAGGTATACTAAATGTTCAGTAGATTCAGGATACGGGATTTTGATTTTAAATTGGTTTTTATGACGATTGCCCTGGCGGGAATCGGCATCATGGTGATTGGAAGCGCGGAACCTTCGCTCCGGAACAGGCAGCTGGCCGGAGCGGTGGCGGGCGCGGCCCTGATGATTATTATTTCTTTTTTTAATTATTCGTGGATCATCCGTCTCAACTGGATTATGTATGTTGTAAATCTTGCGCTGCTGCTGGCAGTGAAATACCTGGGTTCTGACGGCGGCGGAGCGCAGCGCTGGCTGGAACTGGGGGGGCTTCGTTTTCAGCCCTCGGAAACTGCGAAAATATTGTTGATTTTATTCTTTGCACAGTATATTATGAAATATAAGGAGAAATTGAACACCGTCCGGATCGTGGGAAGCTGTGTGGCGCTGGTCGCCGTTCCCTGGTATCTGATCTACAAGCAGCCGGATCTCTCCACAAGCATCGTGGTCATCGTGCTTTTCTGCGTGATTATGTTTGCGGGGGGGATCAGCTGGAAGGTTGTGGTCGGTGTGCTGGTGGTGGCGATTCCCGCGGTGGCGCTTCTGATCTCGCTGGCGCTTCAGCCGGACAGCAAGATATTGCGGGGATTTCAGGTGGATCGTATACTGGGTTTTATCAATCCGGAGGAATATGCGGATACCACGGCCTATCAGCAGCTCAACTCCGTGACGGCCATTGCTTCCGGGCAGCTGGAGGGCAAGGGATATAAAAATAATGAGATCACCTCCGTAAAAAACGGAAATTTTATTTCCGAGGCGGAGACGGATTTTATTTTTGCTGTCATAGGTGAAGAATTTGGGTTTAAGGGAAGCATGGCGGTTATCGTTCTCCTGTTTGGCATCTCCCTGGAGTGTATCTCCGTGGCGAGGCGCGCAAAGGATCTTGCAGGGACGGTGATTGCGGCCGGAATGGGGGGGCTTGTGGCTTTCCAGGGCTTTATCAACCTCGGAGTGGCCACGTTTATTCTGCCGAATACGGGACTGCCGCTTCCGTTTGTCAGTTACGGGCTGACCTCACTGATGAGTCTCTTTATGGGGATGGGATTCGTTTTGAATGTGAGGCTGCAGGCGAAAAAAACAAAGTAGAGAGAGGGTATGATTTATGAACATTGCATTGATTGCACATGATTCAAAAAAGAAGCTGATGCAGAATTTCTGTATCGCTTATAGGGGAATTCTGAGCAAAAACGATCTGTATGCTACAGGCACCACCGGGCGTCTGATCGAGGAGGTTACCAATCTGAGCATCCACAAATTTCTTGCCGGACATCTGGGAGGGGAACAGCAGATCGGCGCACAGATAGAGCACAATCAGATGGATCTGGTCATCTTTCTCAGGGATCCGCTGACGCCAAAGGTTCACGAGCCGGATGTAAACAACGTGGTGAGACTGTGCGACATGCACAATATACCGCTGGCCACCAATCTTGCCAGCGCGGAACTGTTGATCAAGTCCCTTGACAGAGGAGATTTAGAGTGGCGTGAAATGTATAAATAAAAGAGAAATGCGGACAGGGCTTTGCCTGTTTCTGACATTAGGCTGTATTCTGACCGGATGCGGAGGCACGGCCTACGACATGCCGTACAGCACAAATTCGGATATCAGCAGCTTTAACGTGATTTCCGGTCAGAACAGAAGAACGGCGGTGCCCTTTGCTTCGGATCTGTGCGTTGTCACGGGGGATGTCACCGCGGATACGGATGCGGACATGTCTGAGATGCTGGCGGCTATTCTGTTTTCTTTAGAGGACGACAGAGTCATCTACGCGAAAAACGCGCATGAGGTGCTGCATCCTGCCAGTCTGACAAAGGTCATGACGGCGTTGGTGGCGTTAAAGTACGGCAGCCTGGATCAGCGGCTTACGGCTACCAGCGCAGTTAACATAACGGAATCCGGGGCGGTGCTCTGCGGGCTGAAGGCCGGGGACACCATGTCCATGGATCAGGCGCTTCGGATCCTTCTTGTCTATTCTGCCAACGATGCAGCCATGCTGATCGCGGAGAATGTGGGCGGTTCCGTGGAAAATTTTATCGCCATGATGAACGAGGAGGCAAAGCGTCTGGGGGCAACCAACACAAATTTTGCAAATCCGCATGGCCTGACGGATGCCAACCATTGTACCACGGCGTATGATCTGTACCTGATTTTCAATGAAGCCATGAAATACGAGACCTTTGGCGAGATCATTCAGATGACCGGATATCAGACGGTGTACTATGATAAGGACGGGAAGGAGAAAACCTTCGACAGGAGCACCACAAACCAGTTCCTGCGGGGGGAGTACAGCGCTCCCGCGAATGTGACGGTGATAGGCGGCAAGACGGGAACCACCAAGGCGGCAGGGCATTGCCTGATGCTGCGTGCCAGAGATGTCAACGGCGCCCCCTATGTCTCCGTAATCCTGGGTGCCCCTTCCGGGGACAGGCTGTACAACGGCATGGTTGATCTGCTGGATGAGATTAATAATTAGAGGTTGTTTTTTGGGGCGGTATCCCTTATAATTAAGATAACAGGTAATACAATAATATTACTACAGGAGGGTATTCCAATGGTTCAGTTGATTGTAGGCAATAAGGGCAAGGGCAAGACGAAACAGTTATTGGACAAAGTAAACAATGAAATTAAGGAGATTTCCGGCAATATTGTATATCTCGATAAGAGCACAAAACATATGTATGAGCTGAACAACAAGGTGCGGCTCATTGACGTTTCCCAGTTCATGGTGGAAAACAGCGGCGAATTTCTCGGGTTTGTATGCGGGATTATCTCCCAGGATCACGATCTGCAGCAGATGTATTTTGACAGCTTCCTGAGGATCGCGTGTCTGGAGGGAAAGAGCGAGGATGAGTTGCTCGCGGTAATTGATAAGCTGGAAAAACTCAGCGGCAAATTTGAAACAGATTTCATTTTAAGTGTTTCCATGGATGAATCCGAACTTCCCGCCCGGTTGAAGGACAAGGTTCTTGTCTCCCTGTAAGCTTCGGCAGGAAGGATTGCAGATATATTATTTGATCGGAAAGTAACAAAAGCCTCGGTAATTCCGGGGCTTTTGTGCAGAGGCGAAATATTTGGCAAAGAAAAGAAAGAGCAGTAAAAATAACAGCAGCAAAAGCAACAGCAGGAATAAGATTACAAAGTACAGAAAACCGCTGAATGTGAACATTGGCATGATTATTTTCAGCGTGATCTTTTTTTATGTCGTTATCAGTGTTATCATGTACTTTCAGACCAGTCATATCGTTCGCTATGAGGTGGAGGAGGGCTCCCTTGCCACCAACAATATTTACAGAGGCGTCATCATCCGGGACGAGACGGTTGTGTTTAATCAGTCAGCCGGGTATGTGAATTATTACGCGAGAGAGGGAGAGCGGGTGGCAAAAAACGCGCTGGTCTATATTGTGGATGAAACCGGCCGGCTCAGCGAAAATCTGGAAGCTGCAGCCATGGGGGAAAACAGCCTCAGCGAAAAGGATCTGGCGGAATTTAAGAGTGAGATCATAAACTTTGTACATAGCTTTGACTGCACACATTTTGAAAGCGCCTATGATGCCAAGTACGCTCTGAAAAATACGGTTTTAAAGCTTGCCAACGTCCGTATGCTGGATAATATCAGCGATTTAAGCAGCGCCGCGGGGGGAAATATTATCAATTATTTTTATGCCCCCACCACAGGGATTGTTTCCTATTGGACTGACGGTTATGAAAACCTGAAGGCGCAGGATGTGACGGCGGACACCTTCGATACCAAGAAGGATTATGAAAAAAAGCAAATTCTGAGCAATTCCCTGATGGCCGCCGGGGATGCGGTGTACAAGCTATCCACAAACGAAAACTGGTCTCTGGTGATTCCGGTGGATGCGGCGAGAGGGGCCGAGCTTCTGAAGGAGGAATTTGTGAAGGTCCGGTTTCTGAAAAACCAGTATGAATCCTGGGGAGAGGTGGATCTTTTTACAAACGCGGACGGCAACACTTACCTGCAGCTGAGCTTTACCAACTCCATGCTTACCTTTGTAAACGACAGATTTCTGGATGTGGAGCTGATCGTGGAGGATGAAATCGGGCTGAAAATCCCGGTGTCTTCCATTGTTCAGAAGGAGTTTTTCCTGGTGCCGGAGGACTTTGTGATTCCGGGGGGAAATAACGGGGGAGACAGCATTATGAGACAGTGCTTCCTGGAGGACGGAACCATTTCCAGCGAGGTGCTGGAGGTGGAGGTGTACAATTTTGACAGTGAGTCAAAGGAGTATTACCTTGACAGTTCCATCCTGGACGCCGGAACGGTTCTGTATAAGCTGGACGGACAGGAAACCTTCACCGTGAGCAAGCGTGCCACGCTGATCGGGGTGTACAATATGAACAGGGGTTATGCGGACTTCAAGCAGATCAATATTCTCTATCAGAACGATGAATATGCCATCGTGAAGTCAAACACAAAATACGGTCTGAACGTTTACGACTACATTGTGCTGAATGCGGATGCGGTCATAGACGACCAGTTTATCAATGTGGCGCCGGGAACTCTGGTTCCCAGAGATTGATTTGTCCCTCATTGACGGTACGAAGGTCAGGGACAGGGAGGAGTAATTATGATCCGGGAAAATCTGGCGGATGTGGAAAAGAGAATAGAAGAAGCATGCAGTCGGCGGGGGCGGGACCGGAGCCAGGTGACGCTGACTGCGGTGAGCAAGACAAAACCCCTGGAGCTGTTGCGGGAGGCCTATGCCGCGGGAGTCAGGGACTTTGGGGAAAACAAGGTGCAGGAGCTGACGGAGAAGATTCCGTGTATGCCGCCGGATGTGCGCTGGCATATGATCGGACACCTGCAGCGAAATAAGGTGAAATACATTGTGGATCAGGTGTATATGATACACAGTGTGGATTCCCTGCGGCTTGCGGAGGAGATCAGCCGGGAGGCCGTAAAAAAGCAGGTGACGGTGAGGATCCTGCTCGAGGTGAATATGGCGGGGGAGGAAAGCAAGTTCGGCGTTCGTCAGGAAGAGCTTTTTTCCCTGGTACAGGAGGCGGCAAAGCTGCCCGGAATCCGCATTATGGGGCTGATGACCGTTGCCCCCTATGTGGAAAATGAGGAGGACAACCGTCTTGTTTTTAGAAACTTGAAACAATTGTCTGTTGACATAGCCAGTAAAAACATTGATAATGTCAGTATGGATATTCTTTCTATGGGAATGACAGGTGATTACGCCGTCGCAATTGAGGAGGGCGCTACCTGTGTGAGAGTTGGAACCGGGATATTCGGTCAGCGGGATTACACCAATCGCCGGCCCGATATTTAGGAGGGCAGCGGAAAGGCATGGTAATAACAATATGGGAGTAATGGATAAGTTTTTAAATTACATGAGGCTGAATGGCGAAGAAGATGACGAATATTTTGACTAAGACTACCTGGACGTTGAAGAAGAGCTGGAGCCTGCTCCTTCCTCACCCAG
>ERZ779624.156-NODE-156-length-27182-cov-10.012276_pt1 | contig 27182 bp, 22 predicted proteins | sample MGYA00514190_ERZ779624 | MGnify/ENA primary metagenome ERZ779624 (study PRJEB29562, sample SAMEA4376706) | mouse gut metagenome | isolation source: Cecum | study: EMG produced TPA metagenomics assembly of the A DSS colitis mouse model was used to assess the... | reverse complement strand
CTCCTAAATAGACGATAAACCGATATATTTCACTTTCTGAACCCTTCTCCATGATTCCGTATGTGATTGGATTTTGGAACAGAAAAAACAGGCCATAGGAGACGGCTGCAACCGTCAGTAAGAATAGCTCCTGTATCGCAATCCGTCTGTAAATACAATGCATTCTCTTTTTCATAGGGCATAAACGCCAGATTTCTGACCGCCTGCTGACAATTTCCTGCGTATAGGTATCTGCGCAGAATGTGAAAGCAAGGATTGCCATTGGCGCTTCTAATGCAATCCCTATTTCGTTAGAATAGGACACCCCTCTGACCAGGCTTAAGACCAGGGCAAAAAATACTGCATAAGCCTGCTTTTGAAAGGTCAGGGAGATTTTCATTTCACGCATCATTATACCCGCCTCCTTTTCCAAATCTGCATTGAGACAAAGAAGATGCACACAGCGGCAAAAATGAGGAAACACTGATTCAGCAATATCATTGGCGGAGGGGCGGTATCAAAAAATTTTCCCGGGAACCGCACCATAATCGCTAAGGGTCTGCCGTAATATCCAAAGATGCCTTCCCCATTACTGCTTCCCATATTGGAATATATGATATAAAGAAATAAAAGCGGCACAGCCGGCAGCGGGCTTTTAAACACCAGCGAAATCAAGCTGTATACGCTTACAATCATCAACACGCAAGGCAGTACATAGATAACACTTGCCAATAAAAAGTCCGTCAAATGAACTTCCATCTCAAATCCGCTGTTTCTCGTTGCTATAAGACAAATACCAAAAAATATCAGGTTTAAGACAGCAAGCGTTATCAGGCAGACTGCAAAACCACCCCCTACTTTTCCTGACAGATAGCTTCCCGCGCTGACAGGCTTTGTATGAAGAAGCTCATAGGTATTTTTCCTGGTATCCTGCATAAATAAAGCGGATAATACAATGGTTGCGAAAAATCCCATAAACACCCCTGCGAAATCGGCAAATTTTCTGGAAAAATAGTATGAAAATGCATTGTTTTCCAATTTTCCCGCTATATAAGAATTGATTTCTTCAGGGCTTCCTTTACGGATGGATGTATCATTATAGTCATAATATGCATTATAAAAACCATACTTTTCCAGATGGGCGCAGGCTGCCATAACATCCATCTCTTTCATTTCATTGATCACAGCCTGCGTCTCCTCATTATCCATCCTGAATACAGAAATCAAGGTTTCCCGTATCCGTTCTTCCCACATTTCCCGCCGCAGCTCTTCCTCCGTCGGCACATATCCGTTAAAAACATCTCTATCTCCATATGCGTCCGGTTCGTCGTTCACAATGGTTTCCCCTTCCACCCAATAATGGATCTTCAGATAGGGGTTTACATTTACAAATATAATCAAAACACCAATTGCAATGCCAAGCCAGAACAGAGGGTTTTTGATATAATTTTTTACTTCTCTTTTCAAAATTGGCCACATAGCTTTGTCTCCTTATTCATAGTGGTTCTATTATCAACGATATGATAAAAGATAAATCACAACAGAAAAACAATAAAAAAATTACTACGAGTAATTTCCCATACGACAAAAACGTCGGATTGCTTACGCAATCCGACGGAATATTGCTGTTACCACAGCCCCTCCCTGCTCATCATTTCCCAAAACCAATTTTCCCCCATGCTTTTCACAATACAGCCTGCTGATATACATTCCCAGCCCCGCATGTTTCAGGCTGTCTTTTACATTCTGCCCATAGAACGCTTTCGTAATTTTTTCTGCCTCTTCCCGAAAACCATCCCCGTCATCCACGACACAGATACTTAGCTTTGCATATCCGATGCTTACCAAAATTGTTATTTGCTGTTTCCCATAACGCAGGGCATTTGACAGGAGATTTTCCGTTACCTCCAATATAACTTCCTTATCCCCATAAAATTCTTCCTTTGATTCTGCCGCCTGTAACACACATTGTTTCCCATATTCTTTTTCCAAAATGGCAAGTTCAATCTGAATATCCTTCTCCAATTGTCCGGCGGAGATACTCTCCGGGGTCAGCTGCCGGTTTTCTAAGCTGCTCAATTTTCGCATTGCTTCTACAAAGGCATCCATGCGTTCAATCTGATGTCCGCTTTCTGACAGCATTTCCATTGCCTGTCCCAGATCAATATCTTTGCCGGGCAGATATTCCGTCAGCATTTCCTGATATCCTTTCAAAACGGACAGTGGAGCGCGTATATCGTGGGCAATAGCCGCCCGCAGTATCTTTTCCTCCTCCATGGTCTTCCACAATGCCTGATTATTTCTGGCAAGTTGTTCCCGCATCCGCTCAAACTCTCTGCAAAGCTGGCCCATCTCGTCCTTATTCTCATAAGAAATGCAAAAATCCAACTGATTCTCAGCAATCTTTTTTGAGCCTTTCGCCAGTTCTTCCATGGGCTTTCTTAACTTGTTCCGGTAAAAGAGGAAAACTGCCCCACAGCTTCCTGCCATAGACAATATCAACACAGCATAAGTCTCTAAAAAATCGCAAAGTTCTGACACAAAAGCGTCCGACCATGTCATCTCATAAAAACTCGGTCTTAGAACCTCCACTTTATAACCAGGATATTGCTTTTCCGCCGCTTCCAAATATACTTCTTTATCTATATAATTCCACCAGATGCGTATTTGTGTCTGTTCGGCAATTCTGATAATGACATCCGAGATCATAAAACTGCAAAATAAGGCAACCGCCATATACAAAAGAATGGTTTTTCTCAAGGAAAGATTTCTTATTTTATCCATCGGTATCCCATCCCCCATACGGTTTCAATATATTTGTTTTTCGTATATTGCTGAATCTTCTTTCTGATTCGGCGGATCAGCTCTGTAATGACCCTGCTGTCCCCTTCTGCATCATAACCGCAGACCCTCTCATAAATTCTTTCTTTATCAAAAACCATCCCCGGATTCATGGTCAAAAATTCAATAATTCCATATTCTGATTTTGTCAGCTCCAGATAATCTGTGTGAATCTGCACGGTCTTCGCCTGATAATCAATGCACAGCTCCCCCTGGAAGCACACTTCTGTCTTTTCTTTGCGCCGTGTCTCTCGTTTCAGATGCGCCGTAATCCTTGCATCAAGCTCTTTCAGACGAAAGGGCTTTAAAATATAGTCGTCGCCCCCGGAAGAAAGCCCGTTTACGACATCCTGTTCGTCTACCCGCGCGGTCAGAAATAAAATCGGGCAGGTTACTTTATCCCGTATCCTCCTGCATACCTCTATTCCGTCAATGTTCGGCATATTTACATCCAGCAATATAATATCCGGCTGCAGTTTTATTTTATTTATTCCCTCCAATCCATTCTCTGCTGTAATGATTTCATACTTTTTTATTTCAAGATATTTTTTCAGCATTTTGAGAAGCTCGATGTCATCATCTATAATCAATATCTTATACGCCATTTCTGTTCCTTTTCCAATCAGCATTTCAAATTGATTATACTACACAAAGCCCAAAAAATAAACAACGAACACTGCTTCTGCCATACCCTGTTGACCACAGCTCCCCGGGACTGTCACTCTCTGCCATAATGATATTTCTTCCGCATTCCCGTCAGAAAAAGGGCAGTCACCAACGCCGCCATCAGCTCCGCCGCCACAATGGAAAACCAGATTCCGTCCACACCCCAGATGACCGGGAAGATCAGCACCGCGGCAATCTGGAACACCAGCGTCCGCAGGAAGGAAATCAGTGCGGAGATCAGCCCGTTGTTCAACGCAGTGAAAAAGGAAGAACCATATATGGCCAGCCCGGCGAACAGGAAGGCGAAGGAATAGATCGCAAATCCCCGCAGTGTCAGCTCCAGAAGCCCCGTGTCATAGCCGACAAAAATCCGGGACAGGGGCTTTGCCAGACATTCCCCCAGCGCCACCATCCCAACGGAAAACAGCCCTGTCAGCACCAGACTTCTCCTCAGCAGGCCCCGCAGCTCCCCCTTGTTGCCTGCCCCGTAATGATAGCTCACCACAGGCGCAGCCCCCACGGAATAGCCGATAAATGCCGCCATGAAAATCATGCTCACATACATAAGTACCCCGTATGCCGCAACACCGTCCTCCCCCGTATACTTCATCAACTGCACATTGTACAGCATTCCCACCAGGGACATGGAAATATTGCTCATCAGCTCCGAGGAACCGTTGGTACAGGTTTTAAGCAGCACCCTTCCGTCAAATTTTGTCCTTGTGAGCTGTAAAAGACTGTGGTTGGGCCGGAAAAAATAGATCAGCGGTATCACTCCGCCCACCACCTGGCTCACCGCCGTAGCCGCAGCCGCTCCGGGAATTCCCCAGCGGAACCCGGCCACGAACAGCGCGTCCAGCACCATGTTGGTGACGCCGGAGGCCACTGTCACCATCAGCCCCAGCTGAGGCTTTTCCGCCGCCACAAAAAAGCTCTGGAACTCCATCTGCAGCATGAACGCCGGTATTGCTGCCAGGATAATCCGCCCGTAAAGCACACAGTTTTCCAGCAGCATTCCCTCCGCCCCCAGAAGGGCCGCCACAGGCCTGACAAACAGAACCCCCAGAATGGCAATACACACACCGCAGGCCAGGGAGACATAAATCAGAAGAGAAAAGATCCGGTTCGCCCTCTTCCGGTCTCCTTCTCCCACCGTCATGGCCACCAAAGCGCTGCCTCCCGTACCAAACATAAACCCCAGGGCTCCCAGAATCATCAGAAAAGGCATAATAAAATTCACCGCGGCAAAGGGCGTTTTCCCCACATAATTTGAGATAAAAAAGCCATCCACCACACCATAGATAGAAGTAAAAATCATCATGACAATAGACGGCAGCGTAAATCGCAGCAGTCTTCCATAGGTAAAGTGATCTGACAACTGTATTTTCATCATTCAGACGCCTCCTCTTCATGCGCTTCCCTCAGCGCATCCATTTCCGTTTCAAGCCGGCCCACAAATCCGGCAAACAGCTTCAGAAAGATCCCCTGTTCCTCCTCCGTCAATCCGTCCAGGGCCGCTTGCTCTGCCCGGATTACCCTGTCCGCGGTCTTCTCCGCCAGAGTCTCCCCTGCCGCCGTCAGCGTGATCAGCTTGTTCTTCTTGTTCCCCTCCCCACAGGCAAGCACCAGAAGCCCTTCCTCCTCCAGCTTTTTGATGGCTGAGTTGACCGTCTGCTTTGAATGCATCATCAGACTGCATATTTCACTTTGGGAGCAGGCTCCGTCCGCCATTCTGACAAAATACAGAATCCCCAGCGCCGCGTCGGAAAGCCCAAACCGCCCCGCCACACCGCGGTACAAATAGTCATATTTTTTGTACAGGGCGTTGAGCTCACACATCCGCTCTGCCCTTTTTCTCTCCTCTGTTCCCATCTGCGCACCTCCTTATACATCTCTGGAGAATATTTCTTCAAAAAATAATCCGAAAACGGACAATTTCTATAATAGTCCGTTTTCGGATAAAAGTCAAGTTACCATTTGAAGTTTCTGTCGTCAGATGCATGTCTTGGTTTCTTACTCAGCGTCACCACAGCCAACGCCAGTATCCCCCCGAACAAAACCATTGCGGCGATGGCCACCACAACTACCAGATCAGGCTTTCCCTCATCCTCCGGCACTTCATAATAAAGCGGATCATCCGTCACCTCCGGAGAGACCACCGGATCCTCCAACGGTCCGGGTGTAGGACTGACCGTTCCCGGCTCCGGACTCTTTGAAGGCTCAGGAGTGGGATCTGCCTCCGGCGTCTGAGTAGGCCGAGGCGTCCGGTTTGCACCATGATTCGTTCCGGGACGCGATGCCGGCCTGGAAGTAGATTCCGGTGTCCTGGCGGGCTCCGGGGTAGGAGTCGGCTGAGCGGGAGGCTGGGGCGTCTGCGAGCCCCCGGGTGCAGGGGTGGGTGTTGGCGCAAGGGTAGGGGTGGTTGTCGGGGCAGGCGTTGTAAGAGGCGTAGGTGTGGGTGTCGGAGCAGGCGTTGGCGTTAACTGAACCTTTCCTCCCGGAAGCGTCACCTCTCCCGGCAAATCCACATTTTCCATGGTTCTCAGCTCGGTACCATATACATATCGGAGGGAATCCTCCACAACGCTGACCCTGGCTTCCACCGCATTCCCGTTTCCATCCGCCACAGTCACCCTGCCAAGAGCCAGGGAGTCGGTTCCCGCCCCGAAAAGGGCTTCCGTCCCCGCCACATATACCTTCAGTTCTCCTGTGGTTCCGTCATATCTGTATTCCAAAACCTTTGCATTGCTGTTATTAAATGTAAAGTCCACTTTTTCCGCGCCGGCTGCGTCCACCGAAAGACTGAAGCAAAGGGAAGAAATCCTTTCCTGTGCCGCGTGCCCGGAGACTACCGTAACCGTTCCCTGCTCGTCCAGCCGAAAGCCGTCGTCTCCTGCTGCCCGGGCTCCTGCCGGCAGCAAAAATGCCAGAAGGAGCACGGACACAGCCATTTTTAACATACTGTTTTTCATTCTAGATTCTCACTTATCTATTACGGCTGTGAAACTGATCCGCCGCTCAATGTAATATTCGGCAGCTGTGCCGGCACATCCACAAACATGGAATCGCTCACAAGCCTCTGTCCCTCGTTGGTCAGCGCATTGTTGACACGGTACAGCTCTGCCCGCACTCTGCCTGCAGGAGTCCACTGCTGCTCAGGCTCGATCCAGTAGAGCCATGTGCCCTCAGACACATTCTGAATCTGTCCCTCGTCCGGCACATCCGCCAGAATGGTCTGCTGTGCCATCAGACTTCCGTCCGCTGCTGTTCCTCCTACAATATTCCCGTTCTCGTCATACAGAACCACCACATTATAAGCCGGATTTCCCTTATAGGTTCCGGTAAACAGGACAGATCCCGCAGGAATAACATCCCCTTCTTCCGTGCCGTAGCGGTATTCCTCCGCAAGCCTTCCGATGGCCGCCGTACCGTCCAGGGTCTGCTCAAATTCCACGTTGTCGCCGGTTACGCCAAGCACGTCCAGCTCTCCTATGGAAATCACGCTTCCGCCCGGCGCATTCAGCACCAGCCGCACCGCGTTGGTCTCATAGGTGCTCACATACTTTTTATCCGAGTTGGAGAAGTACACTGTCTGGGAATCCCCGTCTCCCTGGCCGAAGCTTCCCTCCGCAGCCTTGATCCAGCTGTCTCCGGACCGCACCTGAATCTCATAGCTTACGCCTGCCAGTCCGGTCACACCGGTATACTTAAAGCCTGCCACGGTAAGCTTTTTGTTAAATTCCAAAACAATGGCCGCGCTGTCTTTCACTGTCGCCCTGTATGCTGTGGTTCCGTCCTGATCCAGCAATCTGGTCTCAGGCGCTGCCCCTTCCGGCTCGCAGGGAGAATTATCCGTGCCGCTGCCCTGGATCGGGTCTGCCGTCAATCCTTCTGTGGCAACCGTCCAGAAGGTCTTATCCATGCTTCCATCGTCCCCTATTTTCACAGGAGGCAGTACCTTCACCGCAGAACGGTTCAGATACTTGTCGATGACCGTCACCTCATACCAGACCACCCGGTTGTTGGAGAACACCCTGTCACTGAAGGTATTTCCTGTGGCAAAGCCCGCCGTTTCCCGGATCACCTGACCGCCGGAATACATACATCTGACGATCTCATAGCCCAGCACATCGCCCTCCGGAATATTTTTCGCGCTCAGTGCAAAGTCAACCTGGTTGGGATTCTGACTACTCACCTGAGCCGTCACACCGTCTCCCACGGCTTCCGTGTCGCCTCCGGTGCCCAGCGCACTCCCCGCGCCCTGCAGGGCATAAACCCTTGCGTTGTCGTTTGCATAATAAATCGCTCTGGTCTCCTCTGCAAACTGCTTTGCATAGCTGCGGGTAGCTTCGTCCGGCGTCATACCCCAGCGCTCAAAAAATGCCAGAATATTCTTTTCCGCCGCGGCACAGCCCAGCCGCATCAGATCCTGATCCCGGTCTCCCGCCAGGGTCAGCTTGACTCCGCCGGGCGCAGGCGCCTTTGAGGAATCTCTGGCGTAGGTATCCACCCGGGCAAAGAACAGACCGGCAAGCTGTTCCTCATAGTTTTCGTAGGTCTTGTAGTTATATCCTCTGTCGTATGCAAGATGCAGCTGCCAGTACATGCCCAGCTGTGTGAACACATTGGAAGCCCGTCCCTTGGCTCCGGACGTTACCTTCTTATACACCTCTTCATACTTGAATCGAACACTGTCGTTGTTATCCTGTGCCTGGGCCAGAACTGCGAAATAATTGTTGGTAATCTCCGCAACGGCATAAGTACCCTGGTTGATACAGTGCCCGATCTCATGGGCAATGCCCCATCCGAAGTATCTGCCGCTCTGCCATCTTCCGTCGGCGTCCGCAACTACGGAGGAAGCCCCCGTCATTCCCGGCGCGGATCCCCACTCGATGCCGATGTGATTTCCGGCCGCATACATGAATGCGCCGGCGAACATTCTCTGATAACGGATATTCAGATGTCCTCTGGGTATCCGGTTCAGCGCTTCCGAAGCGCTGTCATTCAGGCCCTTGTGCTGGTAAAACAGGTACATCATATCTTCCATGGCCTGCATGGAATTGACCAGCGTCTGCGCCTTCTGCTGGGTGGTGCCGCTGCCCGCGCCCGCCAGCATCTGCTTTGCAGGCAGGGAAAGCATCATGGTATCCAGCAGAATATCGGATGCCCCAAGAATACAGTTCTGTTCGTCATAAGCATAATTTACCTGTGCGGGCCCGGCGGATCCGTGAACCTCACCATGGGTCTGTTCCATCCGGCCCACATACTCCTCCAGCGCAGCCACATAGACTTCCGCTCTCTTCAGCCGCTCTGCCGCGTCCTTCACCTGATAGAGATCCAATACAGGAACCTGTGCGCCTCCGCTGACACGAACCGCATACTCTCCATTCAGTCCGTTCCCCGAGTACTGAATGTAAAGTGCGCCTCCGCCCTCTACTCCTGTGGTACTGCCGATCTTGGGCACCGTCACTTTGTTTGCCCCCACCTTCAGCGAGGCCGCCGTGGTGGCTACGCCCCCGGATTCGGCGTGATACTGGGTGGCAATGAGCTGAAGCTCCGTGTCCTGCCCTGTCTTTTTGGTGCTGTGGCCCACATAGACCATAATCTCTTCCCCGGCGGCTGCCGTCACCCCAATGGGCTGCCATGCATTCAGGCCGCCGAAGCCTCTTCCAACATCATTGGTGGTAATTCCGTTGTGAATCCTCACCGTCCCACTCAAGCCCGTATCGTTCAGAATGGCCTCCGCAGTCTGCAGCTCTTTCTCCAGCAGCGCACGATCCGGATGATACTCCCCGCTGACGGGGTCTATGGTGTTGATCCTTTCCCGCAGGGCATCTATGACCGCCTGTGTCACATCCGGCCTCAGCACCGTGTGCAGATCGTCCTCATAAAGCGACATGATCTCGTCCATCAGGGTGTCATAATAATAAAAATATACCTCTGAGACGGTAATATTTCCTCCCTTTTGATAGCGCGCAAGGCCAAACTGGAACTTCTTTGCCTCCACGGGCTCCGCAAGCTTCAGCACATAGTAAATCCTGCCGTCCGCATCCTTCCTTTGTCCCATGGAGAGGCCGGAAAGATCAACGGCATTTCCACTTTCATCCCAATAACGTGCCTTTGCATAGAAAAGTCCGGTGTCCCGGGACGTGACGTCATGGAAGGCAATGGTATCTATTTTGTATGCCTTGTCAAACTCATAATACAAGCCGTTAGTGCTGTTCAGGGGCGCATGCACCGGATTATATCCGCCGTCGTCCCAGCTGCCCTTCACATAGCATGAAACCGCATCGTGATCCACCGTTCCCCAGGCTGTTCCCGCCTGGGTATCCAGCGGGCTGTCCTGCATGGTTCCCCACATCTTCGCGTCAATGATATGCGCGCCCGCCTGGCCTGCTTCTCCCACATTGATCAGGTTATATTTTGGCATCACTGCCGGGTTGGCATCCGTGGTGACTGCCGCCGCTGCAAGCGAAGGCCCGCTCTCTCCCAGCTCGTTTACCGCCGTCACATACACCGTATACTCTGTCAGATCCTTCAGCCCGTCCAGCACATAACCGGTGTCGCTGATTTCGCTCACCTTCTGATACTCACCGGCACTGCTCTCCTTATAAAAAAGATTATAGGTCAGCGCATCCTTGGACTTTTTCCAGGACACGGCAATGCTGCGGTATCTTCCGGAAGCCGAGACACCGTCCGGGGTATCCGGCTTGCCCGCAGGCTTTGGCTCCACGGATATCTCCGGACCATAGCCGCTGCGCCAGGCGCCGTTGACGGACTGCACCTTGACCTGATACTGCTGATAATTGACCAGTTCCTTCCCCTGGAAGGAAGTGATCTCTATTCCGTTGTATGCCGCGGGCACTGTCTCCTTCACATCCCCCTGCGAAATCTGCACCTCGTAGCCCGTAATATTGATACAGGGATCCCAGGACAAGCTGATCCGCCTGCTTCCGGCGGTAGCAGCGAGATTTTCCGGAATATCCATCTCCGGCTCCGGAATCCTCTGCTCCATGCCGTTGACAAACTCCACCTTGGAGATTTCTGCAAGATTATTATTGTTGTGCATTCCCAGAATAGTGAATGTCACCTTTTTCACTGCCACCTGGGTTCCCAGGTAGATCATGATATTTCCGCCTGCATCCCGATCCGCCCTCACGTCGGAAGCCGCAAGAAGATGCATGACGCCGGATTCCACCGGAACGGAAACCGTCTGCTCCACTCCGTTTTCATCCGTATACGCGATATCCACAACCGCGTCTTTCACCGGGTTTTCCCTGGGTGTCTCAATGATGATGCCGTCGGTCATAAGCGCATTCCCCGAACCGCTGAACTCAAAGTTCAATGATACCGGGTTATCCTTTGAAATGCCTCCTCCGCTTTCCGGAGCTACCGTGACGCTGTCCCGGCCTTTCAGAAGGTCCTCAAGGCTGCCTTCCACTTTGGTATTCGTTCCCGCAGAGGGCGCAATAAGCCCCACAGGCACAAATTCCTCCACCCAGGCGGCAGTGTCCGAAGTCACCCCGTACCCTTTGGAAAAATATTCCAAATCCACGAGATCCACCACGCCGTCTCCGTTCAAGTCTCCGACAAGCCCCTCGTTTCCGTCCAGCCCGCCCGCAATAATGTTCACCAGGGCAGTTCTGTCTTCCTCATCCGTTTTTCCGTCGCCGTTCACATCACCGATCAGCAGAACCCCGGGATGCAGGCCGCCCTCCGCATAATTCATTTTTCCCAGAAAACCCGTTGTCAGGTTCACCGCACAGGCTCTGTCTTCCACGGTGAGATTCTGAGTCCAGGCTGCAAAGCCCTCCGCAGAAACCGTCAGCGTGTACGATCCAGCCGCCAGCCCCTCAAAGCTCACCCGGCTGTTGTCAAAGCCGTTTCCCCCAAGGGTAATCGTCCCCACGGAAGACTTATTCTGAGCATCCTTCAGCTCCACACGAAATTCCACGGGACTCTCCAGAATCATGGCTGCGCCGATGGACACATCCACCTGCCCTGTCTGTCCGGCGGCCAGCCGCTGCTCCAGGCTGTTTTCCCTGCCACTGCTCTTCCCTTTCCCCGGCTTTTTCTCCTCTTCCTGCGCCGCCGAACTGCCGTTTTCGGCGGCATACGCCGTCAGGCCGCTGCTTACAGTCAGAACAGCCGCCAGCAAAAGCGCCAGTATCCTCTTCATACTCTCTCCTCCTTGTATCTCTGATTCACCAGGCATGTCCTTTGCGCACATTATATCAATTTTTGTAACTTCCTGCAATAAAAAAGGTGGGCACAAAGTCTGTGCCCTGACCTTCGTTCCATGCAGGTAACAGGTAACGAGACAAGGGAACAAAAAAAAGAGGAAATCCAGAACACAGTAATGCCCTGGATTTCCTCTTTTTTTGTAGAATTTTAAAATACTTATATTCTACCGTATTCTTTACTTATGAAAAGTTACAATGTCATTCGGTGTACATTCCAAAGCCTCACACAGCTTTTCCAATGTTGCCATAGTAATACCCTTATTTCTCTTAAGGTTATAAATTGTCTTATTGTCAATATTTCCCTGTTTCATCAAAAAATACTGTGTGATATTCTTCTCTTTCATTGTCTTCCACAATGGACTATAATCTACCATTTCATCACCTCCTGTCCTGAGCAGCCGCAAGAATATCCTGGCCCGCTTTCTGATCATGCAATATGAAATGCGCTATTTCATGCACCATTGTCTATAATGTCTGACTTTCGCCCATCCCTTCCTGTACCGCAATTCGCTTTTCCGATGAAAATTGAGACAGTTTTTATACTACAAAGAATATAACTTGTTTTTAAGCTGGTCTATCAGAATTTGAAAAGGTTTTGTAACATGCTTATCCTTGTGAAATAATGCTAACATTTGATTTTTCATATTCATTTTATCTAAGCTGATTAGACGTAATTTTTTTAAGAGCAAAGAATCCGCTAGTAATTTTTCCGGTAGTATCGTAATGCCTAAACCGGCCTCTGCAGCTTTAATAAGGGCAAGTGAATTAACGCTTTCCCAAACCGGCTCTGCTCTTAAATTGGCAAGCGCAAGCGTATTGTCTAAAGTATCACGAATTGCGCTTCCCTGTTCACGAAGCAATAATGGATAACGGCATAATTGTTCTGCTGATATTGCTTTTACAGATAAATCAAAATCCGGCGCACAAGCGGCGCATAAATGATACGAGCCTAAAAAGATTGTTTGAAAATTTCCCTTTGGTGCAGTACCTTCCCAAAATGCAATATCAGCATTTCCACGTTGCAAAATGTCAATGGCGGTATTTGCGCTTGCAACCCGGACAGTAAACTGAATTTGAGGAAAGGAGGTTTTCAAATCCCTGAGTATTTCGGGGAGCAGGAAAGAGGCAATTGTAATACTTGACACAATATTAACAGGAGTATTTTCTTCCAAATGGCTCATTCTTCTGTCTAAGTTCCTGCAAGCCGTTAAGATACTTCGTGACTCCTCCAAAAGAGAAGCACCGCAGCGAGTTAAGGCAACTCCTTTTGGCAAACGCTCGAAGAGGGCTGTACCTGCCTGTTTTTCAAGTTCTGCAACTGCATGAGAAACTGCGGATTGCGTTATATATAGCTTTTTTGCCGCACTTGTAAATGTTCCGGTTTCTGCTATTGCTTCTAAAATTTCCAAATACCGTATAACCATTTCTTCTCCTTTTTCACATGAGTAAAATAGATAGAATCTATAAAATTATATCATTTTACAGATTGCAGAACAAGAGATATAATGGACGAAACAGGGGGTAGCTTATCTTGAAAAAGGATATAAAAATGTATGTATGGCTCTTAGCAGCCAATTTGTTTATAAGTGCTTTTACTTTTGGCGGCGGCTATATAGTAGTTCCAATGGTTCGCCGCTTTTTTGTTGCCAAAAAGCATTTCTTCAGCGAAGAAGATTTAGTCAATATGGCTGCTGTAGCCCAATCAACGCCCGGAGCGATTGCAATCAATCTTTCGGCTTTGGCTGGATACAAGGTAGCTGGTATCGCGGGGGCTTCCATAAGCTGTATTGCTGCTGTCATTCCCCCGTTAGTTATCCTCACGGCTGTTTCGGCATTTTATAAAATCTTTATTTCCAGTACGATTATTGTGGCGGTTCTAAAAGGAATGGAAGCGGGCGCAGCCGCTTTGATGGTGGATTTCATTATAGATATGTGTTCTTTAATAGTAAAGAAAAAGTCCTTGTTCTTATCTGCCATGATACCTTTGTCATTTATAGCAAATTTCATATTGGGAATAAACGTGGCTTTGATACTACTTTTTTGCAGTCTGTTATGTATTTTTCAAGTGCTTCGTAAAAGAGGGAAAATAAAATGAATATCCTGTGGGAGCTGTTTTTTACATTTTTAAAAATAGGATTATTGAGCATTGGCGGCGGTTATGCAATTATTCCTCTAATCCAGGAGCAGGTTGTAGAAAAAAACAACTGGATAAGCGAAAAAATGTTTACAGACATAATTACAATTTCACAGATGACACCGGGCCCATTGGCTGTTAATACATCAACATTTGTCGGGCTTCAAATTGGTGGAATGATTGGGGCATTGGCGGCAACCACTGGCTGTATACTTTGTGGGATTATTATTTCATTGGCTTTATATCAATTTTTTCAAACACATCAACAATCCGCATATGTTTTGGAAGTACTGAACGGTTTAAAATCCGCTTCATTAGGTTTGATCATTTCGGCAGCGTCTACGATTCTATTATTAGCATTATTTGACAGCAGTAAGTTTGAAATAGATTTTTTATCTCTTAATTGGATTGCACTGCTTATTTTTTTAACTATGGTATTCCTATTGCGAAAATGGAAACTCAATCCCATTGTGATTATTTTCATAAGTGGAATTGCCGGACTTCTTTATCTCACATGAGCAAACCTATCCGTACTCTCCAATACTTGCCATTTCTCACCTCTCTCAATAAAAGTTGAAGGGACTGTGAAAAAATGGGAGTTGAAAAACTCCGGTTTTCACAGCCCCTTCTGCTTTATTCGTCCCGCTCCATCATACCTATCTCTCTTGCCACTTTTATCATTTCATGAAGCTCTTCCTCCGACAATTCCATGATGATATGATTCACTTTGGCCTGCGCCTTTGTCCGGGGTACATATAAGGGAATGTTGATTCTGCCCAGAAAATAGTCCATTGATATTTCTTTGAGCTCTGCAATGGCCATAAGCTCGCTGATCTCAGGGAGTTTATCCTTCAAGACTATCTCTTCAATCCTGCTGGCCGGTATGCCGGTCTGCTCTGCCAGACTCTCCACGGTCTGCCCGGTATAGTCCATGTAATCCTTAACCCGCTTGCTATATTCATTCATAACCGCTTCCCCTTTACATTTTATAGTCAAAACACAATCTGTCTTCCTGTCTTTCAGCATATCACATCTGATTTTTATAATCAATTGGCGAAAAACTTCGGAATTTGCGCACATATAAAAAACTATCGCTCAGGCAAGTTTCTGAAAGGCTCGGGATTTCTGTAAGTTCTCTTTCCGCATATGAACTGAACGAAAAAAATCCTTCTTATAAAAATCTGTTAAAACTGGCAAGATTATATGGCGTATCCTGCGATTACCTTATGGGAAACGCAGAGCACCGCACTCTTGATGTGTCCGGACTCACGGAACGCGAAATTGAAACCGTGGCCGAACTGATTTCAATCTTTAAAGAAAGCAAAGCACCAAAATAGGCGTTTCCAAAATCAAATTTTCCTTGACACCCTGCCCAATCCGGTATATAGTGCTCTTAAATGGGCAAGGGCGTCCGTTTTCCAGCAGATACCACAGGTGTCTGCCGGAAGGCGTGCGCCCTTGTTTTTTGTTCTTATTGACTATAATGTGAAAAAGTGCATTTCACATTCCTGATTTATATGCCCGCTGAAGCGGGCAGAGGGGAGTAATGTGAAAAAGGGTATTTCACAGAGGGGAGTTAGAATGAAAAAAGAAGGTCAGGTGCGGATCCCTTCCGGATGCGCCATCGCCGCAGTCATCTCCAGAACAGGAAAACGAATGTCCGGCCAGCTGATCACAGACGCCATGCGTCCCATGCACGACCGTTCCAACGGCCTGGGAGGCGGCTTTGCAGGCTATGGTATTTATCCGGAATATAAAGACTTTTATGCCCTGCATCTGTTTTTTGACCGACGCGACACCCGCAAAAGCTGCGAGGTATTCCTGAAGGAACGGTTCGAGATCGTTCAGTCCGAAATCATTCCCACCCGCAGGCTTCCCGCCATCACGGATGAACCTGTCATCTGGAGATACTTTGTGGCTCCCCTGAAATCCGTACCTGCATCCCTGCAATTAGACGAAAAGGAATTTGTTGCGCGGACGGTCATGCAGATCAACACGGAAATGCCCGGCGCATATGTGTTTTCCAGCGGGAAAAATATGGGGGCCTTCAAGGCGGTGGGGTTCCCCGAAGATGTGGGCAGATTTTACCGGCTGGAGGAATATCAGGGCTATTCCTGGACTGCCCACGGGCGCTATCCCACCAATACCCCGGGCTGGTGGGGCGGAGCCCATCCCTTCACGCTGCTGGATTATTCCGTGGTACATAACGGCGAAATTTCCTCCTATGATGCCAACCGGCGGTTTATTGAAATGTTCGGCTACAAATGCTGCCTTCAGACGGACACGGAGGTGATCACCTACATTCTGGATTACCTTCTTCGCGTACAGGGACTTACCCTGGATGAGGCCGCGAATGTCATCGCCGCGCCATTCTGGAGCACCATCGAAAGGAAGTCAGACCCGGAGGAACGGCAAAAGCTTCTGTTCCTGCGCAAGCTCTTCCCCTGTCTGCTGATCACAGGCCCTTTCTCCATCGTCTTTGGCTTTGACGGCGGTCTGATGGCGCTGAATGACCGCCTGAAACTGCGCTCCATGGTGGTAGGCGAGAAAGAAGACCGGGTCTATATCGCCAGTGAGGAGGCGGCCATCCGTACCATGGAGCCGGATGCGGAAAATATCTGGGCTCCCTCCGGCGGCGAGCCGGTCATCATTCAGGTAAAGGACGGTGCATTCTGATGAGTATAGAATATCTGTATCCCGAATTCGAGGTAGTGCGAAACGACCGACGCTGCACTTCCTGCCGGGTCTGTCAGCTGCAGTGTGCAAACGGCGTACACTGCTATGACGCAGAGCGCGGCGTCATGGTCAGCGACGAGAGCCGCTGTGTGAACTGTCAGCGCTGTGTGGCTCTCTGTCCCACAAGAGCCTTAAAAATTGTCAAAAGCGACTGTGCTCTCCGGGAAAATGCCAACTGGCCAAGCGATACCATACGCGAAATCTACAAACAGGCGGGCAGCGGCGGCGTGCTCCTGTCCTCCATGGGAAACCCCAAGCCTCTGCCGGTGTATTGGGACAGAATCCTGATCAACGCCTCCCAGGTGACGAATCCTCCCATCGATCCGCTGCGGGAACCCATGGAGACCCGGGTATTCCTGGGGCAAAAGCCCCAAAAGGTACGACGGGATGCGCAGGGACGCCTGATCTGCCAGCTTCCTCCCCAGCTGGAGCTCTCCATGCCGGTACTGTTTTCCGCCATGAGCTATGGCTCTGTCAGCTACAATGTTCATGCGTCCCTTGCCCGTGCGGCCTCCGAGCTGGGAATCCTGTACAATACCGGAGAGGGCGGTCTCCACGAGGACTTTTACCAATACGGAAAAAATACCGTGGTTCAGGTAGCCTCCGGCAGATTCGGCGTCCATGAGAAATATCTCAACGCCGGAGCCGCCGTTGAAATCAAGATGGGCCAGGGCGCAAAGCCGGGCATCGGCGGACATCTTCCCGGCGCAAAGATCGTGGGCGACATATCCCGCACCCGAATGATTCCCGAGGGCTCGGACGCCATCTCCCCCGCGCCTCACCATGATATCTATTCCATAGAGGACCTGCGCCAGCTGATCTACTCCCTGAAAGAGGCCACGGAGTATCAAAAGCCCGTGATCGTGAAGGTGGCGGCAGTGCACAATATCGCCGCCATCGCCAGCGGCATCGCCAGAAGCGGGGCGGATATCATTGCCATCGACGGCTTCCGGGGCGGCACCGGCGCAGCACCCACCCGCATCCGGGACAATGTGGGCATTCCCCTTGAGCTGGCGTTGGCCGCCGTTGACCAGAGACTGCGGGAGGAGGGAATCCGCAGCAATGTTTCTCTCATCGCCGGGGGCAGCATCCGCAGCGCGGCTGACGTGGTAAAGGCCATAGCCCTGGGCGCAGACGCCTGCTATATAGCCACCGCCGCCCTGCTGGCGCTGGGCTGTCATCTGTGCCGCACCTGCCAGAGCGGCAAATGCAATTGGGGCATCGCCACTCAGGAACCCGCGCTGGTGAAACGGTTGGATCCCGACCAGGGAAGCCGGCGGCTGTGCAATCTTATGAACGCATGGCAGCATGAGATCAGGGAACTGATGGGCGGAATGGGCATTAACTCCATAGAGGCTCTGCGGGGCAATCGGCTGATGCTGCGGGGAATCGGGCTGACGGAAAAGGAACTGGAGATTCTGGGAATTGCCCATGCCGGCGAATCGTAAAGAAAGGCACCGTGCTTTTCCTTTCAATCTGTTACAAAAACCAGAAAGGTATGATATAATGTGCTTATTCAATGCAGAAAACGGCCAAATGGCCATCCAGTCATGTGCGGAATGTGCACATGATACAATAGACGCTGCGGGACTTGACTTCCGGGAGCTGAACCGCAGACTGCGGGAGAGCCGCGGCCGGAGTCGTATTTTGAACTGCTGCGGACAGCGCTTTATCGCCTCCGGCATGTCAAGGCAGTCCGTCACCATCGAAGGAGTTCCCGGCAATGCGCTGGGATCCTATCTGAACGGAGCATCACTCACCGTCCACGCCAACGCCCAGGACGCAGTGGGCGACACCATGAACGAGGGACGGATCGTTATTCACGGAAGCGTCGGAGACGCGGCAGGATACGCCATGCGGGGCGGAACAATCTATGTCCGTGACAACGCCGGATACCGGGCCGGAATCCATATGAAAGCATATGAGGACAAGGTTCCGGTGCTGGTCATCGGCGGCACGGCCGGGAGCTTTCTGGGGGAATACCAGGCGGGAGGACTCATTATCGTCCTGGGACGCGGAGCCGGATCACGGCCCGTTGCGGGAAACTTCCCCTGCACCGGAATGCACGGCGGAAAACTGTTCCTGCGGGGAGACTGCAGCCGGATTCTGTTTCCCGATCAGGTGACCGCAAGAAAGGCCCGGAAGCAGGATCTGGACGAAATCAGAAACCACGTCATGGAATACGGCAATCTGTTCGGCATCGATCCGGAGGAGCTGCTTGACACGCCCTTCACCATCGTCACCCCGGACAGCAAAAACCCTTATCAACAGATGTATGTGACAAACTAGCGAACACAGGGAGGTCAGACAATTATGAATTACTCAATACAGGAGGTTATGCAGTATGTGGAAGAGGAAGATGTGAAATTTATCCGTCTGGCCTTTTGCGATGTGTTCGGCAGACAGAAAAACATATCCATCATGCCCCGGGAGCTTCCCCGGGCCTTTGAATACGGAATTGCCTTCGATGCCTCCTCCGTGGCAGGCTTCGGTGATGAGACACGCTCGGATCTGCTGCTGCGCCCGGAGCCGGAGACTTTGATGATGCTGCCCTGGCGGCCGGAGCATGGCAAGGTGGTGCGCATGTTCTCCTCCGTCACCTACCCGGACGGCAGTCTCTTTGCCTGCGATACCAGAAGCCTTCTGAAAAAAGCCGTTCAAGTGGCCGCTCAGGCAGGCTATGAATTTTTCTTTGGAGCAGAGCAGGAATTTTACCTGTTCCGGCTGGACGAAGACGGCAATCCTTCGCATCAGCCCTACGACAATGCCGGATATATGGATATTGCCCCAGAAGACAGAGGCGAAAACATCCGGCGGGAAATCTGCCTCACCCTGGAGCAGATGGGCATCCGTCCGGAAAGCTCCCACCACGAGGAGGGGCCCGGGCAGAACGAAATCGACTTCCGCTATTCGGACGCCGTAACCGCCGCCGACAATGCCATGACCTTCCGCACGATAGCCGGGACGGTGGCCCAAAGAAACGGACTTGCCGCGGACTTCAGCGCAAAACCTCTGGCCGGGAAGCCCGGCAACGGCTTTCACATCAATGTCTCCGTCAAAGCCGCAGACGGTTCCGACCAGCTCTTTCCCATGATCGCCGGCATTCTGAATAAAATAGGCGACATTACCCTTTTTCTGAACCCTACAGAAAACTCCTATCAGCGGTTCGGCAGCGACAGAGCTCCAAAATACATCTCCTGGTCCCGTGAAAACCGCTCCCAGCTTGTGCGGGTTCCCGCCGCTCAGGGGGAATACCGCCGTGCGGAGCTGCGTTCGCCGGATCCCACCGCCAATCCCTACCTGGGGTTCGCCCTGATCATCTATGCCGGTCTCCAGGGAATCGTAAACGGGAAGCTGCTGCCTCCCGCTGCGGACATTAATTTCTATAAAGCGACGGAAGCAGTTTGTGCCCGTTACCCACAGCTGCCCGCTGATTTAAACGCAGCCTGCCGCGCCGCCCTTGCCAGTTCCTTTGTGCGAGTACATGTTCCTGAGCCCATCCTGGATCTGTACTGCGGCTCCGTCAAGGATAGTGCAAATTTATGAGGAGGAGAGGACAATGGGACTTGAAGAACGTGTATACAGTGTTCTCGTAGTTTCCACATCCGAAAAATTCAATTCCGCCCTGTTGCCTCTGCTCTCCGAGGTTTCTTTTTCGTCGGTTCATTTTGCCTCCGGCATCAGCGCTGCGCAGAGAATGCTCACCGACCGCTCCTTTGATTTCGTCATTGTCAATTCCCCCCTGCGGGAAGACCCGGGCGTGCGGTTTGCCATCGACGCCTGCTCCGCCGGAGGAACCGTTGTGCTGCTCCTTGTAAAATCCGAAGCTCATCCGGAAACCTTTGCCAGGGTGTGGACTCACGGCGTCTTCACCCTGGCAAAGCCCACCTCTCTTTCTTCCCTGGCACAGGCGCTCCGCTGGATGGCCAGCGCCAGGGAACGTCTTCGCAGAGCGGATCAAAAGACGTTATCCATCGAAGAAAAAATGGAGGAGATCCGGCTTGTCAACCGCGCAAAGTGGCTGCTCATCAGCCAGCTGAACATGACCGAGCCGGACGCACATCACTATCTGGAAAAACAGGCCATGGATCAGTGTATTTCCAAACGTCAGATGGCCGAAAACATTATCGGCACCTACTCCTGACAGATGCTGTCAGCTGTTTCTCTCCAGCTGTCTCACAAGGTACTCAAACTCATCCCGGTATTCGTCCGCCCCGGTATCCACCTTCTTTAACAGATTTCTGATATTCTCAAAGGAGGCGTCCTTTTTGTACTCGCTGTCCCGAACCAGCAGTCCAAATTCTGCCACCGCAGCGGCGAAGTAAAAGTCCTCCGAAGGCTGTTCGCTGTAAGCCTCTTCCGTAACCGCATAGGTACAAAGCTCACTGCTGTCCGAATCCGGGTCTTTATAACGCACCTTCAGATTCAGCCACTCTCCGTTCTCCACTCCGGCACCTTGCTTTTCCTGGTACTTCAGGTCAGTCTCCGGAATCTCCTGGGCAGAGTCCACGGGAATGATCTCGTACAGTGCCGTCACCATGTGGCCCGCACCAATCTCTCCGGCATCCTTTGTATCGTCGTCAAAGTCCTCGGCAGCCAGCATTCTGTTCTCATAGCCCAGCAGCCGATAGCCCTTTACATACGCCGGATTGAATTCCACCTGAAGCTTTACATCCTTTGCCACAGTCACCAGCGTGGCCCCCATCTGCTCCACCAGCACCTTCTTTGCCTCTTTCAAAGAATCAATATAGGCGTAATTGCCGTTACCCTTATCCGCCAGAGTTTCCATTTTATTGTCCTTAATGTTCCCCATGCCGAAGCCCAGCACGGAAAGGTACACTCCCGACTTCCTCTTTTGGGTGACAAGCTTTTCCAGCTCGCTCTCACTGCTGGCTCCCACATTCAAATCTCCGTCTGTGGCCAGAATGATCCGGTTGTTTCCTCCCTCAATAAAATACTGCTCCGCAAGACGGTATGCCGATTCAATGGCTCCCGCTCCGTTGGTGGAGCCGGAGGCCTCCAGCGAATCCAGCGCTTCCCTGATCTTTTCCTTTTCGTCCCCGCTCACTCCCTCCAGGACAATGGTATCGCTGCCCGCATAGGTGATGATGGAAACCTTATCCTTCTCCGTGAGTTCCTCCGCAAGCAGTCCGAAGGATCTCTGCAGCAGCGGCAGCTTTTCCTGGCTGTACATGGAACCTGACACATCCAGCAGGAACACCAGGTTGGAGTCCGGCGCCTCGCCAAAGTCGATTTCCTCCGTCTTCAAACCGATCTGCAAAAGTCTGGCATCACTGTTCCAGGGACAATCCCCCATGACGGCGGTCACACCAAAAGGCTCCTTTCCCTTCGGCAAATTATAATCATAGGAAAAATAGTTGAGCAGCTCCTCGATCCGAACCGCACCTGCGGGAATCTGCTCCATGGAACAGCCCTGCTCAATCATACGCCGCAGGTTGCTGTAGGATGCGGTATCCACATCAGCGGAAAAAGTAGAAAGCGGCGCGTTTGCCACAGACTGAAATCCCATCTCCCGAATGCTGTTGTACTCCTCCGTGTTCCATTCCACCCCAGGCGCCTCGGCGGGTATCTCCCCAAACAGATCCATGTCCCCGCTGGCGTCGTAGCTCAGGCCTCCGTCGCCGTTGAATGTCTCCGACGTCATCCCTTCCATCTGACCGCCGGCCATGTCGTTGTCGCTCCCCCCCACATTAATGTTCGACGCAGCATTGCCGCCGTCGCCTCCGCATCCGCAGAGCGATATCCCCGACAATACCATTGCCATAAACACTGCCAATCCCTTTTTCTTCATCCTGTCGCCCTCCCTTTCCTCTCAGTCAATGCAATTTTATGCTTTTTTAATTGCCTTACATAAGAGATACGGAGGAAGGTTCCCGTTTTTATGGCAAAATTTGAAAAAATTTTTGCAGGAAATTATTCATTTTCCAAAAAACGTACTGTCACGACAAAATAGTCGGCTCCCCCGGCGCCATCCGTGGGGACAGACAATTCCATCTGATAGGACTTCTGTTCTGCCAGTCCCTCCTCCGGGATACCGCTGCCCCAGATTCTGATGATATCGCCCTCCGAAAGCGCCTCCCCGGCCGCTTCCTCCACCTGCACCGTGTACACCTCCCCGTCTGCATCCTCCGGCTTTTCCAGCACCCTGACCCTCACCTCCAGAAGAGCCGCAGCAGGCTCCTGGGGCCTTTCCGCATCCATGGCAGTATATTCTTCTCCTTGGCCCAAATCGTGAATTCCCCCATTCATCGCTTCACCTGCCCACTCCGTTTCCCCCATCTGAGGGCCGTTATTCTCCCAGGCGGCATTTTCCCCTCCGTCGGTAAACCCGGACATCCCGCCGAGTCTGTTTTGATATGCGGTTCCCAGTCCCGCCACAGCCAGGCAAAGGCAGGCTGCGGCTGCAATCCCCCATGCTCCGTACCTTCTCCGCCGGCTCTGTCCGCCCCTGCTCCCGGAGTGCTCTCTTCTTACTTCCACAGGCTGCTTTGGCTCCAGCCCCGCCTCTATCCTGTCCCACAGATCGGGCATGTCCTCCGCCATAAGCTCCCGGTATTCCTGCTCCAGATTTTTATTCATAACCATACCTCCTCAGTTTTCCCATGGCACTCCGGTAACGCCAGGTAACGGTTCCCAACGGCTGCTTCAGGATCCCGGCAATCTCCTGAAAGGTAAGCTCACCCATGATTTTCAGATTGACAATCTCCCGTTCCTTCGGCCCCAGAAGAGCAAGGGCCTCCCTGAGACTCAAGTCCGAGACTACCTGATCCTCCACCTCCCCCTTTGCTGCGTCTTCCAGCTCCGTATCCGCAAAGTCATCCGTGGGGATCTCCCGCCTGTTTCTGCGCAGCAGATCCACCGCCATGTTCCGGGCCACCACGGCAAGCCATGCCCTGTGCCCCTTTCCGGCCTCGTAAGTGTCCGCCAGCTTCCACAGCTTGATAAAAAAGTCGCTGGTCACGTCCTCCGCATCCTCCCGGCTGCCTGTGACCCGAAGCACCACGGAGAAAATATAGCCGGCATATGCCTCATAGATTTCCCGCAGAGCCGCTTTGTCCCCGGCCTTCATTTTCTTCATACACAAATGAAACTGTCTGTCCTCCACAAACTCTCCCTTCCGGCAATCCCTCTGTCTTATATACGTTTCTGCCTTCTCCTATTTATGGCCTTTCCGATTTCACGCCTGAAAATAACGAAAGGAGGCTTTTCCATGCCTCCCTCCAATAATTCCTGTATCAAAAACTGCCTGTCCCGCACTCTTACAGGTCAAACCGCTTCATGCTCTGCGCAAACGCCTCCAGCACCGGCAGCTGCATTGTCCTGCACAGCCCGATGCCACAGATATTACAAATCTGCTCCAGCCCGGCTTCTATGATGACATTTGACACTCTGATCTCCTTTGGCGCACCGTTCTGCAGGATAAACTCCACCACCATTTCCGCAAGCCTTACGGTGGGATTATCCTCCGGCTTCAACATCTCAAACTTCAGAACCGCCTCCGAGGCCACATCCCCCAGAAGCGCAAGGGCAGGGTTCATGGGCCTGTCATATTCCCTGTCCGTCACCGTTCCGCCCGGGATGGAAATATCGGCCTCCAGAACCGCTCCGCAGTTCGACGCCTTTTCCAGCTTTGCTATCAGCTCCTCATCCTGAATCAGCAGATTCCTGTACTGATAGATCGCAAACGGCAGCGGAGCTTCCCCGTAATGCCACTTCTTCTTATCCTCCTCAAATGTGAGCAGGAACATACTTCCCTTCTCGAAGCTTACCTCCGCGCCGGATTCCTCATAACAGCGCAATGCAAGCTCCAGATCCTGCAGATGATCCGCCATCCGCAGCGCCTCCTCTTCATCCAATATGTATGCGCTGTAGCCCGGTTTCCGGGACTGAAAATAAAGCCACTGGTTCTTTCCCCGGTACTTATAACCCAGATCCTTTATGACCTTTCTCTGCCTCTCTGTCAGGTCTTCCCGCATTCCCCAGTAACAGGACATATTCCGCTGATAAAACATGGCGTACTCTGTCGTAACATTCAAACGCTGCCGCAGCGCAAGCATCAGAAAGCTGTTCAGCCCCGTGAACCCCTCGTAGACCGAGATCCCGCAGCGCGCTCCGTCCCTGCCGTGAATGCAGAAAAATGTGGTTTCGTCCTCCGAGCCGTTTCTGACGCCAATCAGATCCAGATCCCAGAATTTCTCCCAGGGCTTTAACCCTTCGATCCGGGTCGCCGCCTCATACAATACCTTCCATTGCTCCAATGACGCTTCTTTTCTCATGCCAGGTCCCTTCTGTAAATCATGACAAATATTTATGGCATATAGTATAACATACCACATGCCATATTGCCATCCCTTTACGGAAAAATACCTGTAGGAAAGAACAGTAACACATTTTAAGCCTGCCGGCTCTTCGCCTTTTCATCCCCTCAGCACGCCAGGCACTCCCCCACCTTCCTGTACCGCTCCCCGTTCAGCGTCTTCTTCAGGCACACATAGGGATCCAGCTCATTGGAAAGCACCATGTTGCAGACATTCACGGAAAATCCGCTGACCAGCCCCACTCCCAGCTTGTTCTCCCGGACAGGGATCACATTGGTTCTGCTGTTTACATTCCAGAATACCAGCTTGGGCAGCAGATATCCGAATCCGGCAAACCGCTTTCTTATCGTTTCAAACAGCGTATCCGTCTGCTGCCCCCAGACTGCCCTGTCGAACTCCATGTCAGAGATCACCAGAACCGTTCCCGGAAGCTCCTTCTGCCTCAGCCGGTTTCTCACCGCCGTCTGCAGAATCAGCTCAAAGGTCGCCTCAATATTGGTATTGGTGCAGTCCTGGTTCGCAAATGCCAGCTCCAGCTTTTCCCGCAGCGTCCTGCAGCCGGACAGATCCACATATTTGGGGCTCTGGGAAAAGGTGATAAACCGGTTCCGGTACGGGCCGCTCATCCGCTCGGCAAAATAGATGCCCAGGGCGTTGGATACATGCAGCGCCGTAAGGCTGCCGCCGCCCACCGGAACGGTCATGCTGCCGGAACCGTCCACCACACAGAGAACATCCTTCGCCCTTCTCACCGTATCGGGCAGATTCTTCCACAGTGCCTCCAGCGCCTCGTCCTGTTCCTTAACCCTCATACGCCAGCCGGCGCATTCCGCATACTTGCCCACAATGTCGTGGGGCATCAAAACGCCCGCGTTTATAAACACCTTGTTTTTCTGCACCGCCTCCAGAAATTCTCTTCTGCGAACTTCGTCATGGCGCAGAAAAGCATCTTTGTAAAGAATGTTTGCCTTGGAGGCCACCGCGGAGTAGTCGATCTCCTCCCAGCGGTTGCCGCTCATGGATACCTCCGTAACCTTCAGTCCGGCTCTCAGGTATGACATCATTTTTCGGTACTCTCTGGCGGTAAGCCCCATAAAGTGCTGCAGCTTTGCAGCCACTCTTCTGGACTCTTCGGATGAGGTGTTGTTGCCCGGCATCCACTTTGCACAGAGAGAAATCCCCATCCCCTTCTCGAGGCCTCTCACGTCCTCCTCAAGCTGTACCTTCAGCATCTTCAGAACCGTCTCCTCCACAGGTGTGTCAAGCAGGCACAGCAGGTCGTCAAACCGGCCGTACTCCGCCATCAGTCCCACCAGCCTCCCGGTCAGCTCAGGTTCAGTCACCGCCAGGTGCCGGATGAGGATGCGGAAGGAACGACGCTCGCCCAGCCCGCCTCTTGCGTCCCGCAGGAAAAACAACCACTTCACAGCAAGCACCCTGTCCTCATACCAGGCCCGGGTAAACCTTCTCACAATCTCCTCCTCACCCTCATTTCTCAGAGATGCCACCGCAAAGTTCAAATCCACCAAAGCCTTTCCTGTGGTCTCATAACCCGCCGCCTGATTTTCCGTCAGCACGGTTCTGTTATTCAAAACGGTTTGTAACTTTTCCATGAAACTCATATTTCCCCTCCTCCCCGCCGCTTACCGCGGGCCTCCGACCATTTTACTCTCTTTGATTTTTCTGAAAGCAGCACCCTGCCGGGGCAGGATTCGAACCTGCGAAAACCACTTGGTGTTTGCAATTGCTGTGAAAGTCTCTGCCGAGACTCGTTTTCCACGGCAGGGCTGCCTTGGACTTGGGAAACCCGGAAGGGCTGCTGCCGAGACGGGATTCGAACCCGCGACAACGCACTCCAAGGTGTTTTCAATTGCTGTCAAGGCCTTTGGCAAGACCTGTTTTTCCGCGCTCTACCAACTGAGCTACTGCGGCAGCGTCCGTTCCTTGTGTTTCCCTTGTCTGAATTAAAGATACACCATCCGGGGAAAAGAATCATTTCAAAAAAGCTGCGAAGGTGGTAAAATATAGAATATCTCCAAATCCGGTACAGAAGCCGGAAGAAACCATGCCATTTGACCGGAGGACACGCCATGTCTGAGTTTAAAGAGCTGATTAAGTCCTTCTCCAAAAGCCGGGAGTATGTCCGGGATTTTTTTGTATACGGTTTTAAAACCCGGGACGACTTTGCAGGCTGGAGCGGCCGCACCTACGACAACGAACGCCGCAGGCTGGAAAGCTGGCTGT
>ERZ779624.155-NODE-155-length-27574-cov-9.927432_pt1 | contig 27574 bp, 21 predicted proteins | sample MGYA00514190_ERZ779624 | MGnify/ENA primary metagenome ERZ779624 (study PRJEB29562, sample SAMEA4376706) | mouse gut metagenome | isolation source: Cecum | study: EMG produced TPA metagenomics assembly of the A DSS colitis mouse model was used to assess the... | reverse complement strand
AAAAATCCGCAATTTAGGATTTGAGTGGGAGTAAACATTCATGCGTTTGTCGTGGTTGCCTGACCTGTATTTGTAGCTTTTTTTTGTAATATATGGTAAAATGGTTCTATTCATTCCATGGCCGCCGGAGGGTCATGGCAGCAGGAGGTTGACATGAACGGAAAATTGGTGCCTTTTTATGATAACTGGACTTTTCTGCGGACGGAGCTGAGCGCTACCATGGGAGAGCTGGAGCGGCAGAAGACCAGGTTTACGCCGGTGGAGCTGCCCCATGACTGGCTGATTTATGATGCAGAGAATCTCTATAAGGACGGCTGCGGCTGGTATCGGAAAGAATTCGAGCTGATCACCGGCGAGATAGACGACCTGGGCGGGGAATTGGGTGCGTCCGCGGCGGGAGCGCAGGAAGACGGCATGGAGAAGGTGCTTGCCCGCATCGGCAGAGGCGAGCGGGTGATCCTGCGGTTTGACGGTGTGTACATGGATTCCACGGTCTATGTGAACGGGACAAAGATCGGGGACTGGAAGTACGGCTATTCCACCTTTGACATGGATGTCACGCCGGCGCTGGCGGCGGGAAGGAATCAGATTACCGTTCAGGTGCGGTTCCAGTCCCCCAACAGCAGATGGTATTCCGGAGCGGGGATTTACCGCAAGGTCTGGCTGAAGGTGTGCCCTGCGGTTTATCTTCCCCTGGACGGAACCTATGTGACCATGAAAAAGTGCCAGGGAGGCTTCCGGCTTTCGGCGGAGACGGAGATCGCGGGAAGAGACGATGTGAACGTGGGCTGTACCTATCGCCTGTGGAAAGACGATGAGCTGGTGCAGGAGCTTGGCTGGCATCCCGAGGAGCCGGTGGCCGGGGGAGAGGGTTTTACCGGCAAGGCAAACGTCTCGGCGCTGATTCCCGATCCCGTGCTGTGGGATGTGGAGGATCCCCAGTGCTACAGGCTCTCGGTGGAGCTTTGCAGGGAGGGAAGGAAAGAGGATCTGGACCGGCAGGATATTACGGTGGGCTTTCGCACCATAGAGCTCACCACGGACAAGGGGCTGTTTCTGAACGGCAGGCATGTGAAAATACACGGCGTCTGCGAGCATCATGACCTGGGGTGCCTGGGTGCCGCCTTCCATGCGCCTGCCATGGAGCGGAAGATCAGAATGCTGCAGAAGATGGGAGTCAATGCCATCCGCACCAGCCACAACATGCCTGCGCCGGAGCTGATGGATCTGGCGGACAGAATGGGAGTGCTCATCTTGAGCGAGGGCTTCGACATGTGGGAGGGCTCCAAGACGCAGTATGACTACGGCAGGTTTTTTAAGGAATGGTGTGAGAGGGACGTGCGCAGCTGGGTGCGCAGGGACAGGAATCACCCCAGTCTGCTTCTGTGGTCCATCGGAAACGAGATTTATGACACCCATGCGGACGAGCATGGGCAGGAGATTACCCGCAGGCTGATGACGGCAGTGCGGGAGCATGACCCGAAGGAAAATGCCCTGGTCACCATAGGTTCCAACTATATGCCCTGGGAAAATGCCAGGAAGTGTGCGGACATTGTGAAGGTGGCGGGCTATAATTACGGCGAGAGCTGCTATGAGCAGCAGCACAGGGAGCATCCGGACTGGATGATGTACGGCAGCGAGACCGCTTCCGTGGTGCAGAGCCGCGGTATCTATCATTTCCCGCTGCGGCAGGAGATTTTATCGGATGAGGACGAGCAGTGCTCCTCCCTTGGAAATTCTAATACCAGCTGGGGGGCGAGAAGCTGGCAGAAGTGTATTACGGACGACAGAGACCCGGAATATATCTGGGGACAGTTTATCTGGACCGGGTTTGATTATATCGGGGAGCCCACGCCCTACCACACCAAAAATTCCTATTTCGGACAGATTGACACGGCAGGCTTTCCGAAGGATTCCTACTATGTGTTTCAGGCGGAGTGGACGGACGGGAAGAAAGCGCCCATGGTTCATCTGTTCCCCTATTGGGATTTCAATCCGGGGCAGATCATTGATGTGCAGGCGTGTACCAATCTGCCCTGGGTGGAGCTGTTCGTCAACGGCGAGTCCAGAGGCAGGCAGTTCATCGATCACGTCCATGGACTGAAGCTGGTTCCGGAGTGGCAGGTGGCGTATGAGCCCGGAACCATCACCGCGGTGGCCTACGACGAAAACGGCGTGGAGCGGGCCAGGGACAGCCATGTCTCCTTCGGGGACAGCAGGAGAATTGTGCTTTCCGTGGATAAGGACAGGCTGAGGGCAGACTGCGAGGATATGTGCTTTGTCACGGTTTCTGCGGTGGACGGGCAGGGCAATCCCGTGGAGAACGCATCGGATTATGTGCAGGCAGAGCTTTCCGGGCCGGGGCGGATTCTTGGAATGGATAACGGCGACAGCACGGATTACGACGACTACAAGACTACGGTGAGAAAGCTGTTCTCGGGCAAGCTGCTGATCGTGGTGGGCAGTACCACAGAGGCGGGAGAGCTGACCCTCACGGTGACGGGAAGGGGGCTTGCGCCCGCGGAGCTGACCCTTACGGCGGAACCGGCGCAGGCCGGCACCTGGCAGAAGGGCTATCTGGATGACAGCTGCCAGAGGAAGCAGGCGCAGCTGCCCAGGCGGATTCCGGTGAGGAAGCTGGAGCTTGGAGCGCCCCAGGGACAGCAGTTTACGCCGGAGAAAAAAGAGCTTATGGTGGAGGCTGCCATTTTCCCGGCGGATGCCACCGACAGGGTTCTGGTCTGGAAGGCGGTGAACGAAGCCGGGATTGATGTCAGCTATGCAAAGGCGGAGGCCTGCGGAGAGGAAGAGGGCAGAAGCATTGCCAGGGTCACTGCTGTGGGCGACGGCAGCTTCTATGTGCGCTGTATGGCTAAATGCGGGGACAGAACCGTGCTGATCTCCCAGCTGGAATTTCAGGCACAGGGGTTGGGACATGCCTTTCTGGATCCCTACGGGTTTGTTTCCGCAGGGCTGTATACCTCTGTGATCGGTGATATCGGAAGCGGAAACGAGAAGGGGATTGCCACGGCCAGGGATCAGGTCAGCGGTGTGGTCTTTGAGAATGTGGACTTTGGAGATTACGGCTCCGACGAGCTGACAATTCCCGTGTTTGCGCTGTCCGGGGAGGCTTATGCCATTGAAGTGTGGGAGGGGATTCCCTTTGAGGAGGGCAGCAGCCTGATCGACACACTTACCTATCAGAAGCCTTCCGTCTGGAACGTCTACCAGGAGGAGACCTACAGGCTGTCAAAGCGTTTCCGGGGTGTGACCACCATTGGCTTTGTGCTGCGGGATAAGATTCACATCAAGGGTTTTGTCTTCCGGAGGCAGGAAAAGGCCTTCGCCCGTCTCGGCGGAGAGGAGGCCAGTGCCGTCTACGGAGATACCTTTACCAGAGACGGTAATATTGTGCGGGGGATCGGCAATAATGTAACTATTGTGTATGACAGAATGGACTTCGGAGCGGAGGGAGCAGGCAGTGTCATCATCTGCGGACGAACTCCTCTTGCGGCGAACACCATTCACATTCACTTTACGGACGAGACCGGTGAGACGGTGAGCCGGATTGTGGAATTTGCGGGAACAGGCGGTCAGGACTGTGAGGAGCAGACCTTCTCCATGGAGCCTCTGAAGGGGAAGGGCAGGATAGAACTGATCTTTCTGCCGGGCTGTAACTTCGACCTGGAGTACCTGCAGTTTTTGCGTTGAGGAATTTTTTGCTTCCTTGATGCTGCTTTTGACAAGGAGTATATTTTTGAGACAGGAGAACAGGAATTATGCTGCATAAATGGATACCGGAGGCCTATGGCTCTCTGTTGGCTCTGGCGGGAATCATTTTCGCCTTCGGGGCCACAGTGTATGCCACACATAAGCTGCAGAACCGGCTGCCCAAGGACGCGGGAAGGGAGTTTGCCCACGACGGCAAGCTCTCCGCCGGAAAGCCAAGAGGAGCGGGGATTATTTTTGTGCTCTGTTTTGCGGCGGCGGTGGTGCTGTTTGTACCCCTTGACCCGGAGCTTGTGATTTATCTCATTTTGATCGTGGTCAGTATGATGACGGGATTTCTGGACGACGCCTCGAAGACCCCCTGGGGGGAATACAAAAAAGGTTTCCTGGATTTGTGCGTGGCGGCCATGGTGGCCATGACCTTTCTGAAATATAATCCGGGAACCGTGGAGCTGGCGTTATTTCATGTGCAGCTTACCATCCCTCCCGTGGTTTTTGCCGTTCTGACGGTGATCCTGGTGTGGGTGTCCGTCAATGTCACCAACTGCTCGGACGGAGTGGACGGGCTGTCCGGTACGCTGACAATCATTTCGGTGATGACCATCTATATCATAGACCGGGTACTTGGGAGAGGAGAGGATTTTTCTTTCCTGATTCTGTTGTTCGGAGTCTGCATTCTGGGGTATCTCTGGTACAATGCAACGCCCAGCAGGCTGCTTATGGGGGATGCGGGCTCCCGGGCCATGGGGCTGTTTATCAGCATTGCCATTTTAAAGACAGGATCTCCTTTTTTATATATTCCCGTTGCGCTGGTGTTGATTCTGGACGGCGGGCTGGGGCTGGTGAAGGTTGCACTGCTTCGCTTCCTGAAGATCAGAATCCTGAAGAATGTGCGGACGCCGCTTCACGATCATGTGCGCAAGGTGTGGGGCTGGTCCAACACCCAGACCGTGTTCCGTTTTGCCATTATCCAGATTATTCTGGCGGTGGCGGTGGTATATGGCATCCAGGTGTGAGAGGCTTTGTAGAATGTGGCTTATCTGCTGCAGAGCAGAGATGGAATCCTGCCGGACGGCTGTCCCGGCAGGCAGGGAGGAATGGACGGATATGTATGATGAACTGACGGTGGGCGACATAAAGAAGATGGAGGAGGAGATCGAGTACCGCAGGCTGGTGGTGCGGCCCAAGGCGCTGGAGGACGTGAAGGAGGCCAGGGCTCACGGGGATTTGAGTGAAAACTTTGAGTATCACGCGGCAAAGAAGTATAAAAATCAGAACGAGAGCAGAATCCGGTATCTGGAGCGGATGATCAAAACCGCAAGGGTGATCTCGGAGGATTCCGCCGAGGATGAGGTGGGAATCAATAATACGGTGACAGTGGAATTTGCGGACGACGGATCGGTGGAGACCTACCGGATCGTCACCACGGTGCGGGGAAATTCTCTGGAAAATCTGATCAGCAACGAGAGCCCGCTGGGCAGGGCGCTTCTGAAGAAAAAAGAAGGAGATACGGCACATGTGCAGGTAAACGACGCCACGGGCTATGATGTGAAGATTCTGAAAATTGAAAAGACTGTGGATGAAGAAGGCGATAAAATAAGGAGTTTTTAGGATGAAAAAATATCTTCTCTTTGACCTTGACGGAACCCTGACGGATCCGAAGGAGGGAATCTGTACCTGCGTACAATATGCGCTGGCATCCTTCGGCATCCAGGAGCCGGATCTGGATAAGCTGGAACCCTTTATCGGGCCGCCCTTGAAGGAAAGCTTCATGCATTTTTATGATATGAACGAGGAGCAGGCGCAGGCTGCGGTGGAAAAATACAGGGAGCGGTTCCGGGATACGGGGATTTTTGAAAACAGGCTGTATGACGGGATTCCCCAGATGCTGCGCACCCTGAATTCCAAAGGGATGTTTCTGGCGGTGGCCTCCAGCAAGCCCACAGTGTTTGTGGAACGGATTCTGGAGCATTTTGGGATCAGAAGCTATTTTAAGGTGGTGGTGGGAAGCGAGCTGGACGGCACCAGAACGGAGAAGAATGAGGTGGTGGAGGAAGCGCTCCGACAGCTGTTTGGCGATGCGCCCGTAGAGAAAAAAAAGGTGTACATGATAGGAGACCGCCGGTTTGACATAGAGGGGGCAAAGGCCCAGGGAGTAGACAGCGTGGGGGTGACCTACGGCTACGGCGGGATGGAGGAGCTGCGGGAGGCCAGGGCGGATTACATTGTCCGTTCCGTGGAGGAACTGCAGAGGTTTCTTTTGCGGGGAACCGAGGACACCGCCAGGGGGATGAATTTTCAGAAGATCTGGCAGTTTGCCTATCCCTTCCTGATGTTTTTGATTGTCAGGAGTCTTGCCGTCTATGTGGTGCGGCTTCTGGGGGATGTGTTCGGCGGTTCTCTTGCGGGGATTCCCCTGTATGTGTACGACGAGACGGGAGCGCCTGTGTCATATACGGGAAATGCGGTGGCCATCATGCAGATCGTGGGCTTCGCCGCAGGGGGAGCCTTTATCTGGAAGTCAGCGAAAGCCCTGATTGCCAGGGCGGCGGAAGAGTCGAAACTGCTGCACATAAAAAGAGAGCCGGCAAAAAATTATGTCCTGTTGGCCGGTGCGGCGCTGGGGGCCATGTTCGGATTGAATATGCTGCTGGAGCTGACCGGGCTGACCGACAATTCCGCGGTATATCAGCAGGTCTCGGAGTCTCAGTATTCGGTGAGCATCTGGCTTGGGCTGATCGTTTATGTGGTTGCCGCACCGTTGGCGGAGGAGCTTTTGTTCCGGGGGATCATCTATAACAGCCTGAAGGGGCTTTTTAAGCCGGTGGCGGCAATGCTTGCAGCGGCGGCGTTTTTCGGCGTGTATCACGGGAACTCCGTACAGGGAATTTACGGGTTTCTCATGGGTTGTCTGTTTATCTATGCCTATGAGTATTTTGGAGATTTCCGCGCAGCGGTGGCGCTTCACGCGGTGGTGAACTTCTTCTCGTACCTGCTGGGCAATACGGCACTGGGTGTGTCTGCCTTTGTCTCCTGGCCGGTATGTGTGCTTTTCCTGGCGCTGTGCGCGGTGTGCCTGTTCCTGCTGAACAGACAGAAAAAAATATTCTGACTGAAGGATTAGTTATGAAATTTACGATTATTACGGTTTCCTTCAACCCAGGGGAAAAACTGAAAAAAACACTGAGGAGTGTGACGGAGCAGACCTTTGCGGATTACGAGGTGATCGTAAAGGACGGCGGCAGCACCGACGGCTCCACGGATTTTCTGCAAAAGATGGAGTCTCCCCGCATCCGATTGCTCTCGGGAAAGGATGCGGGTATTTACGATGCCATGAACCGGGCCGTGGAGCAGGCGGCGGGAGAGTATGTGCTGTTCTTAAACTGCGGGGATGTGCTGGCGGATGCCGGGGTGTTGGAAAGAGCGGCAGCGGTGATAGACCAGACACAGGCGGCCTCGGGAGAAAAGCCCCGTGTCTTTTACGGCGATACCCTGGGGGAAAAAAACGGTGTGACCATTGCCTCCGCTCCCCGGATTACCGGTTTTACCTGCTACCGCAACATTCCCTGCCACCAGTCCTGTTTTTACAGTACGGGGCTGTGCCGGGAGAAGCCTTATGATCTGCAGTACCGGATCCGGGCGGATTACGATCATTTCCTCTGGTGCTTTTACCAGGGGGGCGCAGAGTTTATCCATCTGGGCTTTTGCGTCTCTGTCTACGAGGGCGGAGGTTATTCTGAGAGCAGGGAAAACAGGCGTCGGGACAGGCAGGAGCACCGGCAGATCACAGAGCATTATATGAAGAAGGCGGAGCTTTGGAGGTATCGTGGGGCCATGGCGCTGACGCTGGCGCCGCTGCGCCGGGCCATGGCGGAAAACAGAGTTTTTGCCGGGGCCTATCACTGGCTGAAGGACAATCTGTATCACAGGAAAAAATAATTTCCGAGGTGTTTGCCGCGGAGATTATTTTTTAAAATAGTATATTGCATTATATAATAGCTTGTGGTACAATCAACTAAATGAACAGATATAGCGGAAAGGAGGGAACCTGAATGAATACGCAATTCAAGAAAGGAGCACTGGAGTTGTGTGTGCTCTCTCAACTTGTCCGGGGTGATAAATACGGATATGAACTGACGGAGCGGATCTCGGCGGAAATGTCTATCGCCGGAGGAACACTGTATCCGATCCTGCGCAGGCTGAAGGAGGAGGCATATGTGACTACCTACCTGGTGGAATCGGAGTCCGGGCCTGCCAGAAAGTACTACAGCCTGACGGAAAAGGGAAGGCAATATCAGGAGTCGGTGAGCCGGGAGTGGGAGGATTTCATCCTGGCGGTAAACCGTCTGATACAAGTGTGAAGGAAATTCAGGCATATGAATCAAAAAAGGCGCCTGCAGAACGGGCAAGGAGGTATGTAGGATATGACGAAGGCGGAATATTTGCGTTTGCTTCAGGAGAAGCTGGAGAGTTTCAACAGGGAATTGCAGAGCGAGATCATGGAGGACTATGAACAGCATTTTGCGGAGGGATTGGCAGAGGGAAAGTCCGAGGAGGAGATCATAGAGGAGCTGGGCAACATTGAGGACATGATACGGGAGCTGCCGGAGGAGGAGATCAGGCAGGAGATTGCCGTGGAGGAGCCGGAGGATTTCAGGGAGGATTGCGAGATGGATCCGGAGGCGGAGAGAAGCGGTGTCTTTGGGGGAGAGTACAGAGGTGTCGTCATCGACGGCCTGGTGGCGGATGTGACGCTGGAGAGCTCGGAGGATGGAAGAATTCATGTGGATTACCGCAATGACGGAGACAGGCTTCGGTATTGCTTTTTCCAGTATGAGCAGGACGGCGTTTTCCATGCGGGAGTGAAAAAAGTGCGGGGCTATGAAGAAGGAGACGGCAATCCGGAGGAGAATGGCAGAAGCATCAAGGTGGTGCTTTTTGGAAAGACACTTCTTTCCTACAGGAAATTTTACTCAGATGGCGGCGACATCAAGCTGTCGGTGAGAATACCGGAAGGAATGCCTGTGGTGGAGCTGAAAACCGCCAGCGGTGATGTCCGTGTCAGCCGGGTTCGCGTGGGAAAGCTGACGGCATCTGCCGCCAGCGGAGATATGGAAATAGAGAACATGTCTGCGGAACAGGCGGACATAGGGACAGCAAGCGGTAAGATGAACATCCGCCGGCTGAGAGCGGAGCGGACGGAGATTAAGTCCGCAAGCGGAGACATGGAGATCAGAGGGTTGGCGGCCGGCCAAGTCAATGTCAAGACAACCAGCGGGGATATCACCGTTTTTGATGGGGCGGCTGCAGAGCTGGAACTTCAATCGGGAAGCGGCGACGTGGAACTGGAGTCTCTTCAGGCACAGAAAGTGCATCTGCATTCCGGAAGCGGAGATATCAACGGAACTGCCGTTTCCGGTAAAGAGCTGTATGCAGTCGGGGGAAGCGGAGATATCAGTATCTTTGGAAACATGGAGGAGTATACCATAAAAACCGGAAGCGGCGACGTTGTTCTGAAGGCAGGCAGGAAGACGGTCTGTGTCAGGGTAGAGACCGGAAGCGGTGATGCCGAAGTGGATATGAAAGGCGCGGAAAATGTGGAAGTGAGCGCCAGCGTCGGAAGCGGAGACGGGGTCATTTACGGGGCGGACGGCTCCAGGCATCAGGTTTCACACGGCGGCTGTACTGTGGGAAGCGGCGACTGCAAGGTGTCCGTGAATGTCGGGAGCGGTGATTTGGAGGTCAGGTGCTGAATCTGTCATAGGGAGGGGAACTGTACGGTGATGTGCAGTTCCCCGTCTTTGTATGCAGCGTTCACAGATCCTCCCATTTGTTCGGTCAGAAGCTTTGCGATGGACAGTCCAAGACCGCCTCCTGTGGTCCGGGGGCGGGGACTGCCGGAGGCGGAGACGGTTTCTACAGTGAAATAGCGGTCAAAGAGCTTTGCGGCAGTGACGGGAGTCAGGCCGGGGGCTTGATTGGAAAAAATAACGGAGCCTTGTTTTGTGAGGGTTATTCGAAGATCTCCCTGGCTGTATTTTACCGCATTTCCAATGATATTACCGAAGACCCGCACCAGGGAGGCCTTATCCAGAGTGCGCAGTACAGGGGCTTGCGGCATTTGTATAACGGGTGTAATGTGATGCTCTTCCAGCTCTTGATAAAAGGAGATCAGGCTTTCTTCCAGAACCTGATTCAGGGAGAGGGAAACGGGATCCTCCTTCCTGGCAGACAGGGTGATCGAATAATGAAATAGTTCCTCTGTCAGCTGTTTCATTGCCTCCGTGCGGCTGCGTATCATATTCAAATAACGTTGGACGTTTTGGCTTTTTTCTCTATTTTCAGTCTGCTCTGTCCTGGCCCGGGATTCCGTGGTTTCTTCCTGAAGAGCTTCCAGAGGGACAGGGGCAAGCTCCCGGCACAGAAGGTCAAGATAGCCGTTGATTGCAGCCAGGGGAGTGCGCAGGTCGTGAGAAATGTTTGCGATGGCTTCCCGCAGGTCGCGGTCGCCGTTCACATACCGAAGATGCTCTTTGCGGAGCAGCTTCAGCTGTCGGTTCAGCACGGCGGTCATCCGGCACAGATGGCGATCCCGGGAGACCAGTGTGAGGAGGGCGTTGGTTTCAACGCCCTCCTCTAAAATATCGGTGAGACCTTCACTGATTCGCAGAAAGCTGCTGTGCAGAAGATGGATTTTCAGAGCGAGACTCAGTGTGATGACAAGTAATATGACACATAGTATGACGTAAAATAATTGAAACATATTGCCTCCTGACACAAGCGGCACTTCTTGGAGAAACGCTGAGAAAACATTTCCCTGGAAATTGACCCATAGAGTCATTGCACTAGTTGATATCCTTCCGACGGAAGGCGAAAAGACCTGCTGCAGTGGTGAGAACCGTCACTGTAAGGGAGTACAGGCAGAGCCGCAGCGGATGGGAAAGCACGAGCATCTGTGAGATATGGAAGCTCTGTCCCGTGGGAAGAAATTCTCCAATAAACTCAAAGACGATCCGCGTGGTTCCACGGAGGTAGCCGGGGTTTGGGATACTTTCTCCGGGAATATATTCGCCGTCCAGCATAAACGCATAAGAGGAATCCAGGAATTCCTTTGCCTCCAGACGTGCCATGACGTAGATGGCAGCAAACAACAGGCCGAAGAAGCAGATGGTGTTGAAGACGGACAGGACGGCCTTGTTTTGGAGCAGCATTGCAGGAAGGGTGAACAGGGCGGAGAAGGAGACTATCAGCAGGATTCCGCAGCCGAATCTTTTGAACAGCGTCAGCCAGTCCCCAGACAGGCCAAACAGGGGAACGCCCACGATAAAGACGCATACCACGGAGGCAGCGCAGACCAGCAGAGAGAAGACGATACAGCAGCACAGGGAGGAGAGATAGACTGCGTCACGGCTGTGCCCGGCAATCAGTTTATTGCGGATGACACCGTCGCTGTATTCTGTGCCCAAAAACAGAGCGGAAAAGACAGCGGCGAAGCAGCCGATGAAGAGAAAGCAGCCGGGCAGGAAAGTATCCAGACCGGCGGAAACGCCGCCGTACCCTTTCCAGGTGGTATACTGATTCAGCATAATGGCTACGATAGCTGCAGGCATCAGCACAAGGCTGCACAGAAACAGTTTATTTTTCCAGAGCCGGGAAAAACCGGCGGATAAGAGATTATGCATTTGTTTTTCCTCCGATCAGATTCAGATAGTAGTTTTCCAGTCCTTCGCCCTTTTCCTGTACGGAGGAGAGGACACAGTTACGGACGGCAAGAGCATTTACCAGCTCCGTGATTTCAATTGCTCCGTAGATTTCGGCCTGATGTTCAGATAACACCTGATATTCGAGCTTTTTTTCATCCAGGACAATACAGAGAGCCTGCATGTGGGAAACAGTGACCGTCAGACATTTTCTGCAGGCGGTTTCCAGTTCGTCAGCAGTGATTTCCCGGAGAATGCTGCCGTTGTCGATGAAGCCATAGTGGGTGGCAAGCCGGGACAGTTCATCCAGGATGTGGCTGGAGATCAGGACGGTAATGCCCTGTTCCCGGTTCAGTTTCAGGATGAGCTCCCGCATTTCCACGATTCCCTGAGGATCCAGTCCGTTGGCGGGTTCATCCAGCACCAGAAAATCAGGGTTTCCCGCGAGAGCCACGGCGATGCCCAGACGTTGGCGCATGCCCAGGGAGAATTGTGACGCCTTTTTTTTGCCGGTGTTTTCCAGGCCAACCAGCTTCAGAAGCTCCGGAATGTTCTGGAAAGAGGGCAGGCCCAGGATACGGTACTGTAATTTCAGATTGTCCTCAGCCGTCCTGTTCAGGTAGACGGCAGGCGTCTCCACGATAGCGCCCATTCGCCGCCTGCTTTTGGAGAACTCCCTGTCCCGGAAGGATCTTCCGAAGAGCGTGTATTCTCCGGAGGTGGGAGTCTGAAGGCCGCAGATCAGCCGGATCAGGGTGGTCTTGCCCGCTCCGTTTTTGCCTACAAACCCGTAGATTGCGCCTTTGGGAATGTGTATGCTCACATTCTGCAGGGCGGTGGAGCTGCCGTAGCATTTCCGCAGGGCAGCGGTTGTCAGTACATATTCCATCATTAACCATTCCTTTCCTAACAAAAAGTTTTCCGCAACACAGTCAGTATAGCGGATTCCGGTTAAGAGAGTGGTAAAGAAAAGAGTAAAGATACAGTAAATATTCTGCATGGAAGCCCGATTTATTCACCGGAGTCAATTCGGAAACCGATGCCCCAGACGGATTCTATGGATTCCCTGCAGTCCGCCTCTTTCAGCTTTTTCCGAAGATTGCTGACATGAATTTTCAGCGAGCTTTCCGTGCAGTCGGGGGTATCCTGACTGATATCCTCCAGCAGGGAGGACTTGGAAACCGGACGGTCCGGATTCAACATCAGCTTTTTCAGCAGGGCAAATTCCGTTCTGGTCAGGTGTACGGGCTGTCCGTCAACATGCAGCTGACGGGTGTCCGTATCCAGGGTCAGGCTGCCCAGGGTGAGGATGTGGGGCTGTGGGGCCGTGCTGCGGCGCAGCTGTACCTGGATCCGTGCCAGAAGTTCTCTCATCTCAAAGGGTTTGACGATATAGTCTGCGGCGCCCGCCAGCAGCAGTTCCACCTTTTCCTCCACGTCGGCTTTGGCACTGACAATTATAACGGGTGTATTTTTAATAAGGGGAAGAAGCCGTTCGCCGGACAGACCCGGAAGCATCAAATCCAGCAGGATCAGGTCAGGCCGCTGCTTTTCCAGAAGCAGCAGTGCTTCGGTGCCAGACCAAGCGTGAATGACACGGTAGCCCTCAAGGCTCAGGCTCTCGGAGAGCAGTTCTCCAATATAGATGTCATCTTCTATCACGGCGATTGTTTTCATCGGAAACCTCATTTCTGTTTTTGACTTCATTTCCTATAAATGTTATAATAAATCAGAATTTTTTTCAACCTATGAAAGCGGGCGGTGACGTGAAATGCTGTTCAATTCTCTGGAGTTTGTGGTTTTCTTCCCTGTTGTGCTCATGATATACTTCCTGATTCACAGGAAACTGAGAGTGTTCTGGCTTTTGATCGCCAGTTATTTCTTTTATATGTGTTGGAACCCGAAGTATCTGCTGCTTCTGCTTTTTTCCACGGCAGTCACCTGGGGCGCAGGTCTGCTCCTGGAGCGGTGGAGGGAGGATTTGCACAAAAAGCGTGCGACGGCGGCGGCAGCGATTCTTTTGAATTTCGGCATTTTGTTTCTGTTTAAATATCTGGATTTTCTGTGGCACAATTTCAGCGCCATACTTGGCAGGTTCCATGTTACACTTCCGGAAAACACGGTATCTCTTTTGCTGCCGGTGGGAATTTCCTTCTATATTTTTCAGGCGGTGGGTTATACGGTGGACGTATACCGGGGCACGATTGCCGCGGAACGGAATTTTCCCAGGTATGCGTTGTTTGTGTCTTTCTTTCCGCAGCTGGTGGCAGGGCCGATTGAGCGCTCGGGGAATCTTCTTCCCCAGGTACGGAATCTGGAAAGGCTGAAGCTGTGGGATTCCCGGCGGCTCCAGGAAGGCGCGCTGACCATGCTTTACGGATACCTGCTGAAGATGGTGATTGCTGACAGAGCCGCAGTCTTTGTGAATACGGTCTTCAACGTGGAAAACTTCGGGACATATCAGGGGATCACGGTTTTTGTGGCGGCTGCGCTCTTTGCGGTACAGATCTATTGTGATTTTGCGGGATATACCTGTATTGCCGTGGGTGCGGCACGGATCATGGGAATTGACCTGATGCACAATTTTGACGCGCCTTATCTGGCCGTGTCCTTTCGGGACTTCTGGAACAGGTGGCACATTTCCCTTTCCTCCTGGTTTCGGGATTATCTCTATTTTCCGTTGGGGGGAAGCCGGAAGGGCAGGCTGAGAAAATATCTGAACATTTTGATCGTGTTTGGGGTCAGCGGCCTGTGGCACGGCGCCTCCTGGCATTTTGTGGTATGGGGGGCGCTGCACGGAATCTGCCGGGTGGCGGGAGAATTGACTGCCGGCCTGCGGGAGAGGCTGTGGAAGGCTCTGCATGTGAAGACAGATGTGTTTTCCTTTCGGCTCTGGAGAGTTTCTTTTATGTTTGCAGCGGTGAGTATCATCTGGATCTTTTTTCGGGTGGAGGCGGTCTCCCAGGCCTTTGTTCTTCTGAAAAACATGACGGCAGTTTGGAATCCATGGGTGCTGTTTGACGGATCGCTCCTGGGGCTTGGACTGGACGGCAAGGACTGGAATGTGCTGTTTTTGGGGATGGGGCTGTTGTTGGGGGTGGATCTTCTGCGGATGAAAAAGATTTCTCTGCCGCAGCTGTATGTCAGGCAGAATCTGGTCTTTCGCTGGCTGGTGGTACTGGCCGGGGTGTGCGCGGTGCTGCTGTTGGGAGCTTACGGTGCGGAGTATAATGCCGCACAGTTTATATACTTTCAGTTCTGACTGCACGGACAGGGAAGGGTCCGCAGGTGCGGGCAGGAGGTACGGCAATGGGTTTTCAAGAAGAATTGTTTCAAAAGAGAAGGAGAGGCTTCGTTGTCCTGAAGAATGTTATTTTGTCAGGTCTGTTTCTTGTTTTGCTGGCTTTGCTTTTGGGCAGGCTCATGTATGTATGCCGGGACAAGAGGGACAACTGGAGACAGGATAATTTTGCTCAGCTGCCCAGAGATTCCGTGGATGTGGTGTTCATCGGCAACAGTCACCAGTTCTGTTCCGTCAATACGGATCTGCTGTATGAGGAGTATGGGATCAACGGATTTATGCTGGCCACACCGGCCCAGACGGTTCCCATGTCCTATTATGCGGCCATGGAGGCCATCGAGCTGCAGCACCCGGATGTCATTGTCTTTGAGGTTTTGTACTGCGCCAATGATTTCCGAACGGTACTGCCGGAGTTGTCCCATGCTTTTTTTGACGGAATGCCGGCCTGTCGGGCGAAGTGGGAGGGGATCCGGGATCTGATCGAGGAGGAAGAGAGAATCTATTATCATTTGAACTTCGGCAGATATCACAGTCGTTGGAAAAGTCTGACGGAGGAGGATTTTCAGTCCGATCTCACCAGCCCCAGAGGAAGTTTTTTTTGTGACACGGTAGAGCCCAACTGGAACATTCCCGTGGTTCCCCGGGGGGAGAAGAAGGAAATGCCGGAGGAGATGCTGCAATATCTGGAGAAGATGGTGGAGCTGTGCAGGGAGAACGATGTGAGGATGGTCTGGTATGTGGCTCCCTTCAACGCTCTGAAGGATGAGGAGGCATTTTATGAGGATGTTTTTGAGCGGCAGAGAGTCTTTAACTGGGTGGAAGACTACGCGCAGGACCAGGGGATTCCTTTTTATAATCTATTTTATGAAATCGATCAGATCGGCTTTGACTGGGAGAAGGATTTTATGGATACCCAGCATCTGAACTGCTACGGGCAGGAGAAGCTGACGCGCTATATGGCGGAGCGAGGATATTTTGGCTTTTGAGAGGGAGGATGGAATGGCGGAAAAGAAACGTTTGGCAAATCTTGAGCTGCTGCGGTGTGTGGCCATGCTGATGGTCGTCGTGCTGCATTATCTGGGGAAGGGCGGTCTTCTGCCGGAGCTGACGGCAGAGAGCTTCGGCACGGCGGGGACGGCGGCGTGGCTGCTGGAGGCATTCTGTATCGTGGCGGTGAATGTTTATATGTTTATCAGCGGTTACTTTCTATGCACCTCCCACTTCAAGCTCAGCCGCCTGCTTCGGCTGTTGGGGCAGGTGTGGCTGTATTCGGTGGTGTTCGGCCTGGTGGGTGCTCTGACCGGGGTGGTGGCGGAGACGCCTGTGGATACCCATTATTTTCTCACCCTTCTGTTTCCGGTGAATATGGGGCATTACTGGTTTATGACTGCCTATTTCTTTTGCTATCTGTTGCTGCCTCTTGTGGGAAGCGCCCTGAAGAGGATGACAAAAGGGCAGCTGCAGTGTGCGGTGGCGGTTCTGCTTGTGACCTTTTGTGTTTCGAAGAGTGTGCTGCCTTTCCGGCTGGAGATGGATGCCAAAGGCTATGACTGTCTGTGGTATCTGTGTGTGTTTGCGGCGGCGGCCTATGTCCGCAGGTTCGGAGTCACCTTTCTGGAGAAGAAGGGCAGGGGATTGCTTTTGTATGTGAGCTGTTCGCTGATGGCTTTTGGCGGCACGCTCCTCTTAAGGCAGCTGTATCTTCGGACAGGCAGTCTGGGCAGAATGGTGGGAATGTGTATGGAATACAATCATATTCTGCCCTTTTTGGCGGCGGTGGGGTTGTTTGCGGCGTTCTGCAGAATACAGCTTCATGGGAAAATAGCGAGTGTTATTGAAAAGATTGCGCCTTATACATTAGGAGTTTATCTGCTGCATGAAAATCTGGGACTGCGTTATACCTGGCAGAACTGGCTGGGGGCTGGGAGTGTGCTGGAGCTGGAGGCCTCCGGGGGCGTGGCTGCCGTGGCAGTGTTGTTTGCGGCGACGCTTGCGGCAGCTGTGTGCATGTTTGCCTGTGGGGTTTTGACTGATATGGTCAGAGCTGGAATGGCGAAGGGGATTCACCATGTATTGAGCAGGAACCGCCTTTACAGCAAACTGACGCGGAAGCTTGCGGAGGCGGACGGGCTGTTTGCAGATCGTTGATGTGTTATAATCATAGATGCCGCTTTTTAAGCGCGCAGGGGAGTAAAGATATGAGAGGAATTGTGGAGAAAGGCAAAATGGAAAAGCGGCCGGCCGGCTGGAATAATATACTGGAGAATTTGTTTGTGGTGATTTTGGCCTTCTATCCCCTGCGTCATATCTATCAGGGGATCGATCTCTGGGACACCGGTTACAATTATGCGAATTTCACATACATGGGGCTGGAACATATGGATCCCATGTGGCTGTTCTCCACTTGGCTTTCCAACGCGACAGGACATCTGCTCACAAGACTGCCCCGGGGAATGAGCCTGGTGGGGATGAACTTTTACACCGGTCTGTTTGCCAGTCTGTTGGCGCTTCTGGGGTACTGGTTTTGTACCAGAAGGCTGAAGCTGCAGACCGGAATTGTATTTCTGGGGGAGCTGATCGCTCTGAGCCTGTGCTGGTGTCCTACGGCGCTGCTCTATAATTATATGACCTATGTGCTGTTTTTGGGGGGTGTAATCCTGCTTTATCAGGGGCTGACGAAGGAAAACCGGAACTGCCTTATCGGTGCGGGGGTGTGCCTTGGCGCCAATGTGCTGGTGCGTTTTCCCAATCTGGTTCAGGCGGCCATGATCCTGGCGGTATGGGTCTATGATTTCATTGTGTGGCGGGAAGAGGGAAGACAGAAGGGAGAAACGACACGGATTTCATCCCCCAAAAGCTTTTGGAAATCTACGCTTGCCCACACAGGCTGGTGTCTTTTGGGATATGGGGCAGCGTTGTCTGTGCTTTTGGGCTATCTGTTTGTGCGATATGGCTTTAAAGAGTATATGGAAGGAATCGGACGGCTGTTTGCCATGACCGATACGGCCTCGGACTACAAGGCGGTTTCCATGCTGCGGGGGATTGTTGACACCTATGTGGAAAACCTGTATTGGGCCACGCGTATCGGAGCCATTGTCCTGGTGGGGATGGTGCTGTTCGTCATGCCATCGGAAAAGCATTCCCGGGCGTGTCATGTACTGACGGGTGCTGTCCGGAGTCTGCCGGGTATTGCGGCGCTGGGCATGGTGATCTGCCGGAAAAGTTACTTTTGGGAGATTGCAGGAGTCGGGCGTATTCCTCATCCGTTTCTTCTGTTTGCATGTCTGAGTCTGTTGACTGTCATTGTCGGGGAACTTTGCCGCAACAGGGAAAAGATCAATAAAATAACAAATGGAATTCTAAAGTGCCTGTGGATTCTGGCCGGTGCTGCCATGCTGGGATGGCTGTATTACCGGGGTTTCTGTTCACTGGAGTTTTACACCTATGGCGCCATGCTGCGGCCGGGAATCCTGTTTTTGATGCTGACCATGTTTATCGCTGTGATACGCATCCTTCATCCCGGAAGCGGGCGGCAGGAGAAGCTGATCGGCGGTATGCTGATCCTTGTGATTCTTTTGACTTCCATCGGGAGCAATAACGGCGTCTATCCAAGTCTGAACAATCTGTTTGTGGCGGCGCCTTATACATTGAGTGAAAGCTGGCGCTTTGTGCGCAGGGTCAGAGCCAAAAAGATAACGTGCGTAATGATTGATCCGTTTCCGGCAAAGTGTATCCTGGCGGCATTTCTTCTGATGTGTTTCTTCCAGTTTGGCTGTTTTGGGGCGAAGTTTGTCTTTGCGGAGGCCACCGGGATCCAGGAGGCAGTCGCTCAGGTGGAGGATAATGAGGTGCTTAAGGGGGTGCAAATGTCTGCGGATAAGGCCGAATGGGTGACAGAGCTGAATGACTACGTCAGGGAGAACGGACTGCAGGGTCAGGAGGTTATTTTGTACGGAAATATCCCCGGGCTGTCATATTACCTGCAGATGCCGTCGGCATTCAATCCCTGGAGTGATCTTCGCTCTTACAGCTATGAGGTCATGGAGGAAGAGCTGCGGAAGCTAAACGGAGAAACGCCTGTTATTATATTGGAAAACAGATGTGTTGTGTTTCTGGAGGGAGGCAGAGCGGCATTGGAGACTTTGGGACTGACGGAGCAGGAGGTGGATAAAATGGTCTCCGACGCAAAGCTGACCCTGTTGGAGGATTTTATGCGGACAAATTCCTATGAGCAGGCATTCCGCAATGAAAAGTTTATCTTGTACCGATGTTCTGATAAATAGCAACTGATATTATATGCGTGGAACAGAAGAAATATGTGAAACAGTGCGGAGTCTACTGCCGGTGGATTGTGTTTTTTAACCTGGAAGGCTATGCTTGAATTATCAAAAGCAAGACTGAGATCAGTTCTGAAAGGTGGAGGGCAGTATGACGGAAAGTGAGATGTTGAAATTGATGAGAACCGGGGCGAATAGAATTGACGCGGAGAAATTCGGCAGCTTTATTGCGAAGCGGCGCAGGGACAGGAAGCTTACCCAGCGGGAACTGGCTGAGAAGCTGTACATTTCCAATAAGGCGGTGAGCAAGTGGGAGTGTGGGTTAAGTCTGCCGGATATCGCGTTGCTGGAACCGCTGGCAGATGCCCTGGAGGTATCGGTGACGGAGCTTCTGCACGGGGAATGTATGCCGGAAAATACGCCGGACAGCAGCTTTACCAGAGAAGAAAGTGCCTTTTTGATGGAAAGGCTTGAGGAGGATGCGGAGGAGAGAAGGAGCGCCCGGAAGCAGGCAATTAAAAAACGAGCGATATTATATTTTCTGTGTGTCGGAATCAGTTGTATGGAGCTCTGGCTGCTGTACAGGGAGGGATATCGGTTTGGGATTCTGGCGGATCAGATCTCCATGGATGTGCTTTTGGCAGTGATTCTGCCGATGGCATTCGGGATTTGGTTTTTCTTCTTCATCAGGGAGAGGCTGCCGGGATATTATGATACGGAGAAAATCAGTTTTTATGCGGACGGCTTTATGGAGATGAATATACCGGGAATCTATTTTAACAATCAAAATTGGCCTCATATTTTAAAGGCTGGAAGAGGTTACTGCTTCCTGGTGCCGATTCTTTATCCGGCGTTATATTTTGTTTTGCGATTGTTTGTCCCCGGTGATGTGTCGCTTTGGTTTGGCCCTTTCCTGCAGCTCATTGTGGTTTTGACCGGACTGTTTGTGCCGATAACCATTGCTGCCAGAGGTAGAAGAAGCGGTGATGGAAGGAAAAAGGTCCGCAGCTTACAATAGCTGCAGACCTTTTTTTGCGGCTTCTTCCATGACCTCTTCGGGCCACAGAGAGCATTGTACCTCACCGATGTGAGCTTTTCTCAGAAAGAACATGCAGATGCGGGACTGTCCGATGCCGCCGCCGATGGTGTAGGGCAGTTCTCCGTTTAAAACCGCCCGGTGGAAGGGCAGTTCTCCTCGTTCCGGGCAGCCTGCCTTGTCAAGCTGTTCCCGCAGAGACTGTTCATCCACACGGATGCCCATACTGGAGAGCTCCAGCGCGATATCCAGCACGGGATAGTACACGATGATGTCGGCATTCAGGGACCAGTCGTCATAGTCGGGAGCCCGGCCGTCGTGAGGCTCACCGTTTTCCAGAACATCTCCGATCTGCATAATGCAGACAGCGCCCTTTGCCTTGGCGATGTAATATTCCCTCTCCTTGGGCGTGTAATCGGGGAACATTTCCTCCAGCTCGGCGGTGGTGATAAAAAAGATGTCGTTCGGAAGAATTTCCTCGATATAGTCATAGTGGATTGACATATACTTCTCGGTTTTACGCAGTACCTTATACACTGTCTTTACGGTGTCCTTCAGGGTATCCATGGTGCGTTCTTCCCTGGAGATGACTTTTTCCCAGTCCCACTGATCCACATAGACAGAGTGGATATTGTCGGTCTGCTCGTCCCGACGGATGGCGCTCATGTCGGTGTAAAGTCCCTCTCCCACGGAAAAACCGTATTTCTTCAGGGCGTAACGCTTCCATTTCGCAAGAGACTGCACGATCTCGCCTTCTCTGCCGTCCTGACATTTGATATCAAAGGTGACGGGGCGCTCCACACCGTTCAGGTTGTCATTCAGTCCGGATTCCGGCGCGACAAAGAGAGGAGCGGATACGCGCAGCAGATGAAGGCGCTCTGCCAGCAGGGACTGGAAAAAGTCCTTTACGGTCTTGATGGCAATCTGTGTGTTATAAAGGTTCAGTTCTGGTTTGTAATTTTTCGGTATAAAAGAGTCAGCCATATTTTTCTCACTTTCCTGTAGCATTCGACTTTCCTATATCATTTAACCCCTTTTTGCCGTACATTGCAAGATATTTTTCCAAGAATTTTTACTTGCCAGATACGAACGTATGTGCTATTATAAAACAGAACAGACGTTCCGAGAGGAGAGGGAAAAGATGGAGTATCTTGCGGCGGAAAACGAAAGGTCAGTCATGGATAAGCTGGGGATTCTCACCGATGCGGCCAAGTACGATGTGGCCTGTACTTCCAGCGGTGTGGAGAGGAAGGGAAACGGTACAAGTATCGGGAACTGCGTGGCTGCCGGTATCTGCCACAGCTTCAGCAGCGACGGACGATGTATTGCCCTGCTTAAGATTTTATTGACAAACGAGTGTATTTATGACTGTAAGTATTGTCAGAACCGTTGTTCCAACGATATTCCCCGGGCAACCTTTACCCCTGACGAGGTCTGCACGCTCACTATGGAATTTTATCGGAGAAATTATATTGAAGGACTTTTTCTCAGCTCGGGTATTTTGAACAGTCCCTCCTTTACCATGGAGTTGATTTACCGTACCGTGTGGCTTTTGCGCAATAAATACAGATTTAACGGCTATGTGCATGTGAAGGCCATACCCGGGGCGGATCCGGAGCTGATTCACAAGACAGGATTCCTGGCGGACAGAATGAGCGTCAATCTGGAGCTGCCTACGGCGGAGGGACTGAGAGAGCTTGCGCCCAACAAGCACAGAAAAACCATACTGACACCCATGCGGCAGATTCAGAGCGGCATTGAAGCGAACAAAAACGAGTTGGTTCTGTACCGCAACGCCCCCAGGTTCGTGGCGGGGGGCCAGTCAACACAGTTGATCATCGGTGCTACGCCGGAAAGCGATTATCAGATTGTCAGCGTGGCGGAAAGCCTGTATCAGAAATTTGCACTGAAAAGAGTATTTTATTCGGCGTTTGTCAATGTGACGGGGGACAGAGCGCTGCCTGCGCTGCCCGGGGGGCCGCCGCTGCTGCGGGAGCACCGGCTGTATCAGGCGGACTGGCTGCTGAGGTTCTATGGTTTTAAGGGGGAGGAACTGCTGGATGAAAGCAGGCCCTACTTCAATGTGATGCTGGATCCAAAGGAGGACTGGGCGGTGAGGCATCTGGAGCAGTTTCCCGTTGAGATTAACAGAGCTCCCATGGAGATGCTGCTTCGGGTTCCCGGGGTGGGGGTAAAAAGCGCCCGCAGGATTGTAGCGGCAAGGAGAAGCTGTAATCTGACTTTTGCGGATTTGAAAAAGATTGGTGTTGTTCTGAAGAGAGCGTTGTATTTTGTGACCTGCAACGGCAGAATGATGTATCCGGTGAAGCTGGACGAGGATTATATTGTGCGAAACCTCACGGAGGTGAAAGAGCGTGTACAGTTTGGCAGCGACGGAATGTCCTACCGGCAGATGTCACTCTTTGACGACGGAAGCTTTTCCCGCCCGCTCACTGCGGCCGAGCAGCTTCAGACTGCCGTAGGACAGCTGTAGTACGGTTGGGAGAGAAGACTGCTGTCTGAGGCGGGAGGAAATTCTGCGGAAGGAGAGAAGAATATTGGTTGAGGCAGGAAGAGATTCTGCGGAAGAATAGAACGGCTGTCTGGAGTGGGGAGCGCTTCGGATGGAGAGGAAGGAGGAACTGTTGGGTGACGGTATATCGATGTGAGGATTCCCTGGAGAGCATTTTTACGGCGATTTATCTGTCTTATGAGGAAAACAGGGAGGCGAAGGACACTTGTCTGTCTCTGAATGAAGATCCCCTTTTGTTTGCGGAGGATGTGCCGGTGAAACCGGACCAGGAGAAGACACTTAAGGTCATGCGCACATTGAAGCGTCGGTTTGGGGAGGAGGATTATCTCACGGTTTGCATGGCATTGGCAGCGCCGGATGAAGATAAGGCGCAGGCTGTGTACAGGACAGTGGTGAGAGGGCTGGACGAGCGGTATGCCAGAGGACATCTCTTTGATAATCTGACGGATGACAATATTATGAAGGCCTTTTCATTGGCCAGGTATGCCGACAGGGAAATCGGGCATCTGAAGCAGTTTGTCCGATTCCAGGAGTTGGAGAACGGAGTGCTGTATTCCAGAATCGGGCCCAAATGTAATGCAATTACCTTTATAATGCCTCATTTTGCGGATCGGCTTCCCATTGAAAATTTTGTGATTTATGATGAGAAAAGAGGAATTTTTGGCGTACATCCGGCGGGAAAGCAATGGTATCTGCTTTCAGGGGAGGAAGTGGAAGAACCCAGGCTGAACCTGTCGAAGGAGGAGAAGCAATATCAGGAGCTTTTTCGCCATTTCTGTAAAACCATCGCCATCAAGGAGAGGAGGAATCTGAAGCTGCAGAGAAACATGGCACCGTTAAGATTTCGGGAATACATGGTGGAATTCGGGTAGAAAGTACAAAAGAGTCCGTGGTGAAGGCGGGGCAAGAAAGCGTTTTCTGGATAAAATATACAAAACAGGAAGAATGTGTTTCCAGTCTGCTGGCAATGTGATGAAAGTGAGAAAATATGCCATAAATGCTTTACTTTTGGCATATTCCGAATATAATAGTTAATCATAGAACCTGTAAAATTGTCATATATGTGAAAGGATGGTTGGATATGGTCAAGACGATTCGCATGACGCAGGATGATGTACAGCATTTTGTAGACGTGACCTCCAAGTGTAATTTTGACATCGACATTTCCTATAACAGGTATGTAGTGGATGCCAAATCATTTTTAGGAGTGTACGGCTTGGATTTCAGGGTGCCCCTGACGGTGTCCTATGAAGGATATGATGACGCGTTGGAGGAACTTCTGAAAAAACACGCCATTGCTTGCTGACATCAAAACAAAATTGACTCCCCATGAAAGATAGCGTACTATCTTCATGGGGAGTTTTTGTTATATGGCTTTTATCCGGTAGGTGGGGAGAAGCTGCAGAACGTTATTTGAAGAGAAACAGCCCATGAGGAGAAGGACTTGAAAAAAGAAGACAAAACAGAGAAAAACGGATATCAGGATAACGAGGGAGAAGTCATCAAAATTTCGGTCAGAAGTCTTGTGGAATTTGTAATGCGCCACGGCGATATTGACAAGCGCCACCATGCGTCTCCCGACGATGCCATGCAGGAGGGCAGCCGGATCCATCGGATGATCCAGCGCAGGATGGGAGGGGAATATCAGCCGGAGGTTTCACTGAAAATATCCTTTCAAGAGAAGGGCTACCGTTTGATAGTGGAGGGAAGAGCGGACGGAATCATTCATCATGAGGACAGGGTGATCATTGATGAAATCAAGGGAACCTATCGTGATCCTGCCAGGTGGAGGGAACCCATGCCGCTGCACCTGGCACAGGCAAAGTGTTATGCATATATTTATGGGCTGCAGCAGGGGTTGGCAGAAATCCAGGTGAGAATGACCTATTGCCATATTCCAACGGAAGAGCTTCGATACTTCTATTCCGATTATTCCATGGAAGAACTGACTCAATGGTTTAATCAGCTGCTGAGTTCTTACCGCAAATGGGCTGATTACTCCTGGAATTGGAACATTCTGCGTCAGGAATCTATCCGGGGTCTGGCGTTTCCGTTTGCATATCGGGATGGGCAGAAGGAGCTTGTGGCGAATGTGTACCGCACGATTTATCATAAGAAGAAACTGTTTCTGGAGGCACCCACAGGAGTGGGAAAAACCATTTCCACCATTTATCCGGCCATACAGGGGATGGGACAGGGACTGGGAGGAAAGCTCTTTTATCTGACGGCCAAAACCATCACCAGAACGGTGGCTGAGGAGACACTGGAACTGCTTCGGCAGAAGGGGATGCGGTTTAAGAGTGTGATCCTGACGGCAAAGGAAAAAGTCTGCTTCATGGAGGAGACACAATGCATTCCCGAATACTGTCCCTATGCCAAGGGACACTATGACCGCATCAATGACGCTGTTTATGATCTTTTGACTTCTCAGGAGAGCTTCAGCCGGGAAAAAATAGAGGAATATGCCGAAAAGCATCAGGTATGTCCTTTTGAAATGTGCCTGGATATGACTCTTTTTGCGGACGGAGTGATCTGTGATTATAATTATCTGTTTGATCCGCATGTTTATCTGAAGCGATTTTTTGTGGACGGTGTATCGGGAGATTATATTTTTCTGATTGATGAGGCGCATAATCTTCTGGATCGGGGAAGAGAGATGTACAGCGCTGTTTTGTGGAAGGAACAATTTCAGGAGTTAAAGCAAACATTAAAACAGACAATAATGTCAGAAATATCAAAACATAGAGACAATGGGCAGATTTCCCTGGAAATGATAATGGAATCGACATCAGTGTCAGAAAAAACAGGGGAGATTTGTAGGACGGATTACAACATTGACCAATTCAGTACTGGATTGACAGGGCGAGCAAACAGGACAGATTTGGCGCATGGAGGAGAGTGGGAGGAGACAGAAGAGGTAAGAGGGGCAGTAGGGATACGAGGGATAGAAGAAACAGAAGGAACAATAGAGGCAATAGGGATAGAAGATACAATAGAGACAGAGGAGATAAAAGAGACATACGGGACAGCGGGAAGAAGAAAGGGGCGAAGTGTCCTTGTGAGGCAGGGCTATGCGGATAAAATGATCTGGCAGGCAGAAAAGTGCAATCAGCAGCTTCTGGCACTGAAGCGGGATTGCGAGCAGTTTCGTATCGTTCCGGAAATTGATTCCTTTGTTCAGCCGCTGATGCGGCTGCAGGCAGTGCTGGATGATTACCTGGAGGAGCCGGAAGAGGAACAGCTGGTGGTCAGGGAGGAGCTGTTGAATTTCTATTTTGAAGTCAGTCATTTTCTGGAGATTTATGAGCTGTTGGATGAAAATTACGTCAAATATACACAGATGTGTGACGACGGAAGCTTTTTCCTGAAACTGTTCTGTGTAAATCCCGGAGAAAATCTGCGGAACTGTATGCAGCGCGGCCGCAGCAGCATCCTGTTTTCCGCTACATTTCTGCCGATACAGTATTATAAAAGACTGCTTGGAGGGGAGGAAGGGGACTATGAGGTATATGCACAGTCCGTTTTTCACCCGGCGAAGCGGGCATTGTTTTTTGCGGAGGATGTGACGAGCAAATATACCAGGCGCTCGGAAGAGGAGTTTTTGAATATAGCCGCATACATTGAGGAGATTGTAAAGAATCGTCACGGAAATTATATGGTTTTCTGTCCCTCCTATTCCTTTCTGAGGAAGGTATATGAAAAGTATGTGGAAAACTTTGGCGGGGAACACAGGCAGTGCATCATGCAGAGCGAGTCTATGAGCGAGAGCGAAAGGGAGGAATTTCTGGGCAGATTCCGGGGGAACGAAGCCCTTGAGCTCAGGGATGGTATTGCCATGGAGATTGAGGTGGAGGACAGCACACTCATTGGTTTTTGCGTTTTGGGTGGAATTTTCAGCGAGGGGATCGACCTGAAGAAGGATAGCCTCATAGGGGCTGTGATTGTGGGCACCGGGCTGCCGCAGGTGTGCTTTGAGAGGGAAATTCTGAAGGCGCATTTTGACGGGGAGGGTGAGAGCGGCTTTGACTATGCTTACCGTTATCCCGGAATGAACAAGGTGCTTCAGGCTGCGGGCCGCGTGATCCGCACTGTGGATGATGTAGGGATCGTGGCACTTCTGGACGAGCGTTTCCTCCAGCCGGCCTACAGGCGTCTGTTTCCCAGAGAGTGGGAGCATTTTGAGACGGTAAGACTTGGGTCAGTAGCGAAGCGGGTCGAGCGTTTCTGGAATGAATGGCTGTAAAAACGGGAACCGACGAGCTGGTCTGTTCAAAACGACACTGTGCAAAACTCAATATGACACATGTGTATATGTGGATAAGTCTGTGGATTTAGTGGATTTTTTGAGAAAAAGGGGATAAAAAATGACACTGGAGTATAATACGGTCAGGAAGAACTTTAGGTAGGATCTGAATTTAGTACTGAATCAGTCAATGCGGAAGAAATGAATGTCAATTGCAGAAAAAGGTACAAAGAAGAGAAAAGCTGGTGTATAATATTGGGAGAGATCTGACGACAGGCTTTCTGTAGCGGAAGCGATGACCGTGAGGCAGGGGCATGTTTGAAAGAGCGGAGCATTGTTCAGAAGAACAGAGCCGTGCTGGAAAGAGCGGAACATTGTTTGGCAGAACAGAACTGTGCTGGAAAGAGCAGAACACGGTTCGGAAGTGCAGAGCCGTGCTGGAAGGAGCGGAGCACGGTTCGGAAGTGCAGAGCCGCGCTGGAAAGAGCGGGGGACTGTCTGGCCGGGCAGGAACAGGAAGAGAAAGGAAAGAAGAATATGTGGGCATATGAAAGTGTATTTTATCAGATTTATCCATTAGGGTTCTGTGGGGCACCGTTTGAGAATGACGGAAAACAGCAGCCGCGGATTCTCAAGGTGAAGGACTGGATTCCTCATATAGTAAAGCTGGGGGCTAATGCAGTGTATTTTTCACCGCTGTTTGAATCAGATACCCATGGGTACAATACGAGGGATTATAAAAAGCTTGATGTAAG
>ERZ779624.154-NODE-154-length-27614-cov-7.746435_pt1 | contig 27614 bp, 20 predicted proteins | sample MGYA00514190_ERZ779624 | MGnify/ENA primary metagenome ERZ779624 (study PRJEB29562, sample SAMEA4376706) | mouse gut metagenome | isolation source: Cecum | study: EMG produced TPA metagenomics assembly of the A DSS colitis mouse model was used to assess the... | reverse complement strand
GGAGGAAGGGATCATTTTTGATCTTTTGACCAATCCCACTGAGATTTTGTATGACAATGTGTACCTCTGCACCGAGGCGAAGAGCCGTCCGCGCGGCATCCATGGCCACATTTCCGCCGCCTACCACTGCAACCTTTCTGCTCTTCATAATCGGCGTGTTGGAATTCTCATCAAATGCCTTCATCAGATTGCTCCTGGTGAGATACTCGTTTGCAGAGAAAACTCCGTTGGCGTTTTCTCCCGGAATTCCCATAAACTTGGGAAGACCCGCACCCGAACCGATAAACACGGCGTCGAAGCCCTCCTCGGTAATCAGCTCGTCAATGGTGACGGACTTGCCCACTACCACATTGGTCTCAATCTTTACCCCCAGCGCCTTCACATTTTCAATCTCTTCCGCCACCACAGCTCTCTTGGGCAGACGAAACTCGGGAATGCCGTACACCAGCACCCCACCCGGCTCATGAAGCGCCTCAAAAATTGTTACATCGTAGCCCATCTTTGCCAGATCTCCCGCACAGGTCAAACCTGCCGGGCCAGAGCCGATGACAGCCACACTCTTCCCCTTTTTCTCCTTTGCACCCTCGGGCTTTATCCCTTTTTCCCTGGCCCAGTCTGCCACAAACCGCTCCAGCTTTCCGATGGAGATGGGATCCCCCTTAATACCGCGAATACACTTCCCCTCGCATTGGCTCTCCTGGGGACATACACGTCCGCAGACAGCGGGAAGCGCACTTGCCTGACTGATAATCCGATAGGCCTCCTCGATCTCTCCTTCCTTCACCTGCTGGATGAATGCAGGAATATCAATGGCTACAGGGCAGCCCTTAACACATTGGGCATTTTTACAGTTAATACACCTTGCCGCCTCAGCCATTGCTTCTTCTTTGTCATATCCCAGGCACACCTCTTCAAAATTGGCGGCGCGTTCCCTTGCATCCTGCTCTCTCACAGGAACTTTCGTCAACACATCCATTTATCTGTCTCCTCCATTTTTCTACCGGTTTCCAAGCTTATTGTATTCTCAACAATTTCCGCAGCCGCCGTGATGGGTATCTCCCTCCTCCAGCCTCAGCATGGCTCTTCCCTCCGCCGTCTTATAAATCTGCTGACGTCTCATGGCCTCATCAAAGTTTACCGCATGCCCGTCAAACTCAGGTCCGTCCACGCAGGCAAACTTTACCTTGCCGCCTACCGTCACCCGGCAGGCTCCGCACATTCCCGTTCCGTCTACCATAATGGGATTGAGACTGACCACGGTAGGAATCCCCAGTTCCTTAGTCAGAAGACAGACAAACTTCATCATAATCATGGGACCGATGGCAATACAGACATCATACTGCTTTCCTTCCGCCACCAGGTCCTTGATGGTTTGAGTCACCATACCGCTTCTTCCGTAAGAACCGTCATCTGTAGTCACATAGAGATTTCCCGCCACGGCTTCCATCTCCTTCTCCAGAATCAGCAGGCTTTTCGTTTTGCTTCCAACGATGACATCCGCGTCCACACCGTTTTCATGCAGCCATTTCACCTGGGGATAAACAGGCGCTGCCCCCACGCCTCCAGCAACAAACAAAATCTTTTTCTTCTTCAGCTCCTCCGGGGTTTCCTTCACCAGCTCGGAAGGACAGCCCAACGGTCCCACAAAATCATGAAAGAAATCTCCCTCCTTTAAATCCGCCATCAGCTTTGTAGCCGCACCCACACACTGAAAAACAATGGTAACGGTCTCCTTCTCCCTGTCATAGTCACAGATCGTGAGCGGAATGCGTTCTCCGTCCTCCCCCATCCTGACAATGACAAACTGTCCGGGCTGACAGGCCCTGGCAACCCTTTTTGCCTCCACATCCATCAGAAAAATATTTGTGGTAAGCTCCTCTTTTTTTACGATTCGGTACATAATCCTGATCCACCTCTCCGCTTCCTGTCTCAGGGAAGCCTTCTTTATTCCGGTTCCGGCTCCAGCCGTGTCAGTTCATAGCGTCCTCTTTCATTTCTCTGCAGTCTGTACTGCTCTTTTGTGTAAATATCCACTGCATAAACGGTTCCCGTTCTTGTCAGTGTGCCGTCCGCTGCCAGATAAGCCTCCGCAATCACATAAAAATCACTGACGTCATTGATATTTGTTACATACTGATAATGAAACTGATATACATCGCCGGACTCATCAAAATGTCCCGCCCCGTCCATGATCTTTCCGCTGTCCTGACAATACTGCACAATGTCGTTGACCGCCTCCGCAGGCGTGTACTCCGTATTCAGCTCCAGCAGATAGGTTCTCTCCGCGATTTCCCCCGTCACACCGTCCACAATCCTGGCAAATCGGAAGACGGATTTTCCGATGGGCATGGGTACCGGTCCTGTATAGGCATTGGAAAAATAAGTGGGATCGCTGCCGTCTGTGGTGTAATAGACGTCTTCTTTTTCCTCGTCCAGAATTTCAATATTAATGGGAAACTCATACTCTCCGCTGACCACGCTGACCTCCGGCGCCGGTATCTCATCATTTTCAATGTGGTACTCTCCAACCGACACATCGCTGACGATACCGTTATCATTGATAAAAACAGCTTTGACGCAGTAGTCTCCATCCTCCAGCAGAATCGGCGTGATATACTGCTGACTGTTCTCATCCGGTTCACTGCCGTCCAGCGTATAATAAATTTTCCCCGCCCCGAAAGCCGTCAGCTTCAGCGGCTGAATGCTGGTGTAATAGCCCTCCCGGATACTGAACTCCGGGGCCCTGGCAATATAGTTCTGATAGGTCAGTATCAAATTTTCGTCATCACTGGTCAAAAGCAGGTCATTGATTGTCTGAAAATCCTCTCTGGCCCGGTATATGGCAATCAGTTTTCCGTAAGCGCGATCCAACTGTTCTGCGGTAGCATCCTTGTCGTTTGCAATTTCCCGCAGCAGATACTCATATTCAATTTTATTGTTTTTCAGCAGATAGACCTCTGCCAGACTGAAGCGCAGCTCAATGTCATTGTTCAATTCCAGCGCACGATTATAACAGGCCACAGCCTTGTCATATGCACCGGCCTCCGTATAACGCATGGCCTGACTTACCTGATAATCCTCAGAATTGTACAGATACACCCATACACCTGCTCCCACTGCCGCAATAAAGAAGAGAATACACAAGAGAACCGACAGCCTGATCAGCAGTTTTTTCGGTGAAAAACGTTTCTCCGGTTCCGGCTCTTCAAAGAGTCCATCATGCTCCTGATCCAGTTCATCCATGATTTCACTGATGCTCTGCTCCAGATCCGCTTCCAGCTCCGGTTCAAAATCAGGCACGATGTGGATATCCTCTCCGCAATGCTCGCAATACAGAGTACCCTCGGCCATTTCTTCTCCACAGTTGGGACATTTCATAATCCTGGGTTCCTCTCTTAAAACAGACCGGTAATGACTCCCTTTTCGTCTACATCAATCCCATAAGCAGCCGGTTTCCTGGAAAGTCCTGGCATAGTCATCACGTCGCCGGTAAGAGCAACCACAAAACCCGCACCTGCGGATACATAAACCTCTCTGACTGTGATCTCAAAACCTCTGGGCCTGCCCAAAAGCCTGGGATCATCCGAAAGAGAATACTGGTTCTTTGCCATGCAGACCGGTAAATTGCCAAATCCAAGCTCCGTCAGCTTCTGCAGCTGTCTCTTTGCGGCAGGCGCAAAGCTTACACTGCCCGCCCCGTATATCTCAGCCGCAACCCTGTGTATCTTTTCCTCCAGCGACAGCGTATCTTCATAGAGCACATGAAAACCGTTCTCCTCCGCCTGATCCAGCACCTGCAGAACCTTCTGCGCCAGAGCAATGCCGCCTTCTCCACCCCTGGCCCAGACCTCCGACAACGCAAACTCACAGTTTCTCTTCTCGCAGAATTCTCTCACGAAATCAATTTCCGCCTGTGTATCCGTCACAAAGGAATTCAACGTCACAATCACGGGCACACCGTATTTCTGAAGATTTTCAATGTGCTTTTCCAGATTCACAATCCCCTTCTTCAGAGCATCCAGATTTTCCCAGTTTAACTCCTCTTTTGCCACACCGCCATTGTATTTCAGCGCCCGGATCGTTGCCACCAGCACCGCCGCGTCCGGCGCAAGCCCCGCCATACGGCACTTGATATCAAAAAATTTCTCAGCGCCCAGATCCGCGCCAAATCCCGCCTCCGTAATACAATAATCCGCCATTTTCAGCGCAGCCCGAGTGGCCCGCACGGAGTTACAGCCATGCGCAATATTTGCAAAAGGACCTCCATGAACCAACGCCGGCGTATGTTCCAGCGTCTGGATCAGGTTCGGCTTCATGGCATCCTTCAAAAGTGCCGCCATGGCTCCCACTGCCTGCAGATCCGCTGCCGTCACCGGCTGCCCTTCATAATTATATGCCACAATAATCCGGGAAAGCCTCTCCTTCAGATCGTTCATATCCTCAGCGAGGCAGAGAATTGCCATGATCTCGCTGGCCACGGTGATCACAAAATGATCTTCCCGGACCACCCCGTCCATTTTGCTTCCAAGCCCTACCACCACATTCCGCAGAACCCTGTCATTCATATCCATGCAGCGCTTCCACACCACCTGTCGGGTATCTATCCGGAGTTCGTTCCCCTGTTGAATGTGATTGTCAAGCAGCGCCGCCAGCAGATTATTCGCGGAGGTAACGGCATGAAAATCTCCGGTAAAATGCAGGTTCAGCTCCTCCATGGGAACCACCTGGGCATACCCCCCTCCGGCCGCACCGCCCTTGATCCCAAAACAGGGCCCCAGAGACGGCTCCCGCAGCGCAATGACAGCCTTCTTTCCCAGCCTGCCAAACGCCTGCCCCAGCCCTACGCTGGTAGTGGTCTTTCCCTCTCCCGCCGGAGTAGGATTGATGGCCGTGACCAGAATCAGCTTTCCGTCGGGCTTATCCTTCAGGCTCTCCAGATATTCCTCCGTCAGCTTCGCCTTATATTTTCCATAGAGCTCCAGATCGTCGGCGGATATTCCCACTCTCTCCGCCACATTGACGATAGGTTCCATCACTGCCTCCTGGGCAATTTCGATATCTGTCTTCACGTCCTTTTTCCTTTCTCTAAACGACCTCCTCCATGAGCTGTTCAAACTGCTCAGGACTCATCAGAATCTTCCGGGGCTTTGTTCCTTCTTCCTCCCCCACTACACCGTATTCACAGAGCTGATCCATAATTCTTGCCGCGCGGTTGAAACCGATTTTCAGCACGCGCTGCAGCATACCGATAGAAGCCTTGTCCTTTTCGATGATAAACCGTCCGGCCTTTTCAAACAGCTCGTCCAGCTGTGCTCCCGAGCCGTCTCCGGTAATGCCGGCGCCGCTTCCCATGCTCTTGATCTTCTCCTCGATCTCCTCGGCATACACATTACCCAACGCCTGATTTTTCAGGAAATCCACCACATCCGACACCTCCCTGTCGGACACAAAGGCTCCCTGAATGCGGGCCGGCTTGGAATATCCCTGGGGATAAAACAGCATATCTCCCTTTCCCAGCAGCTTTTCCGCACCGTTCATATCCAGGATCGTCCGGGAATCCACACCGCTGGAAACCGCAAACGCCACACGGCTGGGCATGTTTGCCTTGATCAGTCCGGTGATCACATCCACACTGGGCCGCTGGGTGGCAATAATCAGATGAATGCCTGCCGCTCTTGCCAGCTGGGCCAGACGACAGATGGACTCCTCCACCTCCCCCGGGCAGACCATCATCAAATCCGCCAGCTCGTCCACGATAATTACAATCTGAGGCAGCTTCGCCGGAGCATCCTCCGCACCGCTCTCCCGGAGGGCTTCCACCTTTTTGTTATACCCCTTCAGATCTCTCACATTGTAATCCGCAAATTTACGATACCGATCCTCCATCTCCGACACACCCCAGTGCAGCGCGGCGGAAGCCTTCTTCGGATCTGTCACCACGGGAATCAGAAGGTGCGGAATGCCGTTGTATACACTGAGCTCCACCACTTTCGGATCCACCATGATCAGCTTTACATCATCCGGATGAGCCTTGTAAAGAATACTCATGATGATGGTATTGATACATACGGACTTACCGGAGCCTGTGGAACCTGCAATCAGCATATGAGGCATCTTTGCGATATCCGTAACCACCACCTGTCCGCCGATATCCTTTCCCACGGCAAAGGCAAGATTGGACGAAAAGTCCTTGAACTGACTGCTCTCCAGCAGATCCCGGAGCGCTACTGTCATATTCTCCTTGTTGGGCACCTCAATACCGATGGCTGCCTTACCCGGAATCGGAGCTTCTATTCTGATGTCCGTAGCCGCCAGATTCAATTTAATATCATCTGACAGCCCGACAATCTTTGATACCTTCACTCCCTGCTCCGGCTGCAGCTCGTACCTGGTGACACTGGGGCCCTGGCTGATATCCGTGATTGTGACCTTTACGCCGAAAGTACTCAAGGTCTTCTGCAAGTGAATGGCCGTCTCCTTCAGTTCCTTCGTGGTATCTCCCGTAACCGGCGCACCCTTTTGCAGACAGGAAATGGGCGGAAACATATACTTCTTCGGCACGTTTTCCACTGCCTTCCCGACTGCTGCCTGCACCTCCGAAACCGGCGCAGCCGCCCGGGGCCTCTCCTGCACGGAATCTGTATTCCGGCGTTCCCCTGCATCCTGCTCCAATGTTCCTTCTTTATGTATACGGATATCCGGTCTTCCGTCCAAAGCTCCCGTTCCGGAACCAAATATGTCCTGCTGCCGGTTCTCCCTGACCAGGGACTCCCGCAAACCGACTTCCTGCACATCCTGCTCCCAGGATTCCGGACCTGCGCTCTCCGGCGCATTCTGCTCCCAGAAGTTCTGCACAGCATCTTCCGACCTGTTTTGCTCATAAAAGCCCTGTGCATCCGCTTCTGGCAGTTCCTGATCCCAGAAGCTCCCTTCAGACATCTCCTGCCCCGCATCCTCCGCCATATCGTTGGGCATCACCTGATGCACGCTCCGGATTCTCACCTTCTCAAAGTCAAATCCCGCCGGAACAGTTTCGGAAACCGGCGGTTCTTCCACGGAACCAAATTCGTCTTCCGCTTCCTCCTCCGAAAAAATAATTTCATGAATATCATCCCGGTGTCTCGGTTCCTCCGGCCTGGTCAGCGCAGTATCCAGCATCACGCCGGACACCTTTTTCTCCATGCGGAGAATCCTTTCATTCTCCTTTTCCTCCGCCCTGAGCCTGCGCTCCTCTTCTCTTCTGACACGCTCTTCTTCTCTTCTGGCCCGTTCTTCTTCCCTTCTGCTGCGATGCTCCTCCTGCTCCATCTGCCTGATGCGGGCGTTTTCTCTGCGGCGCTCAGCATCCTCCCGGGACAGCTCCCGCATACGGCTTCCCCCGCTCTTCACACTTGCAAGCAAAGATTTTTCCGTCAACAGGATCAGACTCACCACAGAGCACAGAATCACCACCAGCACCGTGCCGATGGTCTCCAGAAAGTGCTGCAGCATATAACTGATGCTGCCTGAGACGACTCCGCCGCCGCCTTTTGTGATACGGCAGCTCTCATAGAGCGTCGCAATGCTGTATTTCTCCATGGCCGCAGCATTCTTGGCAAACAGATCACAGACTATTCCAAGCATGAAAAAGAGAACAATACCTGCCACCAGTTTCCTCACCGCAGTGGAACTTCCCTCGTTTGCAAACCAGAAAGCAGCTGCCATAAACAGCAATATGGGCACCACATACGCCATAAACCCGAACACGCCGAACAGGAAGCCGCTGACAGCGTCTCCCACCGGTCCGATTATTCCAAAATTGCAGCAGAAAAGAAGTACCATTGCCGCAAACAGCGCAATCAACTCTATCTCATGAAACAGCGCGCCGTCCTCCGCCGTCCGGAGATTTTCCGTCTTCTTTGCTCCCTTTGAAGAGCCTGTTCTTCCCTTTTTGTTCCCTGAAGCTGATGTTCTTCTGCCGGTAGTGCCTGCCATGTCATCATACCTCTCCTGTCAAAATATAATCACACTGAGAAAAGTATAACATTTTTAAGGCGGCTTGTCACCATAAAAGTGAACCGGCAGCACTTTGCCGGCAAATAAGGTTATTCCGTCTCCTTGATCATGTCATGCAGCTTCTGTATGGCCCGGTCAATTCCCCCGACCTCATTTATAATCCCGTGGTTGACCGCCTCCTCACCCACAAGTATGGTTCCCACATCCTTTGTGAGAATTCCCGTCTCCGTCATAAGCTGCTCCAGCTTATCCTTATCAATTCCACAGTGGCTGCACACAAATCCTGTAATCCTGTCCTGGATCAGCTTGAAATATTCAAAGGTCTGCGCAACACCGATCACCGTTCCGTTCATCCGCACCGGATGAATCACCATGGTTCCCGTGGGCACGATAAAAGAATAATCGGTACTCACCGCAATCGGCACCCCAATAGAATGGCTCCCGCCCAGCACAAGGGAAACGGTGGGTTTGCTCAGAGAGGCAATCATCTCAGCGATGGCAAGTCCCGCCTCCACATCGCCCCCCATCGTATTCAGCAGCACAAGCACTCCCTGGATATCGCTGCTGTCCTCTATGGCAGCAAGACTCGGGAGAATGTGCTCATACTTCGTAGTCTTAGAATTGCTGTTCAGATTGTCATGCCCCTCTATCTCACCGATAATGGATATCAGATGTATATTCTCCAGCTGGGCGTTTTCATCCAGCGTAACCTGCCCTGTCTGCTCGATCCGCTCATCCCGGTGCTGTTCCTTCTCCGTCTTCTTTTCCTTTTTTTCTTCCGACATTTCCTGCCACCCTCTGATCCTTTCCAAAAGATAAATTTTACCCGACGCCAAATCGCCCGCCGAAAAAGGGAGCCTTGCATGATGCAAGGGCTCCCTGATAGGATTTCCATATTCGGCAAAAAAATTCCTCTACAGCAAAGTATTAAAGATCAAAGTCATCGTTATCGTCCGTTTCCAGATCATAGACGCTGCTGTCCACGCTTTTGATGTCATAATCCAGAACACGGCTGACATGCCTTTTGGGAAGCGGCAGCGGATTCTCAATCATACCCGGCGCGGGAGGCGGTTCCCGCCTGCGGGGCACTTCCGGCAGACGGACAAATACCAACTCCTCCGTCCCCTGCTCCTCGGGCTCGGCATCCTCCTCACGGACAGGCTCTATCCTGCGAAAACACTCGTCCACCCCCAATGCCGCCAGGGCAAGCATCAGCAAAAACAGATAGACTCCCACCGGCATCAGCGCCGTAAAACAGCCAAAACAACTCAGCAGCGCCATGGCGCACAGACCAGCCACCCAACCCTTCATACGGTCGTTCTCCCGATCCCGCCAGAATCCGAAGACACCGAACACCAGCAGACACAGCAAGAGTATGAACTCCGCCGGAAACTGTGCTTCCCCTGTGGCCAGCGGAACGGAAAAGCGCTCCGGCCGGTACAATGTCATCCACGCCCCCAGAACCCCCACAAAGGTTTTTCCGCTGCAGACCGCATCTGCCAGTACACAGGATAAAAAACCAAGGAGAAATCCCAGCACGCACAGAAAACCGGCCTGTACCATCCTCCCTCTCTGTTCCTCCTCATCCCTTCTGCAAAACAGCACCGAGGCTGCCGCAAAGAAAAGAAAGGTTCCCGCCACATCCAGATAACACGGAACTGCTACCAGCAACCCTGTAAAAAAATACTCCGGCACCCGAAATCTTCTGCCTGTGGCCGTTACCAACCACAGTAAAACCCCGGACCAGATGCCCAGATACAACATTTCCGGGGAAAGATTCAGCGCCTCCTCCACCATGAAAGAGGAAAACATACAAAAGCACAGAAAAATCATGCTTCCTGCTCTGCCGGCAAAGCATCTCACCGCAAAATACAACAGGAGAACCGCCGTAAACTGCAGCAGAATCTGAAGCCACACTCCCGCCATCAGCTTGTTGCCCAAAAAATAAAATACAACATGGAGCAGCTGCAGATAGAGATATACCGATCCCTGCACCACCTGAGGGATCTCCTGCCCGGACATCACCGACGCCGCCTGAAAATAAGCTGCCTTCTCTCCTGCCCCGTCGATTCCGTACACCCGCAGCACAAGTCCTGCCGCCAGCACAATCACAACGATTGCCGCCTCGGCAACCGTTCCCATTGCCGACTCCCTCTGCGTTCTCCCTCCGGATGCCCTTCGGCGGTGCAGCAAAAAAACTGCGCCTCCGACCAGAAAGACCCATGCAATGCCGAGGGCAATTCCCACATAAAAAGGAATGTCTGCATAATCACAGACCACACTTCCCACACACGCCATTCCCAGACCAACCGCAAGCGCATATACAAACCAGACAAAATAGCTGAATAGATTCTTCTTCCAAGTCATACGTTTTCCTGTTTTTCTTCTGCTGTCAGCACTTTTTCTATGTTATACCTGGGCCGCTGCTTTACCTCGATATATATTTTTCCGATATACAGTCCCACCATACCGATGGCCAGAAGCTGCAGACCGCCCAAAAACCAGATAGACAGGATCAGGGACGTCCAGCCGGGCACCACATGTCCCGTGCAGAATGAGATCAGCGCATAGATCAGGGCCAGAAAGGATACGGCCACAATGAACAGTCCCATTCCCATAATCAGACTGATGGGCTTTACACTGAAAGAGGAAATCCCGTTGAATGCCAAAGCCAGCATTTTTTTCAGCGGATACTTTGACTCTCCCGCCACGCGCTCCTTACGGTCATAGTAGACGCTGTCCGTCTGATATCCCAGCAGGGGCATCATTCCCCGCAAAAACAGGTTGGTCTCCCTGTATTTGGAAAATTCCTCCACCGCCCGCTTTGACATCAGCCGGAAATCCGCATGGTTATAGACTGTTTTCACTCCCATCAGATGCATGATCTTATAAAATGCCTGCGCTGTGGTGCGTTTGAAAAAGGTGTCCGTCTTCCGCTCCTTCCGCACACCATAGACCACATCACAGCCGCCGTGAAACTTGTCTATCATCTCCTCAATGACCGCCACATCATCCTGCAGATCCGCATCGATGGAAACTGTCACGTCACACATATCCTTCGCCGTAATCAGTCCCGCTGTCAGGGCAAACTGATGTCCCACATTGCCGGCCAGCTTCACACCCAAAACGCGGGCCGGATACGCCGCATGTTCCTCTTCAATCAGTTCCCAGGTTCTGTCTCTGCTTCCGTCGTTGACAAAGAGTATAAAACTGTCCTGGGCAATCTTCCCCTTGCCGATCAGATCGTCCAGCACCCCCCGAAGGGCCTCCGAGGCGATCTTTAACACCTCTTCTTCATTATAACAGGGTACCACGATCCCCAGCTTATCCATCAAACCTCACCCGTTCCAATCTGCGCTCCGGGAAACAGTCCTGTGCTCCCTCACGCTCCATCCATGCCTGTACACCCCTGCATCATTCCGGTTACTCGTCCCAGTTGTGATATACTGCCTGAACGTCGTCGTCATCCTCCAGCAGATCCAGTGTTTTCTGCAGATTCTTCAACGCCGTTTCATCCGTGAGCGCCACATAATTCTGAGGTATCATCGTCACCTCTGCGCTGAGCATGGGGATGCCCGCTTTCTCTAGGGCGCTGCGCACCTCCTCAAAGCTGTCCGGGTCGGTCAGAATCTCATAGCTGTCTTCTTCCTCCCCGAAATCCTCCGCTCCGGCATCCAGCGCAGTCATCATCAGGTCATCCGGCTCCAGATCACATTCCTCTTTATCTATGATAATCTGCCCTTTTTTGTCAAACATAAACGAAACGCAGCCGGGTGTCCCCACGTTTCCCTGCCCCTTTGTAAAGGCACTTCTCACATTTGCGGCGGTACGGTTTTTATTGTCCGTGAGCGCGTCTACGATAATCGCAATCCCGTTGGGACCGTAACCCTCATAGGTGACATACTCATAATTCACATTTCCCACATCTCCGGCCGCTTTCTTAATCCCGCGCTCAATGGTATCATTCGGCATATTGTTGGCCTTTGCCTTGGCGATCACCGTAGCAAGCTTGAAATTGTTGGAGGGATCCGGCCCCCCTTCCTTTACGGCAACGGCGATTTCTCTGCCGATAATGGTGAAAATCTTGCCCTTAGCGGCATCATTCTTTTCCTTCTTATGCTTAATGTTTGCAAATTTTGAATGTCCTGACATCTTCTTACTCCTTTTTCTTCTGCTCTGTCTTCTGAAAAACAGTTATCATCATATCATTTTTTTATGGTTTCTTCAAGCTTCGTTTTTTTCGTCCGGCTCCTGCTCCTGCGCAAGCTTCGTCACCAGCACACTCTGTATCATCTTGCCTTCCACGGAAAGCAGTTTGAAATTATATCCTTTATAATCCATGTCAAACTGTTCGTCCGGCTCCGGGATCTTATCCATTTTGGAGATCAGGAAACCGTTGAGCGTATCAAATTCCTCCTCTGCAAAAGAAATATCAAAACGCTCCTCCAGTTCCTCCAGAGGCGTCTTGCCTTCGATCACATATTCGTCGTTCCCCTTCTCCTCAATATATTCGCTCTCCACATCATACTCATCCATGATATTTCCCACAATTTCCTCCAGAATGTCCTCCATGGCCACCAGGCCGTCCGTCTGCCCGTACTCGTCCACCACGATCACCATCTGGAGCTTTTCAGCCTGCATCTCATGAAACAGCTCATCTATATTTTTGGTCTGGGGCACAAAATGAGGCTCCCGCGGGGGACCCGCCAATACCCGAACCGAAATATCGGGTTAAACCCCGGACCAATGAAAGCGTATGGCAACATCAAGATGCAAGATACCCACAATGTGGTCTATATCCTCCTCATATACGGGATAACGACTGTTTTTTCCCTCCAGCATGAAGGCAATGGCATCCTTCAGGGATGTGTCCGCATCAATGGCCACCACATTGTTGCGATGAGTCATGATATCCTGCGCTTCCTTTTCGCCCATCTCAAAAATGTTGGATATCATCTCCGCCTCGCTGGCCTGGATCACCCCCTGCTCATGCCCCTCATTCACCATACTGATGATCTCTTCCTCCGTCACATCAATCTCGTCCGCCTTCCCGTTCATACCGAAAAGCTTCAAAATTCCGTTGGTGGTGGCAGTCACAAGCCCCGTGAAGGGAAGCAGCAGCTTTGTCACAAAATATACCGGAGTGATACAGAAAAATGCCCATTTCTCGGGAATCCTGGCCGCGATCTTTTTGGGCAGAAGCACTCCCAGCGTCAGCGTTATGTACAACAGCAGCAAAGTGGAAAGCACCGCCGATAACGCAAGAATCACCCCCGCCGGCAGCGCCTCCAGCTTCAGCTGCCGCCTTGTCAGAAACTCCAGCCCGCCCTCCATGGCGCGAAGCAATATTCCCAGATGTACCGCGCCTATGATCACATTAATCAATGTGGTAATCATCTGCACCGTGTTCACATACTCCGTCGGGCTGCCGATTATCTTTTTCAGGCGTATCGCTCTCCTGTCTTTTTCCTCCGCCCTCCTCTCCACTTCCTTTTCGTTCAGAGAGTTAAGCGCAGCTCCGAACCCGTAAAAAAACAGATCAATCAGCAAAAGCGCCGCAAAAAAAAGTATACTGGCAGTAGGCCCACTGTCGTCCATAGTAAATCTTTATCCTCCAAATCAAATATTTTCCGCAAACTGGTAAAAGTACGGTATTATTCCTACAATATAGCATCTCATTTGCTTTTCGTCAAGAACTGTGCCGTCCGCATCCTATGTATCCAGCTCCAGGCTGATCTTAAGCGCACGGTTTACCTTCTGCATAATATCGCCGTCCAGGTGGCACACCTTGCTTTTCAGCCGCTTTTTATCCACAGTTCTGAGCTGTTCCAGCAGCACCACGGAATCCTTATCCATATCATACAGCGCAGCACTCAGCTCGATGTGGGTAGGCAGCTTCGCCTTATTCATCTTAGAGGTGATCGCAGCACAGATGACCGTAGGGCTGTGTTTGTTTCCCACATCGTTCTGAACAATCAGCACCGGTCTGATGCCTCCCTGCTCCGAACCAACCACCGGTCTCAAATCCGCATAATATACATCTCCTCGTCTCATTTTCCCTCCAGATAACTCTTTATGTTCTGGAAAAAGTATTGCCCCCTTCTCTCCGGTCTATTCAACACACTTTACAACTTCTCCTCCCCGGGTGAAAATTCTCGGAATCCTGCGCCCCAGATCACAGATCAACTCATAATGAAACCTTCCTGAAATTTCTCCCAGTGCTTCCGCACTGATCTCTTCCTCCCCGTCCCTGCCCAGAAGCACAACGCCGTCATCCTCTGAAACATCCGGAATCCGGGACACATCCACCATGAACTGATCCATGCAAATCCTGCCCAGGATCGGCGCACGCTTCCCCCGGATCAGCACATATCCCCTGCCTGACAGGCTCCTGGGATACCCGTCCCCGTATCCGAGAGGAATCGTAGCTACCCGCATCTCCCGATCAGCCGTAAACGTTCCTCCGTAGCTGACGGACTGTCCCGCATGAATGGTCTTAAGATAGACAATTCGGCTGTGCAGGGACAATGCCGGCGTAAGCGCCACTGCATTTCGCTCCACTTCCCCGGAAGGATACAGACCGTACATGGAAATACCCGCACGCACCAGATCCATTCCCGCCTCCGGCAGTTCCAGTATCCCTGCGCTGTTGGCACAGTGCTTCAGCGGAATCCTTCGTCCCAGCCTGCTCTCCGCCTGCCGGACAAACTCCTGAAATACCGTCAGCTGCTCCCGGGCAGATGTCTTGTCGGTCTCGTCCGCCCTGGCAAAATGCGTAAAAATCCCTTCCGTCTCTATACCGTCCAGTTCCGAAAGCCGCTCCAGAAAAGTAAGTCCCTTCTCATCCGGCGTGATGCCGATACGGTTCATTCCGGTATCTACCTTCACATGCACCCTGATACGCCTGCCTGCCCGGCGGGCTGCAGCCTGCAGCTGTTCCATGCTGTCCTGCCGGAACACAGTCGGACGTATCTCCTCCTCCGCAAGCTGCTGATAGCAATAGGGAAAGCTGTAACCAAGGATAAGCAGGGGTTTTTTGATTCCGGCCCTCCGAAGCGCCAGGGCCTCCTCTGCCGTGGCAGACGCAAAGCCCCACATGAAGTCCAGACCCTCCAGCTCTCCTGCAACAGGCGCCCCGCCGTGACCGTATCCGTCCGCCTTGATGACGCCCACCATCTTTGTCTCCCGGGCAAGATGAGCCTTCATATTCTGCATATTGCGGACGATGGCATCCAGATTCACCTCCGCATAACCTCTGCTGCAAAATTCCGGTATATTATGTAAATCGCTCATTCCTGCTCCTTTTCTCTTATCCTAATCCATAAAGGTCAACAGATCCCCTGCCATACAGGCATGTTCTCCGATCCGGCTGCAAACCCTGTCCCCGGCTCTGCCGTGGATACAGACACCTGCGCAGGCTGCCTCAAACGGTCCCATGCCCTGTGCCATCAGTCCCGCAATAATACCCGCGAGCACATCTCCGCTGCCCGCAGTGGCAAGGCCGCTGTTCCCGCTCAGATTCACGCACAGCGGCCTTCCCGGCCCGCAGACAAAGGTTCTGGCATCCTTCGCGGCCACGACTGCCTGAAGCTCCATGGCCAGTTCACAGCCGCTGCCGCACAGATCCGCCTTTATCTCCGGCAGCTCCCTGCCCACAAGGCGGGAAAGCTCACCCGGATGGGGCGTCAGCACAATCTTCCTTCCCTGTCTTCCCTGCTCGGCCAAAAGTCGTCTCAGGTCCTTCCGCTCCGCCAGAAGGTTCAGTCCGTCCCCGTCAATGAGCAGGGGCAGCCCGCTGTGGCAGAGCGTCTGACTCAACAGTTCCAAAGCCTGCCCACTCCTGCCAAGTCCCGATCCGACGGCGATCACATCCGCCCAGGCCAGACTCTCTGTCAGTTCCTCCTCCGTGCCTGTCAGCGCCTCCGGAACCGCCCCTTGCAGGATACTTCTGTTTTCCTCCGGCGTGATCACCTTTACCATCCCTGCTCCCGCACGGTAAGCCGCCCTGGCGGCAAGTACGGCCGCCCCTGCCATGCCCCGGCTCCCCGCAATCAGCAGTACCTTGCCAAAGGTGCCCTTGTTCCCCCTGGGCTCTCTGCCCGGATAAAGTACTTTCGTCTCCTCGTCCAGGGCGAACATACCCGGCTTCCCTACCTGAAAACAAAGCTCCGGAATACCGATGTCCGCCACCGTAACCTTTCCTGCCAGTTCAACGCCCGGATACAGTACCAGCCCCCGCTTGCAGAAGCCGAAGGTGATTGTCTCGTCGGCTCTCACCGCCGTGCCCAGGATTCTTCCCGTGTCAGAGTCGATGCCGCTTGGCAGATCCAGGGCGTACTTTCTGCCCTTGAGACAGTTGAACGCATTCACTGCATCCCCATATCTTCCGGCCACATCCCGGGACAGCCCCACTCCAAATAAAGCATCAACTAAAACAGTATATTCATTCTCTGACGGTTTGGTGCGGAAATGTACCGGATAGCGCCCTAAAATTTTTTTCTGCTGCCTCCACAATCCGGAGGCCCTTTCCTCATCCCCGACACTCCAAAGCTCCACGGCGTAGCCGGCCTCCGAAAGCAGTCTCGCCAGTACCAGTCCGTCCCCGCCGTTATTTCCCATGCCCGCCAGAACAAGCGCCGTCCGCTCTCCTTTTACGGACCGGCCATACTCTTCAATCCTCCAAAACGCGGCAAGAGCCGCCCGCTCCATAAGCACGGCGGCCGGAATCCCGATCTCTTCCGTTGTATACTCATCATATCGCCGCATCTCCTCCGCCGTCACCAGATATCGCATTTTGCACCTCCTCGCATCCCACTGTCTCAAACCTTCGCAGCCGCACCCGGCTGCGCCGGACAGGATCGCTTCCCGGCATCCGCTGCGCTCCGGTGGTCTGTGCCGGTTCTATATGAGAATGACCGGCACAGGCTCCCCCGCACCGGTCAGCTGTCTTTTATTCCTTTTTCTCCGGCGTCACCGGATGCTCTTCCTCAGGGTTGTACTTCATGTCAAAAAGCTCCAGAACCTCAGCGCCGAATACATCATGCATATAAGAATATATTTCATGGTTCTTCTGCTGCAGTTCCTGCTTTTTCACCAGACGCTTTTTCAGCTCGATACGAATCTGTGTCACCCACTCTCCGATCTGCGAAATCTGCTCCGTGTTCTCCTGCATGACGGTATAACAGTGCTCCATGGTTGCCAGCATCAGCTTATTATTCAGTCTGTCAATCTCCCTGGGAAGCTCCAGAAGCTCATCCTGATAACCCGAGAGGCGTTCGTTGCACTCCTCAACCAGCTTTCTGTGCTGTTCCAGCTTCTTATCCAGTCCGCCGCCTCCGGTCTTCTCCGCCTCGTCCGCCATGGACATGATTTCCTTCATCAGCTTCTTTTTCAGCTGCCGGATCTCCTTCGTCTCCGTGTTCAGCTTTCCCTGCCGTTTCAGCAGTTCGTTCAGCTGCTCCTCCGTCCCCGAAAGTTCTGCTCTGGCCCCCTCGTCCAACAGGCGATACCACTTGTTATCCAAGGTAAGGATGGGAATCTTTCTGCCCTGAAGCGCATCGGAAAACTGTTCTCTCATCAGCATTCCTCCCGGGGTTCTACCCCTGCTCTATCCTGTAGCGGTTAATATTGTAGGACAGCTTCATCAGACTGTCGGAAAGATGTACGTTCTCCACCTGAACCCCTTCCGGCACATTCAAATCCACATGCGCAAAATTCCAGATCCCCTTGATACCGTATTTCACCAGCTGCTCCGCAACATCCTCCGCGCTTGTCTTCGGGATGGTCAGCACTGCTATTTCGATCTCATGCTCCCGGATAAAGTGCTCCAGACTCTCCATGGGAAGCACTCTGACTCCTCTCACATCCCTGCCTACCAGCTCCGGATTTTGGTCAAACATCCCCTTGAAAATAAACCCTCGCCGCTCAAAATTCATATAATTGCCAAGAGCCCGCCCAAGGTTTCCGGCGCCGACAATTATAAAATTGTGCTGCTGATCCAGTCCCAGTATCTTTCCAATCTCATTGTAAAGATACTCCACATTATAACCGTAACCCTGCTGGCCAAATCCCCCAAAATTATTAAAGTCCTGACGGATCTGGGACGCCGTCACCTTCATCAGTTCGCTCAGATCCTGGGAAGATATCCGCTCCACACCCTCATCCTTCAATTCTCCAAGATATCTGAAATACCTGGGCAGACGTCCGATGACTGCCTGTGAAATATCCTTTTCCTCCACAATCCGTTTCCTCTCCTGACACAACCCGCCTTTCCTCTATCTTAGCAAGCCGTTAAAAAAAAGTCAATGCCGCAGTTCTTCCTCCAGGGTCTGTCTGATGGCCCGGATAAAATCCAGACTGTTCAGAATCACAGGAGCTTTACAGGTTGAGATCAGAGAAAGACTCTTTGTCATCTTCCCCTCCTCCACGGTGCGGATGCACGCTCTCTCCAGACTGTCCGCAAATCTCTGAAGTTCCTCGATTCCATCCATCTCTCCCCGCTTTCTCAGGGCTCCCGTCCATGCAAAGATGGTTGCAATGGAATTGGTAGAGGTCTCCTCCCCTTTCAGATGCTTATAGTAATGACGCTGCACGGTGCCGTGAGCCGCCTCATATTCATATACCCCGTCGGGAGACACCAGGACGGAGGTCATCATTGACAGGTCACCGTAGGCCGTTGCCACCATGTCAGACATTACGTCCCCGTCATAATTCTTGCAGGCCCAGATAAACCCGCCTTCGGAACGGATCACTCTGGCCACAGCGTCGTCGATCAGGGTATAAAAATACTCGATGCCCAGTTCCTCAAACCTGGCTTTGAACTCACCGTCATAGATTTCCTGAAAGATATCCTTGAAGGTATGGTCATACTTTTTGGATATGGTATCCTTCGTGGAAAACCACAGATCCTGCCTGGTATCCACCGCGTAGGAAAAGCACGCCCTGGCAAAGCTGGCAATGGATTTCTCCGTATTATGTATCCCCTGAAGGATCCCCGCACCGTCAAATGTATGGATCAGCTCCCTTGTCTCCGTGCCGTCCGCAGCCGTAAACACCAGCTCTGCCCTGCCGGGCCCGGGAACCCTGATCTCGGTATTCTTATAGACATCGCCGTAAGCATGTCTGGCAATGGTGATGGGCTTTGTCCAGTTTTTCACATAGGGAACAATACCATTTATCAAAATAGGCGCGCGAAACACCGTGCCGTCCAGAATGGCACGAATGGTTCCGTTGGGACTCTTCCACATCTCCTTCAGATTATACTCCTTCATTCTTGCGCCGTTGGGAGTGATCGTAGCACACTTTACCGCCACGCCATGCTTCAGGGTTGCATTGGCAGAATCAACCGTCACCCTGTCATCGGTGGCATTGCGGTTCTCCAGTCCCAGATCATAATACTCTGTCTTCAAATCAATGTAAGGAAGCAACAGCTCCTCCTTAATCATCTTCCAGAGAATTCGGGTCATCTCATCTCCGTCCATCTCCACAAGAGGAGTCTTCATCTTAATCCTGTCCATGCTCTTTCTCCTTTTCATAGGCCTCGTGCAGGCCGTTTTTTACCATATTTTCGTAGGCATTCAGCATATGCTGACGGGCCAGCTGCCCGGCGGACTCCGCTTCCCCCGCCCGGATCGCCTCCATGATCTTTTTGTGCTCTTCGTTGGATTTTGGCCCTCTGTTCACATTGGAGAGCGTCTTCTTCCGCACCCTTAAGACATACTGGTGCAGGTCCTTCAGCTCATGCTCCAGAATCTTACTGTCACAGGCCTCATACATGATCTCGTGAAACCGGTTATCAAGCTCCGCCAGCTGTTCCAGATGTCCCTTGCCCGCATGAAACTCGGCCAGATACACATTTTCCTCCAGCTCCGCCAGCTGTTCGTCGGAGATATGCTCCGTGGCCCAGCGGGCGCAAAGTCCCTCCAGCTGGGAACGTATGATATAGATATCCTTCACATCTTTCTCGGTGATCCCGGTGACATAGGCGCCCTTATTGGGTATGATCTGAATCAGTCCCTCCAGCTCCAGCTGCCGGAACGCTTCCCTGACAGGAGTACGACTGACTCCCATCTCATCCCCGATGGCAACCTCCTTCAACTCCTCGTGCTCCTCGTACCTTCCGCTGAGAATGTCCTCTCTCAGCTTATGAAAAACCCGTCCGCGCAGGGAATACTTGTCCGTAACCTCCTGCTTCACATGATAACTGCTCATTAAAAAGCCTCCGTATAGCTCTGTCCGTCTCAGGCCAGACTGATATTTTTTTCCAGGCAGACCCGGTTGACACAGGCTACGATCTCTTCGTCCGTCATTACCGTCACACGGCCGCCCGCATATTCCTCGTCCACCCAGCTCTTAATTTCCTTCACAAGCTCCGAATTTTTCTCCACCTGCCTGTCAGCCGGCAATTTATAATAGGTATTGATCCAGTGTGCAATACCCGCCAGCCCGGAAGTGTTGGAGACCGCGCAGAGCACAGGCCTGTTCAGGAATCTTTCCGTGTCAAATATATTGTAAATCTCCTCGTTTTTCAACAGCCCGTCCGCATGAATGCCCGCTCTGGTCACATTGAAATTCTTCCCCACGAAGGGCGTCCTGGGCGGAATCTGATAGCCGATCTCCTTCTCATAATACTCCGCCAGCTCCGTGATCACAGTGGTATCCATACCGTTCAGATCACCCTTCAGCTGCGCATATTCAAATACCATGGCCTCCAGAGGCGTGTTCCCCGTCCGCTCACCGATGCCGAAAAGGGACGTATTGATGCCGGAACAGCCGTAGAGCCACGCCGTGGTGGAATTGCTCACCGCCTTATAAAAATCATTGTGTCCGTGCCACTCGATCAGTTCATGAGGCACTCCCGCATGGGTGTGGAGCGCATAGATAATCCCCTGTACACTCCTGGGTATCACCGCTCCCGGATAATTGACGCCGTAGCCCATGGTATCGCAGGCCCGCACCTTAATCGGTATCTGATACTGATCCATCAGCTTCATCAGCTCCAGGCAAAAAGGAACTACATAGCCATAGATATCCGCTCTTGTGATATCCTCCAGATGACAGCGGGGACTGATCCCCTCCTCCAGACACTCCCGGATCACACTCAGATAATGCTCCATGGCCTGTCTCCTGGTCATCTTCAGCTTCAGGAAAATATGATAATCAGAGCAGCTCACAAGGATACCTGTCTCCTTCATGCCAATCTCCTTTACCAGACGGAAGTCATCCCTGCTGGCACGGATCCAGCTGGTGATCTCAGGAAATGCATAGCCTCTCTCCATACACTTGTATACCGCATCTCTGTCCTTCTTACTGTACAGAAAAAACTCACTGGCACGGATCATGCCGTTCGGCCCGCCCAGCCTGTGCAGATAATCGTATATCGTCACGATCTGCTCCGTAGTATAGGGCGCCCGCGACTGCTGTCCGTCACGAAAGGTGGTGTCCGTGATCCAGATCTCCCTGGGCATATTATGGGGTACGATCCTGTCGTTAAAGGGAATCTTGGGTATCTCGGAATAAGGAAACATATTACGGAACACATTGGGTTTTTCCACGTCATCCAGTATGTACATATGCTCCTCAATCTCCAGGAGATTGTTCTTCTGGTTCATGGTAATCGGACGGTTCTGGAACGTTTCATTTACTCTCATGGGCTCTCATCACCTTTCTGCGGCTTCACTGTCCGGCACATTGTTCTCAAGATTGCGCCTCGTATAATTGTATACAATCACACGAGGCATGTCAATGCTTTTTTCATACGCCGCCTGATTACTGCTATTCCAAAAGCCGCTTCACATTTACCATTCCCCAGCCCTGGCGGTTCCAGGGAAGTCCCAGATCCGTTGCCGTAAACTGCAGTTTCTGCCTGCATGCCTCATTCGACATACCCGGATACCGCTGCAGGGCCAGAGCTGCGGCACCCGCAGCCACAGGAGTAGCCATGGAAGTACCGCTTTTGGCCACATACGCATTCCTGACCTTTCCGTTTCTTCTATAATAACCAACGTTACAGGAATAAATATCCGTTCCCGGTGCCACGATATCCGGCTTCCGGAGACTGCCGTCCCTTTTCCCCCTGCCGGAATAAGTTTCGCACCTTCCCGGACTGTCCCTGAAATATTCTCCGTCATGACAGCCCACCGTGAGAACATGCCTGCTCTCCCCAAGACCGGAGATGGTTCCATCCCCCGGTCCCTTGTTCCCCGCCGCACACACTACCAGAATGCCGCTCTCCCACACCTCCTCCAGCTTTTCCTGCAATGCCCTCTCTTTTGTCTCTTCCTCCAGACTTCCGATTCCCACCGAAATATTCAGAATCCGGATCCCATACCGCTCCCTCACCTGCAGGATCCATTCCAATCCCGCCAGCATACTCTCGGTGGAGCCGCCTCCTCTGTCGTCCAGCACCTTCCCCACCACAAGCCGTACTCCCGGCGCCATTCCTCTGCATCTTCCCCCGGACAGCGCTCCGCTTCCGCACAGAATCCCGCACACATGAGTCCCATGACCGCTGTTGTCATACATCAGATTCCGTCTGCCCACAAAATCTCTGAAACAAAGGATTCTCCCCGCAAGGTCGGGATGATGGCCCACACCTGTGTCCAACACTCCCACGGTGACACCCTCTCCCGTGGCGGTTTCCTCCTCCGAAAAAATGCCTACCTGCTCCCTCACTCGCTGCATATAACAAAACGTCCCGGCATAACCTTTACTGCTATTTTATGCCCGGACGTTTTCTTATGTTCTTTTTCTTTATACCGACTGTGCCTTTCCCGCTGCGCCTCTCTGTCGGTCCCTTCTTCCGAAGCCTGCCGAAAGAAACACCGCAAATCCTGTAAGCAGAACCGCCGCGCCTGTCATGTACTTTGCCAGTTTAAAGGCAGCGCCGTCTCCGGAGGGAGGCGCACTCATACTGCCGAAGTTCACACTTACCTCCCTGAGCTCCGCGTCTTTGGAAGCAGATCCCGTCCCATAGAGTCCCAGCTGGAAAAGCTGTGTTGTCCGAAACCGGAAACACTCCGTTCCATCCATCATCACACGCTCCACTCCCAGCTGCTCCAGCTGTCCGTTCCGATCCAGTGTCACCAGCCCAAGTTCCTGCCCCAGAAGAGACTCCGGCACGGGCAGAATGACCGTGAGACCACAGCGCCCCAGCTTTGTCAGGGGAACCTGACTGCTGTCGCAAAGCTGCAGACGATAGACTGTCACCTCCTCCGGCAATTCACGGTCAGAAAGCCGCTCCCAGGCCGCCGTCATTTCCGGACTCTCCTCCAAAAGCTCTACTGTCAGGGTATAGCTTCTGGCCGCTCCCTCCAGTCTTGCCCCCGAAGGGCCAGGTCCTGATACTGTGACGCCCGTACCTGTGCTTTCCGTCCCCAGACCTCTGTTTTCCTCATTGGAAAGCCTGGTTGCCGATGTCTCGAAGGTACGCACCGGCTCTTTTCCCCCGTATATAACTTCCGCCTCTCCGAAAGCCAACAGCCCGGCCTCCTCCACGGACGCCGGAAGCTTCAGCACCTCCAGCCTGGTACAACCGCGAAAGGCACGATCCTTGATCTGCTGCACACCTTCTCCCAGATGTACCTGCCGCAGCCCTGTACAGTTCTCAAAAGCCGCCTCTCCAATCACCAGCAGACTGTCCGGCAGCCTCACGCTCTCCATTTCCTCGTGTCCGGCAAAAGCCTCCGCTGCAATGACACGAACCCCTCCCGGAACAGATACGACAGCATCGCTTCCGGCATACGCCACCAGCACACCCCCGGTTATCAGAAAGTCCTCTCCGCTCTCACGAAAATTCTTCAGCCATGCCGTATAATCAAATGCTCTGGGCTCCACGTTCATCACTGACCCCGAAAGCTCCACCCGGCTCAGCCCGTCACAATGATAAAATGCTCCGTAGCCGATATTTGTAACACCCTCCGGAATACTTATTCCCAAAAGATTGCTTCTGGCAAAGGAAAACTGACCAATCTCCTCAATTCCCTCCGGCAGCGCCACCTCTTCCGGCAGCTCTCCCTTGTAAAACGCCTGATCTGCCACAATCCTTCCGTCCACAATAGTGTACTTTGGAAGTTTTTCTACCTGCCCCACAGAGACAATGTTGCCGATGGCCTCCGCAAGACTGCCGATGGAAGAAAGACTGCCTGACCCTCCGACAGGATCCTGACCCTGATCCAATGCCGGCTCTCTCACCGTCATATTTCCCGGATTCATAAACACGAAGGCATTGTTTCCCACGATACTGGTGCTGCCCAACAACTCCTCTGCAGATGGCTCGGAAGTCGTCGGCTCCGGTGTAACCGTCGGTTCCGGAATCACAATGTTATTTTCCTGACTGCCGGGCTGATAGCCTGAGACATCCTCATATTCCGCCATCTCCTTCTGCCGCTCGTAAAAATCCCCGGCAAAAACATCCGCCGCCGTACCGGCCTCACTGTGGATCACCAGTTTTGCACAACCGTCAAAAGCAGTTTCATCAATCAGAGAGGTTTCCGCCGGAATAGTAATATCCGTCATATTCACGCAATCCGCGAAGGCCTGGATCCCAATCGATGCAATATTGGCCGGGAGCACCATCTGCTTCAGACCCTTGCAGTTGGCAAAGGCATAGTCCCCCACCTCCGTCATACCCGCTCCCAGTGTCACCGAAGCAAGATTATCACAGCCCCGAAATGCATGGGGTTCAATCTGCTTCACCGAATCCGGAAGCACGATCTGCTCTACTGCCATATTATCCTCAAAGGCGTTTCCGCCTATGACTTCCACAGTATCGGGAACAGATACCTTTGTGTCCGTTCCCTGGTATTTAACCAATGTACTTCCTTCCATTACAAAATCGGAAGCAGATGTCGCCGCATCTGCCTCCGAAACGGGAAGTGTCATAATGACCAGCGCTACGGCTACCAGCAGTGCGCCAAAGAGTCTTCTTCTCCTTCTCATATGCCTTCCTTACCTGCGCATACACTCAGGCACGCGCCTTTACTTTTACCTTCTGCTTCTTCCTGTTATCCTTCTGCATAAACATCACAAAGGACAGGCAGGCAAATCCAATAGACAGAAACCACTTCGGATGAATCCCGTCGCCGGTCTTGGGCGTGCTGTCCGCAACAGTTCCGTCGGACAGTCTGGAAATATCCACATAGATCACATAGGGCGAAAAGTGCTCTGCTGTAAAAGTCACACAGGGTACTCCCTTAATTGTGGTAAACTTTGGTGTCAGCTTATCCAGTCTGTCATTTACCACGCCAGCCACCTTGTTATTTCCCGCATAGGCAATGAGAGAATCCGGCAGAGGCAGGGTAATACTGATTGACAGCCCCGTGGTATCCGTTATCTTATTGGTTCCCGTAGCATCGTACAGCGAGATATCCATGGGGAAATACTTAATATTGCTCAGGTCGCTTCCGTATTCTGCCACCAACGCACGCAGCACTGCCTCCGTTGCTTCGCTGCTCTCGGTAATCTTGATGGTAAAATTATCCGAGGAGCCGTTCACCGTAGCGGAAACCACACCCGTATTGGATATCCCGTTCTTGTCGATCACCACCGTGGTATTGCCGTTGGTAATCGTTCCCGTGGATCCTCCCGGACGGTTGGAATTGCTGTTGGAGGAATTGCCCGTTCCCGTAGACACCCCTGTCTTTGCCTTGTAGTGCGCCGTCACGGTCACGTTGCCTGCCGGCATGGTAATCACCGAGGCAGAAAGCACCTTGCTGGCAATCGGTGTATTTTCGGGTGAAATAGTCCAATGACTGAACTCCTGCCCCGAGGCCGGATCATTTGCAATGATCACCGGCTGAGACCCTGCCGCATAGCTTCCCGAACCGCTTCCATTTTTAACCGTCAACGTATAAAGGGTACTGTTCCCCGAATTTGTGCCGTTGTTTGAAACGGTTCCATTATTGTTGTTATTCCCGTTATTGTTATTGTTCCCGTTATTGTTATTGTTCCCGTTATTGTTATTGTTCCCGTTATTATTATTGTTTCCATCATCCGGCTTGTTCGGGTCGTCAGGTTTATTCGGATCATCCGGGTTGTTCGGGTCATCAGGATCCCCCGGGGTACCGGAGTTATTCTTTTCGTACTGCGCGTAAATGTCATAGGTCTGACCTTCCGGCCTTTCCGGAATATTGGTAAGTCCCGGTCTCCATCCCGTAAAAGTATACCCGGCTCTTGTGGGTGGAACAGGCTCCATGGCATCGTCTCCGGGCCGTACATTCTGCGTGTACAGCACCTCGTCATTATAGTCCAAAAAGCGCACTACCGTTGTGGATTCTTCTGTGCTCAGCACTCTCCACCTGGGCACAAAGGTCATATCGCCCTGTATATCCTTCATGTCAATCTTGTCAATTTCAGGACCTGTGGGCGACAGATACCAGGTCACAAAAGCATACCCCGTCTTGGTCGGCGTAAGCTCCGGAATTCTGGCTGCAGTTCCGGCATTTACCACCTGATCTTCAATAAAAGGCTTCCAATTCCCCTTGTCATCATCCACCATAAAGCTGACTGTATAGGTTTTGGTAGAAGCCACGTCCACCACTCTGATATTCTCATGTCCCGTGGCGTTGGCATAAATATTTGCCACCACGGCATCCGGAGAACATACAAATTCCAGCGGAGTTACCCAATCTCCATTGGAGCTGGGGGTAGTAGGCGTATCAAATGCCTGATCGTTAATATAAACCACACTTGCCGGAATCTCGATAGATTGCAGCTTACTGTCGTGAAAAGCAAAGGCCTGTATACTCTGGCAGGTAGAAGGCAGCACTACGCTGAGTCTTCCCGTACCGTTGAAGGCGTTTGCCGGGACGTCCGTGATACTGCTGGCGGAAAGATCCACCCGAAACAGATTCTCACATCCCATAAACGCTTCCTCTGCCAGACTCTTCACTCCCTCAAACAGTTTTGAAGAAAGCGTTCCCGCCATAACCTCCAGGCATTCCACCACAGAAGTCTTGACCTGATCCTGCATCCCGTAAATAATACCGTTCTCACAGGTGAAGTAGGGGCCGCCGCCAAAGCTCACATCCTGCAATACTGTACAGCCGCTGAAGGGACGCTTTCCCAGGGTGGTCACCTTCGGGGAAATCGTCACATTCGACAGTGTCTGCACATTGTCAAAAGCATAATTGCCAATGGTGCCGCCACCATCTGTCATATTGAATGTACTCAGCTTATAGGGCTGACCGTTGTACTGCGTATCCAGGAACGAAAATGCAAATTCATCGATCTTGGCAGTTCCGCCGGTAATCTCAATCGTATTCAGGGAAGTACACCCGTCAAACATATAAGGCGTATACTCATTCAGATCCGCAAAGGAAATCGTCTCCAATGAAGTATCCGGCTGCCCTGTCCGATTCACAGTATATGCGTCTTCACTTGCATCGCCGCCGCTGACACTTCCGCCTTCATTTTTCGTGACGGTTGCACCGTTGAACAATCCCTCCGCCACTGCCTTGACCCCCTGAGGTATTACAGGATTCAGGGTCGCATTAATGACAGCCCACTGATCTGCGGAAACCGAAGTATTCTTATCACTCATCCACTGATAATATTGTGTAAATGCATCCAAAACCGAATTCTTCAGCTACGAACTAATATACTAATAATATGTCTAAGTA
>ERZ779624.153-NODE-153-length-27854-cov-9.378467_pt1 | contig 27854 bp, 17 predicted proteins | sample MGYA00514190_ERZ779624 | MGnify/ENA primary metagenome ERZ779624 (study PRJEB29562, sample SAMEA4376706) | mouse gut metagenome | isolation source: Cecum | study: EMG produced TPA metagenomics assembly of the A DSS colitis mouse model was used to assess the... | reverse complement strand
GCAGCCGCTTGTTTAACCACTCGAAAGCCCGCGCTGCGCGCTCCTACTCCTGCTTCGCAGGATGCTTTCTCGTTAATAGTCACAGATAAAAACAAATGTCTGCTTCGCAGCCGCTTGTTTAACCACTCGAAAGCCCGCGCTGCGCGCTCCTACTCCTGCTTTGCAGGATGCTTTCTCGTTAATAGTCACAGGTAAAAACAAATGTCTGTTTCGCAGCCGCTTGTTTTTACCTGTGACTATTATAATACAACTTGGGGGTAAAAAAAAGGGTTATCTTGTCGAAACGTTTAATTGATTTAGCCAAAATTGAATATGCGAATTTGTCTAGATTGTACAATTAGTAAATAAATTTGCCGGAAGTGTTGACAATATGGTCAAAATGAGCTAAATATGTAAGTAGAAACGTTTCAACAAACGGAATCATGTACAAGGACAGGAGAGGATGTCTAATGGAGATATGTAAATCAGACAATACGTTGATTCAAATGAGACAGGGCAAGACGGAATATTCTTTTCTTCCCAACGGCAGTATCTTTGAATTTTCAAGAGAATCCTTTGTGATCACACAGATTCCCGCAGGTCTGACGGAGGAAGCAGTGGGGAATATCTGGCTGCGGATTTACCGGGAGGACGGGACAAAGGAGCTGTATCCCTTATGGGGCGGCGACGGAAGTCTGAAGGTATCGGGAACCGGGCTGTGTTTTGAGAGAACCGTGGAGGGGATAGCCAGCTGTGTCACTTTTTGTCCGGCGGCGGACGGAACCGACGGAGAGGACGCTTCTGTCTGGTTCTGGAATGTGTCTCTGACAGGAAACGGCGAGAAATGCGATCTGGTCTATATCCAGGATATCGGTGTGGCTGACCGGGGAGCGCTTCAGGCAAATGTGCTTTATCAGAGCCAGTATCTGGGCCATCATGTGGGCGAGACGGAGGAAGGATATGTGATTGCCTCCAGGCAGAATATGGATCAGGGGGGAAGACATCCCATGCTTCAGCAGGGTTCCCTGGGGATCAGGACAGTTGCCTATGCCACGGATGCGTTTCAGATCTTTGGCAGGGAGAGCAAAAAGCGCAGATTTCCCTACGCGCTGACGCAGGAGCGGCTTCCCTCCAGCGTGTGTCAGTACGAGCTGGCCTGCATTGCATTGCAGACGGAGCAGTTTGTGCTGGACGGTCAACGCTCTCTTGACTTTTACGGATATTTCCTGACGGATTGTGACCAGCCGGACAGGCAGTCCGAGAGAGCCGCGGCAGTGAAACGGATCCGGGAAGCAGGGTGCAGGACGGCAGATGAGGGCAGGATCACAGAGACGCTCCGGCTGAGCGGGGAGCTGGGAGAGCCCTATGCCTCGGAAGCGCTGGGGGAAGAGGAACTGAAGAAGCTTTTCCCGGAGCGCAGTCTGGAGGAGTGCTGTGACGGAAAGCTGCTTGGTTTCTTTACGGATCGTCATCATCATGTGGTGCTGCAGGAAAAGGAACTGCGGATGGAGCGTCCCCACGGACATATTCTGCTGACGGCGATGTCGGACAGAAAAGTGGATAAAGAGCTTCTGACAGTGACAAATTATATGTATGGCGTCTTTGCCAGCCAGCTGGTGGTGGGAAACGTAGACAGCAATCCGCTGCTGGATGCCACCAGGGATACACTGAACCTTCACACGCAGCACGGTATCCGCATTTATGTGCGGCTGGACGGCAAGTATCGGCTGCTGACCATGCCGGCAGTCTATGAGATGGGACTGAATTTTTCCAGATGGTATTATGTTTTGCCGGATGACATGCTGGTGATCACTGCATGGGTGGCAGTGGAGAATGCCTTCCTGCTCCAGGTGGAGAGCAGAAGCGGAAAGTCCTATGACTGTCTGTTCCAGTGCAGTCTTGCCCTGGCGGGTCAGGAGCTGCGGCGGCAGTACGATCCGGATAAAAAGGGCGTTCGGCTTAAGCCCGGGGCAGATAAGCCCTCCAATCAGTATTATCCGGAGCTGGAATACAGAATGGCCTTTCTGGAGACGGAAGGGCACTTCCGGGACGACGGTCTTCTGTACGCCGACGGCCGTGGAAGGAACGCCGGTCTGCTGCTGGCAGAGGCAACAGGCGGCAGGATGACGATGTTTGTCAGCGGAACTCTTGGAGAAAAGGCGCCTGTGGAGGAAAAGATTTATTCTCTGGAGGAGGCGGAGGAAAGCTATCTGAAGTTTTACGCTTCGTTCCTGGCGGATATCCGGTTCTGCGATGAGGAGACAAACCGCAGGCTGAAGCAGATGAACGAGATGCTTCCCTGGTATCTGCATGACGCCATGATCCATTTCGCGGCGCCCCACGGGCTGGAGCAGTCCGGCGGAGCGGCCTGGGGAACCAGGGATGTCTGTCAGGGTCCCATGGAGCTGTTCCTGACTGCCGGGCATCTGGAGCTGGCAAGGGAGACGCTGCTGGAGATATTTGCCCACCAGAATCTTTCTTCCGGTGAATGGCCTCAGTATTTCATGTATGATCGCTATCCCTACGCGGCAGGCGACTGCCACGGCGACGTGGTGTTCTGGCCCTTGAAGAGTATTGTGGATTATCTGGATGCCAGCGGCGACTTGCAGCTTCTGGACGCCTGCGCTCCCTACCGGGACGGGGAAGGCGGCGAGGAGCCGATCCTGAGACATATTGAGCGGGCGGTGGAGAGCATCCGTGAGAGAATGCTTCCCGGCACGCATCTGGTGAACTACGCAGGAGGAGACTGGGACGATACGCTGCAGCCGGCAAGGCCGGAGTGGAAGGAAAGACTTTGCAGCGCCTGGACGGACGCGCTGGCCATACAGGTGATCTCGGGTCTTGGCACACAGCTGCAGAAGGCGGGCAGAAGCGGCGCCCAGGAGCTGCTTGCGATGGCGGAGGAGATGAGACAGGACTTTACCCGTTACCTGGTCAGGGACGGTGTCATCGCCGGATTTATTCTGATGGAGGAGGACGGACAGATACAGTATCTTCTGCATCCTCTGGATCAGATGACGGGAATCCAGTTCCGTCTGCTGCCTCTGACAAGAAGCATTATAGCGGGGATTGCGGACGAAAAGCTGGCCTGCGAAAACGAAAAGCTGATTGAAAGGGAGTTGACTTTCCCGGACGGAATCAGGCTGATGAACAGGCCCGCCACCTACAACGGCGGAAAATCCGTTTACTTCCAGCGTGCAGAACAGGCGGCTAACGTGGGCAGAGAGATCGGAATCCTTTACGTCCATGCCCATATCAGATATCTGGAGGCCATGGCCCGGCTGGGAAGAGGGGATAAGCTCTGGAAGGGAGTGCTTCAGGTAAATCCCATCCTGCTGTCGGAGACGGTTCCCAATGCCGCGCTGCGGCAGTCCAACACCTACTTCAGCAGCTCCGACGCGGATGTATCGGACAGATACGAGTTCAGCAGACGCTTTGAAGAACTGCGCAGAGGTGAGATCGCTGCGAGAGGCGGATGGCGGATTTACTCCAGCGGCCCCGGAATCTATTTGAGCCGGGTCATTCGGGATATGCTGGGTATCCGCATGGCGGCGGATCAGTTGGAGCTGAATCCGGTGCTGCCCGGGGAGCTGGACGGCACGAAGATAACCGTCACGTTCTGCGGCAGAACCAAGACCATCTGCTACCGTGTTCACGAAAAGGGCTTTGGAGCCGCGCAGCTTTGGGCTGGTGAAGAGAAGATTCCGGTGTCGGGAGAGAAGGATCTCTACAGACAGGGCGGCATATGGCTTACCGGAGAACAGTGGCTGGAGCTTGCGGATGAGCTGACCGTGCACACCTGCTGACGAAGTGCTGAATAAATAACCGTATGCCTGTAGCTTTCGGCAAAGGCACAGGGCTTTGCGCCGCAAAGCGGCGGCATGGAGGGGACGGATCTGATGAACGGATGTTGGAAAACCGGCAGAAGCGGAATACGGCGGCTGCTGTGTCTGATCATAGCGGGAGCGGTTCTCCTGGCGGGCTGCGGAGCGCAGCCTGCCGGGGACGGCCCGGAGGAGGACGTAAATTCCGTAGTCCTTGACGAGGAGGTGCTTGCGGAGGCACAGGGGTGCTTCCGGTTCCTGTGGGAACAGGCTCAGACCGACGAGGAAAGCGGAGCCTACGGGCTGGTGAGAGACCGGTATCCCGGGGCAAAAAACGTATCCAGCATCGCTGCCACAGGGTTTGCGCTGGCTGCCATTCCCTACGGGGCAGAGAAGGGCTGGATCACGGAAGAGGAAGGCCGGGAGAGGGCGGAAGGAACAATGGATACGCTGCTTTCCCTGGAACATAAGGAAGGATTTTTTTACCACTTTATCAATATGATAAACGGACAGCCCGGGACGGGGAGTGAGGTTTCGGTGATTGACACCGGCATTCTCCTCTGCGGCGCCATCACGGCGGGCGAGTACTTCGGCGGAGAGGTGCAGAAAAAGGCTGCGGAGCTGTACGAGAGAGTGGACTGGCAGTATTACCTGGACGGCTCACGGAATATGTTCTACATGAGCTGTTCCCCGGAGGGAAAGTTTGCGGGGCACTGGGATGTCTATGCGGAGCAGCTGATGCTCTATGTGCTGAGTGCCGGATCCCCCACACATCCCCTTGACAGTACGCCTTATTACACCTTTCAGCGTCTGAAGGGGAAGTACGGGGAATATGAGTTTATTCACTCCTGGTTCGGATCCATCTTTACCCATCAATATTCCCACGCCTTTGTGGATTTCAGGGGGATTGTGGACGAACAGGGTACGGACTGGTATGAGAATTCCGTAACCGCCACCCTGGCGGCCAGGCAGTTTTGTATGGATGAGCAGGAAAAGTGGGAGACTTACGGTGAAAATGCCTGGGGACTTACCGCCTGCGATACCAGGGACGGCTACAACGGCCTGCAGGGCGCGCCGCCCTCAGGTACGGACAATCGGGCTCATGAGTCCTCCGGAACCATCGCACCGGCAGGCGCAATCGGATCCATGCCCTTTACGCCGGAGGAATCCACGGCGGCCCTGAAGCATTACCGGAGTTTTCCGGAGCTTTTGGGGGAATACGGGCTGAAGGACGCCTACAATCTGGATCAGGGCTGGTTTGATACGGATTACATCGGAATTGACAAGGGAATTTCCCTGTTGATGATTGCCAACTATGAAAACGGCTTTGTCTGGAATCTCTTTATGAAAAACGAAGCCGTCCGGAAAGGTCTGGAGAATCTGGGCTTTACGGAGAAGCAGGACGGGGACGCGCCGTCATAACAAGGATAGTTTTCCTGCCGCAAGGCGGAGAATTATAAATGCAGCTGCAATCTCTGCGGCTGCGGACACTAACAATTTTCACAAGGAGGATATTACTATGAAAAGAAAACTTTTGGCAGTACTGCTTACGGCAGCAATGGCGCTTTCTGTTGCAGGCTGCGGAAATCCGGGTTCCGGGGAATCTTCTTCCACACCTGAGTCCTCTTCGAGCTCAAACGAAGATGGGGGGGGCGTCAGCGAGCCTGGTTCCGATGTGGCAGACAATGGCAGCACCGGAGATGAGCAGGTAACGCTTCGCTTTGCAAGCTGGGCGCTGGGAACAGCGGAGGAGAACAATCTGGAGCGTCAGATGATCGCTGCTTTCGAAGACTCCCATCCCAATATCAAGATCGAGATCGCAGAGGAGATTACAGGAGACTGGAACGAGGCTCTGGCAACGGCTGCCACCGGCGGTTCCCTTCCGGATGTCTGCATCATTGCAGGACTTCCCACGGCTGTTTCAAACGGCTGGGCACTGGAACTGAACGACCTGATTGCGGCTGACAGCGCAGACTGGAACATGCTTCCTCAGTCCATGAAGGATTCCGTTACCTACAACGGCAAGAGCTTCGGAATTCCTACTTCCATGCATCTGGCCGGACTGTTTATCAACACCGAGATGTTTGAGGAAATGAACGTGACTCCCCTGAAATATGGCTACACCTGGGATGAGTTGATGGATGCGGTGGAGAAGCTGCACAATCCTTCCAACGGTAAGGCAGCTCTGAAGTATGTCAATGACTTTGTGAACTTCCTGCCCTATCTGTGGGATGACAACCAGGGCTGGTATACCTATGACGGAACGCAGGTGCACTTGGACAGCGCAGAATTTATCCGCGCCGTAAAGGAGACCCAGAACCTGGTAGGCTATTCCTGGGCAGGCCTGAGCGAGGATCAGAAGAGCCTTACCGCAGGAGCCGAGGCCGGCGACTATGACGCATGGCTTCAGGGCCACACCGCTATATGGTATGACGCATCCTATTGCTGCGGCGGATATACGGATGGCACAGGCATCACCTACAATGTAGAATATATCGGACTTCCCGACGGAAAGAACGTTATCATTCCCGACTATGCTTTCATTTCCTCTGCTACAAAGCACCCTCAGGAAGCATGGGAGTTTGCAAAGTTCATGTTCTGGGGACCTGAGGCTGCAAAGAACCGTATGGCTATCGACGCGGCAGATGACAGCATCACCTGGACGGCAATGCCGCTGACTGCTGACGAAGCTACCCTGAAGGGTTACTTTGACGCTTTCCCGGTAGAGGGAGTCAGAGAGGCTTACGAGAACATGGATGCCAACGGAACCATCGTAGAGGCATACAAGTTTGCACCCGGATACAGCAACGCCCGCTGGAACGGCCCTACCGGTATCGAGCTCGACGGAGAGGAAGCTACAATGGCAAAAATTCTGGATAAGTGTATTCTCGGAGAACTGTCCATAGACGACTATGCTTCTCAGCTGAACACACTTGCCAACGGATTTATTTCCAGCGAGAGACAGGCAATCGACGCATTGACCAAGTAAAGAAAAAGGTATTGTGTGTTCCGCAAAGAACGGAGGGAAAAATGCTAAGGGAACTTGTTCGCTTAGCATTTTTCACCTTATAGGAAATTGCGTCGTGGCTGGTATTGCCGCATAAAGGGCAGGATTGGAAGGACAGTGGATATGGCGAAACGGATTGTATGGAGGAAAGTTATAGCTGCAGCCGGAATTATGCTGGCGGCATGGAACATGCTGCCGCTTGCGGCGGCTGCGGCAGGTGATCAGACAGAAAGCCCCTACAGCCAGGTGGTGGAACAGTGGCGTGCGGAGGGGCTTCAGGAGCAGAAGGGGGTACTCCAGGTCATTGATCCCACTGTATTTACGGAGACGGGTACGGTGAAGGAGGAGGATTCTCTTGGCTATGGAGCGGATGTGATCCGCATGGAAAAGGGAGACTCCGTCACGCTGACAGTCTCTGTGGAAAAAGCCGGTTTATACGGGCTTTCGGTGGACTACTATTGCCTTGCCGACAAGGCGGTATCCCATACGGTGGGGGTGAAAATCAACGGCGAATATCCCTTCTCCGAGGCGCGGGAGCTGGTGCTTTCCCAGCTGTACGGCACGGAGGAATGGCCTTTCCGAAAGGATTCCAGGGGAAACGAGATCACTCCGGATACGATTCTGAGACATGAATGGCAGTCCCGGCGGCTGAAGTCGGTCCGCCAGGGAGAGCAGGATGCCCTGCTGTTTTTCCTGGAGGAAGGAGAAAACGAGATTCTGCTGACCATGGAAAAGTCATCCATCCTGCTGGGAAAGGTGTCCGTGCTGTCCCTGCCGGAGGCCGTGGATTACGATACTTACAGGAGCGGTCTGCCGGAGGCGGAGGGCGGAAAAGCGCTGGTGGCTCTGGAGGCAGAGCGGATCTGGCGGAAAAACACCACCTCCACCAGGCCGGTGGCCACCCGGGATGTGGAGGTAAGCCCTTATCTTGCCAGCAGGAAGCTGATGAGCGTGGTAGGCGGCGCAACCTGGAATCAGAACGGACAGACGCTGTACTATGAATTTGACATCGACACGCCTGGCTGGTATTCCGTGGCTCTGAAATACAAGCAGAACGAGAAGGCCAACACCGTGGTCCGCAGGACGCTTACCCTGGACGGAGAGCTGCCCTTTGCGGAGGCGAGAGGAGTTGCCTTTGAGAGCTCCAATTCCTGGATTGTCCGGGATTTCGGAGACGAGGACGGGGCCTTCCGGTTTTATCTGGAGGCGGGAACCCATCGTCTGGGCCTGGAGGCGGACAGCACGGAAATGAATCCGCTGATGGATGTCATTTCCGCACAGATTGACAAGATTGCCGACATTGCCGTGGAGGTAAAAAAGGTCACGGGAGGAAGCGACGACGTAAACCGTGATTGGGAGATTCTGACCTTTATTCCGGAGCTTCGGGATGAGTTAAACGGTCTTGCCGACAATCTGGAGGGTGTGATGGAGGAGCTGATCCGGCTGAACCTTGGGGATGACGGAAATTCCGATATCTCCAATCTGGAGATCGTGATCAGCCGTCTGCGGAAGCTGGCAGACGATCCCGACGAGCTGCCCAACAATCTGTCCTCCTTTTCCGAGGGTTCCAGTTCCGTGTCCCAGATGCTGGGCACCGTGCTGGAAAGTATCCAGAAGAGCCCCATGACGCTGGACTGCATTTATATTCATCAGGAAGACAGTGAGCTTCCCAAATATAAGGTGGGAGTTCTGCGCAAGGTTTGGGAAGAGGTTCGCTATTTTGCAGACGACCTGTTTTCCGGGGAAGCGGAAAAACAGGAAGAGTATGATATGACCATCGATGTGTGGGTGAACCGGGCCGTGACCTATGTGAATGAGCTGCAGACCATGACGGACGCTTATTTCACGCCGGAGACGGGGATCAAGGTGAACTTTTCCCTGATGAAGGACGAGAACAAGCTGATTCTGGCCAACACCACCAACAGCCAGCCGGATGCGGCGCTGGGACTGAGCATTCATCTTCCCTATGATCTGGCCATCCGGGGAGTGCTGGCAGATTTAAGACAGTTTGAAGGCTTTGAGGAGACTGCAGGGCAGTTTGCGCCCGGCGCATTATTGACCAATGTCTATGAGGACGGCGTCTATGCCCTTCCCGAGACTCAGGACTTTTTTGTGCTCTATTACCGCAAGGATTTGCTGGAAGCCCTGGGAATCCAGATTCCGGATACCTGGGAGGAGGTGCTGGGGATCCTGCCTGTTTTACAGCGGTACGGGATGAACTTCTATATTCCGCTGGCTTCCTCCAGCTCCTTTAAGACCTTTTCCGCTACCACGCCTTTCTTCCTGCAGTATGGGGGAGCCATCTATGAGGAGGATGGCATGACGGTGGCAGTGAACAATGAGAACGGCCTGGCGGCCATGAAGTTCATGACGGATCTGTTTACCATATACGGGCTTCCCACGGAGGTGGCGGATTTTTACCAGTCCTTCCGAAACGGCACCATTCCCATCGGGGTGGCTCCCTTCAGCACCTATCTGAAGCTGGAGGCCGCGGCAGCGGAACTGGCGGGGAAATGGGATATTGCGGTGATGCCCGGCATGAGAAACGCCGACGGAGTGGTGGAGCGCTGGGCTACAGGCGGCGGAACCACCGGTGCGATCTTCTCCAAGTCCGAAAAGCAGGAGGCGACCTGGGAGTTCTTCAAGTGGTGGCTGTCTGCGGAGACCCAGGAGCGCTTCGGCACGCAGATGCAGCTTTTGTACGGGGACACTTATATGTGGAACACGGCCAACGTGGAGGCTTTTGCCGAGCTGCCTATTGCGGATGCCCACAAGGAAGTAATTGCCGATCAGCGCAAGTGGCTGCATGAATTTGTGAAAACGCCGGCCAGCTATATGATCGAGCGTGAGATCAGCAATGTGTGGAACGCCGTGGTGTTCAACGGGGAAAATGTGCGAAGCACTCTGGACGACGCGGCGATTCTGATGAATCAGGAGCTGGCCAGGAAGTGGGAAGAGTTTGGCTATGTAAAGGACAATGTGACGGTGAAGACCTATCGGATTCCGTCAATCGAATTGATAGAGAGTTGGGTGGAGCATAATGAGTAAAAGAAATGAACAGAAAAGAGAAGCGAGATCGGCGTATCTGTTTCTGGCGCCATATCTGATTTTGTTTCTGGCCTTTATCGTGATCCCGGTTGGGTTTGCCATGATGCTTTCCTTTACGGATTTTGACTCCGTGAACTTTCCGGGCTGGGTGGGGCTGAAAAATTATATCACGCTGTTTACCTCCGATGCGGTATTCATGCAGTATGTGGTTCCCAATACCCTGAAGTTTTCTCTGATTGCAGGTCCGCTGGGTTATATCCTGTCGTTTCTCATGGCCTGGATGCTGGCGCAGGTGCCCAAGAGATCCCGGACGGTGCTGGCCCTGATCCTGTATTCTCCTTCCATGACCAGCGGCGTGGCCATGACCGTAATCTGGAAGGTGCTGTTTAACGGCGACCAGACGGGTTATCTGAACAGCCTGCTGTTAAACTGGGGGCTGATCCGGGAACCCATCCAGTGGCTTCAGTCAACGGACTGGCTGATGCCCGTGATGATCCTGGTGACTCTGTGGTCCAGTATGGGCGTGGGCTTTCTCTCCATGCTGGCCGGTATCCTGAACATCAATCCGGAGCTTTACGAGGCGGGGTACATCGACGGGGTAAAGAATCGTTTTCAGGAGATCGTCCATATCACCATACCTTCCCTGAAGCCGCAGATGCTCTTCGGAGCCGTGATGGCGGTGGTGAATACCTTCCAGGCGGGAGCCATCGGCGTGACGCTGGCAGGATCCAATCCCACGCCTCAGTATGCGGGGCAGCTGGTGCTCAACCACATTGAGGACTACGGCTTCCTGCGGTATGAGATGGGGTATGCGTCCGCCATATCGGTGGTGCTGCTGATCTTCATAGCGGTGAGCTCCAAGGGCGTGTTCCGGCTCTTCGGAGACGGCGATTGAGAGAGGGGGAATGAGAAATGTCATCCATACAGGGAAAGAAGATGAATCCTACCCGGTTTCATCCCAGTCAGCTGAAGTTTTACGCAATCTTAATTCCGATGGCAATCCTCACGGGACTGCCCATCGTATTCATCTTTTCCCAGGCGCTGAAGCCTGTGAACGAATTGTATCTGTATCCTCCGCGCTTTTTCGTGTCAAACCCGTCGCTGAACAGCTTCCGGAAGCTGGTGGAGACCATGAACAGCTCGGATGTGCCCATTTACCGGTACTTCTTTAACAGCATTATGTCTACCTTGCTGACGGTGCTCTGCACGGTGGCCATCACGGCCTTCGCCGGCTATGCCCTGGCAAAAAAGAAATTCCGGACGAAAAACCTGATCTTTGGCATCAACACCATGGCGCTGATGTTCGTGGGGGCGGCGGTGAAGATTCCCAAGTATCTGATCGTGTACGGGACAGGACTCATCGACAACTTTGCGGTTCATGTGATTCCGGCGCTGGCTATGCCGGTGGGGTTGTTTCTGGTCAAGCAGTTTATGGATCAGATTCCGGATGAGCTGCTGGAGGCGGCAAAAATCGACGGAGCCACGGACTGGTATACCTTCCGGAAAATTGTGGTGCCGCTGTCAAAATCCGCTCTGGCAACCGTGGTGATCCTGACCTTCCAGACGGCCTGGAATACCATCGAGGCCAGCGAGCTCTACCTGAACCATGATAACCTGAAGACATTTGCCTATTACATGTCCACTCTGACCACCACCGGAAATGATGTGGCGGGTATCGGAATGGCGGCTGCAGCCACACTGATCATGTTCATTCCCAATTTGATTATCTTTATCGTGATGCAGAATAATGTGATGAGCACCATGGCCCATTCCGGTATCAAATAAGGAGAATGCGATGAGACATTTTGGAAAAAAAGCCCGCAGATGGCTCTGCCTGCTGGCGGTTCTGGCAGTATTTTTGCCGACGGGAATAAAAGTGCATGCGCAGGCCCCATATTTAACAGTGACCCAGGGGCCCAACGGCTGGCTGGCCTACACCCAGGATGCCTATGAGCCTGGAATTTTGCTGAATCTTGGCCTGAAAGCCCCGGAGGATCTGTTTGTCTACGGTGATAAGCTCTATGTGGCGGACACGGGAAACGCCCGCATTGTGGTGATAGAAGGGCGTGAGATTGTACAGGAAATCACTGCGGAGGAGCTGACCTCACCCTCCGGTCTGTCCGTGACGGACGAATACCTTTATGTGGTGGACCGTGAGACGCAGAAGATTCTGATTTTTGAACACGACGGAACCCTGTTAAAGGAGCTGGGCAAGCCTTCGGAAAAGGTGTTTGGAGAAAACACCTCCTTCGCTCCGGTAAAGATCGCGGTTGACAAGCGGGGGAATCTGTATGTGGTGTCAGAGGGATCCACCTCCGGCGTCATGCAGCTTAGTATTGACGGAAGCTTCCTTGGATACTTCGGGTCAAACAGGACAAATACATCCCTGATGATGATCCTGCAGAGAACCTTTTTTACCCAGGAGCAGCTGGATAAGCTTTTTAAAAACGTACCCTCCAGCGTGGCCAATATCGCGGTGGATGAGCTGGGTCTGATGTACACGGTTACCCAGGGCCAGAACGCGGCGGAGCAGGGACAGAGTGTCAGGAAGCTTTCCATTGCGGGGGCAGATCTGATAGCGGTCAATTACTACAGCGGTTCCTTTGTGGATGTGGCTGTGGATCGCAATATGAATATTTACGCGATTGATACCTACGGCGTTATCTATGAGTATGACAGCTACGGCAATTTGATTTTTTCTTTCGGCTATGTGGATTCGGAGATGCAGCGGGTGGGCCTGGTCTCCAGCGCGGCGGCCATAGATGTGTCTGAGGACGGTGTCCTGTATGTGCTGGATAAGAGTAAGGGAATCATACAGGAGTATGAGCCTACCGATTTTGCCGTAAAGGTACACAAGGGCCTTTCGGATTACATGGACGGAAAGTACGCGGAGGCAGAGATAAACTGGGAGGAGATCAAGCAGGCCAACACGGCGTTCCTGTTTTCCTACGAGGCTCTGGCCAAGGCAAGCTTCAAGCGCCAGGATTACACCCAGGCCATGGAATACTACAAGGTGGCCGGCAATGTGTCCGGATATTCCCAGGCGTATTGGTACGCGAGGAACGAATGGATCGAGAATAATCTGGTGAAGGTGATCTTCCTTCTTGTGGGGTTGTTTGCGGTGTGGAAGGTGATCCGGGTGATCAATTCCAGGAAGCATTTCCTGGCGCCTGTGGAAAAGCAGATGGCCAGAGTGGGGAATGCCTCGTTTGTGCAGCAGCTGAAACTGCTGAAGCTGATGCTGAAAAACCCCTTTGACGGCTATTACAGCATTCACCATGAGGAGAAGGTCAGCGTAGTTACGGCTACTCTGCTGTATCTGTGGCTGATCGTGCTGCAGATCACAAACCTGTATGTCACCAGCTATCTGTTTAACCAGACGGATATCGCCTATGTGAACCTGACGAGCCTGATCGGTCAGATTCTTCTGCCCCTTCTGCTCTTTGTGGTGTGCAATTTCCTGGTCAGCACCATCTCCGGCGGAGAAGGAAAGCTGAAGCATGTGTACTGCGGCACGATCTATGCCCTGTCGCCCTACCTGCTCCTGATGCTTCCGCTGCAGATTATCTCCAATATGCTGACGGAGAATGAGCGTTTCTTTTATGAGTTTGGCTACGGCGCAATTATCTGCTGGTGCGGAATCCTGCTTTACCTGATGGTACAGGAGGTACATGTATACAGCGTGTCGGAGGCCATCAAAAATATTGTTGTCACTGTGATTACAATGCTCCTGTTCCTGCTGGCGGCATTTACCCTCTATCTGCTGGGGCAGCAGCTGTGGCAGTTTGTGGTGAGCATCTATAAGGAGGTGGCTCTTCGTGTGTAAGAAAAAAGCATGGCGCATCCTTGTCTGGATGTTGGGAATGTTGCTGTTTTGCACGGTATCTGCAGGCGTCGGGCTGACGGCCCGGGCTCAGGGCACGGCCCGGGGCAATTATGTGCTGGCGGCGGAAAACGACCGTCTTGCCCTGTATTATCATCCGGATTCCCTGGCGATCCTGGTCAGGGACAAGGCCACCGGCAATGAGTATGATTCGGTGGGGCCCGATGCCCAGGAGGGGGATTTGAACGCCACCTGGACCGGCATGAAGGAATCCGGGGTCTCGGTGGAGTGCAGGCTGGAAAACGGGAATGTGAGAACCTGGACCATCACCGGGGAGGGTGCTTCGGTGGAGACGCAGCAGACGGAATCAGGATTCCGGAGTAGCATCAGCTTTTCCGGGCAGGTAGGATTTGAACTTCAGGTATCATTGACCGACACGGGGGTTTCGGTGCTGATTCCGGAGGCGTCCATTGTGGAGGCGGAAGATTCGGGCGTACAGCTGCAGAGCATTTATGTCTATCCGTTTCTGGGAGCCAGCTACGGCTATGACAATCCCGGCTATTTGTTTGTGCCCGACGGCTGCGGCGCACTGATCTCCACGGGACAGAAGACGATAGCGGCAGAAAATTATGAAAAACAGATCTATGGCAGCGATCTTGGCATGGGTGCTTTCAAAAGCATGGTTTCACAGAGCATGTTAAGAAGTGCAGAGGAGATCTATATGCCCGTATTCGGGAGTATCCTGGAGGAGGGAAGGTCCGGGTTTGCGGGTATTGTGACGGAAGGGGACGAATATTGCAGAATCGCTGCTTACGTCAGCGGAATCCGGACGCCCTTCAACCTGATTATGCCAAAGTTTCTTCTCCGGGAGACCTACCTGATGAGACTGGATCAGAGCGGAACCAGCCTGACGGCCAACCAGGAGAAGCGAAATCCCGGGGATCTGGGCATCACCTATGTGTTTCTTTCCGGGGATGAGGCCGATTATGTGGGAATTGCCGGGGCTTACAGGCAGTATCTGCTGGATCAGGGCACTCTGGCAAAAAAGGAAGAGAAGACGGATCTGGCAGCTGCGAAAATCGAACTGATTTTATCAGAGCAGAAGAAAGGGCTTCTCTGGTCGAAGACATTGCCAATGACCACGGTGGAGCAGGCGGACCAGATCCTGCAGGAGCTTTATGACGCAGGCCTTCAAAATCTGGATGTGGTGCTTCGGGGTTACTCGGACAAGGGTGCTTCCGGGGCCGCGCCTTCGGACTTTTCCTTCACCGGCAAGGTGGGTTCCCGGTCTCAGTGGAAGAAGGAGATTAATAAGCTGACGGAACAGGGGATCGACGTGTCTCTGTATTCCGATTTTTCCCGGGGATATGAGGGGAAGGGCGGCTATGGCAGCAGCCAGGAGGCGCAGGCGATCAACCGTACCATGCTGACAAATTTTGACAACGGAATGTATAACTGGCTGGCGCCTGCCTACATTGCAAAACAGCTGAACAGCTTTGCCGAAAAGGCGGACGGAATCGGGCTCACCGATATGGCGGTGGAGCATTTCGGCAGCACCCTGTATTCCAACTGGAATAAGAAAAATCCCTCTACCCGGGCGGATGCGGTGAACGCCTTTACTCAGGCGGACAGCGCAGGGCTTAAGTTGAACCTGTATGCCCCTTATGCCTGTCTGTGGGGAAAGTGTGACGGGATTTACGATATTCCCACAGGTTCCAGCAACTACTATATCTTTACGGAGACGGTACCCTTCATGCAGATCGTGCTGAAAGGCTGTATTCCGTACTACTCGGAGGGGTGGAATTTCCATGCCAACGCGTCCAGGGATCTGCTGGAGTGCGTGGAGTACGGGGCGTATCCTTCCTGGTATCTGTCCTGGGAGGACTCCGTGGAGCTGATCAATACGCCTTCCTCCTGGTTGTACAGTACCCAGTATGCCGTTTGGAAGGACTCGGTCATTGAGGAATATGGGAAGGTGAGTCAGGTGCTGGGCCAGGTGTCCGGAGCCTGCATCCTGGATCGGGTGGTGCTGGAAAAGGATGTGGTGCGGATGGACTATGACAACGGTATCAGTATCTATATCAACTACCGTCAGACGGACTGGACGGGAGACGGCGTGACAGTGGAAGCGGAAAGCTTTCTGGCAGCTGCCGCCGGTGCGGACAGATAGGAGAGGGCTATGAGGAAAGGAAAATTATCCAGGAGTGCCAGGAATAATATCCGCGGATGGCTGTGTGAGGTTCCCTGGCTGATCGGGTTCGCGGTGTTTACCCTTTACCCGATTTTAAATACAATGAAAATGAGCTTTGATTCCGTAGTCATCTCCGCCACAGGGCTGGTCACCAGCCCCGTGGGAGTTGAGAATTACCGGAAGGCTTTTCTGGGGGACGTGACTTTTCCAAAGCTTCTGATTGGTTATGTGGGAGAAATCGTGCTTCAGGTTCCCATCGTGATTGTTTTTTCCATTGTGGTGGCGCTGATTCTGAGCAAGGAAATCAAGGGAAAGGGGCTTTTCCGTACCTTGTTTTTCCTGCCGGTTATCATCATCAGCGGTCCTATCATCCAGAAGTTTATTGATATGGGCATGATGGCCATCCAGGGAGCCGACTCCAATTCGATTATCAAGAATGTGATGGAGATGCTTCCGGAAACCGCCGGGGGGCTTTTGCAGACGCTGTTGGATTCCTTCGTGATGACGCTGTGGTTTTCCGGGGTGCAGATTCTGCTGCTGCTGTCCGCGGTGCAGAAGGTTGACCGTCCCATGTACGAGGCGGCCCATATCGACGGAGCCTCCAACTGGGAGTGTTTCTGGAAGATAACGCTTCCCAACCTGCGGAACATGATTGCCATTTGTATCATTTACACCATAGTTACGATTTCGACCTTTGACACCAACAAGGTGATTACCGCCATCCGGGACAATATGTTCCAGGTATCCCTGGGACTGGGATATGCGTCGGCCCAGGCATGGATATACTTTGTTATACTGCTGCTGGTGATCGGTTTCTTCATGCTGCTTTATGGTCCCCGTAAGGAGGCGATTTATGGCAACAGCAAGACCGCCAAGCTGGAGCTGAAGCGGGCGCGCAGGCTGAAAAAGGCACAGGAAAGAAACCTGAAAAAGTTATATCGGGAAAGTAGAAGGTATAGGGAATGAAAAAAGCAGGCGTAAGGAAATCAATTCACAGGACATTGGGGAAGCCCACCAGGCAGGGGGCTGTCAGGCTGGGCGGGAAGGTGTTCCTTTATGTCTTCCTGTGTGTGACGGGGTTTGTGTTTTTGTACCCGTTGTTAAAAATGATCAGCATGAGTTTTATGACTGCCGACGATCTGGTAAATCCGTTGGTGAGCTGGGTTCCCTATGGGTTTGAAATCGCCAATTTTACCCGGGCCATGCAGGTTCTGGGATATTGGCAGACGCTGTGGACCACGGTCTATGTCAGTGTGCTGCCGGCCATTCTGCAGACTCTGGTCTGCGCTCTCACCGGCTACGGCATCGCCAGGTATAAGTTCAAGGGGAAGAACCTGCTGTTCGGCCTGATTCTGGCCACCTTTATCATCCCCACCCAGATCACCATGATTCCCCAGTTTTTGATGTACAAAAATCTGGGAATCCTGTACAGTCTGAAGGCTTATCTGCTGCCTGCGGTCTTTGGGCAGGGAATGAGGAGCGCTATCTTCGTGCTGATTTTTGTGCTGTTTTTCCAGCAGATGCCGGTATCCCTGACGGAGGCGGCGGAGATCGACGGAGCCAACCAGATCGTGATTTTTTACAAAATCGCGGTTCCCGTGGCAAAGCCCGGTTTCCTGATCAGTTTCCTGCTGTCTATGGTGTGGTACTGGAACGAGACTTATCTGGGAGCCCTTTACTTCGGGGCCAATATCAAAACGCTGCCCATGAAGCTGGAAAACTTTGTGGAGGCCTTTAACAAGCTGGTCAGCGCCTCGGCGGCAGACACGGGGGCCACGGCAAACGAGGCCATACAGATGGCGGGCACCTTTTTGATTATTTTGCCGCTTCTGATCGTTTATTTCTGTCTCCAGAGACAGTTTATCGAGGGAATTGAGAAGACCGGTATCACTGGCGAATAAGTGTGAGAAGAAAATCAATTGCTTTCAGCAATTTTCGTTCGCGGCAGAGGCCGCTTCACGAAGATTTTCTACGGCGCTGAAACAAGCGCCTACTCACATAGAAGAATTGCAAGAGAAGCAATTCTTCTGATTGAATGTTTGTGCCGCCGCTGGCGGCATGACGGGAAGTGTGAGAAGAAAATCAATTGTTATATGGGAGGATCTTTTATGAGCAGGATTGAGGTGAAGAATGGGCAGGTGCTCATCGACGGGAAGCCGGAGATTGTGATTTCCGGGGAGGTGCATTATTACAGACTGAAGCGGGAGGAATGGCAGGACCGTCTGACAAAGCTGAAGGATGCCGGGCTGAATGCGGTGGCTTCCTACATCCCCTGGCTGTGCCACGAGGAGGAAGAGGGGGTATTTGACTTTGGCCAGGAGCGGGAGAACCTGGATGTGGAAGCCTTCATAGAGCTGTGCCAGGAGAACGGGCTCTATTTTATCGGCAGACCCGGTCCCTTTATCATGGCGGAGATGAAAAACGAGGGCATTCCGTACTGGGTGGCCGAGCGGTATCCCCAGCTGGTTCCCACGGGCTGGGAGCATAAGCAGGCGCCCACAAAGACACTGGATTATCTTGCGCCGGATTTTCTGGCCTGTGTGGATAAATGGTATGCACAGATCATGCCGGTGCTGGAGCGCCACCTGATCACAAAAGGGGGAAATGTGATCGCCTGCCAGCTGGATAACGAGATCGGTATGCTTTCCTGGGTGTCAAACACACCGGATCTGACCGATGTGACCGTGGCCGGGTTTGAGGAATGGCTGCAGGAGCATTGGAGCAGGGAGGAGCTGGAGAGACGGTATCCCTTCTGCAACGGACTGCCCAACGACAGAAGAAAGGCCTATGAGCAGCCGGGGGACGGGTATGCCCTGGAGCTGCACAGCGATCTGGGCAGGTATATGCGGTACAGGTATGCGGAATATGCCAGGGTTCTGAAGGAGATGGCGGAGAAATACGGGATCAGGGACATTCCCTTCCTGATCAACATCCACGGAACCGGCGGGGGCCGGGGCTACACCTTCCCGGTGGGCATCAGCCAGCTGATGGAGGCGCTGGGACAGTCCGATGAATTCTGGGCGGGCTCTGATATTTACCTGTCCGGGCTGCGCCTGCAGAACATGCAGGATCTGTACCTGATCCACTGCTATATGGAGGCGGTGAACCGGCAGAACATGCCGCTTGCCAGCTTTGAATTCCAGAGCGGGGAGGCGGATTACGACGAGAGCGGAAACGGCAGGCTGGATGTCTCCGACGCTGACTTTACCGCCCGGATGTGTATTGCCCAGAACAATCGTCTGATCAATCATTACCTGTTTACCGGCGGCCGGAACATGCTGCTGAAAAAGCCCAGGAAGGACGGGAACAACAGGATTGCCATCACCGGGGAGAGACATGGTTTTACCGCGCCAGTGAACCCGGAGGGAAAATTGAGCTACACCTATGACAGGATCCGGAGAAGCACACGGGTGACGCTGGCAAACGCCTGCAGGCTGGCAGCCATGCAGGAGGAGCGTGACAATGTGCTGGTGGGCTTTATTCCCGACTATTTCATGACGGAGTACTGCTATCCCGGTTCGGAGAGAGAGAAGAAAATGGTGCAGCACCTGACCCGCTACCGCACCGGCAGCGGCTGGGATACCTTTGCCAAAATGCTTTTGCTGAACCACTATGCCTTCGGCGGGGTGAACCTGCAGGAGGACGGAAGCTGGATGGAGAAAAAGGCGGTGCTGTTCCTGCTCTCTGCGGATTATATGGATGCGGGAGTGCAGGAGAGGCTCAGCGTCTTCGTGGAAAACGGAGGCAGTCTGCTTCTGTACGGACGGATGCCGGTGATGGATATGGAGGGAAATCCCTGTACGATTCTGGCGGACAGAACCGGTATCCATGTGGCGGCGGAGCTGGACGAGGGAAAGCTTCCCAATCTGAGCGTGCAGCCGGAAGGAATCTGGAAGGAATATGCGGAGGTTCGTGTGGGAGAAGCCCAGACCTTTACCGCAGACGGAGCAGAGGTGTTCCTGAGGGCAGCGGTGGCAGGCGGAGCCTGCGGCCTGGTGAAACAGGCGGGAAAGGGTAAGGCAGCCATTCTTGCCACCCATTATATCGGAAACCGCAGGGGCAACAGACAGCTGATGGAGTATCTGGGAGCCACATGCAGACTGTCCGAGGACGCGGAGCACGGCGGGATTTTTATGGATATCAACGCAAACGGGAATGGAGAGAAATATCTTCACATTCTCAATATGGATTTTTTTGCAAAAGAATGTGGAATTTGGTATAATGACAGTGAATTATTTGAAGGCAGAAAAATCCGGCTGGGAGCCCGTGAAGCACTTTTGCTGCCGCTTTGTCTGGAAATCGAAGGCGTGAAGATTCTTTCTTCTACCGCGGAGATTCTGGAGACGAGGCCGGGAAGGTTGTGCTTCCGGCTGTCTCAGAAGGAGGACGTCATCGTTCTGGAAGGGACAGGGCTGGGTGTATCCGGAGCTGCCTGCAGAGTAGAAGAGAGGGAGGGAAAAACGTATATCTACAGTCTGACGGACGGAAGGCTCGGAGAGGATACCCTGGAAATAGCAGTGAAGAACTGATGTAGATATGCGCAGGTGAGTATGGCAGTAACGATCAAGGATGTGGCAGAGGCGGCAGGAGTTTCTATCTCAACGGTGTCTTATACACTGAATCATTCGGGCCCGGTGAGCGAAGAAAAGAAACAGAAGATAATGGAGGCCGTCAGACAACTGGGCTATGTGCCAAATGGGATGGCAAAGAACTTAAAAAGCCGGAAGAACGGTTTTATCGGTTACTTTGCCCACTCCCTTTACGGTGTGGTATACGGCGAGGTGCTGCGCGGAATTGAGAGTGAGATGGAGAAAAACGGGCAGGAGATGATTGCCGCCAAGTGCGGCCCCATACAGGATATCACCCATATCAGCAGGCTTCTTCTGGAGAGAATGGTGGACGGAGCCATCATCTTTTCGGAGACCATACCAAATGACCTGGTGAATCTGCTTGCAAACGAGCAGTGTCCGGTGGTCGTGCTGGACCGGGAGCTGGAGGCTCCCTTTGTGTCAACGGTGCTCATTGATAATGAGAACAGCGCCTACCGGGTGGGGGAATATATTCACAGCCTGAGTCTGAGCAGGGTGGCCTGCCTGGTGGGAAGGGGCTTTGACGGCGAGCACAGGCTGACGGGCTTCCGGCGGGCCGTGGAGGCGTTTGGCCTGGACTGTCCGGCGGAGTGGTGTATCGAAGCCGGATGGGAGGAAAAGACGGCATATCAGGAGACCATCAAGTTTATCAGAGGGGGACATCGGCCGGAGGTCATATTTGCCTTCAATGACGAGATGGCCGCCGGATGTATAAAGGCGCTTCAGGATATGCTGCTGCGGGTGCCGGAGGATGTGTCTGTCATCGGCATGGACGATATCGAGAGAAGCGCCGTCCTGTCCCCCGGCCTGACCACCGTGCACCGCCCGCTCTGCGAGCTGGGAGAGATTGCGGCGCGGACCCTCATTGGAATGATGAAGGGAGAGCAGAGCAGACGCATCGTGCTGCCCACCTCTCTGATCCAGAGAGAAAGCTGTATCAAGAACTGGACGCATTGAATTTTGATTTGCGGATGGAAGAAAGACGGGAGTAAGAAATAAATGGATAAGAAAGACTTGTTAAAGCTGGCGGCGGAGATGACGCTGGAAGAGAAGGCTCTGCAGATGACACAGCTGTCCCCGGATATGTTGTATCATCTGGCGCCGGCGAACCTTACGGGACCTCTGCGGGAGTGGCGGTTTGAGGATGAGGAGCTGTGGAAGGTGGGGTCAACCCTGGGACCGCTGGGTGCGTCCTATCTGAAAAAGCTTCAGAAGGATTACCTGGAGCGATCCGGGAAAAAGATTCCGCTGCTTTTTATGTCGGACGTGATACACGGCTATGTGACAATCATGCCCATTCCCCTGGCGCAGGGCTGTACCTTTGACCCGGAGCTTACGGAGGAGGCAGCGGCGGCGGTGGCTAAGGAATCGGCGGCCTCCGGACTGCATGTGACCTTTTCCCCCATGGCGGATCTGGTCAGAGACCCCCGCTGGGGAAGAGTGATGGAGTCCTGCGGGGAGGATCCTTATCTGAACGGCGTGATGGCGGCTGCCACCGTCCGGGGATATCAGGGCAGGGATCCCCGGGAAAAGGGGAAAATAGCTTCCTGCGTGAAGCATTTTGCCGCATACGGACAGCCGGAGGGCGGCAGGGAGTACAACACGGTAGACATGTCCCGGGGCGTTCTGCGGGATTTTTACCTGCCGGCATATGAGGCGGCGATCCGGGCGGGGGCAGCCATGGTGATGACCTCCTTCAACACGGTGGAGCGGACGCCGGCCACCTGCTCCAGATTTTTGCTGAGAAAGGTTCTGCGGGAGGAGTGGGGCTTTGACGGTGTCGTCATCTCGGACTTTTCCGCGGTGGAGGAGCTGATGAACCATTCGGTGGCGGCGGACGACCTGGAGGCAGGCGAAAAAAGCATTCATGCGGGAATGGATATCGAGATGATGTCCGGCGTGTACGCGGGAACCCTGCGGAGGCTTCTGGAACAGGGCAGAATTACGCAGCAGGAGATCGACGAGTGCGTGATGCGTATTCTGGAGCTGAAGAACAGACTGGGACTTTTTGAAAATCCGTATAAGGATGCGGACGAACAGGAAGAGCAGAGACTGCTGTACTGCGGGGAGCATCTGGAGCTTGCGAGACGGTTTGCCAGGGAGAGCATGGTGCTGTTAAAGAACCATGCGGCGCTGCCAATCGAACCATCGGCAAAAATCGGACTGGCGGGCCCCTTTGCCTGCACGGGAAATATTCTGGGAGGATGGCACTGCGAGGGGAAACCCGAGCGGACGGAGACCTTGCAGCATGCTCTGGAGGCAGTGTGCGGAGACAGGATGGTCACTGCCATGAGCACGCATTTTACCTGGGGCGAGAAGGACGTGCCGGATCAGGTGGAGGAAGCAGTGGAGCGGCTGAAGGACTGTGATATCTGCATCGCGGCAGTGGGAGAGCCTGAGTGGGAGACCGGGGAGGCCTCCAGCAAGACCTGCCTGAGACTCAGCCTCAGCCAGGAGAAGCTGATTCACGCCCTGAAGGCAGCCGGAAAAAGGGTGGTGACGGTGATCTTCTCCGGAAGACCGCTGGATATCGCCCCCATTCTGGAGGACTCCGACGCCGTACTGCAGGCATGGTTCCCCGGGAGCGCCGGGGCTGGCGCGGCAGCGGACATTCTGCTTGGCAATTACAATCCCTCCGGACGTCTCAGCATGAGCTTTCCCAGAAATGTGGGACAGATTCCGGTCTACTATAATTATTATAATACGGGCCGTCCGGCGGCAGCCAAGGCGGACAATTATGTCTCCCGTTATCTGGATTGTCCCAACAGTCCGCTGTTCCCCTTTGGATACGGGCTCAGCTATACCACCTTTGCCTGTGAAGGACTTCAGGTGGAGCAGACGGCGCAAGGCGGCGAAGGGTGTGCCTGCGAAACCGGCAGGGCAGGGGACAGGGCTGTCTGCACGGCATCCGTCCGCGTCAGCAACAGGGGAGAGAGAAGCGGCGAGACGGTGGTGCAGCTGTATATCCGGGATGTGTCCGCAAGCGTGGTGCGTCCCATGACGGAGCTGAAGGCATTCCGCAGGATCTCTCTGGAACCCGGGGAAGAAGCACAGGTGGCATTTACGGTGACGGAGGATATGCTGTCCTTTTACAACGAAGAGGAACAGTGGGCATGGGAGCCCGGAGCATTTGAGATCATGGTTGGTCTGGACTGCGAGCATGTGGAGAAAAAAGAAATTTTTGTGCCTGCCGGAACGGGCGGCCTGGAGGGATAATGGAACAGACAATGGAAGAGAAAAAAATCAGCAGAGTTCTGGAGGAAGAGGAGAGGAAGTGCTTTGACTTCTTCTGGAATGAGGTCAGCGAGTCGAAGGAAAGCTACGGGCTGATCAGGGACAACGATGTGAAGCGGGATATGTGTTCTATTGCTTCTGTGGGATTTGGTCTGGCCGGTCTGGCCGTGGGCGCAGAGCGGGGATATGTGACCAGAGAGGATGCCGGGGAGCGCGCGCTGGGGACGCTTAAGACCATGAAGGAGAAAACTGAAAGGGTGCACGGCTTCTATTATCACTTCCTGAACATGGAGGATGCCTCCAGGTACGGAAAGTCGGAGGTCTCCGTGATTGATACGGCGCTGTTTATCATGGGTGCGCTGGTGGCCGGAGAATATTTCGGCGGGGAGTGTCAAAAGCTCAGTCAGGAGCTGTATGCGGAAGTGGACTGGGAATGGTATCGGGATCCCCGGGGAAACCGCTTCTATATGGGCTACAATGAAAAGCAGGGCCATTTCGGGCAGTGGGATCACTATGCGGAACAGTTTATCATGTATTTTCTGGGGGTTGCCGCACCGGAGCATCCCGTAGATCCTTCTATTTTTTACGATTGTCCTCTGTTCTGCGATGTGTACAAGGACAGCGGGCTGATTTATCACAGCTATTGCGGGGCGCTGTTCGTCTACCAGTTTTCCCATGCTTTTCTGAACCTGAAGGGGAAGAAGGACCGGAGAGGAATCGACTGGTATGAAAATTCCCTGCGGGCTACCCGGGCCGCCAGACAGTACTGCATTGACAATCCGGGTCAGAAAAAAACCTACGGGCCCAACGCCTGGGGAATGACGGCATGTATGACGCCTCACGGCTATTCCGGAGGACAGGGCGCGCTTCCCTGCTTTGGCAACAACAAAAACGAGGCGGACGGAACCATTCCTCCCTGTGGTGCAATCGGCTCCATGCCCTTCTGCCCCGAGGAGGTCACAGCGGCGGCGGAGCACTATGCCACGATTCCGCAGCTGCAGGGGAAATACGGATTTTTGGACGCCTATAATCTGGATGTGGAGCCCGCCTGGTTTTCGGACAGATATATCGGCATTGACAAGGGCGTCAGTCTGCTGATGCTGGAGAACTATCGCTCGGGACTGATCTGGAGACTGACGGATCAGAATCCCTTTATACGAAAGGCGTTTGAATTACTGGAAATTCAGTAATTGTGGATTTCAATGGCGGAGTAGGTATGGCTGTAATGATAGCCCAGCTTCTCCGCCAGGGCTACGGATTGCAGATTCTGGGCGTCCCAGCTGGGGTACAGTCCCCGGCTTAAGCATTCCAGAATCAATCTGGCGCCGGCGATACAGGCCAGGCCCTGTCGGCGAAAGTCCTCCCTGGTGTTGATCTGGATCTCGATTCCCTCCAGGTAGCGGGAGTAGGAGGAGGCGCCGGAGACCAGCTCGCCTTCTTTTAAAATCACTGCGCCGAGGCCAAGTCTGCGGTAGGTTTCATAATCGGGGAAATTTGCCACCTGGTCGGCGCTCCAGGAATTTGCCCGGCACATATTGTAAAGGGGTTCGTCTATCAGGCGAAGCTCATATTCTGACGGGAGAAGAGAAACTGCTTTTTGCAGTTTCTCTTTTTCAAATAGATCCGGTTCTTTTTTGATGGCATAGCGGGATACCACAATTGCCCTTTCCCCGTAGTGACGCAGGATACAGTCCTTCCATTCCTGGTTCCGGGGAACCAGGATGATAAAGCGCTGTGTACACCAACCGGGCTTGTAAGCTGCAAGCTCCGGATCCGGTGTTCCGGCCAGGAAGGCGAAGTCCCCCAAAAGAGCCATGGCCGCGGTGGGAAACCGTGGGTGGTTTCCGTAAAGCTTTCCCATGATTCCCTGCAGACAGGACCATATGATGGTTTCCTCCCAGCCTGCAAACAGGCCGGATACGATGCTGCCGTCCTTTATTTCATAAATCATTGTTAACCTCCCATCCTGGTAAAAGCGCAATTACCTGATAAAATCACCTCCAGTATAACACGGTTTATCATGAAAGACTATCTGTAACCCAGCAGCTTTCCCATATTTTCCCTGTAGTAGGCGTCAATATTCTGTACCCTCGTCCAGATCTGCTCGTCAAAGTATACGTCGGTGCGCTGGCTGACCATGCTTTCCACATGGCTGCGCAGATCGGAATAAAACAAATCGGTGACGTCATAGCAGACATACCTGGTGTCGCTATAAATCCGGTACTGTTCCATCTGCTCAAAGGTCAGCAGCTGTCCCCGGACAAAGGCATAGTCCTGTGGGTTCTGAACACGGTCGGCCTCATAGATAAAGACGTACCGCAGAGGGATATCCACACCGCCGTCGATGTCGCCCTGCTTCTGGGGGATATAGGCACTCAGCACAAGAGCCTGCTCCAGGTCGGAGGCGCCGATCAGTTTTCCGTATCCGTCCAATGTGCGGCGGTGCAGGCCGGTGAGCTGCAATTGCATGTCAGAGGGCACTGTGGAATCAAACAGAACAGGTTCCCCGGAATCCTGCATGGTGAGCTCCATGGGAGATACGGGGGCCACGACTGTTCCCTCTATCTGCTCAAGCAGCTGCTGACACAGGGACTGGTATTCCAGGGCCAGTCTGTTTCTCTCGCCGGGATCCGCGATATAGTCTGCAAAATAGGGTTTCAATTCTTCCATGATTTTTTCTGTAAGCGCCGGGTCAGCCTCTGCGGGTGCAATGGGGTCCGGGTCGGCCTGTACAGTTTGGATGGGGGACTCCGCGAATTCCACGGTGCACATCCAGTCCTGGCCAAAAATAAAATTGTTGTTGGTCAGCACAAGGAAATAGTGATCATCCACAAGAGGTTGCTCCAACGCATCCATGTCATATGCTTCGGAGAGATCCAGGGTCATGATGCCGTCGGTGTGTGCCTGGAATTTTGTTCCGGTGAAGTCAACGCTGCCGGAAAGGGGTTGGATTTCCACATTGTCGGACCAGCGCATAAGCTTCAGCCGGGATTCAAAATTCAGCTCCTTGTCGGAGCGGTTTTCTACCCGGACAGATATGACCCCGTCGCCCTCATAAACCGCGGATATTGCCAGGTCATCTCCGGAGAGGGAGGAGAACATGCTGTAGGCCAGGGTCGGCATGCCGAGACAGCATACCAGAAAGGCGGCGGCAGCCGCAGCCAGTCTGCCGGGATGGCGGCAGGGCCTGGTGTCCGGGATTACGCCTGTCTTTTCCGCAAAGATATGTTTTATGTTCTGTAAATTTTTTTTACCGAAAGAATTCATGGTTGCCTCCTTTTTTAATGAAAAATTATGGGTGAATTCAGATTATGTTATAAATGGTTTACAATTCTGATTAGCGTGTTCAAAGAGGGGAGACCCGTTCTCTTAATTTCCGCTTCGCCTGGTACAGCCGATTGTCTACCTGCTTGATGGTAATATTCAGTGCCAGGGCGATTTCCCGGGGCTTCTGATCGTAATAGTAACGGCGGATCAGGATCTCACGGTCCGGTTCACCCAGGGCGTTTACCGCCGCAAGCAGTGCCCGTTTGGTTTCCTCCTGTAAGATATCATCCACAATACCGATTTGGTTCAGGAAATCCGCATCCTCAAGAGGAACGGTATTGCGTCTTGTGATCCCGCGGTATCGGTTGATCGCCTGGGTTCTGGCAATGATCGAAAGCCAGGTCTTTAACTTTCCGCGTCCGGGATCATATTTTTCCGGATGCTCCCATAAGTAAATAAACGTATCGGCAACACATTCCTCCACGTCCTGTACGGAGCCAATGTTGTTCAGGACGGCATCTGCCACAGACCAGAGAAGCCGGGAATATTTGTTTATCACTTCGGCAATTGCTTTTTCGTTTCGTGCTCTGATTGCCGCGATTGTCTTTTCGTCATCCAAATGAAGTCCACCTCTTTTCCTTTTGCAGTGTGACCGGTCAATTATAGTACGATGAAAATCAGAAAAACACTTATCTTTTTTGGAAGATGTCTGTTTTGATCCGTGATGGCTATTATTATGGCAAGAATGCCGGCCAAGGTCAAAGACAGTTTTTGTCTGTTTTGATTTTTTGTGCAGGTATGCTTGAAACATGGAAGGAAATGCGTTACCATGTTACAAGAGGAAGAGGAAGAGGAAGAGGAAGAGGAAGAGGAAGAGGAAGAGGAAGAGGAA
>ERZ779624.149-NODE-149-length-28356-cov-10.514858_pt1 | contig 28356 bp, 22 predicted proteins | sample MGYA00514190_ERZ779624 | MGnify/ENA primary metagenome ERZ779624 (study PRJEB29562, sample SAMEA4376706) | mouse gut metagenome | isolation source: Cecum | study: EMG produced TPA metagenomics assembly of the A DSS colitis mouse model was used to assess the... | reverse complement strand
TAGACGCAGATGAAATGGAATGCTTTTACAGAAGGGACGTGCGTCCCTTCTGTTCCCCGGCTCCCGCCGGGGAACAGAACAGGATGCCGTACCCCAGGGAACATTCCAGCTTTCATCAATATGGAAAAGGAGAATCGTTATGAAGAAAGCTCTTGCATTGATCCTCGCCCTGATGATGGTCCTGAGCCTGGCCGCCTGCGGCGGCGAGCCCACGGAGACCAAGGGCCCCGAGAACCCCAACACCTCCGCCCCCGAGACCCAGAAGCCCGACGACGGCCCCACTGACGGCGAGGTCGCCAACAAGGACAAGCCCCTGGTGTGGTTCAACCGTCAGCCCTCCAACAGCTCCACCGGCGAGCTGGACATGACCGCCATGAACTTCAACAAGGACACCTACTACGTGGGCTTTGACGCCAACCAGGGCGCGGAGCTCCAGGGCCAGATGATTCTGGACTACATCACTGCCCACATCGACGAGATCGACCGCAACGGCGACGGCGTCATCGGCTACGTGCTGGCCATCGGCGACATCGGCCACAACGACTCCATCGCCCGTACCCGCGGCGTCCGCAAGGCTCTGGACACCGCCGTGGAGGAGAACGGTGCCATCAAGTCCGATGCCATCGGCACCAACGCCGACGGCTCCGCCACCGCCGTCAAGGACGGCAAGCTGACCATCAACGGCAAGGAGTACACCGTCCGCGAGCTGGCCTCCCAGGAGATGAAGAACGCCTCCGGTGCCACTTGGGACGCCCCCACCGCCGGCAACACCATCGGCACCTGGGTGTCCACCTTCGGCGATCAGATCGACATCGTAGCCTCCAACAACGACGGCATGGGCATGGCCATGTTCAACGCCTGGTCCAAGGAGAACAAGGTTCCCACCTTCGGCTATGACGCCAACTCCGACGCGGTGAAAGCCATCGCCGAGGGTTACGGCGGCACCATCAGCCAGCACGCCGACGTGCAGGCTTACCTGACCCTGCGCGTGCTGCGTAACGCCCTGGACGGCGTGGATATCGACACCGGCATCGGCACCGCCGACGACGCGGGCAACGTGCTGAGCAGCGATGTGTTCAAGTATGTGGAGTCCGAGCGTTCCTACTACGCCCTGAACGTGGCGGTTACCGCGGACAATTACCAGGATTACCTGGACGCCACCGTGACCTACGCCCCCGTGAGCAACCAGCTGAGCACCGACAGCCATCCCAACAAGAGCGTGTGGCTGAACATCTACAACGCGGCGGATAACTTCCTGAGCGCGACCTATCAGCCCCTGCTGCAGAAGTACGATGACCTGCTGAACCTGACCGTGGAGTACATCGGCGGCGACGGCCAGACCGAGGGTAACATCACCAACCGTCTGTCCAACCCCAGCCAGTATGACGCCTTTGCCATCAACATGGTGAAGACCGACAACTCCGCCTCCTACACCGCCCTGCTGAACCAGTAATGGGCTGTAAGCGTCTGGGGGAATCCCCGCGCTGACAAGTGAATGACTCGCTATCAGGGAGAGGGACTTCTCCGTTCGGAGGGAATAACGCTCCGTCCGGCGGGAGGAACTCTCCCTGATACGCGTTTTAGAAACGACGCGGCAGGTCCGGCAGCTTGCCGGGACTGCTAATCTGCAAAACAGGGGGAGTGACGAGTATGGCTGATGGAAAAGGCGATGTCGTCCTGTCGATCCGTGGTATGAGCAAGTCGTTCGGCCGAAACCGGGTGCTTGACCATATCAACCTGGATCTGAAGCGGGGGAGCATCATGGGGCTGATGGGCGAGAACGGCGCGGGCAAGTCCACCATGATGAAATGCCTTTTCGGCACCTACCAGAAGGACGAGGGAAAAATCTACTTAAACGGGAAGGAGATCAGCTTCTCCGGCCCCAAGGACGCCCTGGAAAACGGGATCGCCATGGTTCACCAGGAGCTGAACCAGTGCCTGGAGCGGAGCGTGACCGACAACCTGTTCCTGGGGCGGTATCCCACCAATTCCGTGGGGATCGTGGACGAGGGCGGCATGAAAAGGAAGGCCGCCGAGCTGTTCCGCAAGCTGGGCATGACGGTGAACCTGAGCCAGCCCATGCGGAATATGTCGGTGTCCCAGCGGCAGATGTGCGAGATCGCCAAAGCGATTTCCTACAACTCCCAGGTGATTGTGCTGGACGAGCCCACCTCGTCCCTGACGGTCCAGGAGGTAGCCAAGCTCTTTGAGATGATGCGGATGCTGAAGGAGCAGGGAATTTCGCTCATCTATATCTCCCACAAGATGGACGAGATCTTTGAGATCTGCGACGAGATCTCCGTGCTGCGGGACGGCAATCTGGTGATGACCAAAAGCTCCAAGGACACCAACATGAACGAGCTGATCACCGCCATGGTGGGCCGCTCCCTGGAGAGCCGCTTCCCTCCGGTGGACAATGTCCCGGGCGGCACCATTCTGTCGGTGCAGCACCTGTCCACCAAGTTTGCCCCCCACCTCCAGGACGTGACCTTCGACGTGCGGGAGGGGGAGATCTTCGGGCTGTACGGGCTGGTGGGCGCGGGGCGCACCGAGCTGCTGGAGACCATTTTCGGTGTGCGCACCCGGGCGGCGGGCCGCGTGTACTTTAAGGATCGGCTGATGAACTTCAACAGCGCGAAGGAGGCCATTGAACACGGCTTCGCCATGATCACCGAGGAGCGCAAGGCCAACGGCCTGTTCCTGAAATGCGACCTGACGTTCAACACCACCATCGCCAGCCTGGAGCAGTATAAGGTGGGCCCGGCCCTGTCCAACCCGAAGATGGTAAAGGCCACCGGTAAGGAGATCAAAACCATGCGCACCAAGTGCATGGGGCCGGACGACATGATCACCAGCCTGTCCGGCGGCAACCAGCAGAAGGTGATCTTCGGCAAGTGGCTGGAGCGGGAGCCTCAGATCTTCATGATGGACGAGCCCACCCGGGGCATTGACGTGGGCGCGAAATACGAGATCTACGAGCTGATTATCAAGATGGCGAAGCAGGGCAAGACGATCATCGTCGTCTCCTCTGAGATGCCGGAGATTCTGGGCATTACCAACCGGATCGGCGTCATGTCCAACGGCTACCTCTCCGGAATTGTAAACACCGCGGAGACGGATCAGGAGGAGCTTCTGCGCCTCAGCGCGAAATATCTGTAAGGGGGGAAGGGCAATGGCAGACAACACAAAAATTTTGACCGCGGAGCAGGAGCAGCAGCTCCGCCAGCCCATCGACAGCTACGTGGGCGGCATTCAGGAGCAGATCAACGCCCTGCGGAAGGACGGCACGGACCGGGTCATCGACATTCAGAGCGCGCTGGACAGCCTGAAGCGGGACCGCATTTACACCGCCCAGGAGAAGGCGGACAAGCAGGCCCGGCTCCGGAAGGAGCTGGAGCAGGCCAAGGCGGTGGAGGCCCGGAACAAGGACCAGATCGCCAAGCTCATCGCAGACGCCGAGGGCTACCTCAAGGCCCACTTCGACAAGGAATACTATCAGGCGGTGGCGGCCAGCTGCGCCGAGGAGAAGGTGCTGGTCCGGGAGAACTACCAGGCCGCGGTGGCGGAGCTGGAAAAGACCCATCAGGCCACCATGGCCAAGCTGACGGACGCCCAGGAGATCAAGGACGAGAAGTACGTCCACAAGAACCGCCTGTTCGACGCCAAGATGAAGCTGGCCAAGGATCTCCAGGACGTGAAGGACCGCAGGCACGCCGCCTTCGACCACCAGTACCACCTGATCGATCTGCTGCGTATGTCCCGGTTCACCTTCAGCGAGACCCTGGCCCAGCGTTGGGAAAACTACAAGTACAGCTTTAACGCCCGGAACTTCCTGCTTCGCAACGGCCTGTACTTAGCGATCGCGGTGATCTTCATCGCCCTGTGTATCGCCACCCCCATCGTCAAGGGACCCAAGGTCCAGCTGCTGACGATGAACAACGTTCTGAACATCCTCCAGCAGGCGTCCCCCCGGATGTTCCTGGCCCTGGGCGTGGCGGGCCTGATCCTGCTGGCGGGCACCGACCTGTCCATCGGCCGTATGGTGGGCATGGGCATGACCGCCGCCACCATCATCATGCACAAGGGCATCAACACCGGAGGCGTGTTCGGGCATATCTTTGACTTCACCGGACTGCCCGTGCTGGCCCGGGTGATCCTGGCCCTGCTGGTGTGTATCGTGCTGTGCACGATTTTCACCACCATCGCCGGATTCTTCACCGCCAAGTTCAAAATGCACCCCTTCATTTCCACCATGTCCACCATGCTGGTGATCTTCGGCCTGGTGACCTACGCCACCAAGGGCGTTTCCTTCGGCGGCATCGAGGACACCATCCCGAAAATGATCATCCCCCGGATCAACGGCTTCCCCACCATCATCCTCTGGGCGGTGGCCGCCGTGGCCATCGTGTGGTTCATCTGGAACAAGACCACCTTCGGCAAGAACCTGTACGCCGTGGGCGGCAATCCGGAGGCGGCCTCCGTGTCCGGCATCTCCGTGTTCAAGGTGACGGTGGGCGCGTTCATCATGGCGGGCATCCTGTACGGCTTCGGCTCCTGGCTGGAGTGTATCCGGATGTTCGGCTCCGGCTCCGCGGGCTACGGCCAGGGCTGGGAGATGGACGCCATCGCGGCCTGCGTGGTGGGCGGCGTGTCCTTCACCGGCGGCATCGGCAAGATCTCCGGCGTGGTGACGGGCGTGTTCATCTTCACCGCCCTGACCTACTCCCTGACCACCCTGGGCATTGACGCCAACCTCCAGTTTGTGTTCTCCGGCATCATCATCCTGGTGGCTGTCATGCTGGACTGCCTGAAGTACGTCCAGAAGAAGTAATTTCTCTGCGAAAAACCAAAACCGCTGCGAAACGGGTGCTCCGCTTCGCGGCGGTTTTTCTGAGCCTTCCGCCGGGAGAGGGGCGGGCCTTGGGGCATGACGCGGGCAGGAGCGATGGAGCTCCGTATCATGATTACCTCCGTTTCCATTGGGGTATCCTCCCTGCGGGGTGTAAGGCCGCCGCAGGTTCCGTTTACTATAATGGGGCAAAAAGCAAGAGTGAGAGGGCAGGAATTTAGACAAAATTTACAAATCCCATGGACAAACACTGGGAGATGTGCTAAAATGAAACCGTTTCAAGGGCTTCAAAAAATTTTTCCAGCCAGTGGAAGAAGGGGGGAGCGTATGGCCTGCATCACGGAAAAGCGTCTGTTCCTGCTGGACATGGACGGCACCATCTACCTGGATCACACCCTGTTCCCCGGCACGATCCCCTTTCTGGAGGCGGTAAAGGGGCGGGGAGGACGGTATCTGTTCCTCACCAACAACTCCTCCAAGTCGGTGGACGCCTATGTGGAGAAGCTGGGGGGCATGGGGATACGCGCCGTCCGGGAGGACTTCCTCACCTCGGTGGACGCGCTCATCGCGGATCTGGCGGGGAGGCCGCCCTTCAAGCTGTGCTACGCCTTCGGCACGGAGAGCTTCCAAAGCCAGCTCCGGGCGGCTGGAGTGCCTGTCACCTCCCGGCTGGACGACGGGGTGGACTGCCTGCTGATGGGCTTCGACACGGAGCTGACCTTTCAGAAGCTGGAGGACGCCTGCATCCTGCTGAACCGGGGGGTGGACTTCATCGCCACCAACCCGGACTGGGTGTGCCCCACCTGGTACGGCTCGGTGCCCGACTGCGGCAGTGTGTGCGAGATGCTGTACCGGGCCACAGGCCGCAGGCCCCGGGTGATCGGCAAGCCCCAGCCCGCCATGGCCCGGCTGGCGTTGGAGCGGGCGGGCTTCCCGGCGGAGGCGGCCCTCATGGTGGGGGACAGGCTGTATACCGACATCGCCTCCGGGGTGAACGCCGGAATCGACACCGCCTTTGTCCTGTCCGGCGAGGGGACGCGGGCGGATTTAGAGGGGGGCGGGGCGTGCCCCACCTGGGTGTTTGAGGACATCGCCGCCCTCCACCGGGCCTGGGCGGGGGAGGAGTAGGAAACAGGCCCCGGACTGAGCCGGTTGGGATTTGCTCCAAAAAGCGGGGGATGCCCCGGGAAAGAGCGTGAAGGAATGAACGAACTGAAGCTGAACAACAAACGCACGATTTTAGTGGGGCTGGCTTTCCTGTCCATCAGTGCCTTCTGGCAGATGTACGACAATCTGGTGCCGCTGATCCTTCGGGAGACCTTCCACATGGACGAGTCCCTCACCGGCATGATCATGGCGGCGGACAACATCCTGGCCCTGTTTCTGCTGCCCCTGTTCGGCGGGCTGTCCGACCGGTGCGGGCTGGGGAAGCTGGGCCGCCGCACCCCCTTTATCCTGGCGGGCACCGCCGGGGCGGTGGTGCTGATGAACCTGCTGCCCGTGCTGGACAACAGCTACTACGCCGCCGCCGCCCCCTTCAAGCTGGCGAGCTTCGTCATCGTGCTGGGGCTGCTGCTGATCTCCATGGGCACCTACCGTTCCCCGGCGGTGGCCCTCATGCCCGACGTGACCCCCAAGCCCCTGCGCTCCAAGGGAAACGCCATCATCAACCTGATGGGCGCGGTGGGCGGCGTGATCTACCTGGGGGTAAGCGTGATCCTCTATCCCGCGGAAAAGACCCGGGGGTTGGAGCACGTGAATTACCAGCCCCTGTTCCTCATTGTGGCGGGCATTATGGCGGTGTCGGTGATGGTGCTGCTGCTGACCATCCGGGAGCCCAAGCTGGCGTTGGAAAACCAGGCGTTGGAGAAAAAGCACCCGGAATGGAACCTGGCCAAGGACGATGGCAGCGGCAGCGAGGTGCTGCCCGGCCCGGTGAAGCGGAGCCTGATCTTCCTGCTGGCCTCCATCGCCCTGTGGTACGCGGGGTATAACGGCGTGACCACCTGGTTCTCCACCTACGTGGCCGAGGTGATGGGGGAGGGCATCGGGGGCACCAATACCTGCCTCATGGTGGCTACGGTGGGGGCCATCGTGTCCTATATCCCCATCGGCATGGCGGCCTCCAAATTCGGCCGGAAGCGCACCATTCAGGCGGGGGTGATCCTGCTGGCGGCCTGCTTCCTGGCGGGCTTCCTGCTGACCGTCCGGGCCAGCACCATCACCCCGGTGATGTATGTGGCCTTTGCCCTGGTGGGGCTGGCCTGGGCCGCCATCAACGTCAACTCCCTGCCCATGGTGGTGGAGATGTGCCGGGGCTCCGATGTGGGCAGGTTTACCGGCTACTACTACACCGCGTCCATGACCGCCCAGGTGATCACGCCGGTGCTGGCGGGCACGCTGATGAAGCATATCAGCTATCAGGTGCTGTTCCCCTACGCCGCGTTTTTCGTGGCCATGAGCTTTGTCACCATGCTGTTCGTCCACCACGGCGACAGCAGGGCGCAGGCCAAGACGGGCCTGGACGCCTTCGAGGATATGGACGACTAAGATGCAAAAGGAGAGGTCGCGATGAAAGCCATCACAGCAATCAGTCTGGCCGCCCTGGGGACGGCGGGGGCGTGGTGCGCCCTGCTGCGCCCCCGGCGGAACCAGCCGGGATGGGACAAGCTGGAAGGGGTGAAGTATGCCCACCGGGGCCTGCACAATGCGGACAAGGGTATTCCGGAGAACTCCCTGGCGGCTTTCCGGCTGGCGGTGGAGGGCGGCTTCGGCGCGGAGCTGGATGTCCACCTGATGGCGGACGGGGAACTGGCGGTGGTCCACGACAGCGACCTCACCCGTGTGTGCGGCAGGGCGGCGTGCATCGAGGATCTCACTGCCGCCGAGCTGCCGGGCTATCCCCTTATGGGGACGGGGGAGACCATCCCCCTGTTCCGGGAGGTGCTGGCCCTGTTCGCGGGCAAAACGCCCCTGATCATCGAGCTGAAGGTGGAGCGGGGGAACGCCGCCGCCCTCACTGATGCGGTGATGGCGGAGCTGTCGGGCTGGAGCGGGACGTACTGCGTGGAGTCCTTCCACCCCGGGGTGCTGCTGCGGCTGAAGGAGAAGTACCCCTGGGTGATCCGGGGCCAGCTCAGCGAGAACTTCCTCCGGGGGGGCGAGGTCCACGGCCTGTCCCTGCCGGCCCGGTTTGCCCTCACCAACCTGCTGACCACGGGGCTTACCCGGCCCGATTTCGTGGCCTACAGGTGGCAGGACCGGGGGAACCTGTCCCTGCGGCTGATGCGGGGGCTGTACGGCGTCCACGAGGTGGGCTGGACCGTGCGGGATCAGGACACCCTGGACGGGCTGGCGGAGGAGGGGGTGCCCTCCATCTTCGAGGGCTTTCTGCCGGAGAATTCTTAGTACAGTTGGGGCCTGGTGCACAAAAATTGTGCATCAGGCCCGCTTTGTCCATGGCTTGTCCCGGCTGGTTCCCGTATACTTTGTTCTAATAAAGCCGCCCCGTCCTATGGCGGGGCTTTGATGGTTGAGGAGGGACGGCGTATGCGCGTCGCCATTGTGACGGACACCAACAGCGGCATCAGCGTGGCAGAGGGCCGGGAGCTGGGGGTCTTTGTACTGCCCATGCCCCTGCTGGTGGACGGACAGATCCGGTACGAGGGGGTGGATCTCACCCCGGAGGAGTTCTATGAGGCCCAGCAGGCGGGGCGGGACGTGTCCACCTCCCAGCCCTCCCCGGGGGACGTGATGGACCTGTGGGACCGGGTGCTGGAGGAGTATGACGCCCTGGTGTACATACCCATGTCCAGCGGGCTGAGCGCGTCCTGCCAGACGGCCCTGGCCCTGGCGGAGAGCTACGACGGCCGGGTGCAGGTGGCGGATCTGCGGCGGATTTCGGTGACCCAGAAGCTGGCGGTGCTGGACGGGCTGGAGCTGGCGAAGCTGGGCCTTTCCGCCGTGGAGATCCGGGAGGAGCTGGAGCGGGTGGCCATGGATGCCATGATCTACATCGGCGTGGAGACGCTGACCTATCTTCGGCGGGGGGGCCGGGTGACCCCGGCGGCGGCCGCACTGGGGAGCCTGCTGAACATTAAGCCCCTGCTGAAAATCCAGGGGGAGCGGCTGGACGCCTTCGCCAAGGTGCGGGGGGTGAGGGCCTGCAAGCAGCGGGCGGTGGAGGCCCTGCGGGAGAGCGTGGAGCAGTTCCAGGCCAAGGGCTGGAGCTTTGTGGTGGGCACCGCCCACACCTACCGTACCCCGGAGGAGATCCGGGACTGGCAGCGGACCTTAGAGGACAATTTCCCCGGCATACCCGCCTGCCACGGGGAGCTGGCGTTGAGCATCGGCTGCCACACCGGGCCGGGGGCCTTTGGCATGGGGCTGGTGCGGCGGGTGGAGCTGCCCAGACAATAAGATTAAGTACGTCCCTCCGGCGTGTCCGGGGGGACGATTTTTTGTTTCCAGATTGTAACGATTATTTGGTTGACAATGTAGACCAATCGTGTTATGATAGGACTACAATGTAGACCAAGGAGGAATGGATCGTGGACGAGTTGAAATTGAGTGCCAGCGAGTGGAATGTGCTGAACTGCCTATGGGCGGACAGCCCCCGCACGGTGATGCAGCTGGTGGCGGAGCTGGAGCGGTCGGTGGGCTGGGCCAAGAGCACCACCATCACCACCCTGCGCCGGATGGAGGAAAAGGGCCTGGTGCGGGCGGAGCAGTCGGGCCGGGGCAAGTCCTACACCCCCGCCGTGGAGCGGGAGCAGGCCGCCACCGCCGAAACCCGCAGCTTCCTGGAGCGGGTGTACCAGGGCAGCGTGGGCCTGATGATGAGCGCGATGGCAAAGCGGCAGGAGCTGTCCGCCGGGGAGGTGGCCCAGCTCCGGGCCATTCTGGATCAGCTTGACGGGGAGGGACGGAAATGACCATAATGCTGTTGGAATGGGTGCTCACCGCCTCATTTTTGATCCTGGCAGTGTTTGGCCTGCGGGCGGCCTTCGGCAGGCGGGTGAGCGCGCGGCTGCGGTACGCCCTGTGGCTGGTGGTGCTGGTGCGGCTGCTGGTGCCGGTGCAGCTCTTTACTACCCCCATCGCCGGGGTGTGGATGGTGACGGAAAAGCGGGTGGAGCACAGCGTAGCGCAGCCCTCCGCTCCCCCCGCCAGCCTCCAGTCCCCCGCCGTCTCCGTGGGGACGGGGCAGAACGTCCCGGTGTCCGATAACCAGGGATCGGGGAACGTGCTGACGCCCCCGGCCCCGCCGGAAATACCCGATCCGCCCCAGGTTCCGGAAGCTCCGGAAGCCCCCGACCTCCGCAATCCCCCCAGCTGGCTGGCCCTGCTGGGCGGGGTGTGGCTGGCGGGGAGCGGCGTGATCGCCCTGGGGCTGGCCTGGGCCAACCTGGGGTTTGCCCGCCGACTGCGGCGGGTGCGCCTCCCCCTGGCGGCGGACTGCCCCCTTCCGGTTTACGCGGCGGTGGGCCTGCCCTCCCCCTGCCTGTTCGGAATACTGCGGCCCGCTGTCTATGTGACGCCGGAGTGTGCCGCCGACCCGGCCATGCTCCGCCACGTCATCGCCCACGAGTACACCCACTTCCGCCAGGGCGACCATATCTGGAGTGTCCTGCGGTGCGCCGCGCTGGCGGCCCACTGGTGGAACCCGCTGGTGTGGTTGGCGGTGGGGCTGAGCCGGAGGGACGGCGAGCTGGCCTGCGATGAGGGCGCGCTCAAGCGGCTGGGCGACGGGGAGCGGCTGGCCTACGGCAATACCCTGCTGACGCTGGTCACCGCCAAGCCGGGTCCGGTGGACCTGCTGCGCTGTGCCACCACCATGGCGGGGGACAAGAACAGCCTGAAGGAGCGGTTCACCCGCATCGCCAAGGCCCCCAAGCAGCTCTTGTGGGCGGCGGTGGCGGTGGTGCTGGTGACGGCCCTGGCCTGTGTGGTGGCCTTCGGGAAGGCGGAGGACGCGCCCGCCGGAAGGGATCCGGTGGAGCTGCCCCCGGCCGACCTGACCTTTACCCTGGAGACCGCCGGGGACGGGGAGCCCTTTGTCCGGATCGGGGGCCAGGCGGACGGGCAGACGGTGGATCACACCGTCTGGTATCCGGAGGGGAACTCGGTTTTCTTTGGCGAGCTTGTGCCCGGTGAGGCCAAGGGACCGGAGCTGAGCACGGAATACGAGTTTTCGACAGGCTGGGCGGGCATGAGTGCCCGGTGGGCGGACGAGGAACGCACCTCGGTGACGGTGTCCACCATCATGTCGGCCACACTCAGCAGCTACCTCAACAGCGGCTACTGGGCGTTTACGGTAGAGCTTTCCGGGGACAGCGGCGAGGTGGTATTCAAGGAGCACTCTGAAGGGAGCTCCGGCATGGGCGAGCTGAAGCTGTACCCCAAGGACCTCCCCGACGGGGAGGCGGTGCAGGCCGCCCGCTACGCCGCCAAGCTGCTGACGGCGGCGGAGGACTACTATAACAACGCCGCCGCAGGCCGCGGGGCGGAGCTTACCTTCGACTGGGACGGCTCCCCCGCCATGCTGGTGAACGGTACCAACCTGGCCATCGGCACCGACCTGAACCGCAACGGCGTGCCGGAGACCATCACCGTGGGGCGGGTGTGCAGCCCGGGGGAGGCGGATGAGGCCCGGACGAGCACGGACGATTCCCGGTGGGATCTGGGCGTGGTGGTGCGGGAGGGGGACGAGGTGCTGTGGTACGGTTTCGCCTCCCCCCGGATCCACTTGGGGGAGATCGCCATCCTCCTGTATACCAAGGATGACGAACACTACCTGATGGAATTCGACATCCACGGCGGTCAGGGCCACGGCAGCGGCGACTACCGCCTGTTCACCCTGGAAAACGGCGGGGAGCACACCGTCCGGGAGAACCATGTGGAGTTCGACTATGTCTCGGTGCCCGGTGCCGGCGCGGACGTGCGGGAGAACTTCGACCCGGAGGCGGTGGCCGCCTTTGTGGAGGACGCGGACAGCCTGCTGGCGGACTGCGTGGTGCTGGCGGACACCGCCGGGGACTTCTGGCCCGACCAGCCCCTGCGGGTGGATCTGCGGTGGCTGTCCAACTACGCCTTCGGCTTTCAGTGGGACACCCAGCTCACCACCCTGGAGAACCTGACCCGGTTCAAGCGGGCGGGGGAGGCCCCGGCTTACACCGGAGACCTGGACAGGGACGGCATCCGGGAGCTGATCCAGCGCACCGTTATCACCGGCGAGGAGGGAGGTGCCCTGGGCCAGCGGGTGGAGCTTTGGCGGGACGAGGAAATGATCTGGTCCGACGAGGCGTACTACAGCCATGCGGGCTATAACGCCCTGTTCCTGTGCACCCTGGACGGGAAGGATTACCTGCTGCGTTACAACCCCTATATGCAGCAGGGCTGGTGCGATTACAGCTATCAGCTGTTCACCCTGTCGAAGGGCGGGGAGGAGCAGGCGGTGCGGGAGGATAGCCTTGCGTTCAATATCGACATCGGGTCGCCCTTGTATGACGGCAGCTTTGATCCGGAGAAGATCGCCGCCTTTGTGGACGAGGTCAACACCCTGCTGGCAAACAGTGTGCAGCTCATCAACACCGACGCGGACCTGCTGGGCACCTTCCAGGACGCGGGGCGGCTGGTGGACGATCTGAGCTGGCTGGACACCTGGGAGCCCGTGTTTACCCGCGACCCGTCCAAGTCCCTGCTGGAAAATCTGCGGGATTTCCAGGCGGCGATGGAGGCCGAGGCCGCCCCCGAAATACAGGAGACGGAAGTGGAAGGCGAGTACCTGCTCACCTACGGGGGAATGGAGAAGCGGTTTACCGCTGTTTGGGATAGGTGGTTCCAAAACGGCCCAGCGGCTCAACTGCTGGATCTCAATGGGGATGGCCGGGACGAGATCGTGGTAATTCTGAACGCGGGGCACGGAACTGGGGCACTGGCGGAGAGCTTGTGTGTTTTTGACGCGGATACGTTGGAGCAGTATGACACCAGCCGTATGCCGGATATGATGATTGAACAGATATCGTCCACCGCCGACGAAACCAATTTCTACCTGTCCGCCCCCGGCATGGAGAAGGTGACCATTCCCAAAAGTACTTTTCGGATGCCAAGTTACGACACAATTCAATTTGGGGGCTATTCTTACTACACGGTTAAGGACGGGAAGCTGTTCTGCTGGCAGATGGGCTATGGAAACTTTTATGAGTCCTGCGGCCAAATCAGCGCGGAACTGAAGCTGGTGAACGGGGAGATACAGTGCGGTGGCTTTGTGTACGAGCCCAACAACACGCCATATAAATAACCGTTGAAAAGGCCGCTGGACGCAAGTCCTGCGGCCTTTTTCGGCCCTTGACAACCCGCCCAAAATTGCGTAAAATGGGCCGGACGGCGGAGACGCCGGAATGAAACGGAAAGGGAGGATGGATATGAGCTTTGACGTGAAGGCCAAGGTGGAGGAACTGGTGGGCAAGGTACAGAAGGATCCGGCCACCCTCAAGGACTTCCAGGACGACCCCATCAAGACGGTGGAGAAGTTGCTCGGTGTGGATCTGCCCGATGAGCAGCTCCAGCCGCTGGTGGCGGGGATCAAGGCCAAGCTGGCCGCCGCCGGCCTGGGCGGCAAGCTGGAAGGGCTGAAGAACCTGTTTTAAAGAAAAAACGCGCCTCCGGAACCGCTCCGGAGGCGCGTTTTTTATGGCACATCGTATTTCTTGAGGAATCCCGGCACGTCGTTGAGGTCCTTCAGGCGGGCCCGCAGCGTCTCGTGGTCCCAGTCCCACCAGCGGATGCGCAGCAGGGCGGCGATGGTGTCCCCGTCGTACCGCCAGCCCATGTGCCGGGCGGGCACGCCGCCCACGATCTCATAGGGGGCCGCGTCGTGGGTGACTACCGCCCCGGCCCCCACCACCGCGCCGTCCCCCAGGGTGACGCCGCCCAGGATCACGGCGTTGTGGCCGATCCACACGTCGTTTCCGGTGACTACCGGGCGGGCGCGCCGCCACTGGATGATGGACGGATCGTCCTCCCCCAGGCCGTAGTGGGCGGCCCGATAGGTCAGGTGGTGGGCGGCCACCCGCTCCCGCATGGGGTGGTTGACGGGGTTGATCCGCACCCCGGTGGCGATAGAGTTGAACTTGCCCAGGGTGGCGAAGATCACATCGTTGGAGCCGAACAGGTAGGTGTAGTCCCCGAAGGCGGTCTCCTCCGCGATGCAGTGATCCCCCAGCTCCACATAGGAGCCGAAGGCGCAGTTTTTCACCACGCAGGTGGGGTGGATCAGGGGCTGATCGGGCCGCAGGGTTTGGGTAAAGTCCAGCATGGCGGACGCTCCTTTCAGTGGGCCAGCCGTTCCAGAATCCGGGCCATGAGGGCCACCCGGCGGAAGGGGGTCATGAGGTACAGGCCGTCGGTATAGGGGGCGATCTCCCCGGCGATCCGGACGGAGATCTCGGCGGCCAGCTCCTCCGCCTCCTCCCGGCTCTTGCCCTCGTACCGGGCGGCGATCTCCGGGGCGATGCGCATTCCGGCGATCTCGTTGTTCAGGAAGCAGGCGTTTTTGTAGCTGACCACGGGGTAAATCCCCCCCAGGATCTTCCCCCGCAGCGTCTCCCGGGCCAGCTTCAGATTGTCCAGCGCGTCCGCCGACAGCACCGGCTGGGTGAGGAAGCCGGACACGCCGTTTGCCTCCTTCTCCAGGGCCAGGCGGAGCTGGACGGCGAAGTTGGGGGCGTTCACGTTCAACGCCCCGAAGATGCGGAAGGGGGTGCGCAGGGCAGTCTCGTTCAGCCCGCTGACGTACCGGGCCAGCTTCCGGGAGTTGAAGTTGAACACGCTTTTCACCTCGTCCCGGTCGGTGGACGGGATGGGGTCGCCCGTCACCAGCAGGACGTTGTGGACGCCCTCCATGCTCAGCCCCAGCAGCAGGGCCTTGGTGGCGTTCAGGTTCCGGTCCCGGCAGGTGAGGTGGGGCAGCGGCTCCACCCCCAGCTCCCGCTTCAGCTTGCAGGCCAGCAGCGAGCTGTCCGCCCGGGGCCGCCCGATGGGGCAGTCGGCAATGGTGACGGCGTCCGCCCCGGCCTCGGACAGGGTCCGCACCCCGTCCAGAAAGAAGGACAGGTCGTCGTCCGCCGGGGGGTCCAGCTCCACGGCGACCACCCGTTCCCCCCGGTCCAGCTTGTCCGCCAGGGTGTTGGGATTGGGGGCGGGGCGGGGAGCCGCGGCCCGGGCGGTCCCGGCGGCGGGACGGGCAGGGGGGAGGGCGGCGATGGCCCGGGCGGCGTGGGCCAGGTGATCCGGCGTGGTGCCGCAGCAGCCCCCCACGATGGCGGCTCCGGCCCGGACAAGCTCCGCCAGCCTGCCGCCGAAATAGTCCGGCGCGCCCTGGTAGGCTGTCCGCCGCCCCAGCACCGTGGGATAGCCCGCGTTGGGCATGACGGACAGGGCCTTGTCCCCCAGCAGGCTGAGATCCAGCCCCCGGACGTAGTCCAGCAGGTGGCTGGGGCCGGACACGCAGTTGAAGCCCACGGCGTCCACCTCCGGCAGGGCGGCGGCGCGGCGGAACAGCTCCCCGCCGTCGATGCCCTCCCGGGTGACGCCGTCGAAGGCCACGGCGAAGGAGACGATGAGAAACGCCTGGGGGCATTGCCTCTTTAAGTGGGCGGCGAACTGGGCCACGCCGTCATTGGAGGGCAGGGTTTCCAGCAAAAAGCAGGTGATCCCATGGGCCAGGAACAGGTCGGCCTCCCGGCAGTAGACCTCCCCCCGGGACAGCTTAGCCCCCTCCGGAGCGGGGCCGATGTCGGCGAACACGTAAGCTCCATAGGGCGCGGCGCAGTCCTGCGCGATCCGGCAGGCGGCCTGTATGATCCGGGCGGGGGACTCCCCCTGGCCCTGGGCCAGCTCCAGCCCGGCGGTGAAGGTGTTGGTCTTGATGGCGCGGCACCCCGCCTCCAGGTAGGCCCGGTGGATGGCGGCGATCTCCTCCGGGGCGGTGAGGCAGGCCAGCTCGCAACGCTGGTGGGCCCGCCCGGGCAGGGCGGCAAAGCAGGTGCCCATGGCCCCATCGAACAGCAGGGGGCCGCGCTCCCTGAGACAGGTTCGGATATCCGTCATCCCAGCACCTTCTTCGCGATTTCCACCGACTGCTTGGCGTCCCTGGCGTAGTAGTCCGCGCCGATGGAGCGGGCATACTCGGGCGTCACCACCGCGCCGCCCACCCATACCACGGGCGGGTTGGGCAGGGCCTTCAGCAGGCGGGTGGTCTCCTCCATGGCGGGCAGGGTGGTGGTCATGAGGGCGGACAGCCCCACCAGCGGGATCTGCTTGGCGGCCGCCGCCTCCACAATGTCCTCCGGCGGTACGTCCCGGCCCAGGTCCGCCACATCGTAGCCGTAATTTTCCAGCACCGTTTTGACGATGTTCTTGCCGATGTCGTGGATGTCCCCCCGGACGGTGGCCACGGCGATCCGGCCCTTTTTCACCGGGGCGTCCCCCTTGTCCGCCAGGTGGGCGCGCACCGCCTCAAACACCGCCTGGGCGGCCTGGGCCGCGCTGAGCAGCTGGGGCAGGAACAGCCTGCCCGTCTCGTAGCCCTCGCCCACCCGATCCAGGGCGGGGATCAGGCGGCCTTCCACCAGGGACAGGCCGTCCTCCGCCTCAAGGGCCTGTCGGGCCAGACGGCCCGCGTCCCCCTTCAGCCCCCGGAGGATGGCGTCCTCCAGGGTCATGTCCTGGCCAGGCTTCACGGGGGCGGGGGCGGCGTCCGCCCCGGCAAAGCGTTCCACATAGGCGCGGCAGTGGGCGTCCTCTCCGGACAGGGCCCGGAAGGCGGCCACCGCGTCCAGCATCTCCCGTTGGTTGGGGTTGAGTATGGGCAGGGTCAGCCCCGCGGCCAGGGCCTGGGTCAAAAAGCTCCGGGTGATCAATCCACGGCTGGGCAGGCCGAAGGAGATATTGGACACCCCCAGAACCGTCCGCAGGCCCAGCTCCTCCGTTACCGCCCGGACGGCCTTCAGGGTTTCCGCCGCCTGCTCCTGCTGGGCGGACACGGTGAGGGTGAGGCAGTCGATCCACACGTCCTCCGCCGGGATGCCCCGGGCCAGGGCCGCGTCCAGAATGCGGCGGGCGATGGCCACCCGGCCCTCCGCCGTCTGGGGGATGCCGTTCTGGTCCAGGGTCAGCCCCACCACCGCCGCGCCGTACTTTTTCACGATGGGCAGGATGCGGGCCAGGGACTCCGGGTCCCCGTTGACGGAGTTCACCGCCGCTTTGCCGTTATACACCCGAAGGCCCGCCTCCAACGCCTCCGGGCTGGAGGAATCCAATTGCAGGGGCAGGGACACCACGCTCTGGAGCTTCTTCACCACCCGGGGAAGCATGGACGCCTCGTCCACGCCGGGGAAGCCCACGTTCACGTCCAGAATGTCCGCCCCGGCCTCCTCCTGCTGGACGGCCACGTCCAGGATGTAGTCCAGATCGTCCTCCAGCAGAGCCTGCTGGAACCGCTTCTTCCCCGTGGGGTTCACCCGCTCGCCGATGATCCGCACCCCGTCCAGGGGGACGGGGCAGGGGGGCGTGCACAGGAAGCTCTCCCTCCGGCAGCGGCGGGGGGCAGGGGCCTTGCCGTCCAGGGCGGCGCGCAGCCGGCGGATGTAGTCCGGGGAGGTGCCGCAGCAGCCGCCGAAGATGGTGACGCCCGCCTCTAAGCAGGGCAGCAGGGCGGCGGCAAACTCCTCCGGGCCCATGCCGTAGCGTCCCGTCACCGGGTCGGGCAGGCCCGCGTTGGGCTTGGCGATGACGGGCAGGCGGGTGCAGGCGCACAGTTCCGCCAGGAAGGGGGCCAGCTTGTCCGGCCCCAGGGAGCAGTTCAGCCCGATGGCGTCCGCCCCCAGCCCCTCCAGCGTCCGGGCCATGGAGGACAGGGTACAGCCAGTGAAGGTGCGCCCGTCCGCCTCGAAGGACATGGTGACGAACACGGGGAGGCGGGTGTTCTCCTTCACCGCCAGCAGGGCGGCCTTGGCCTCATACAGGTCGGTCATGGTTTCGATGGACACCAGATCCGCCCCGGCCCGCTCCCCGGCCAGGGCGATCTCCTGGAAACAGCCGTAGGCCCCCTCGAAGGTGAGGCTTCCCATAGGCTCCAGCAGCTCGCCCAGGGGGCCCACGTCCAGGGATACCTTTACGTCTGTCCCGGCGGCGGCCTCCCTGGCGATGGCGACGGCGGCGGACACCACCTCGTCCACCGTGCGGCCCGTGCCCGCCAGCTTGGGGGTGCTGGCCCCGAAGGTGTTGGCGCACAGGATCTGGCTGCCCGCGGCGATGTACTCCCGGTAGATGGAGCGCAGCAGCTCCGGGTCGGTGAAGTTCAGCAGCTCCGGCTTGCCGCCGGGGGGCAGGCCCCGCTGCTGAAGGACGGTGCCCATGGCCCCGTCCAGAAGGACAATGCCCTGTTTGAAGAAATCAGCGTCCACAGGTGGTTCCCTCCTTGCGGAATTGGCAGTTTTCCCGGAAATTACAGTACCCGCAGCCCCGGATCCGGGCGGGCTGGGGGGTGGGGGACAGGCCGATCACCGCCGTCACCGACTTGACCGGGTTCAGCAGCAGGCTGTCCGTGACGGTGAGGCCCAGCCGCCGCTGGGCGTCCAGCGCGGCGCACAGGGCAGGCTGCAAATCCAGAGGCAGATCGCCGTAGCCGGGGCTGAAGCGGTCGGTGCGGTGCAGGGCGGGGAAGCGGGCGGAGATCTCCTCCTCCGCCCCGTCACAGCCCGCCTCCACAAAGGAGCTGCCCAGGGCGTCCAGCAGCACGGCCTTTGCCATGTCCCTGGCCTGGGCGGAGCGGAGCATGGCGTCGAACCTGGCCCCCAGGGTGCAGGCCAGCAGCGCGGCGGTTTCGCACCCGTCCAGCATACGCGCCGCCGTGGAGCCGGACAGGGTCACCCCCGTGCCCTCCAGCCGGAAGCGGTCCCCGGTCCGCACCAGCGGCCAGACCGCCCAGACGGATCGGGGCTGGAGGGCGGCGGACAGCTCGTCCGCCAGCTGCTCCGCCTGTCGGCGCAGCTCCGGGCCGGAACGGGCCGCCCCCAGGCAGCGCAGGGCCTCGTTAATGTCAGGCCTCCTCATCGCCGCCTCCGGTGCGCACGCCCCGCTCGATGTCCCGGATGTCGTAGGGCACGGTCTGGTATACGCAGTAGTTCAGCCAGTTGGCGTACAGCAGGTGGGCGCAGGAACGCCAGCGCACCAGCGGCTCCCGGCCGGGGTCGTCCTCCGGGAAGTAGTGCCGGGGGATCTGGATATCCACCCCCGCCGCCACGTCCCGTAGGTATTCCTTGCGCAGGGTGTCCCGGTCGTACTCCGCGTGGCCCATGAGGAACACCTGACGCCCCCGGGGGGTCTTGACGGCGTATACCCCCGCCTCCTCTGAGTCAGCCAGCACCTTCAAGCCGGGCACCGCTTCAATGTCCGCCCGGTCCACAGTGGTGTTCCGGGAGTGGGGCACCCAGAAGGTGTCGTCAAAGCCCCGGAACAGGATGAAGTTGGGGTCCTCCACCTGGTGCCGGAACACGCCGAACAGCTTTTGGGGCAGGGCCCGCTTGGGGATGCCGTAGTGGTAATACAGCCCCGCCTGGGCACCCCAGCAGATGTGGAGGGTGGAGTGGACGTGGGTTTTGCTCCACTCCATGATGGCGCACAGCTCGGGCCAGTAGTCCACCTCCTCGAAGGGGAGGTGCTCCACCGGGGCCCCGGTGATCACCAGGCCGTCAAAGTTGCGGTCCTTCACCTCGTCAAAGGTCTTGTAGAAGGACAGCATATGCTCCTGGGAGGTGTTCCGGGAGATGTGGCCCGCCGGGGCGATGAGCTCCAGCTCGATTTGCAGGGGGGTGTTGCCCAGCACCCGGGCCAGCTGGGTTTCCGTGTCCACCTTGGTGGGCATCAGGTTCAGCAGCAGGATCTGGAGGGGGCGGATATCCTGGGCGACGGCCCGGGTGTCCGTCATGACGAAGATGTTCTCCCGCCGGAGGGTCTGGGTGGCGGGCAGGCGGTTGGGGATTTTGATGGGCATTTGGCTTGTCTCCTTCCCATGGGTTTGCCGGGAAAACGGTTGACGAACCGGGTCCCAGGCGGTATAATTCCAGAAAACGCAGATTGAGGTGTTGTGTATGAGCAAGTACAGGTTTGAGACCATGCAGCTCCACGCGGGCCAGGAGCGGCCCGACCCCGCCACCGGGGCCAGGGCGGTGCCCATCTACCAGACCACGTCCTACGTCTTTGACAGCTCGGCGGATGCCGCCGCCAAATTCGACCTGTCCCGGGAGGGGCATATCTACGGGCGGCTGAGCAACCCCACCCAGGCGGTGCTGGAGACCCGGATCGCGGCCCTGGAGGGTGGCGCGGCGGCCCTTGCCACGGCCTCCGGCGCGGCGGCGGTGACCTACGCCATCCAGGCCCTGGCCCAGGCCGGGGATCACATTGTGGCCCAAAAGACCATCTACGGCGGGACCTATAACCTGCTGGCCCACACCCTGGCCCACTACGGCGTGTCCACCACCTTTGTGGACGCCCACGACCTGGCCCAGGTGGAGGGGGCCATCCGGCCTGAGACCAAGGCGGTGTACCTGGAGACGCTGGGCAATCCCAACAGCGATATTCCGGACATCGACGCCATCGCGGCCATCGCCCACCGGCACGGCCTGCCCCTGGTGATCGACAACACCTTCGGCACACCCTACCTGATCCGGCCCATCAAGCACGGGGCGGATGTGGTGGTGCACTCCGCCACCAAGTTCATCGGCGGCCACGGCACCACCCTGGGGGGCATCATTGTGGACGGCGGCACCTTCGATTGGAAGGCGTCGGACAAGTTCCCCGCCATCGCCCGGCCCAATCCCAGCTACCATGGGGTGTGCTTCGCCGACGCGGCGGGACCTGCCGCCTTCACCGCCTACATCCGGGCGGTGCTGCTGCGGGACACGGGGGCGGCTATGTCCCCCTTCCACGCCTTTTTGCTGCTCCAGGGGGTGGAGACCCTGTCCCTGCGGCTGGAGCGGCAGGCGGAGAATACGAAGCGGGTGGTGGACTTCCTGGCGGCCCATCCCAGGGTGGATAAGGTGAACCACCCCAGCCTGCCGGACCATCCGGATCACGGCCTGTATGAGAAGTATTTCCCCCGCGGCGGCGCGTCCATCTTCACCTTTGAGATCAAGGGCGGCAGGGAGGAGGCCCACCGGTTCATCGACAGCCTGAAGGTGTTCTCCCTGCTGGCCAACGTGGCGGACGTGAAGTCCCTGGTGATCCACCCCGCCACCACCACCCACGGACAGCTCACGGAGGAGGAGCTGCTGGATCAGGGCATCCGGCCCAACACCATCCGGCTGTCCATCGGGACGGAGCACATCGACGATCTGCTGGAGGATTTGGAGCGGGGCCTTGCCGCCCTCTAAAAATACCATATTGAGGGGCAAGGATCAAGCCCGGAATCTGTCCGGGGGCAGGGCGGGCCGTGAGCTTGGCGGGATTTTTGCACAGAAAGGCGCGGGAATGGGCTTCGCTGGGGCTGTTTGACCGCAAGAGTAAGGGCGGAGGCTCGTTCCAGATTTCAGCCGCGCCGCGAGACAGCTTGACCGCTGTTGAGAACCGCGCCTGGAGAACAATATTTTTACAGCGAAAGCCTTCCTGTTTGGAGGGCTTTTGCTGTTTCTCTGAATCTTCCCTTTGTTCGGCCTCCGCTTTTGGGGGTGGGCCATTCCATCAAAAAACGGAGCGAATCCAGATGAAAAGGCGTGCCGGATCGGGCCGCTTACGCCCTGTGTGCGGTGGGGAATATTTCTTGACATCAGCAGGAAAATGTACTATTGTTATGGGTGGTCAAAAGGGCTGCCCCACAGCCTGCGGCCCGGTGCGGGCCTTTGAATAAAGTCAGGTGAACAATTCATGGTGAATTTTGTGATTGTGCTGGAATATCTGAGCATCTGCCTCACCTTTGTGGCCCTGATTCTCCTGCTGAACGGCGACGGCGCGCGGGAGCAGAAGCTGCTGATCTTCATTATGTGCGGCTCCCTGGTGCAGAACGTAGGCTATCTGCTGGAGCTGATCGCCCCCACGGTGGAGGCCGCCGTGGCCGCGGTGACGGTGGAGAACGTAGGCTCCGCCTTCGTCCCCCTGTGTTACTGCTGGTTTATCTACACCTACTGCTACGCCGCCCCCCCGAAAAAGCTGCTGCGGGTGCTGGGGGCCATCAACTTTTTGATCCTGCCCACGGTGTTTTTCAACTGGAACGGCCTGTTCTACCAGCAGTTTGAGTGGCTGTCCACCGAGGACGGTTTTCACTACATCAGCATCAGCTATGGCCCGCTGTATCTCGTGTTCCTGTTCACCCGGATCATCATCCCCTACGCCCTGTGTATCTTTACGCTGGTGCGGGCCATCCGCCTGCGGTCCGACCGGGAGGTCAGCCGCCAGTACTCGACCATCCTGGGCATATCCACCCTGCCCGTCATTGTGCTGGCGGCCTACGTGCTGAAGCTGTTCAACGTGTTCGACCTGACGCCGGTGACGCTGGCCCTGTCCATGGCTATGGTGGTCATTGTGGTGTGGAGCCGCCGGAACTACGACTTCCGCCATCTGGCGGCGGAAAAGGTGCTGGAGAGCCTGGGAGACGGGGTCATCGCCCTGGACGACCACGACCGCCTGGTGAGCTACAACCGGGCGGCGGCCAACATATTCGCCAGCCTGCCCCAGCACAAGCTGGGGGAGAACATCCGGGTGGTGGAGGACTTCCGGGAGGAGATGCTGAACGAGCGCGTCCCCTGGAGCTTTTCCATCAACGGACAGGACTACGAGTGCCACAGCAAGGAGATTCTGGACGAAAACGGCCAGAAGCAGGGCTGTGTCATTTTGGTGCTGGACATGACGGACATCAAGGCGTACATCAACGAGATCAAACGGGTCCGGCGGCAGGCGGAAAAGGCCAACATCGCCAAAAGCGAGTTCCTGGCCAATATGTCCCACGAGATACGCACCCCCATGAACGCCATCATCGGGCTGAACGACATCATTATGGAGGAGTGTACCGATCCCTCCATCCATGAGCACGCCAAGGACGTGCAGTCCGCCGCCAAAAACCTGCTGGCCATCATCAATGACATCCTGGATCTGTCCAAGGTGGAGGCGGGCAAGATGGAGCTGGTGTATACCGACTACCACCTCAAGACCGTGGTGGGTGAGGTGGTGGGCATGATGGACATGGCCGCCTCCAAGCGGGGGCTTATCATGAAGTACGAGTGTGACGAGAGCCTGCCCTGCCGCTACAACGGGGACGAGGGGCGCATCAAGCAGATCCTCATCAACATTCTGAACAACGCCATCAAGTTCACCAAGGAGGGCGGCGTCAAGGCCAGCGTCACCGGGAGGCCCGGCGGCAATGAGGATGAGGAGCTGATCGTGTTCCGGGTGGAGGACTCCGGCTGTGGCATCCGGGAGGAGGATCTGAACAAGATCTTCGAGGACTTCCGCCAGGTGGACTCCAAGAAGAACCGGAGCGTGGAGGGCACCGGGCTGGGCCTGGCCATCGTCAAGCATCTGGTGGAGCTGATGGGCGGCACCATCCAGGTGGAGAGCGAGTACGGCAAGGGCACCGTGGTGACCATCACCATCCCCCAGAAGATCGTGGACCGGCGCACCATCGCCCAGGTGCCCGAGGCCGCCCAGGAGGAGCTGGAGGGGACGGAGGCCTTTACCGCGCCCGGCGTGCGGGTGCTGATCGTGGACGACAACGTGGTCAACCGCAAGGTGGCCCGGGGCTTCCTCAAAAGCTACGCCTTCGATCTGGACGAGGCCAAGAGCGGGCCGGAGGCCATCGAGCTGGTGCGGCAGAACCGCTATGACATCATCTTTATGGACCACATGATGCCCATGATGGATGGCATCGAGGCGGCGGCCATCATCCGCCGGGACTGCGGGGAGAACGGCACCTTCCCCGCCATGATCGCCCTCACTGCCAACGCCATGGAGGGAATGCGGAAGAAGTTCCTGGACTGCGGCTTCCAGGACTTCATCGCCAAGCCCCTGGACCGGAGGGAGCTGGGCCAGCTGCTGGCCCGGTGGGTGCCGGAGGACCGGCGGGAGGCCGGGGCGGCGGAGGAGCCTGCCCCCGCCCTGGACCCGGCGGTGTTCGCCATTAAGGGCATCGATCTGGAGGCCGCCGCCCGCTACTTCACCGGAGGCGAGGAGGGCTTTGTGGAGCTGCTGGAGCTGTTCCACATGGACGGAACGCGGAAGGCGGAGCTTCTGCCCCAGCTGGCGGACAGCGACCTGTCCGGCTACCGCACGGAGGTTCACGCGCTGAAAAGCGCGGCGGCCAATATCGGGGCCATGGAGGTGTCCGAGCTGGCCCGGGCCCAGGAGAACGCCGCCGCTCAGGGAGACACGGACTTCATTGCCCGGGAGCTGCCCCGGCTGCTGGAGGCCCACGGGGAGCTGCTGGTCCATATCGGGCGGTTTTTGGAGGGGCGGCGGCAGACCCGTCCCCCGGAGGAGAAGCTCCCCCCGCCCACGCCCCAGGAGCTGCGGGAGCGGGTGGGCGAGGCCCTGGAGCTGCTGGAGGATTTCCAGTCCAGGGAGTGCGCCGCCGCAGTGGAGGAGCTGCTGTGCCACGCGCTGCCGCTGGAGGCGGAGGAGCGGCTGCGGGAAATTCAGGGACAGCTGAAGCTGTATGAGGACGACCATGCCGAGGAGCTGCTGGGCGCGCTGCTGGGCAGGCTGGAACAGGAGGATGGCTAACTATGATTCAGACAGGCGGAAAGAGCGGGAGAAAGCGTATTTTGGCGGTGGACGATGCAGCTACGATCCTGCTTCGGATCACGGACACCCTGGACAAGTATTACGATGTGATCACCGTGAACTCCGGAGTGCGGGCCCTGCGCTATCTGGAGCGGGTGAAGCCCGACCTGATCCTGCTGGACATCCGGATGACCCCGAAGAACGGGTTTGAGACGCTGCGGGAAATCCGGGATATGCCGGATCGGGCGGACATCCCGGTGATCATGCTGACCGCCATGGAGGACAAGGACTCTGTGCTGGAGGGCATCACCCTGGGCATCAGCGACTATATTCTGAAGCCCTTCGCCCCCAACGACCTGCTCAACCGCATCCGCCGGGTGCTTGTGAACCGGGAGCGGGAGCTGGCCCTGTCTGGGCAGGAGCAGGACGGGGAGGGGGCCGGGGAATGAACACCGCCATGACCAGGGAGGAGCTGGAGCGGATTCTGGATCAGGCCCTCCAGGACGTGACCGAGCGGACCGCCGGGGTCCGCCTGCACCAGGGGGACCGCTCCCTGGGGGAGGACTTGTGCACCGTCCACATCACCTTTGACAAGGGCTTTTCCACCAGCCTTACCCTGTGCGCCGACACCGGGCTGCTGGTGCGCATGGCGGGGAACTCCTTCCACGAGGACACGGTGACGCCGGAGGATCTGGAGGAGTTCAGCAAGGAGTATTTCAACGTGCTGTGCGGCAAGGTGGCCTGGGCCATGTTCCAGGCCACGCAGGTGCCCGCCCACTTCGGCCCTCCTGCCTTCTACCACGGACGCTATGAGCCGGAGGGGCGGGAGGCCCAGTTTGTGCTGACCTACTGCGATGAGCACAGCGAGGGCGCGCAGCTCATTCACCATGTGGCCTGTCCCCGGGAGGACGGCGAAAACGGGAGGGAGGATACCCAGTGAAAAAGCGAGTGATGGTGGTGGACGATTCCCGGCTGGTGCGGGTTCAGCTGGAGGACGTGCTGGAGGGGACGGACTACGAGGTGGCGGCCTACTGCCGCAGCGGGGAGGAAGCGATTGAGCAGTACGGCTCGGTACTGCCCGATGTGGTGACGATGGATATCATCATGAAGGGGATGGACGGGCTGGACGCGGCGGAGGTCATTTTGAGAAGCCATCCGGACGCCCGTATTGTGATGATCTCCTCCCTGGCCTATGGGGACACCTTTGAGCGGGCCAAGGCCATCGGCACCCGGGGCTTTGTGGAGAAGCCGTTCCACCAGGAGCAGCTGGTGCGGGTGTTCGGGGAGGCGTTGGCGTAGGGGGCGGAGCTGCGCCCATGCGCTTGGCGTTACAATTTACCACCCTCCCGGCGGAACGCCGGGAGGGTGTCTTGAAGCGTAGGCCCTTAACAAAATCACCCGGTATAGCCCACAAGCTATACCGGGTGATTTCTCTTGCGTTACGCTCCCGCCAACGCCGCGTCCTGGAGCCTGTCAAAGGACTCCATGCACTGCTCCACCGTTGCGCCGCCCAGCAGCTCCCGGACAATGAGGCAGGTATTGCCCCACTGCTCCACCTTCATCCCCGCATTGGAGCCCAGCACGTACACGCCCTCCTCGATCCGGTCGTTCAAGGGCCGCAGGGAGGGCACACAGTCCACCTTCACGTTCTTGGACGGGGAGATCACCCGGTTGGTCTCCGAGTAAAGCTGAAGGGCCTCGTCGGAGGTGATGACGTTGATCACCTCCAGGGCGTCCTCCAGGTGGTCCGCGTTGGCCCCCACGCCCCAGCCGGTGATGGGGATGACGGGCATCTGCCCCCGGCTGCTGGGGAAGCCCACAACCTGTAGCTCAAAGTCCGTTTTGCCGTAGGCGGTCTCCGAGTTGGCCGCCCCCCAGTAGGCCATGACAATGGGGGTTTTTCCCGCCAGGAAGTCCGGCCCCTCGCCCTCGATGGCCTCGCTGACCAGGACCTTCTCCGCGTCCACGTACCCTTCATCGATCAGGGTTTGGAGGAACTGGAAGCCGGGGCGCATATAGTCGCTGTACTTGGCCTCCCCGCTGTTGAGGGCGGCGATCTCCGCCTCGGCAGTTCCACCGTTATAGAGATCGGCATAGGCCTGGGCAAAGACGAAGCACTCCAGCCACCAGCGGTTCGCGCCGATGGGGGTGTCGATCCCGTTCTCCTGGAACACCCGGCAGCACTCCAAAAGCTCCTCCGGGGTATTGGGAGCCTCCAGATTGTACTGACGGAACAGATCCATGTTGAGGAACAGGCCGTAGGCCACCACCTCCTGGGGGATGGCCACCAGCCTGCCGTCCACTGTGTTGGCGGTGAGGATGATATCCCGCAGGTTTTTGACGCTGTCCAGCCCGGACAGGTCGGCCAGCTTACCCTCCGACCCCAGGGCCAGGACGGTGTCCGGGTTCAGCAGATACAGGTCGTCCATATCGTTTCTGGCCCGGTCCAGGGCCACGTCGTCATAGGTTTTATCCTGATAGTCCTCCGCCGTATAGGTCCGGTAGGCCACGGTAACGCCCAGTGTGTCCTCCGCCATGGCTATGGTGAGATCCGCCGCCGTCCGGGCTAAGTTCTCCGCGTCCGGATCGGTTTTTTCCATGGGGCTGAACAGGTTGACTACCCGCCCGTCCACCCGCTCCGACGGCAGCAGGTTCTGGTGTCCGTCTCCACAGCCCGATGCCAGCAGCAGTGCCGCCGACAGCAGGGCCGCGGCCCGCCTGCGCAGGCCCGCGTGCTTATAATGGCTCATGGTTCAGTCGGTCCTTTCCTTCTCAATATACTGCCGGATCACGCGCTTCAGCAGCTCCACGTCCAGGGGCTTCGCCACATGAGCGTCCATCCCCGCGTCCAACGCCGCCTTTTCGTCCTCCGCGAAGGCGTTGGCGGTCATGGCGATGATGGGGATCGTCCCGGCGTCCGCCCGGTCCAGGGCGCGGATTCTCCGGGCGGCTTCGTGTCCGTTCATCACGGGCATCTGTACATCCAGCAGGATGGCGTCGAACTCGCCCTCTGCCGCGTCCCGGAACCGCTCCACGGCAAGCTGTCCGTTCTCCACCAGCTCGCAGGAGGCCCCCTCCATGTCCAGCAGCTCCGCCAGGATCTCGGCGTTGATCTCGTTGTCCTCCGCCGCCAGGAAGCGCAGGCCCTCCAGTCCGGCGTCCGCCTCCGGCTCCGGGCCGTCCCGGCGGGTCTCGGCGGCCCAGAGCTTCTCCGCCCTCTCCCGGAAGGCGGACACCAGGAAGGGCTTGGCCAGCGTCCCGACGCGCTCCATCTGAAGGGCCTCGTCCAGCCCCGGCGCGCCGTACTCCGCCAGGAGAAGCAGGGGGACGTCCCCCGGCAGGGCGTCGCGCAATGCCCGGGCCGCGGCGGGGCCGTCCAGCCCCGGCCCGTCCCAGTCCACCAGGGCCAGCTGGTACGGCCCGCCCTCCGCCAGCCGCTCCAGGGCCGTCTCCAAACTGGCGGCGGTGTCCACCGCCACCCCCGCGTCCTCCATGAGGGCCTGAACGGTCTCCCGGTCCTCCGGCTCTCCCTCCAGGGCCAGAATCCGGGACACGCCCCGGTCTGCCCAGAACTGCTGGTCCTTGTGGCCCTCCTGGATCCGCAGCTCCAGCTCCACCCGGAACAGGGAGCCCTTGTCCACCTGGCTGGACACGTCGATGGTGCCGCCCATCAGCTCCACAATGCTCTTGGTGATGGCCATGCCCAGGCCGGTGCCCTGCACCTTGTTGGTGGT
>ERZ779624.148-NODE-148-length-28624-cov-7.004410_pt1 | contig 28624 bp, 23 predicted proteins | sample MGYA00514190_ERZ779624 | MGnify/ENA primary metagenome ERZ779624 (study PRJEB29562, sample SAMEA4376706) | mouse gut metagenome | isolation source: Cecum | study: EMG produced TPA metagenomics assembly of the A DSS colitis mouse model was used to assess the... | reverse complement strand
CCTTCGTGAGAGAGCTGCGCAGTGGTGTGGAGGAGCGATTCCCGGATTTTGAGCAGAACAGCTATTACAGAGTCAATACCGGATCTGAGGAGCAGAGGCTGATCGCCATGCAGGGGAGGTCGAATCTACGGTTTTATCTGTACTATCGGCTGAAGCTGTGGGCGCGGAAAATCCGCTCCGGCCGGAGGAAGCCGTAAAAATAGTTTAGCGAATGATTATTATGCGCAAGAGGGTGTGTGAATGAAGAAGTTAGCAATTATTACGGCCCGGGGAGGCAGTAAGAGAATTCCCGGGAAGAATATCAGGGAGTTCTGCGGGAAGCCCATATTGGCCTATTCTGTGGAGGCGGCGGTTTACTCCGGCCTGTTTGACGAGGTAATGGTATCCACAGACGACAGAGAGATAGCCAAGATCGGAAAACAATATGGAGCGAGAGTTCCATTTTACCGAAGCGAAAGAACTTCTGACGACTACGCTACCACTAACGACGTACTGTTGGAGGTGCTGGAGGAATATGAAAAAAGGGGAGAGTACTTTGAGGCAGCATGCTGTCTTTATCCCACCGCCCCTTTTGTGACAGCGGAGAAACTGAAGAATGCCATGGAACTGTTGCTTGCGTCCGATGCGGATACGCTGATTCCGGTGGTGGCTTTTTCTTACCCGCCGCAGCGGGCTATGGTGGTGAAGGAGGACAGGCTGGTATTTGAATATCCTCAATATATAGATGCCCGCTCTCAGGATCTCACCCCTCATTACCATGATGTAGGACAGTTCTACTGCTTCCGAACGGAAGCCTATCGGAAAAACAAAAAGCTGATGTTGGGTAATATTCTGCCTATGATCATCTCTGAGCTGGAAGTGCAGGATATTGATAATCTCACCGATTGGGAGATTGCCGAGATGAAATACCGTCTGATGATGCAGAAAACGGAGAGGTGAGAGACTTGTCTGGAATTGCGCTTCTGTCAAACGTAAATATGAATATGGTGATTCGCATGTTGGGACGGAAGGTTTCGGTCTGGCAGGCGGAGGGCTATGGAAATGAGCTGGGAATCCTGATGAATCCGGACTCTTCCTATGCCAGGTTCCGGCCGGAATATACCTTTCTGGTCATGGATTTACTGGAGCTTCTGGAGCATGAGACAGAGTTCTGCGCGGCGGAGGAAAAGATTGCGGCCTGGTTTCGCGGGCTGGAAAACGCACTGAAACCGGAGACGGTTTACTATGTGGCTGATGCCTGTCTCTGGGGAGCGGAGTTGTCTGTGGTGGATGACAGAGGGCAGAGGGCAGCGTTGGAGCAGCTCTGGCAGAAGTATCTGGATAGATTGCGGGGCGCAAAAGAGAATGTGCGGATTCTTCCCTACCGGCAGCTGCTGATCCGGCTGGGGGAGGAGAATGCTTTTTCTCCCAAGATGTGGTATATGGGAAAGGTGCTTTTGAGCAACGAGGCACAGAAGAGGCTTTGTGACCTGATTCTGGATAAATTGCGGATTGAGACGAGAACGCCGAAAAAGGTGTTGGCATTGGACTTGGATAACACGCTTTGGGGCGGGCTTGCGGGAGAAAATGACAACACTCCCATAGAGCTTTCGGAAGAGCATGGCGGGCTTGCCTACAAAAATCTGCAGCGTGTCATTCTTCAGATGCAGCGGCAGGGAGTGCTTCTGGTGATTGTGTCAAAAAACAACGAACAGGACGCACAGGAGATTCTGGAGGAGCATCCTCATATGGTGCTTAGGCCGTCGGCTTTTGCCGCCAGACGGATCAATTGGAAAGCGAAGCACGAGAATATCCGGGAGATTGCAGGGGAGCTGAATTTGGGAACAGATTCTTTTGTGTTCTGGGACGACAGCCCCGCGGAACGGCAGCTTGTCCGGGAGATGCTTCCCGAGGTGACGGTGCCTGAATTTCCGGAAAAGCCGGAGGAGCTGGCCGGAGCCATGGCGGAGATTTACAGGGAATATTTTGAGAAACCTGCGGTGACAGAGGAAGATTTGGCCAAGACAGCCCAGTACGCGGCCAATGCGGAGAGAAGCAGACTGCGGGAGGAGACGGGCAGCTTTGAGGATTATCTGCGCAGACTTCAGATCGTTGTGACCAGAGAGATCCCGGGCAAGCATGTGGAGCGTCTGCAGCAGTTGGTGAATAAGACGAATCAATTTAATCTGACTACAAGAAGATATACCCGGGAAGAACTGGAGGGGCTGCTTGCGGATGCAAAAAGAAAGGTGTATCTGTACAGTGTGGCGGATCGCTTTGGAGATAACGGTATTGTGGCGGCGGCGGTGGCGGCAGTGGACGGCAGGACAGCCGTGCTGGAAGAGTTTGTGATGAGCTGCCGGGTCATGGGAAAGAATATCGAGTATGGTATTCTGAATGATGTGGAGGAGGATTTGCGGTCACAGGGAATAGAGTGTCTGCGGGGTATTTATCTTCCCACGGCGAAGAATCAGCCGGTGGAAAAACTGTATGAACGGCTGGGCTACAGCAGGATGGCCTGCGGAGCCGGAACCGAGGCTGAGGGGACTGCGGAGGTGTACGAACTGCAGTTGGCGGAAAAACCGGAACGGGTTTGTTTTCTGAAGTTGAGGAACGCCTGATGAAGCGGGCGGATGGGAGCGTTATGAAGAAGAAAATCATTGATCTGATCGAGGAGGCGCTGAATGTGCCGAAGGGAACAATAACGGAAGATACCAGGATCGCGGACGTGGAGGAATGGGATTCTCTGGCGCATGTGATGATCATCGGTGAGCTGGAGGAAAAGCTGGGTATTTCCATTCCGCTGGAGGAGGCCGTGGAGCTCACGGGAATGCAGGAGCTGCTTGCCTGCGCCGGTATACAGACAGAGTAGATAAGGACGGAGATCAGTATGAGTGTGACGCTGCGGGACATCCGGGAGGATGATCTGGAAAAAATCATGAACTGGCGCATGGATCCGGATATCACGAGATACATGAACACGGATCCGAAGCTGACTCTTGCAGGACAGAGAAACTGGTTTGAGAAGGTGAAGGGTGACAGCAATGTCCGGTACTGGATGATCCTGGTGGACGGAGAGCCGGCGGGAGTGATCAATCTGACAGGGCTTGACAGTCCGAAGGGGGAACTGGGCTGGGCTTATTATATGGGAGAGAAGAGGCTGCGCAGCATACAGACGGCACTGGCATTGGAGATGAGCATGTACGATTATGTGTTCGGCGTGCTGAAAAAACGCGCCGTCTACGGGGATGTATTCACTTTGAATAAGGGTGTGATTCAGCTTCATAAGCTGTGCGGCTGTGAAGTGGCGGAAGAAAAAAAGAATCATGTCTGTAAAAACGGGGTGTTTTATGATGTAACCTTCCTGCGCATGACGGCAGAGCTGTGGAGCCAGGTCGGTCCTGGAAAAAAGTATGAAAAAATCGACTTTGACTGCGGAAGGGAGGCAGGCAGTGAATAAAGAGATCAAAATCGGGAAGCGTCTCATAGGAGGAGATGCTCCCACCTTTATCATCGCGGAGATGTCCGCCAATCACAATATGGATTTTGACAGGGCTGTGGCTATTCTGCGCGCGGCGAAGGAGGCCGGGGCAGATGCCGTGAAAATACAGACCTACACGGCGGACACCATTACGCTGGACTGTGATGATCCGTGTTTTCAGATTACCCAGGGGACACTTTGGGACGGTATGACCCTCCATAAACTGTACGAGACGGCGTACACTCCCTGGGAGTGGCAGCCAAAGCTGAAAAGGCTTGCGGAGGAGATGGGGCTGGAGTTCTTTTCCTCTCCTTTTGATCTGACGGCGGTGGACTTTCTGGAGGAATTGGATGTGCCTGCCTATAAGGTGGCATCCTTTGAAATCAATGACATCCCCATGATCCGGAAGATAGCCAGGCTGGGCAAGCCAGTGATTCTTGCAACGGGAATCGCACACTTATCTGATATTGAGTTGGCTGTAAGAACCTGCAGGGAAGAGGGAAATGAGAATGTTATTTTGCTGAAATGTACCTCTGCCTATCCTGCGCCTTATGAGGATGTAAATCTCAGGACGATTCCTTCCATGGCGGAAACCTTTGACTGTATCACAGGACTGTCGGATCATACTATGGGAGCGGCCGTGCCGGGAGCGGCCGTGGCTTTGGGAGCGAGAGTGATAGAGAAGCATTTGACGCTCAGAAGGGCGGACGGCGGTGCGGATTCCGCCTTTTCCATGGAGCCGCATGAGTTTCGGGAGATGGTAGATAATATCCGCAGGATCGAACTTGCACTTGGCCGTGTCACATATGAGCTTTCCCCGAAGGCGGCCAGGGAAAGGGAGCATTCCCGCTCTCTGTTTGTGGCCAGGGATATGAAGGCGGGAGAGGTGTTTACGCCGGAAAACCTCCGCTCCGTGCGGCCTGCGGACGGTCTTCACACGAAGTATTACGAGGAGCTGCTGGGGAGGCGGATTGCAAGAGACGCAAGGCTGGGAACACCTATGAGCTGGGAACTGGTGGATTTCGGGCAGGAGGATCGGTGATGTATATCATTCGTGCCGACGGAAATGCAGTGATCGGTGCAGGACATCTTATGCGCTGTATGACTGTGGCGGAGGAGTTAAAACGCCGGGGGGCGCAGGTTCTGTTTCTCTGCGCCGACAGACAGTCTGCATCTATGGCGGCGGAGCATGGCTTTGAGTCGGAGAGTCTGTGTGATTCTGTTTCCGGGACAGGCGGCAGGAAAGAGGCGCTACAGAGCGAACTGCCCGCATGGGAGAGGATCCTGAAGCGGAGGAATTGCCTGCAGGACAATGTTATTCTGGCGGATAGCTACCGGATAACGGATATTTATCTGGAAGGCCTGAAGCGGTTTGGAAGGGTGGCTATGCTGGATGACATGGGGCAGAGACGTTTTTCGGCAGATCTGATCATCAATTACAATGCGCCTGCGGATCCGGAGGTGTACAGGAGACTGTACGAGGGGAGTGGAAGCTGTGTGTTGACGGGCAGCAGGTATATTCCGCTGAGGCGACAGTTTGGGCAGAGGGATTACCAGGTTCGTTCACAAGTCGGAAGGGTGCTGATTACGACGGGGGGCGGTGACGTGAATAACATTGCCGGACAGATTCTGGATAGAATCTATGCTGCGGGCAGGGAATTTTATCTGGTCGTCGGCCGGTTCAATCCCTGTTTTGAGGAGCTGAATAAGATTGCGGAAAGCTGTAATAATGTGTCTGTTTTCCATAATGTCAGGAATATGGCGGAACTGATGGCAGAGTGTGACATTGCCGTCACGGCGGGGGGAACCACCGTATACGAGCTGGCGGCTGTGGGGGTGCCTTTTATCTGCTTTTCCTGTGCCGAGAACCAGGAGGCGCTGACGGAGTATATGGGGAGAACAGGGATCGCAGGGGCGGCTGGTGCTTATCACAGGGAGCCGGAACAGATGTTTGAGAATTTGAGCCGCCTTTTTGACAGCATGGTCTCCCACAGAGAAATTCGGGAGCGCTTCAGCAGGGCGGAGCAGGGGATGGTGGACGGCGGTGGAGCAGAGCGTCTTGCAGATGCTTTGGAGCAGCTTTCCCGGGCGTCCAATTGAGACTGTTTGGAGAGGATTTAGATGGGACAAGGGCAGAAAAACCGTTCTAAAATTCTATATGGCGCTGTGATACTGGTGTTTTTTCTAGGTTTCTTTTATCTGTCCTTGGGATGGGGGGAACCGGAGGAAAAGCAGACGGTTCAGATTATATTTTTCGGAGACAGCTCCTACGGTAATATCCGGGATGAATCGGCTATTCCTGAGCAGGTGGGAAGGTTGTCCGGAAAGACGGTGTTTAATGCCGCGTTTGGCGGCACCGGTGCCGGCAGGCAGGACAGAGGGCAGAGACTGGACTATTCAGGGGATTCTCTTTCCCTTGCGGCGCTGACGAAGGCGGTTTATGGGGGGGATTTCGGAGTACAGCAGACGATCCGGCCAACACAGGATATTACCTGGTATTTTGTAAGTACCGTGGACGGGTTGGAAAACATTGATTTTTCCGGGGTGGAGACAGTGATCATCGGTCATGGACTGAACGATTACTATAGTGGGCTCCCTCTGGAGAACGAAAAGAATTTCATGGATGAGTATACCTTTGCCGGGGCGCTTCGCAGTTCACTGACGGCGCTGAAGCGTGTGAATCCTTCTCTGAGGATCGTGTTGCTGACGCCAACCTACAGCTGGCTGACTGGGACGATGCAGACCTGTGAAGAATATGATGGCGGCGGGGGGATTCTGGAGAAGTATGTGGAGAAGGAAATCGCTGTGGCAGCTGAGCAGGGAGTTGGGGTAATCGACCTGTATCATGATTTTTTTCCGCATGAGGTCTGGGAGGATTGGTCTCGTTATACCGTGGACGGCCTCCATCCCAACGAGGCGGGACGGGCGCTGATAGCGGAGAAGATCGCAGATTATCTGCAAGAGGAGAATTGAGATGATGTCCCCGGGTGAATTGTTTGAGAACGTAAAAAGAAAAGTGAAGAGGGAATGGAAGACGGCTTTTTTTGCCGCCGTGGCAGTGGGGCTGCTGGTACATATGCCGGTGCTTCTGTCCGATGTTCCCAATCATGACGGCCTTGACAGTCTGTATTTTGACCAGAACATGATTACCTCCGGCAGATGGTTCCTGATGGTTGCCTGCGGGTTTTCTTCTTTTTATACCGTTCCCTGGATCATAGGACTTCTGGGGATTTTTTTCCTGGGTCTGACGGCGGCTGCACTGACGGAGCTTCTGGAAATAAAGAGGCTCTGGGCTGCTGCTGCGGTGGGGGGGCTGCTGGCATCCTTTCCGGCGTTGGCATCCACCTTCGCTTATGTGTTTACCCTGGACGGGTATATGCTGGCCATGCTGTTGTCGGTGTTGTCGGTGCTTTTTACAAAGCGATGGAAGTATGGCTTTCTGCCCGGAGCGGTGTGCCTTGCCTTCAGCCTGGGGACGTATCAGGGCTATTTGTCCTTTGCCATGATTCTGTCGGTGTTTGCGATTCTGATGCTGGCAATGGAGCCAGAAGGCTTTCGGGAGAAGCTGCGGCGGGGTGTCCGCTATCTTTATATGGGCATTTTTGGAGCAGCGCTTTACTATGGCATTCTTCAGCTTCTGCTGCGTCTGCAGGGAAAGGAGCTGGCAGGCTATCAGGGAATAGACGGCATGGTGTCGGGTACGGCTTCCGTTGGGGGGATCAGTACCATAGTGAAAATGTACAGAGATTTTGTGAGCTTCAGTCTGAAGGGGAATGTACTGTTTCAGAATTGGATATCTCTGGCGGCATGGATCCTGCTGGCAGTTTCGGCAGCCGTGGCGCTTGGGGCGCTGGCTGTGAAAAGAAAGTGGTGGAAGAATCCCTGGTTTTTCGTTATAATAATACTGACAGCGGTGATTCTGCCTCTTGTGACCAACGTGATTCTGCTGATTTCGCCGGGGGTGACCTATCATTTGCTGATGCGGTATCAGTGGATACTTTATCCCATCGGAATGACGGCGCTGGCAGGACAATATTGCGGGGAACCGTCCGGCAGCATCCGATACGGTCATATGGTGGAATGGGCCGCGCTGGGAGCAGCGTTTGTGCTTGTTTTCTTTTATGGTGTGGTGGATAATATCGGCTACAGCAACCTGCTGAAGCGTTATGAAAAGACCTATGCCTATTGTGTGCGTCTTCTTGACAGAATCGAGCAGACGCCAGGTTATTATCAGGGGATCCCCATTGCCATGATCGGTGTGGTGGGGGACAGAGAGTTTCCCGTGACGGATATTACCCTGCCGGTGACCTCCGGCATGATCGGACTGAACGGAGATGTGCTGATCTATACGGGGAAAAACTATGAATTATTTATCAGGAATTATCTGGGCGCTACGTTGAATCTTCTGCCGGCGGATGCAATGTCGGAGATGTATGACAGAGAAGACTATGTTGCCATGGATTGCTTTCCGGGGGAGGATTCCATCCGTATCATCGACGGAATCATGTATATTAAGACAGAGAATATAAATCATTGAGTATCTTAATTGAACTTTATGGAAAGTGACGGAAGAGCGGATCAGGCGAAGGAGGAAGGACATGGCGTTGTTGTCAATTGTTCTGCCGGCTTATAACGAGGAACAGAATATCGGCAATACGGCAAGCGTATTGTCGGCGCTGCTTGCGGAAAATGCCATAGAGTATGAACTGATTTTTATCAGTGACGGCTCCAGGGACGGCACATACGAAGAAATTGTCAAAGTGGCCAGGGAGAATCCCAGAGTCAAGGGCGCGGAGTTCAGCCGCAATTTCGGCAAGGAGGCCGGGATCTTTGCGGGACTGGAGCTGACGGAGGGAGATGCGGTTATTGTCATGGACTGTGATTTACAGCATCCGCCGTCGGTGATTCCTGAAATGTGGAGGCTCTGGCAGGAGGGCGCCGAGGTGGTGGAGGGGATCAAGACCGCCCGGGGACGGGAAAGCCTGGGACATAAGCTGTCGGCAGGGCTGTTTTATAAAATTATGAGCTGTCTGATTAAAATGGATATGAATGCTTCCTCCGATTTTAAACTGCTGGATCGGAAGGTGGTGGATGTGCTGCTGGCTCTGCCGGAGCGAAATACATTTTTCAGGGCATTAAGCTTCTGGGCGGGCTTTCGGACGGAAGCAGTACATTATGAGGTGCAGGAGAGGCAGTTCGGGGAGAGCAAGTGGTCCTTTTTAAGTCTGATGCGGTATGCCATCAGCAATGCAACCTCCTTCAGTACCCTGCCTTTGCAGCTGGTGACGGTAATGGGACTGGTTTCCATTTTGTTCAGTGTTGTGCTGGCGGTTCAGACACTGGTACGTTTCCTCATGGGAACGTCGGTGGAGGGATTTACTACGGTAATTCTGCTGATTCTGATCATAGGCGGCTTTCTGATGCTGAGCCTTGGGATTATCGGACACTATATTGCAAGAATTTATGAGGAAGTAAAGGGAAGACCCAAATACATCATCAGTAAAGTAACGGATAATGTTAAGGGGGAAATAATCGGAGCCTGGAGGAAAGGGAAATGATAAATTTTAATGTGCCGCCCTGTGCGGACAATGCCATGGACTATATTCGAGAATGTGTACAGAATCAGAAGATTTGCGGCGACGGGGCATACACCAGAAAGTGCAATCAGTGGATCGAGGAGCGGACGGGGACGACAAAGTGCCTGCTTACTACCTCATGCACCCATGCTACGGAGCTGGCAGCGCTGCTGTCAGATATCAAGCCCGGGGATGAGGTCATCATGCCGGCCTATACCTTTGTGTCCACGGCGGACGCTTTTGTTCTGAGAGGGGCGGTTCCGGTGTTTGTAGACATCAGGCCGGACACCATGAATATTGACGAGAAGCTCATTGAATCCGCGGTGACGGACAGGACCAGGGCCATAGTTCCTGTTCATTATGCGGGAGTGTCCTGTGAGATGGATGCAATCATGGAGATTGCGGATAGACATGGACTTGTGGTGATTGAGGATGCGGCCCAGGGCATTATGGCTTCCTATAAGGGGAAGGCCCTGGGAACCATCGGGAATTTCGGCTGCTTCAGCTTTCATGAGACAAAGAATTACAGTATGGGCGAGGGCGGCGCACTGCTGATCCGGGACGGGAAGGATGTGGAAAACGCGGAGATCATCCGGGAGAAGGGCACCAACCGGAGCAAATTTTACCGCGGACAGATCGACAAATATACCTGGGTGAACTTCGGCTCCTCTTACCTGCCCAGCGATATGAATGCGGCATATCTGTATGCCCAGCTGGAGATTGCGGACAAGATAAACGACGCCAGACTGGCGCTCTGGAACCGTTATTATGAAAGGCTGCTGCCGCTGGCAGAGGCGGGACGGCTGGAGCTTCCCACGGTGCCGGAGGGCTGTGTGCACAATGCCCATATGTTTTATATCAAGGCCAGGGATATCGAGGAGAGGACTGCAAGGATTGCACAGCTGAAGGAGAATGAGATTCTGTCGGTATTTCATTATATTCCGCTTCATACGGCTCCGGCAGGGCTGAAGTTCGGAAGGTTTCACGGGGAGGATAAATACACCACCGCGGAGAGTGAAAAGCTGATGCGGCTGCCCATGTATTACGGGCTTACTTTGGAGGAGGTAGATTTCATCTGCGACGTGATCATGAAGTTTTAGGCGCAGAGCCGCAGCCCCAATTGCCGCCCAGGGCTTGGGCATGGAGGAAGATATGAAAAAGGCAGCAAGGCATTTCTCTGTGATATTAAAGGGAATACTTATAACGGGGTTCAGCATCCAGATTGCGTTCGGGGCGGTCTGGATGTGCTTTCATTTTGGCTGCATGCAGGAATTTGGCGGGAGTGAGGGAATTCTTTATCGCGGGCTGCGTGCACTCACGGGAGGACAGTACTGGATTCTTTATCTTCTTCAGCTGAGTGTTGGCTTTTATGCCGGATATGATTTTTTCAGGACGGTTTGCCCGGAAGGGTATTTTTGGAATAGTTGGAGAAGTCTTGTGCTTCTGTCATTCCCCATGGCTATGCAGTGCCATATGGCATTGTCCCCCAGTTCTCTTGTAAGCTCCTGTTTTTTGCTGGAGCTTTCCGGCGTGTTGGCCATAGTGAGGGGGGATGCTGTGACGAAGAGAACATCGCACACGAAAGGAAAAGCTGCCCATCGGATTTTTACGGAAGGAACAGGATTTTTACGGAACCTTGTTCGAGGGGGACTGTGTTGGCTGGCTCTTTCGCTGCTCCTGCCGGAATACTTTATTCTGGGAGGGATTCCGCTGGTGCTTGCGGTACTTTCCCGATTGCCGGTTCTGAGGAAGCGTTTGCCGGAGCTTGGGGCTGCGGTGCTGGTGCTTTTGGTCTGCGGAGGAGTGATCCTGGGGATCGGCGGTCTGTCGGGAGAGAAGGGATATGTGCCGAACCGGGAATCGGTGTGTTTTGCATTGTTCAGCAGAATGGCCTGGCCCACATTGTGGCCTGACAGTGAATATTGGCCCATGGAGGTTCAGGAGGCCGCCGCAGGCTGTGTGTGGGACTCATCTCAGCGGGCGGACAATATGCAGATTATGCTCAGGCCGCGATTACGGGAAAAGTTCAGTGACAGGCAGGCGGCACAATATTATTTGCAGATGGCAGCGTATTCCTGGAAACGGCACACACCTCTGATCATCCGGCAGATTGGCGGAGATTTTCTGGGATATTGTATGACGCCTCTGATACTGCCCATGCAGCTGGAGGGGGAAGCATATGCCTCTTATTCCGGGAGAAATTATGAAATGATGTTTCAAGATACGCCATTGCTTACAAAATACTATGTCCGTTATGGTTGTAAATGGTTTGCTGTAATGCTTGTGCTGGCTTCGATGCTGGCGGCATCGAACCGGATCTGTCGGCGGGAACGGCGAAAGTCATGTAATGAAAACAGAAAGAGATTTGCGCAGGTATTGATATGTCTTGTCCCGGCGGGTATCGTCACAGCGGTATATACCTTTTGCGGAGCAGGCGTGATGGATTATAAACGTACTGTGGCGGTGGTGCTTTTATGGCTGGCGGCAGCGCTGTTGGGTATGAGAGGAGCAGAGAGCAAAAATCAGGGATCGGCCGGGGCGGAGAGTATGCCATGAAAAAGTTCAGGGAATATAAATATGAGATAGCGGCAGCAGTGATCTGCATTTTATTACTTTGGGGTCTCGCCGCAGGAAAGCAGGGCTTTCATATGGATGAGCTGTTGAGTTTTCAGCTCTCAAATGCGGAATTTAATCCCTGGATTGTTTCCACACAGCCCGAGGGACGTCTGGCCCGGTTCGTGCACAATGAGATAGACGGAGAGAATCTGGGGGAGACTTTGGGCAATCTGGCGGCGGTGATCGGAGACGTGCTGGAAAACCGGGGAAACAGTAAGCTTTTGACTTACAAGGCGGAGGTCTGGCCGGAGCCGGTGTGGATTACGGCCGGACAGTTTCGGGATTATATTGAGGTGAACCGGGGGGATGCGTTCAATTACCTGTCGGTCTATTTTAATGTGAAGGATGACAACCATCCGCCGCTGCACTTTATGCTGCTGCATACGGTAAGCTCTCTCTTTCAGGGCAGTGCGGAGGCGTGGATGGGATGTCTTATCAACCTGGGTGCGGTTGCAGGAATTCTCATTCTGCTGGTCAAATCCGGCCAGCTGCTGGCGGAGGCGCTGGGACTGGAGGAGTACTCGCACCATGTGGGCGTATTGTCGGTGCTGCTTTACGGACTGTCGGCGGGGGCAGGAGCGACAGTGCTTCTGATCCGAATGTATGGACTGCTGACTCTGTGGTGTATGGCATATTTTTACCTGGTCCTAAAAAAGTGGCGGGACAGGAGCCTTGACCGAAAAAACGGAAAGCTGATGCTGGTGGCAATGCTGGGATTCTGGACACAGTACTTTTTCCTTTTTTATTGTATTTTGCTGGCGGGACTGCTGTGTGTGCTTTTGCTGCGGGAGGGAAGAAAAAAGGAGCTGTGGAGTTTTGTGCGTTCCATGCTGATCGCGGCGGCAGTGGGAATAGCGGTATTTCCGTTTTCCATTGCGGATGTGTTTTCCAGCGGAAGGGGAGTGGAGGCGCTGGAAAATCTCTCTTCGGGTCTGCGGGGCTATGGCAGCAGGCTTGTGGGATTTTTTCAGATTATGTGGGACAGAACCTTTACCCCGTGGTTTTGGATATTTTTGGCGCTGGCAGCCGCGGTGGCACTGTTCTGTCGCTTTGGTGGGGTGTTGTTCCCGTTTCTGCACGGAGGAGCCGGACATGGTGTGAAAGGTGGCTGTAATGCGCCGGAGGCCGGAAATAACGGTTTCCCGGATACGACAGCAGAGACAGACGTTTGTGTACGGAGGGGAAGAGCGGCATATTTCTGGCTCCTTCTCCTGCCGCCAATCGGTTATTTTCTGCTGGCGGCAAGAATGTCTCCTTATCTGGTAGATCGGTATGTGATGCCGTTGTTTCCTTTTGCCGCGCTGACGGTGGGGCTGGCCTTTCCGGCGGTTCTTCGAAGCCTGGCAGGCCGCTGTAAAAAAATGCAGGGGAAAAAGATGGTTCTGACAGGGTGCCTTCTGGCAGTGCTTTTGCAGGCAGCAGGAATTTTCGGTGACGGCAGCCGGGAGTATTTATATGTGGGATATGCGCTTCAGGAAGAAATGGCGGAGAGTCTGGCTGATTATCCCTGCATTTGTGTCTATGAGGGTGTGGGCTATTATGAGAATCTGAAGGAGTTTACCCATTATGAGAAAACGCTTCTTGTGACGCCGGCACAGCTGGCTGAAAGACAGGAGAAGGAAAGCATTGAGGCGTTGGATAAGGTCGCCGTTCTGATTAAGTGCGACGAGGTGGAGTTGTCGCAGGTGTTGGAGATTATGAGAGAGACTTATGGGTTTTCCGTGGATAAATGGGGTTGGCGGGAGCGCGGAGTTCATGGAGACGTGCTTTGTCTGATGAGGCGTGATGTCGCGGCGGAGGGAAAATAGACGCTATGGTATGGCAGATTATTATTCTGTTCTTGGTTTTGCTGGTTTTGCCGGTGCTTGTAGGCAGCATTTTTTCCGGGGTGGAGCACAAGGGGCTTAATCTGCCGCTGCGCTGGGTGAGCGGGCAGATTTGTCTGTGGGCGGGGTTTCAGGCGGTGTCTGTACCGTTGATCCTGATGCCCCGGGAAAAGGGTTTTTTCAGCGTGGTGATACTGTATATGGTATTTAGCGGGGCGATGCTGCTGTTTGCTCTGGGTATGGGGATAAAAAGGCGCGTCAGATTGCGGGCTGTGAGCAATACCGCCGCTGCGCTTAAAAAAGACAAGGTGGCGCTGCTGCTCTGGGGGCTGGTAATCTGCCTTTTGCTTCTGCAGCTGATATTGGCGGTGGTTCTGGCATATGAGGAGGGGGATGATGCCTTTTATGTGGCGGTTTCTTCTGTCACATCGGAGTCGGGAAACATGTATCAGGTGCTGCCGTATACCGGTGGTGCTACAGAGTTGGATATGAGACATGGTTTGGCGCCCTTTCCCATTTGGGTGGCATTTCTTGCCAGGGTTTCCGGAATGCATGCGGCGACAGTTGCTCAGGTTGTGCTGCCGGTGACGTTGATCGGTATGGCATATATCATCTATTATATGATTGGCAGGCGTCTTTTTTCGGGGAGCAGCAGGCGGGGGCTTCCGCTGTTTATGTTGTTTCTGGAGGTGCTGGTGATCTTTGGGGGGCAGTCATTGTACACGGCGGAAAATTTTCTGCTGGTGCGGACTGCGCAGGGAAAGGCAGTTTTGGCGTGTATTATCATTCCGTTTCTCTTTTTTCTGCTGCTGTTGCTGTTTGAAAGAATGCAAAAACGTCAGAGTGCCGAGTATTGGATTTTGCTTGGTTTGACGATGACCGCCGGATGTCTGTGCAGTACGCAGGGAGCGTTGCTGACCTGTGTGCTTGTGGGGATGGGAAGTCTGAGCGCTGTGGTGAGCTGCCGCCGGTGGCGGATACTGATTCCTGCGGCGGCGTGCTGTGTGATTCCTGCTGGAATGGCTGTTTTTTATCTGCTGTTAGGATGAGAAGGAGAGTATATGTGGACGGATGTAATAGGTGTTTTTCAGAAATATATGGGAACCGGCCTGATCGTGATCTGGTTTCTGGGGGCGCTTGTCTATCTGTTTCTCAATGAGAAGAGAAGGGAAAGAAGACTTCTTTTTGTCTGGCTGCCTGTCATAGTGCTTCTGCTGTATTTTAATCCGTTGTTTGCGGGCGTATTCTGCAGCATGTTGGGCAGCGAGATTTATTTCCGTATTTGCTGGATGATTCCCTTTATTCCGGTGATTGCGTATGCCGCAGTCTGCATTCTGGAAAGGCTGAAGGGGGTAAAGCAGCTGCTGTTCGGGACAGTGGCAGTTTTGCTGATTGTTGTCTCCGGAAAGCTTGTGTATGCGAATCCACTGTACAGCAGGGCGGAAAACTGCTATCATGTGCCGGACAGTGTGGTGCATCTCTGCGATGCCATTGTGGTGCCGGGACGGGAGGTTAGGGCAGTTTTCCCCAGTGAATTGCTTTTATATGTACGACAATATTCCCCCTTTGTATGTATGCCTTATGGGAGAAACAGTTTTTTTTCGGATCAAATCAATGATTTTTACATTGCCATGGAGCAGGATGTCATGGATGTGGCCGCTTTGTCGTTTTATGCAGATATAACGGGGTGTCACTATATCGTTCTCAGGGAGGACAAGGAGATGCTGGGAGAGCCCAAGGACTATGGGTGGGAGTTCTTCGGGCAGACAGATGGCTATGTTGTCTATCGAAATGTGAAAATGCCGCTGGATTTTTAGTCCGGCGGCATTTTCAGGGGTAAGGATTTTATTCTTTATTGTAGTAGTTCAGGGCGTAGACAAAACGTTCTGCTATCTTCTTACGGCCTTCTACGTTCAGATGTATATTGTCGATCAGGTAGTCTTTGGCATTGTCCTCGGTAATGGTTCCGTAGAGGTTGTCGATAAAGGTAACCTGGTTTTCCGCACATGCGGCATATTGCTTGATGACATAGGTGGAAAACACATCCTCTGCGTAGCGTATCTTGTCACTGCTGATATACTCTCCGTTTTCGTCCACCTCGTTGGAAAAGGCGTAGGCAGGAGACAGTACAATGATCCGGATGTGAGGATATACGGACTGGAACAGCTTGATGCCTGCGTCCAGATTACCTGTAAACCGGGTGATATCCGAGGGGTTATCGTCATTGTACATGGGGTGGCTGATCAGATAGTCATACCCGTCATACATGATGGCCACTACATCCACGGTGTCAAAATCAATTGAGCGGATGGTGTCACAGGCTAAATTGGCATCTACAGGGATATCGTCTCCCAGCACATTGGCGGCCTGTTCAAACATCAGATTGTCGCCAAGATCGGTGGCGAGCACGGAGAGCCAGTAAAAGGTGTAGGCGTCACGGGGTCTCTCCTCCGCGATGAAATAGGGGCGTTCTGAAGCCAGATAGCTTGTCCCTATGGAGCAATTGTATACGGTTGCTCCGGTCATTTCCCCTATCATATTTACCAGATTATCCTCTGAATCCCGGTCGTCGGCAAAGGGAGAATTTCCGAAGAACGCGATAGAAAGGCCATCGTCGGTATTCAGGGGGATTATTTTGCCGTCGGAATCTGTGAGAGGGAGAATCACGTCCAGGGTATCGCTGTATTCACCTTCAATGTTGTTTCGGATGTCTTCCTGGCTGATGAAGTGCCCCCAGTTTTTGAAACGGAAAAACACAATACCGATGACAGCCAGGACAACGGCCAGCAGGATGACATGGAGGTTTATGCGAAAGCCCTTTTTCTTTGTGTTTGGCGTGGGATCAGAGGGCTGGGGCTCCTCCGGGGTATCAGTATCCGGTATCTCCTGCTGAAGGCTGTCTGTGTCATCCGGATTTGCGTCGGAAGCCGTGGGCTTCGGATCCGTATCCTCGTTTTCGTAAGCAGGCATGGTGTCGTTGTCCAGGTCAATGATATCAAGGTCCGGTATACTGTTGTATTTTTGATCCTCCGGATGCTGTCCGGAAGAAATGTTGTCTTTTTGCATAATCTGCCTCCGCACTGTAACTGTATTTCAGAAACAGTATTCTTCATTTTCGTAGCTTCATTCTACTATTATGCAACCGGAAAGTCCACAATATTAACCAGATTTAAAAAGATTTAAGAAATTATGAATAAATGTCTCAAAAACTTGATGTAGGGTTCCGGCGATGCTATAATGTTACAGAATTGTTAACTTTCAGACAGACGAGTGCAAATGAATAGGAGCCGGAATGAAGAGATTGTTTCATCATACAAAAAGACCAACAGAGGACTGGGAGGGATACGAGGATTCGGATTTTGACTGGGGAGACGGTGAAGAAGAGGCATGTTATGGGGAGGAAGAACCTGAGGATGACTTTTCTGAGGATGAGGAAGCGTACTATGAGGAAGAAGCGGAAGATGATTATTCCGGGGAAGAGGACTACATAGCAGAGGAAGCAGAAACAGATTTTTCCGAAGAGGAAGCGGAGTACTATGAGGAGGAGCCTGAGACCGGATTCCCTGAGGAGGAAGCGGAGTACTTCGTTCAGGAACCTGAGACCGGATTTTCCGAGGAGGAAGTAGGGTACTATGAGGAAGAGTCTGAGACAGGATTCTCCGGGGAGGAAGCATACTACGCCGGGGCAGAGACGGAATATTATGGGGAAACGGACTATGTCTCGGGAAATGCCGTATATTCGGACAGCAGGGTGACAGCAGAACAGAAAGGTAATGGAGGAACAGGACAGTTTTATCCCGGAAATGACGGGGTAATTCGCTATGAGGATGATTCACTGTATGCGGTCGGGCAGGACGAAGAGGATACGAAGGGAGCTGTTTCCGGAAAAAGGAGCACTGGAAATGCAGATGGAGGAAAGCCCAAAAGTGCGGGGGGACGGAAGGGAGGTCTGGCGGAAAAGCTGCGTGAAATGCCGGTTCTCGACCGGGCCATCGCGTTTACGGGCGCTGCAGTTCTTCTGCTGGCACTGATTACGGGAGGCGCCTTTTTGAGTTCGCGGCTGTCGGGGAACAGGACGTCCGATTTTGTCAGTGTAGGTACGCAGCTGGAGGATATCTCTGTCATTGGAGAGGCGGGGCTGATTGCGATTGCGGATGCCCAGAGAGCAAAGCTTGCGGCGGCTGTTATTGTGGATGAGGATCAGAAGGAGGAGCAGGAGCATCCGGACTACGAAGAGAACGATTATTCCCGTCAGGTGACGGTGGCCATGAATATGACCTCCATTCAGAAGGATCTGAAAATTAAATTCATCAATCAAAAGACGGGAAAGCTGATCGCCAATGTTCCTTTTTCCGTGACGGTAACGGATCCCGACGGAAAGGTCAGCATCTGGTCGGACGACGACAAGGACGGGATCATTTACAAGAAAGATATTGCGTCCGGCGCATACAAGGTGGCAATGGAGACGCTTACGGATCAAAAGTATGCGGATTATGCCATTTCTACGGATAAAAAATCGGTGGATGTGAAGAAGGATATTGCCTATCAAAAGGTTGACGTAGCCGACGAGGTAAAGTCCGAGAGCGAGGTGGATGCAAAAAAAGAGGATACCGCAAAGAATGAGGTAGCGATAGAGTCCGAGCTGCAGGACACCGTTGCATGGGTGGACAGCAAGGTTATTGACGCCGTCTACAGCGAAGTGCCAAAGTCTTCGATTCCCGATCCGCTGACCTTTGCATCTCTTTCCGGGAGATTCATGAGGATGACGACTGCGGCGGCAATATCGCCTGCTGCGGTAACGCTGAAGGCCGGAGAGACACAGAAGCTTACGGCAAGCCATAATTACCAGCCGGTATTGAGTGCAGGGGAATCCCTGGTTGGAAGCGTGTCGGCTCCGGAGGGAGCCACATGGACTTCCTCCGCGCCCGAGGTGGCTGTGGTTGGAAGCGATGGTACGGTGACGGCAGCCTCGCCGGGTACGGCGACGATCACCTGGCAGGCCAGAGTGACTTATCAGGTGAAAAAGGGTGAGTCCGTTTCTGATAATGATGCAGCAGCTCTGGATAACAGGACGGAAGAACTCAAGGGCACCTGTGTGGTGACGGTTGCGTCTGCCGCGAAGGGAACGCTGACGGTTGATAAGCCCAGTGTGGCGGTGGTGATTAAGGGCAATGCAGTGATTCAGACAACGGCCGCGGGCTTTGAAAAGGAGAAGAAGCTGACCTATAAGGCGGTTTCCGATCAGCCTTCCGTTGCCACGGTGTCTGTGGATACCGCGGGAAAGATTACGGTTACCGGTGTGGCGGCGGGCACGGCCAGGATCACGGTGACAGCAAATTATGCGGACGGGACCGCGGCGACGGAGGCTGCCGCAACGATAGATGTGACAGTAGGGGCCAATAAAATTGTCGCCTTTGATAAGACAACCTGCACGGCATATGCCGCCAATCCCATCGTGCTGAACGTTACCATTCAGAACGCAGCCACCAAGTCTCCCACGGTGACGGTGGAATCCAGCGATGCAGCCGTGCTTCGCGGAACAGTGGGCGCCCTGAAAACAGAGGGTAACGTAATCACGGTGCCGGTGACAGTGGAGGCGTTGAAGGAGGGAACCGCCACACTGACTGTAAAGTGTCTGGAAAACGGGGAGGAGGTCAGGGCCTCCTGTGTGGTGACCGTGAAACCCAATCCGAAGACGGACGAAAAGACCGAGCTGAAGGACAAGGACGGGCATCTGCTTTACGTTTTTGAAAATGACAAGTATAGACCGGCACATCATGCGGATTATTATAAATTCGACAAGTTCTTCCAGAAGTCCGGAGAGCGGTATACCGGCTGGCAGACATTGGACGGAAAAGTGTACTTCTTCAATGCTGACGGGAATAAGGTTACCGGCGAGCAGGTCATCCAGGGAGCGAAATATGCGTTTGCCAGCGACGGATCCCTTGTCACCGGCACTGGCGCGCTTGGGATCGACGTCTCCAAGTGGAACGGAACCATAGACTGGACGGCTGTGAAGAACTCAGGGGTCAATTATGTGATTATCCGGTGCGGATACAGAGGCTCTTCTCAGGGTAAACTGGTAGAGGATCCGAAATTTACTGCCAATATCAAGGGAGCAACGGCAGCGGGTCTTAAAGTGGGCGTTTATTTCTTCACCCAGGCCATAGATGAGCGGGAGGCTGTGGAGGAGGCTTCCATGGTTCTGGAACAGATTAAAAACTATAAAATATCCTACCCGGTATTTCTGGATGTGGAGTCCAGCGGCGGACGTGCGGATTCTATCAGTAAGGAGCAGAGAACCGCGGTGTGTAAGGCGTTCTGCCAGACGATTCAGAATGCAAATTATACGGCGGGGATCTATGCCAACAAGAGCTGGCTGGAAAATAAACTGAACGCCAGTGAACTGAGCGCTTATAAAATCTGGCTTGCCCAGTATGCATCTGCGCCTACCTATAAGGGCAGATATGATCTGTGGCAGTACAGATCCACCGGCAAGGTCACCGGCATCAACGGAAATGTGGATATGAATCTGAGCTACCTTGGCTATTGATGAAAAAGCGCGCTCTTAAGAATTTTCCCATGCTTTATTTAAGAATAAAAGCATTTGGAAATATGCGGAAATTGTGATATGATAAAGATACTTTATTCAGAAAGTCAGGGCAGTGCCGGAGAAACCATAACGGCGCGGAAATGGAGATTTGAAGCTATGAGAACCTATCTGGTAACGGGAGGCGCCGGTTTTATCGGCTCCAATTACATTCATTACATGTTTCGGAAGTATGGCGACCAGATCCGCATAATCAATGTGGATGCGTTGACCTACGCGGGAAATCTGGAGAATCTGAAGGATGTGGAGGACAAAGACAATTACACCTTTGTCAGGGCGGACATCTGTGACAAGGAAGCCATCGAAAAGATTTTTGCGGAAAATGACATCGACAGAGTGGTGCATTTTGCTGCGGAGAGCCATGTGGACAGAAGCATCAGGAACCCGGAGGTGTTTATTCAGACCAACGTTCTGGGTACGGGAGTGATGCTGAATTGTGCAAAGGCTGCCTGGGAGCTGCCGGACGGAAGCTTCCGGGAGGGGAAGAAGTTCCTTCATGTCTCTACGGACGAGGTGTATGGCTCGCTGCCTGACGATGACAACGCGTATTTTTATGAGACATCGCCCTATGAGCCCCACAGTCCGTATTCCGCCAGCAAGGCCGGTGCGGACATGCTGGTGAAATCCTATATGGATACTTATCATTTTCCTGCCAATATTACCAACTGTTCCAACAATTACGGACCTTATCAGTTTCCGGAGAAGCTGATTCCTCTTATTATCAATAACGCGCTTCAGGGGAAAAAGCTGCCGGTGTACGGTGACGGCAAGAATGTCCGTGACTGGCTTTATGTGGAGGATCACGCCAAGGCCATTGATATGGTGCAGGAGCAGGGGAGGCTGTTTGAGACCTACAATATCGGCGGGCACAACGAAAAACAAAATATAGAGATCATCCATATCATTCTGGAGACACTGCAGGAGATGCTGCCGGATACGGATCCCAGAAAAGCACATGTGACCACAGACCTGATTACCTATGTGGAGGATCGGAAGGGGCATGACAGGCGATATGCCATCGCTCCTGACAAGATCCGGGCGGAGATCGGCTGGGAACCGGAGACCATGTTCCGGGAGGGCATCCGCAGAACGATTCAGTGGTTTTTTGAGCACGAGGACTGGATGAAAAATGTGACCAGCGGTGATTACCAGAAGTACTACACTGAGATGTATGAAAAGTAAAGAAAAATGCGTAAAATGGGAACGATGAACGTCGTTCCCATTCGGCGTGCAGACAGGGAGGTTATCTATGAAGGGAATTATTCTGGCGGGGGGCTCCGGTACAAGGCTGTATCCTTTGACAAAGGCTGTCTCCAAACAGATTATGCCGGTGTACGACAAGCCAATGATTTATTATCCGCTCTCTACGCTGATGCTGGCGGGCATCCGCGAAATTTTGATTATATCCACCCCACGGGATCTGCCGGTTTTTGAGGAGCTGCTGGGCGACGGCCATCAGCTGGGGATGGAGCTGTCCTATGCGGTGCAGGAGAGCCCCAGAGGTCTGGCGGACGCCTTTCTCATTGGTGCGGATTTTATCGGCAGAGACAGAGTTGCGCTGGTTCTGGGGGACAATATTTTTTACGGGCAAAGCTTTTCCAGAGTACTCAGGGAGGTTGCGGCCCGGGAGAAGGGCGCTACCATTTTCGGCTATTATGTGCGTGATCCCAGGGAATATGGCGTGGTGGAGTTTGACGGCAGCGGGAAGGCCATATCCATTGAGGAAAAGCCGGAAAATCCCAAGAGTAATTATGCGGTTCCGGGATTGTATTTTTATGACAATGACGTGGTGGAGATCGCAAAGAACGTAAAGCCTTCCGCAAGGGGTGAGATCGAAATTACCGCGGTAAACAATGAATACCTTCAGAGGGGAACGCTTCATGTGGAGACGCTGGGAAGAGGATTTGCCTGGCTGGATACAGGGAATCATGACGCGCTTCTAGATGCCTCCGACTTTGTAGCTGCGTTCCAGAAGAGGCAGGGACTCTATATTTCCTGTATTGAGGAGATCGCCTACAAGAGAGGGTTTATCAGCAAGGAACAGCTGCTGAAGCTGGCGGAGCCGCTGATGAAGACAAATTATGGAAAGTATATGGTAGAGGTAGCAAATGGACTCTAAGCTGCGCAGGATGACAATTTTGGCGTCTATGGCGGTGATTCTGCTGGCTGCAATGCTGGTGCTTTACGTCAACCGGGAGCGGGGAGAGAGGCCTGCGCCTTCTGAGCCGGAGCCCTCTCAGTCTGTGGAGTTGCAGGAGGAACCGGACAGCGGACAGATCGGGAACGATCTGAAGGCTTTTCTGAGAGACAACACCTTTTTTGACCCGGAGCTGAATCCGATTCTGGAGGCGGCGCGGGATGATATGACACGGCTGTCGCTGGTTGTTACTTCTGTGGAGAAGGATCTGCGGGTCAGGGTCGTGGATATGTCCGGGGAACCGGTGACAGGTGAAAGCTTTTTTATCAGTCTGGACGGAGTCGGGGAATACAAGGATCTGGATAAGGACGGAGTGATATACATAGGCGGTCTGACGGCCGGGGAATATTATGTGGAACTTCTTCCGATTGCCGGTTATCATGTGCCGGAAAATGAGACGCGCGTGAGGGTGAAAGATAAGGTGGAGTATCTTGCCATTGACGATATTTCGCTTCTCATCAGAACAGAGGCGGATATCGACGCGGAAGCGGAGGATACCGCCGTGGCAGACGCGCTGGAGGATGCCGATAAGACCGAGATCAAAAAGTTCCAGAAGACGACAGGAAACAGCAGGCTGGGCATTGATGTGTCAAAGTGGAACGGTGAAATAGACTGGGACAGGGTGCGCAGTGCGGGGGTGGAATATGCCATCATCCGTGCGGGCTATCGCGGCTCCGTCACGGGAAGCCTGGTGGAAGATCCGTATTTTGCCGTCAACATGAAGGGAGCTGCCGCCAGCGGTCTGCCGGTGGGCGTCTACTTCTTTACCCAGGCGGTAAATGAAGTGGAGGCAGTGGAGGAAGCGTCGGCAGTGCTGGATCTGGTGAAGGAGTACAAGCTGGATTTCCCCATTTTCATCGATACCGAGGGCGCCGGTGGGAACGGTCGTGCCGACGGTCTAGACGCCGATACCAGAACCCTTGTGTGCGAGGCGTTCTGCAGAACCATTGAGAATGCCGGTTATGAGGCCGGGGTATATGCAAGCCGCAACTGGTACAATAATAATCTGCATACGGACAGGCTGGATAATGATTACTGTATCTGGCTTGCGGAATACCGCGGTGTGCCGCTGTACCAGGGCTACTACCAGATGTGGCAGTACACCTCCAAGGGAAAAGTAGACGGCATCGAAGGCAACGTGGATATGAATATAAGCTACTACTAGAAAATCAAGCGGCTGCGAAGCAGACATTTGATTTTCAGTAGTAGCTTAGCGAAAAAATCGGAGAGCGCGAAGCGCGGCCTTATAAATTTAGATGAAAAAAATTGTGACGATAGGGAGGAAGAGGAAAGATGGGAAAGATGACGGTGGAGACCTGTGAGATTGAGGGGCTGAAGATTATTACCCCGGCGGTTTTTGGAGATGCCCGGGGATATTTTTTTGAGGCGTATCAATATGAGGATTATAAGGCGGCAGGGATTCCTGATGTCTTTGTGCAGGACAATCAGTCGGCATCCAGAGGGGGTGTGCTGAGAGGGCTGCATTTTCAGATCCAGCATCCCCAGGCCAAGCTTGTCAGAGTGCTTCGGGGAGAAGTGTTCGATGTGGCGGTGGATCTGAGGAAGGGCTCGCCTACCTACGGCCAATGGCATGGAGAATTGCTGTCAGAGGAAAATAAGAAACAGTTTTTTGTGCCGGAGCATTTTGCTCATGGCTTTCTCGTGCTTTCCGACTATGCCGAATTCTTTTATAAATGTACGGATTATTATCATCCGGGAGACGAGGGTGGGATCATGTACAATGACCCGGCTATCGGCATTCAGTGGCCGATAAGGGAGGGAATGGAGCTTATTTTTTCGGAGAGAGATACCAAGTGGGGCGGGATTGACAGCCTGGAAAAATAAAATAGCCCGCTTTGGCGGGCAGATGGGAGTTAGTGTGAAAATCAGCAAAAAAGGCGGGATAGCCATATTTTCGCTTCTGGGACTGGCCCTGGCGGTTATCATTATAGTGCATGAGAATACAGGTCCTGCCGCAGACCCGCAGCAGGAGCTGATTAAAAAAGTGATTTCCTGTGCCGTTATTCTGGCAGCCTGCATCATCTTTGCCAGGTGGTATGAAAAATTCACCACGCTTCCGGTGGAGCTTTTTCAAAACAGGCATCTGATCTGGAAGCTTGCAAAGAACGACTTTAAAAAGCGGTATGCGGGCTCTTATATGGGAGCGGTCTGGGCTATGATCCAACCGGTTGTGACCGTGGCCATGTACTATATTGTGTTCGATAAGATTATGGGAAACGGGATCAACCGGGGGACGGGAGATGTTCCGTTTGTACTTTTTCTGACGGCCGGACTGGTGCCATGGTTCTATTTCAGCGAAGCGCTGAATAACGGAACCAATGCCATGCTGGAATATAATTATCTGGTGAAAAAGGTGGTATTTAAGATCAGTGTACTTCCGATCATTAAGATTATAGCCGCCACCTTTATTCATGTATTTTTTATCTGTGTGCTGCTGGTGGTGGCGTCCATTTACGGCTATTATCCGACGGTGTATACCGTGCAGATATTTTACTACAGTGCCTGTCTTTTTATTTTTGTTCTGGCACTCTGCTATACCACATGCTCTGTGGTAGTATTTTTTAAGGATTTGTCACAGATCATTAATATTGCTCTGCAGATCGGCATGTGGGCGACTCCTATTTTGTGGAATATTGACGGCCTCAGCGAGGGTTGGGTGATCTTTCTGAAGCTGAATCCGTTGGTATATATTGTAAATGGGTATCGGAGCGCGGTGTATGAGAGGGAATGGTTTTTTACAGATTTCTTTTCCACCATGTATTTCTGGATAATTACGGTGATTCTATTTGGCATCGGCGGAGCGGTATTCAGGCGCTTGAAGGTGCATTTCGCAGATGTATTGTAAGGAGGAAAGTGATGAGGGGATTGAAAAAGGCAATGAAATGGAAACCTGACGCACGGCTGGTGGCTGGAATGGCGTTTGCTGCATTTGTGCTTCTGATGATACCGCTGCTGCGAATTGCGATTTATTCGGTTCCATATTATGACGACTATAAATTTGGCGGATTCGTAAAGGGCTTTCTTACACAGGAAAGAAGTCTGAGGAGTGCCTTGCAGGGAGCGTTATACTGTACGAAAACAAACTGGTATGCATGGCAGGGAACGTATTCTGCCAGCTTCTTTAATTCACTGATGCCAATGGTATGGGGAGAACAGTACTATTTTTTAGGGGTAGTGTTTCTGATTTTGGTATTACCCGTGTCGATAATGGTGCTGGTCAAGGTGCTGCTTCATGATGTGCTGAAGGCGGACTGGCCTTCCTGTGTTGCGATGCAGGCGGCAATGGCGGCAATGGCAGTGGTGCTTTTGTATTCCCCCCAGCAGGGGTTTTACTGGTATGTAGGCGGAATGAGCTATGTGGGAATGCATTCTTTTCTTATGCTGACGATTGCGGCATGGATTAAGCTTTTGGTCGGGTCAGGCAGAGTCAAAGCGATTTTATTGATGCTATGGTCCCTGGTCGGGGCAGCATTGGCAGGGGGCGCTACCTATGTGACGGCTCTTCAGGGTCTGCTAATCTGTCTTGGGCTTGTGGGACTGGGAGCAATTTTGCGGAGCAGACGTACATGGTTGTTAGTACCGTCGTTGTTGGTTTACGTATATGGCTTTTTTAAAAATGTTACGGCGCCCGGGAACCAGGTGCGGGCCCGCTGGTATGTCGGGTGGGGGTATCCGCCCATAGAGGCTGTGTTCCGCTCCTTTTTGGAGGCATTCAGCCATTTAGGTGAGTTTTCCGGATGGATCACGTTGGCGTGTCTGATTCTTTTTGCTCCGATCATCTGGCGCATGGTGTGTATGCTAAAATTTTCATTCCGGCTGCCGGGTCTGGTGCTTGCCGCATCCTTTTGTCTCTATGCGACGGGATTCACGCCCACGCTTTATGCCATGGGACATGGCGGCTATGGCAGGGTTTTAAATTGTGTAAAGATTACCTATCAGATTTTGTTGATTATAAATGAGGTGTATTGGCTGGGATGGTTGAGGGGGGTTCTGGATAGAAAAGGAAAGACTGTTTCAGGCAGAGGCGCGGTTTGGTGGTTTTATCCGCTTATGGGCGCAGTCATGCTGTTTATTTTTGCCTTTTTATCGCGCAGTCAGGCGGGATGTTATTCTTCTTATGGAGCATACTATTTTGTTCATACGGGAGAAGCGTATAATTTTTACCAGGAATACAAAAATCGAATAGATACTATTGTAAACGGTGGGCCGGATGTAGTTGTGAAGCCATATGTTTACAAGCCCTGGTTTCTTTTCATAAAGGATCTGGGGGAAGACCCGATGATGGATGAAAATCAGTCTATGGCCGCATGGTACGGTAAAAATTCCATATCGTGCATTTCGGAAACGCAGGAATAAAGCGCCGGATAGAGGTAAGGGTATGGAAGAGAGAGAGATTCAGATAAAGATTCACGAGGTGGATGTGCCGGCTATCGAAGTGCGGAATGTAGAGAAAATTTACAAGCTGTATGACAGGCCCAGAGACCGGGTGAAGGAGGCCTTCGGGCTGGGGAAAAAGCAGACCCATAAGCTCCACTATGCCCTGAAGGGCGTGAGTATGAATATTTACAAGGGTGAGACGGTGGGAATCATCGGTACTAACGGTTCCGGGAAATCCACCATACTGAAGATCATCACCGGCGTACTGACGCCGACCTCGGGAGAGGTGAGGGTGGACGGCAGAATTTCTGCACTGCTGGAGCTGGGCGCCGGCTTTAATCAGGAGTATAACGGAATCGAAAATGTGTATCTGAACGGTACGATGATGGGGTTTTCCGAGAAGGAAATCGACGAAAAGCTCCCGGATATCCTGGAGTTTGCGGATATCGGAGATTATGTATACCAGCCGGTAAAGACGTATTCCAGCGGTATGTTCGTGCGGTTGGCCTTTGCCGTGGCAATCAATATTGAGCCGGAAATTTTGATCGTTGACGAGGCGCTTTCCGTAGGAGATGTGTTTTTTCAGGCGAAGTGCTATCATAAGTTTGAAGAGTTTAAAAAGCTGGGAAAGACAATTGTCTTTGTGAGCCATGATTTGAGCAGCATCAGTAAGTACTGTGACCGTGTCTTTCTGCTGAACCGGGGTGCGCTTCTGGGGGAGGGCGCTCCCAAAGAGATGATTGACGCGTACAAGAGGGTGCTGGTGGGGCAGTATGAGGTGCCGGAAAAGCAGGAAAATAATGAGCTGCTGGAGGATCCGGAGCTGCGTAGGGCTGCATCAAAAAGAGCAGTCGGAAGTAAGGGGGATTCTTCCCGGGAGGCAGAAAAACGTGCATCGAAGCATGGGGACGGAACATCTGACGGAGTACAGTCCCAGGGGAAAGCGTCCGACACAGATGCGGCACATTCTGGTGCAGAACCGGAGTCCCCAGACACCCTGTCTGCGGCAGAGAAAAACCCGAATGCGCTGGAGTACGGTACAGGCCAGGCCAGAATCGTGGAATACTATGTCACGGACGACAGGGGTGTTCGGACGACAGCCGTTATCAAGGGCAGTCAGTTTACCCTGCATATGCGGGTGGAATTTGGGGAACATATACCGGCGCCGATCTTTGCCTTTTCTTTTAAGGATGTGATCGGAACGGAGATAACAGGCACAAATACCATGATTGAAAAGGCCTATTTGGAGAGCGGCGAACCGGGGCAGGTCAAGAATATCACTTTTACACAGAAGATGAGCCTTCAGGGGGGAGAATATCTGCTCTCCATGGGGGTAACGGGATACAACGGGGACACCTTCGAGGTATATCACAGGCTTTATGATGTCATGAATCTCACGGTGGTCTCTGACAAAAATACAGTGGGATATTACGATATGGATTCCGTGGTGTCCGTGACGGATGCGAGGTAGCTTATGACAGAAGAGATCGGCAGTGTAAAACTGGATTACAGCAAATATCCGGGGAAGGATTATTACTGTGACGGAGGAGTGGAGGATGAAATTCTTGAGATTGTAAAAAAGCACTCTCCCGCCGAATACGGAAAAGTAATTGAGGAGCGCAGAAGCTGGCCGGTTCTCTATCATTTGTCGCCGCTTCGAGAAAATATTGTGGACTGGCTCCCCATAAAAAAGACGGACCGGGTTTTGGAGGTGGGAAGCGGCTGCGGAGCTGTCACGGGGGCTCTGGCCAGGAAGGCCGGAAGTGTGACCTGCGTGGAGCTTTCAAAAAAGAGAAGCCTGATCAATGCAAACCGTCACAAAGAATGCAGCAATGTGACGATTCATGTGGGGAATTTTAAGGATATTGAACCGGAACTTCCAAAGGATTTCAGTCCGTACTTGTTTTCCAGAGCAATGACAAGCCTTCCGCCCTCCGCCAG
>ERZ779624.147-NODE-147-length-28799-cov-6.273031_pt1 | contig 28799 bp, 19 predicted proteins | sample MGYA00514190_ERZ779624 | MGnify/ENA primary metagenome ERZ779624 (study PRJEB29562, sample SAMEA4376706) | mouse gut metagenome | isolation source: Cecum | study: EMG produced TPA metagenomics assembly of the A DSS colitis mouse model was used to assess the... | reverse complement strand
ACCCGATAATTTATAAACGCAAAAAATGCTGTTTTGTAACAAAATATATGGAAAGAACTGCCAAAATATTCCTATTTTGGCAGTTCTTGAACGGGTGATGTCTAAAGCTCTGTGATCTTGTGTCGATTACTGGATAACGCCGTTTACATCCACGGTCCACACAAACTCGCTTAAATCCTTGAAATCTCTAAAGCCGTCGCCAAGCTCCGGACGAACCGCGGACTTGGAGGAATTTGTGGCTTTCTGGATGGAGCCGGCTGTGCTCACCAGGTAACTCTTACCGTCAAAGGAAACCGGGGCATAGCGGAAGCTGGGGTCAGCCTGCTTACGGAGACCGTTTTCGTAGATCGCGTTGTCGCGGATCCCAGTGTAGCCCTGACCGCGCTTGTCGCCGTCTGTGTGGAAGAACCAGGTCTGGTTGATGCCTTCTTCATCGCTGAATATGGTCTGCTTTCCGGTCTTCATAACGCCGTCGGTCCCAAAGTAGTAGGTGGCAGTGGAGCCGTCCTCTAACGTTACGGTCTGAAGGCCTGTCTGCATTTCTCCTTTGTTGTTAAAGCCGTATCTGCCGGAGTTGATGAAAAAGATCTGGATGCCTTCCTGGGCGAAATATGGCTGGCCGTTTTTAAAGTAGAACTTATACAGCTCGTCCTCCTGGCTGACTCCCGGGATCCCCTGGATGGTTCTCCAGCCGGAAGCTCTCTTTCCGTCGCTGTCATAGTACTGATAGCCGGCTGCCGGAGACTGAACAGACACGGTATTCGCATCCGCCGTGTGGTCATCTGCAGTTTCTGTCTTTGCGGTATCGGCATCGGCAGCAGCGTCCGCGGTATCAGCCGCAGCGGTTTCCGCGCTGCCTGCGGCATCAGCGGCAGCGTCCGCAGTATTGGCAGCGGCGGTTTCTGTGCTGCCTGCGGCATCAGCGGCAGCATTCACGGCATCATCAGCGGCAGTTTCCGTGCTGTTGGTAGCGTCTGTGTTGGCAGCGGAAGCCTCCTCGGGCATCTTAAACCAACCGGTCTGCATTTTGCCGTCCTTAAACGTATAGTAGTTTCCGTTGATGCGCTTGTCTATCTCATTCTGAACCATTTTTCCGTTAGAGTTGAAATAATACCAGGACGGCTCCTCGTCGTAGTTTTCGCTTTCCAGCTCTACCCAGCCTTTTTTCATAACGCCGTCGTCAGAGGTTCCGAAGTAGTAGGTGTCTCCCTCGATCTCCGCCAGCCCGGTGATCATGCGTCCGTCGCCGTCAAAGTAGTAGGTTTTATCACTAATGGTCCTGAATCTGGAAGTGGTGGCTTTGCCGTCGCTTCCATAATAGTACCAGTAGTACTCCGGTGAGTCGTCGTCCCAGTTGTCCTCATTAAGAACTTTTACCCACTGGTTGGCGACCCGCTTTCCCTCGGCATCTACATAGTACTCTTCGATCTGGCGGTTAAAGCTTAACTCGCCGTCCTCGTCCAGGTAATACCACTGTCCGTCATGCTTTTTCCAGGTGTCGGTTACACTGTAGCCGTCCTCGTCATAGAACATCCAGATCCCGTTCTCCTGTACCCAGCCAACAGTTTGAGCCATAGCCGGAGCGGTGAAGGAAGGGGTCAGGGCAGTCATTACGGCTGCGGTAGAAAGTGCTGCGGTCCATTTGATATGTTTCTTCATAAATTGATTCTCTCCTTTTTTGTGGTTGGTGAAAATCTGCATTTGCATTACTCCTGCATTATAGCGGATACAGGGGCCGGGGGAAAGTGCAGGTTAGTGGCAGAAATGGCAGGATTTAAAAAGGCTTTTATACCGCTGGTATTTGTGGTATACTTATGAAAATATATGCCATGGCACTTAAAATCAGGGAAAATGGCGCAAAATGCAGGGGTTTGGGGCCATGGGCTCCGATACAGGAGGCATAAAAAAGCCGGAAAATGTGGAATAATTTCAAGAAAAAGGAGAAAAAGCTGCTATGAAGATAAAGGTTTCTGATTATATTGCCCGGACATTGGTGCAGCGGGGAATTACCCAGGTGTTTACGGTCACCGGGGGAGGGGCCATGCATTTAAATGACGCTCTGGGCCATGAGAAAGGGCTCCACTGCCTGTACCAGCACCATGAACAGGCCTGTGCCATTGCGGCGGAGAGCTATGCCAGGATCCACAATAAGCTGGCGGTGGTGTGCGTGACCACAGGGCCGGGAGGGACCAACGCCATCACCGGGGTGGTGGGGGGATGGCTGGACTCTATTCCCATGGTGGTGCTTTCAGGCCAGGTGCGCTATGATACTACGGCCCGGTGGTCCGGGGTGGGGATACGGGCCATGGGCGACCAGGAATTTGACATTGTAAAGTCGATAAGCTGTATGACCAAGTACAGTGAGATGGTGATCGATCCTCTTCGGATCCGGTATTGTCTGGAAAAGGCGGTTTATCTGGCCACATCCGGCCGTCCCGGCCCTGTATGGCTGGACATCCCTGTCAATGTTCAGGGGGCCTATGTGGAGACGGGCGATATGGAGGGGTTTGACGTCCAGGCGTTTGAGTGCGGTCAGGAAGGGCAGGATCTGCCGGGAAAGGTCAGTGATCAGCAGGCAAAGGAGATCCTGGAAAGAATCGCGTCCGCGTCCCGTCCTGTGTTTAACGCGGGCAACGGCATACGGATCGCAGGCGCCTACGATGTGTTTAAGCGGGTGGTGGAAAAGCTGGGGATCCCTGTGGCTACAGGGTGGAACAGTCAGGACCTGATGGAGGATGAGGATCCTCTCTACGTGGGACGGGCAGGGGGAATGGGTGACCGGCCGGGAAACTTCGCGGTTCAGAACAGTGATCTGGTGTTTTCGGTTGGAAGCCGTCTCAGCATCCGCCAGGTTGGGTATAATTATGAAACGTGGGCAAGAGAAGCTTACACCATTATCAATGACATTGACAGAGAGGAATTAAAAAAGCCCAGCCTTCATGTGGACATGGCAGTCCATGCGGACGCGAAGGATCTTATGGAGGCTCTGGAGCGGGTCGTGGATCAGGGGCTTGTGAAGATCCCGGTGTTTGACGGGGGAAAGGGTCTGGAGGGGATGACCTGGACAGAGACCTGCAGGATGTGGAAGGAGCGGTATCCGGTGGTACAGCCGAAGCATCTGGTGAGAGATGACACCAAGGCGGCCAATGTGTATGCGCTGGTGAAGGAGTTAAGTTCCAGACTGCCGGAGGGACGGATCACCGTGGTTGGCAACGGGTCTGCCTGCGTGGCAGGAGGACATGCCTATATAATAAAGAAGAAACAGCGTTTTATTACAAATTCTGCCATCGCCTCTATGGGGTATGATCTGCCGGCTGCCATAGGAGCTTCCATGGCAGAACCGGGAGAGGACATAATCCTTTTGACCGGGGACGGGAGTATTCAGATGAATCTGCAGGAGCTGCAGACCATCATCCATCACCGGATGCCCATCAAGATCTTCCTGATCAATAATGGAGGATATCATTCCATTCGGCAGACTCAGAAGAATTTTTTTGAAGAGCCTCTGGTGGGAATTGGAGTGGATAGTGGGGATTTAAGCTTCCCGTCTATGGAGAAGCTGGCGTGGGCCTACGGCTACCCTTATGTCAGCGCCCGCCACAATGGGGAGCTGGGAGATGCCCTGGAAAAGGCACTGGGGGCAGAGGGACCGGTGATCTGCGAGGTTTTCGTGACCACAGATCAGAATTTTGAGCCCAAGTCAGCAGCTAAGCGGCTGGAGGACGGAACCATGGTATCCCCGCCCCTGGAAGACCTGGCGCCGTTTTTGCCCCAGGAGGAGATGGACCGAAATATGATCATCGCCAGGATCTGACGGTTTGAGATGTAACAGCCAAGGAAGGAGAATGTGATGAATCTGGTAGTGACAGGCGCTACAAGTTTTCTGGGTACGGCCCTTATTCGGCAGCTGTTGACACAGGGGCATCAGGTGTATGGCGTGGTTCGCCCCGATTCCCCCAATTTATCGGCGATGACAGAGGCAGTAAGGGACAGAGCCGCGGTTTCCTGCCAGGGGCGGGAAGAGGGTTTCACGGGAGGGGGATGTGAGGACAGATTTCACATCCTGGAGATGGAGCTGGGCAGCCTGGATCAGATCTCCCAGGTGATAAAACATCCCTGTGACATGTTTTTTCACTTTGGCTGGGATGGCTCCGGAAGTCATAACCGGACAAAGACCGATGTGCAGCAGAAGAATGTGGAAGACGGCCTAAAGGCTTTGCGAGGAGCGAAAAGCCTTGGATGCCGGCGGTTTTTGTTCAGCGGTTCCCAGGCAGAGTATGGAGTGTGCCAGACCGTCATGAGGGAAGACATGGAGTGTCGTCCTGTGTCAGAGTACGGGAAAGCCAAGGTGGAATTCGGGAAAAGGGCAAGGGAGTTATGCAGGCTTTGGGCCAGGGATGAGGGCTTTGAGATGGAGTACATCCATACCCGCATTTTCAGTGTCTATGGGCCGGGAGATCACCCGTGGTCCCTGGTCAATACGTGTCTGGACACATTTTTAAAGGGCGGGGTTATGGAGCTGGGGGCCTGTACTCAGCAGTGGAACTACCTATATATAGAAGATCTGGTAAAGGGTCTGCTGGCTCTGGCATTTTCGGAGGAGCCTGGCCCGGACGAGACCGATTTTAGCGGGTCGGCCGCGGACTGCGGTATTTATAACCTGGCGGCTCCGGGGACATGGACCAGGTCTTTGCGGGAGTATGTGGAAATTATGCGCTGCCTTTGCGGGAACAGGGGAAGCTGTGTTTACGGAAAGCTGCCGCCTAACGCGGAGGGACCTGTCAACCTGATGCCAAGTATAGAAAAGATCCGGGCAAGAACCGGCTGGAAACCGGAAATATCATTTGAAGAGGGAATAAGGCGGATGCTTGATTTAAAGAATAAAGAGAATCAAAAAGGACGATGTATCCTGTGCGGGAAGGAACTGGACAAAACAGAACTAATGGAGCTTGAGGGCATGCCGGCTTCCGCCCAGGATATCCCGGACGAACATGAGGTGAAGGGGGACCATGGGATAACGCTTCATCTCCACCAATGCCGCGGCTGCGGTTTGGTGCAGTTTGACTGCCAGCCTGTAGGGTATTATCGGGATGTGATCCGGTCCGGAGGGTACTCTACCACCATGGTGGAGTTAAGGACCAGACAGTATCGTCATCTCATAGATACCTATCATCTGGAGGGAAAGAAGTTTCTGGAGGTAGGGTGCGGAAGAGGAGAGTTTTTGAACGTGCTGACTAAATTTCCGGTAAAAGCCTATGGAGTGGAACACAGGCGGTCTTTGGTGGAGGCAGCTGTGGGGGACGGACTCTGCGTGGTCCGGGGATTTACGGAAAATGGGGATACGGTTCTGGGGGAACATGGACCTTATGATGTGTTTTTATCCTTTAATTTTTTGGAACACCAGCCTAATCCCGGGGTAATGCTGGACTGTATCAGGAATAATCTGGCGGGGGACGGCATGGGGCTTATTACAGTTCCAAGCCTGGAATATATTTTGAGGTATAACGGTTATTATGAGCTGCTTCGGGACCATATTGCTTACTATACCTTTGATACTTTGGAGACCCTTCTGGAACGTCACGGATTTCAGGTGCTGGAGAAGGAGATGGTCAACAGAGATACCTTGTCCGTGATCGTAAAGAAGCGGGAGCCGGAGGCGTGCCGGGGCAAAAGGACGGCGGCCGGAAGTCACCGGGAGGCAGAGCGAGACGTGATGTGCGGGCTCGCAGAGGAGACCTCTGCTGTGAACGGAACCATAACACCGGTGGATATCTCCGGGCTGACGACCAGCCTTAAGGATATCCGGCGGCAGATGGAGAACCTCTGCAGGCGGCTTAAGGAGGATGGGCGGTCTCTGGCCGTGTGGGGCGCCAGTCATCAGGGATTTACTCTGGCCGCGACTACGGATTTAAAGGATCATGCCAGATATATTATTGACTCGGCGCCTTTTAAGCAGGGGCGGTTTGCTCCGGCCTCCCATCTTCCTATTGTGGCCCCGGACCATTGGATCGAGGATCCGGTTGATGTGATATTGATCATAGCCCCGGGCTACACAGAGGAGATCGCAGGCTCTATCCGGGAACGATTCGGTGACCAGGTGAGGATTATGGCTATGCGCAGTGATAAAGTGGAGGAATTATCGTGAAAGCATTTGTATTGAAAGAACCTGGAGTGGTGGGCTGGGCCCAGGCTCCGGAGCCAAAGCTGACGCCTTATGGGGCGATCATGGAGCCGGTGGCCATGGCCCCCTGTTCTTCGGATGTGCATACCGTGTTTGGAGGCGGTTCCAGGAAGGCGCCAAACCTGGTGTTGGGCCATGAGTGTGTGGCCCGAGTCGTGGAAGTGGGGGAGATGGTGGAGGATTTCAGACCCGGGGAGGTGGCGGCAGTGCCGGCGATCACTCCGGATTGGCGGGCAAGAGGGATTCAGGAGCATAATTTTAAGCACGCGTCTGCCCCGTTTTCCGGCCATCAGCTGGGAAGGAGCCAGCCAGGAGTATTTTCGGAGCGGTTCCTGGTCCCTGACGCGGATACCACGCTGGCAAAGATCCCCCAGGGGGTGTCCTTAGAGCAGGCTTTGATGTGCGTGGATGTGGTGACCACAGGATTTACGGGGGTGGAGAACGCGTCCATCAAGTTTGGGGATACTGTGGTGATCATGGGTATCGGACCTGTGGGACTGATGGCAGTGGCCGGAGCGGCCTTAAAGGGGGCGTCCCGGATTCTGGCGGTGGGAAGCCGGCCCGTGTGCGTGGAGCGGGCCCTGGAGATGGGGGCCAGCGAGGTCTTAAGCTACAAGGACAAAGACGTGACAGCCCAGGTTCTGGAGCGGACCGGCGGCGTGGGGGCGGACAGCGTGATCATCTGCGGAGGCGGGGATGAGGTGTTTGCCCAGGCGGTTGACATGGTGCGCTACGGCGTAGGCGTGGTGTCCAATATTAATTATTTTGGCGGCACTGGTTCTCTGCCCTTTCCCAAATTTTCCGGAGGCAGGGGCATGGCGGGCAAGACCATCCGCACGGAGCTGGCGGAAGGCGGCAGGGTTCGTATCGAGAGAATGCTGGGTATGGTAGAATACGGGCGGATCCACCCGGAACGGCTGGTGACCCACTGCCTGAAGGGATTTGACAAGATCGAGGAAGCGCTGTATCTTATGAGGGATAAGCCAAAGGACCTGATCAAGGTTATGGTTACAATGGAGTAGAGAAAAGGATCCGGGCGCATGGAGGTTTACTATGAAGACAATCAGCATCGTAGTGCCTTGCTACAATGAAGAGGAAAATGTGGAGGCCCTGGCAGATGCCTTGAGAGAGATGTTTCAGACAAATCTGCCGGAGTATGGCTACGAGATTATTTTTATTGACAATGATTCTAAGGATAAGACCAGAGATATCATACGGAAGCTGGCAGAAGGGGATAAGGGGATCAAGGGCATTTTCAACGCCAAGAACTTCGGGCAGTTTAATTCCCCCTACTATGCCATGCTCCAGAGTACCGGGGACTGCACCGTGCTTATGGCCGCGGATTTTCAGGACCCGGTGGAGATGATCCCAAAGTATGTGAAAGAGTGGGAGGGCGGGTATAAGATCGTCATCGGCATCAAGAAGTCCAGCAAGGAAAACCCGGTGATGTACTGGCTTCGGGGCTGTTATTATAAGATGATCAAGCGGCTGTCTGACGTGGAACAGATCGAGCAGTTTACCGGGTTCGGCCTGTATGATAAGCGGTTTATCCAGGTGCTGCGGGATCTGGACGACCCTACGCCTTTTCTGCGGGGGATTGTAGCGGAACTGGGATTTCGGCGCAGGGAGATCCCCTATGAGCAGCCTAAACGCCGGGCCGGCAAGACCAGCAATAATTTTTACAAGCTTTTTGACGCGGCCATGTTGAGCGTTACCTCTTATACAAAGGTGGGACTGCGGCTGGCTACCATCTTTGGCAGCGTGTGCTGTGCCATCAGCATGGTGGTGGCAGTTATATATCTGGTGATGAAGCTGATGTATTGGGACCGGTTCGCGGCAGGTATGGCTCCGCTGCTGATCGGCATGTGCTTTTTGGGCTCGGTCCAGATCTTTTTTATCGGTTTGGTGGGAGAGTATATCCTGGCCATCAACAGCAGGGTCATGAGGCGTCCTCTGGTCATTGAGGAGGAGCGGATCAATTTTGAGGAGGAGCCGGCAGATGAAACATAATGTGGATGTGGTCCGCATCAGGGAAAATTCCATCCAGTTAAACGGCTGGGTCATCGGGAAAACGCCAGGGTCCCAGCCGGCCTTCTGGGTGGAGGATAAGGATCACCATCAGATCCCGTTTCAATACGTTTCAACCAGGCGGGATGATGTGAGCCAGATCTATTACGGCCAGGTGTATGACCGGGATTTTGGGTTTGATATCCAGTTTCCCTATGAGCGGGGAAAGGATTATTATCTGGTGATCCAATGCGACAACAGAAAGACGCGGATAAAATATAATGAGATTTTGATCAAAAAAAGGGCCAGCGTGGCCCACAAGCGGATGCAGAAGATCAAGGATCTGATGAATATGGAGACGGTCCAGGTGGCCATGGATTTCTGGAAGGAAAACGGTCTGCGGGCGCTGTTTGTGAAATCGGTCCACAAGCTCCAGGGGCTGGACAATGACTACGATTACGGGGAGTGGTACTCACTGACAAAACCCACCAAAGAGGAGTTAGAGCGGCAGAGGAAGGAGACGTGGGAGGACGGGCCGAAGTTTTCTATCGTCATGCCGCTATATAAGACTCCGGAGCGGTATCTGCGGGAGATGCTGGATTCCATCCAGGCCCAGACCTACAAAAACTGGGAGCTGTGCATGGCGGACGGAAGCCCGGAGGACGCCGGCGTATTTCGGACTGTAAAGAGGTATGTGGACAGGGATCCACGCATCCGGTATGAAAAGCTGGACAAAAACGGAGGGATCTCCTTTAACACCAATGCCGCCATTGCCATGGCCTGGGGAGATTATATTGTCTTGGCGGATCACGATGACGCCATGACGGAGAACGCTTTGTATGAGTGCGCGAAAGCGATCCGCGAACATCCGGAATGTCAAGTGTTCTATTCGGATGAGGATAAGATGGACATGGATGGGGGAGCGCTGTTTGACCCTCATTTTAAGCCGGATTTTAACCCGGACCTTTTGACCAGCGTAAATTATATCTGCCATCAGTTTGTGGTGAAGAAAGAGCTGGTGGATAAGGTAGGAGGGCTGCGAAAGGAGTTTGACGGAGCCCAGGACTATGATTTTATCTTCCGGTGTACGGAGGCGGCCAAAGGAGTCTGGCATATTCCCAAGGTGCTGTACCATTGGCGGTGCCATCAGGATTCTACGGCCAGCAATCCCCAGAGCAAGCTTTATGCCTTTGAGGCCGGTTCCAGAGCAATCATGGAGCATTACCGCCGGGTGGGGATCGAGGCCGAGAAGGTGGAGATGGGGGTGGATTACGGGATTTACCACACCATTTTCAAGATCCGGGACAACCCAAAGGTTTCCATTATCATCCCCAATAAAGACCATCACCTTGATCTGGATCTGTGTATGCGGGCCATACTTACCAGAGGAACTTACAAAAATGTGGAGTTTGTGGTGGTGGAGAATAACAGCGTAAAGAAGGAGACCTTTGCCTACTATGAGGCGATTCAGAAGGAGTTTCCCCAGGTGCGGGTGGTCACATGGGAGCGGGAGTTTAACTTTTCGGCCATCAATAATTTTGGAGTGAAATACGCGTCGGGAGAGTATCTTCTGTTCCTCAACAATGACACGGAGCTGATCGCGGAAAACTTTATTGAGGAGATGCTGGGCCTTTGCCAGAGGGAGGATGTGGGAGCTGTGGGAGCCAGGCTTTTGTACCAGGATGACACCATCCAGCACGCGGGGGTGGTGGTAGGCTTTGGGGGCATTGCGGGGCACACCTTTATCGGTCTTCACAAGGCGGAGAACAGTTATTTCCACAGGGCCATGTGTACACAGGATTACAGCGCGGTGACAGCTGCCTGCATGATGAGCAAAAAAGTGGTGTTTGACCAGGTAGGCGGCTTTACGGAGGAACTGGCAGTGGCTTTTAATGATATTGATTATTGCATGAAGGTCAGAAGCCTGGGAAAGCTGGTGGTGTATGCCCCCTACGCGGTTCTCTATCACTATGAGTCTAAGTCCCGGGGGCTGGAGGACACTCCGGAAAAGGTGGCGCGGTTTAACCGGGAGGTAGCTAAATTTGCCAGGAGATGGCCGGATATCTTAAGGGACGGCGACCCGTATTACAATCCGAACCTGACGTTGCGCAAGTCTAATTTTGCTCTGCGGGACCTGAAGAAGGAAGGGATCGGAGAACCCTATGAGCTGGATGGGGCTATCAGGGCATTGATGAATGAGTAGAGGGAGGAACTGTATATGACCGGACAGGCAGCAGTAACGGTTATCATTCCGAATTATAATGGCAGGGCCTTTTTGGAGCCTTGCCTGGAAGCGCTGGGAAGACAGATATGCCGGGAGTTTGAGATCCTGGTGGTGGACAACGGTTCCACGGACGACAGCGTGGGATGGCTGAAGGAGAGAGGGATTCCCGCCATCTGTCTGAAGGAGAACACAGGGTTTTCCGGGGCAGTCAATGTGGGCATCCTGCAGGCGAAGACCCCCTATGTACTCCTTTTAAACAATGACACAGAGCCGGAGCCGGAGTTTGTTGGAGAACTGTTAAGATCCATCCGGCGCTCTAAGAAGATCTTTGCCGTCAGCAGCAAGATGATACAGTTTTACAACCGGGATCTGATGGACGACGCGGGGGATATGTATTCTGTGGTGGGATGGGCTTACCAGAGGGGCGTGGGCCAGAGCAGCGCAGGCTACAACCGGCCCTGTCAGGTGTTCTCCGCCTGCGCCGGGGCAGCCATCTACCGGCGGAAGGTCTTTGAGACCATCGGGTATTTTGACGAGAAGCATTTTTGCTATCTGGAGGATATCGACGTGTGCTGGCGGGCCAAGATCTTTGGCTACCACAATCTGTACTGTCCCACAGCAGTGGTTTACCATGTGGGAAGCGGAACCAGCGGCTCCAAGTACAATGAGTTTAAGGTAAAGCTGGCGGCGCGGAATAATATTTATCTGAATTATAAAAATATGCCATGGCCTCAGCTTGGGCTCAACGCCCTTTTCCTGGCAGCGGGCATAGGGGTGAAGTACGGATTTTTTAAGGGGATTGGATTTGAGAAGGCGTATGCCGAAGGGGTGAAGGAAGGCTTTGCCACCATGAGAAGCTGTCAGAAAGTGACCTTTAACCGGAACCACCTTACCAACTATCTGGCGATCCAGTGGGAACTTTTGGCAGGGATGGCAGTGTATATCTGGGAGTTTTCCAGGCGAAAATTTCTCATAAAGGACCGTAATGCCTGATCGATACTGGCTGTATTGCTCAGGAAAGGAAAACATTTCTCATAATTTAAGAGAAATTTAATATTACCATCATGTTTTTCATGTATAATGTATGAGATATGGCAACACATTAATACTAAGGTGAAAAATCATGATAAAAAATAATCAGAAAAAGCTAAACGGCCTCCATGTGGTGCTGGACGGGATGATGATCGTTTTGTCCTACACCCTGGCATGGTTGTGTTTGTACCTGGGGAATCTGTGGTTTAACCCTGGTACGGGGATTTTGCCGCCTCAGGTTTATTTTGGCGTTTTGGTTCTCATTGTTCCGCTGTATCTGGTTTTGTATACGTTTTTCCAGCTGTACACGCCAAAGAGGGTACAGAGGCGCAGATATGAGTTTGCCAATATCTGCAAGGCCAACGTGGCCGGGCTTCTGATCATTTCCATGTTGTTTTTGCTGTTGAAAAAGAACCCTTATTTCCGTGAATTTTCCACAAGGATGCTGTTTTATTTTTTTGCTGTCAATGTTGTGGTGGAGACGGTGGAGCGGAATCTGATCCGTCAGATCCTTCATTCCATGCGGGGGAAGGGGTACAATCAGAAACATATCCTGCTTATCGGCTACAGCCGGGCGGCGGAGGGATTTATCGACAGAGTGCGGCAGAATGCGGAGTGGGGATACCAGATCTACGGGATCTTAGACGACCATGTTCCTGTGGGCAAGGAGTACCGAAAGGCCAAGATCCTTGGCAAGATCTCGGAGCTGGATTCAATCCTGGAGTTAAACCAGCTGGACGAGATCGCCATCACCCTGGGACTGAAAGAGTACGCCAGGCTGGAGGACATCGTGGCGTCCTGCGAGAAATCGGGGGTTCACACCAAGTTTATCCCGGACTACAACAATATGATCCCTACCAGGCCGTACACGGAGGATCTGGAGGGGCTTCCGGTCATAAACATCCGTCATGTTCCGCTGAACAGTCTGTTTAATAAGTCTGTCAAGCGGATGGTGGATATGTTTGGCGCGGTGGTGGCCATTACATTATTTTCTCCGATCATGCTGGCTACGGCTGTGATCATCAAGCTGACGTCCCCGGGACCTTTGATCTACTGCCAGGAGCGGGTGGGGCTGCACAACCGGCCTTTTAAGATGTACAAGTTCCGCTCTATGGAAGTGCAGGCTCCGGCGGCGGAGAAAAGCAGGTGGACCACCCCAAATGATTCCCGGGTGACGCCGATCGGCCGGTTTATCCGAAAGACCAGCATAGACGAGATGCCCCAGCTGTTTAATGTGCTCATGGGGGATATGAGCCTGGTAGGTCCCAGGCCGGAGCGCCCGTTTTTTGTGGACAAGTTTAAGGAGGAGATCCCAAGATACATGATCAAGCACCAGGTTCGCCCCGGAATGACAGGGTGGGCCCAGGTCAACGGGTATCGGGGAGACACCTCCATCACCAAAAGAATTGAGCACGACTTATATTATATTGAAAACTGGACCCTGGGACTGGATTTTAAGATTCTATTCCTGACGTTTTTTAAAGGGTTTATCAATAAAAATGCCTACTGACAAAGGCATGGTAAGACGAGGTTATATGCATGGACTATGAGCACGATAATGAGTTTGGGCAAAGGGCTGACATGAGAAGGAGAGATCCTTCCATGAGGGACGGTATGCAGTATGGCCAGAGAGGCGATAAGCAGGGAAGACCTTCTCCTCCGGGGACAAGGCGTCTGGCGCCGGGCCGCGGCGGAAGCTCCCAGACGTACAGAAGAGAAGACGAAAGAGGAGCTCGCGGAGGGGCTGAGAACACCGAAAGAGTGGTGATGCCGCCAGGAGTCACAGGGCGGGTGTACCCGCCGCAGCCACAGAACGGACGGGTGAGAGCGGCCAGACAGGAGACGGCGGCCGGACTTGACCAGGGCAGTGTCAGAGCGTCTGCCGCGGGACGGTCCCAGGGGGCAAGGGCTGCAGTTGCAGGGGGAGAGGCCAGGGCCCAGAGAGGGGTGCCAGGCGCCGGCGGCAGAAGGGCGGGGACCACGCCTCCTCCGGGGGAGAATGTAAGAGGAAAGGTGGCTCAGGCCAAGATCCAGAAGGCGAAGCAGAAAAAATTCAGGCGCCGGGTCATTACCATGATTATAGCCGAGTGTTTTGCCCTGCTGTTTATTTTTACGTATGGTTATTTTGCCAGGCGGCTTACTATGATCCAGAGGGAAGAGTTTGATCCTCAGGAGGTAGGGAATAATGAGATTTCCCTTGATACCATCAAGAAGATGAAGGGATACCGAATGATTGCCGTTTTCGGCGTGGACAGCCGCGACAGCAACGTGGGTGCGGGATGTCAATCGGATGTTATCATTATTTGCTGTATTAATGAGGATACCGGAGAGATCAAGCTGGCTTCTGTGTACAGGGATACGTATCTGAATATTAATGATGAGGGTTCCTATAGAAAGATCAACGCCGCCTATACAAACGGAGGCCCACAGCAGGCGCTGAAGGCCCTCAATAAGAACCTGGATCTGAATATTACGGAGTATATCACCTTCAGCTGGAAGGCGGTCGCTGAGGGGATCAATATCTTAGGCGGCGTGGATGTGGAGATCACCAAGTCCGAGTTTAAATTTATCAATGGGTTTATCACGGAGACAGTGAAGGCTACGAACATTGGTTCCCACCAGCTGAAAGGGCCGGGGATGCAGCACTTAGACGGCGTGCAAGCTGTGGCCTACGGGCGTCTGCGTCTTATGGATACGGATTATGCCAGGACTGAACGGCAGAGAAAGATCATCGAACTGGCTTTTGCTAAGGCGAAGCAGGCCGATTACTCTGTGCTGAACAATATTTTAGTAGTAGTTTTGCCAAATGTGAGCACCAACATTACCTTTGCTGATATGACCACCATGGCTCTTGGCATCACGAAATATCATATCGGCGAAACTGCCGGTTTCCCCTTTGCCAAGGGAAATGTGAATATACCGAAAAAGGGAGACTGCGTGATCCCCCAGACCCTGGAATCCAATGTAAAACAGCTTCACACGTTTTTGTTTGGGGATGAGGATTATGAGACCACGGAGCAGGTTAAGCAGATCAGCAGCAAGATCGCCGCGGACAGCGGTATGTACAAGGAGGGGACGCCTTTTAAGGGGAGCGCTCTCAGCACCGACGGCTATGTGCCTGATGAGACCACGAAAGCGGCTGTGAAGGAAAAGGAGACTACGGCGGAGGCCAATGAGGACGACGACAATGAGGACGATCTTTCACTTCCGTGGGAGACGGATTCTAATGGCAATATCATCGGGTTCCAGCCAGGAGAGACAGATGAGAACGGGGATCTGATCGACGCGCCCATCGATGACTGGCCTGAGGAGGAACCAGGTTACCCTAATGCCAATAATCCTGGAATCAACAGACCGGTTCAGCCGGGTGAAACTAACGGTCCGGGCGGTACAGGCAATAGCACCCCGGGCGGAAATGGCCTGGGGCCGGGAGGAGCGAATGGTCCGGATGGGCCTGCTTCACAGCAGCCGGGCACAGGCAATGGCGATGGAACCGGGCCGGGTACAAGTGTGGACCCGGGAGGAAACAGCAATACTCCGGTGACGCCTGGGGGCAATGGAGACGGCGCGGTGACACCGGGAGGCAACGGCGTGATCAGTCCGGGCAACAGCGGGACTTCTGATCCAAGAGGCGGCAACGACGCCGCGACGGAAGTTGGCCCGGGGATGAATATCCCTGATAATAATAATCAGGGACCGGCCGGCCCTGTGGGAGCGAACGCGAATGAGGGTTCGGAGATCCAGGAGCCGGGACAGCGATAAAGACCAGGAACTTAAGAGAATGCTGCTTTGCATGAAAACCGTGCGGAGCAGCATTTTTTCCTTTCACATTTTTATTATAATTCCGTCACATTTCCGTCACAAACCGTTGATATAGTATGGTCATAAACAAAACAGAGAATCATAAGGAAAGGGGATTATCATATGTACGAAGATAACAGAAATGAAGGGTTTGACGGCAATGGAAGTCCTGATAACCATAGAGCAGAGGAAACAACACCTAATTTTGTCATGAGGGATACTCCTTCTTCGGGGGTCTCTCAGCCAAGGGACGGTTATGGACAGCAGCCCTACAGCCCTATGAACCAGAACAGTCAGCCGGGAGCCTACGGCGGGAATCCCGGTCAGATGGATAACCGCCAGCCGTTTGGAGGATTTCAGAATCAGCAGAACCAGGCAGCGACAGGGTATCAGATGGCAAACGGACAGAACGGCCCTGATTCCGGAGCGGATAACAGCAGGAAGAAGTCCGGTAAACATCGGGGCATGGCTTCTAAAGTGGCAGGTATCACGGCGGCAGCTCTTCTCTTTGGAGTGGTATCCGGCGGGACTATGGTGGGGGTCAACAGGATTGCGGATTCTTTTAAAACAGAACCAACCTACCCTCAGGTAAGTCAGGCGGAGACACAGGCTTCCGTTCCTTCGGTGGAGACGGCGCCCAGCACATCATCCGCGTTTTCATCAGTGGGCAATGCGGTGGCCATGGATGTGTCTGCCATAGTGGAAAATGCCATGCCGTCCATTGTAGCTATTAACAATACCACGGTTTATCAGAGCAATGCCTGGTTTGGCCTGCCCCAGACGTACGAGGTGCCAAGCAGCGGTTCCGGTATTATTGTGGGGCAGAATGACGAGGAGCTCCTTATTGTGACCAACAACCACGTGGTGGAGGATACCACCAGCATGTCCGTGGTATTTATTGATAATACTTCGGTCAGCGCGGCGATTAAAGGCACGGACGCGGATCTGGATTTGGCGGTTATTGCGGTTTCTCTGAAAGATATTCCGGCGGAGACTCTGGGAAAGATCAGCGTCGCTACCCTGGGCAACTCAGACGAGCTGAAGATGGGACAGGGAGTGATCGCTATAGGCAATGCCCTGGGACACGGGCAGTCTGTAACCGTGGGATACATCAGCGCTCTGGACCGGGAAGTGACGACTCAGGGTTCAACCACCAGAAATCTTCTCCAGACTGACGCTGCCATTAATCCGGGCAACAGCGGCGGCGCGCTGTTAAATATGAAGGGAGAAGTTATCGGCATCAACGCGGCAAAGTATTCATCCACAGACGTGGAGGGAGTCGGGTACGCCATTCCGATCTCTAAAGTGGAGGATATCATCAGTTCCCTTATGACCAAGAGGACCAGAGGCGAAGTGGTAGCGGAAGGCAAGGAAGGCTATCTAGGGATCCAGGGCTTTACGGTTGAGGACAGCATGGTGAAGCAGCTGGGTATGCCGTCGGGAGTTTTTGTATCCGGGATCATTGAAGGCGGCGCGGCCTCGAAGACGGATCTGCGGGAAAAGGATATTATCACGAAATTTGACGATCAGACTGTAAGGACTATGGCAAGCTTGCAGCAGCTGTTGAAGTATTACCAGGAAGGGGAAACAGTAAATATGACTGTGCAGTCTGTGGAGAATGGAGAGTATGTTGAGCGGAATGTGGAGATTACTTTGGGAGGGAGGAATACGTTGGGGGATGAGAACGCTGCCGGTGGACAGACGGGGACTCCGTGAAAAGTGATCATGAACGCGGAAAAAAGTTGATATATTGTTGAGTGAGCATTGGCGGGGATTATCGTGAGGCCAGTCAGAGAAGGAGCGATGTCCCGTCCGGGTTCAGATATGCCAAGCATTCCGATGAGCCCTTAAAGCGGGAACCAGTCGGGTATCAGCCCTCCTGTTTCCCTGGTCTCATCTCCATGGCATAAATTCACCCGGACGGGACATCGCTCCTTCCCTCCCTGGCATCACGACTACCTCGCCTTTTGCTCACTCAATTATATATCAAATTTCAGGTTCTGGACTTGTACTGGAGCCTGAAATTTATTATAATGTCCACATAGGCAATGAGCAGTGCGAAAAAAGATAAACAAAAAGCTGCGTTGCGTTGGCACGTAAGCAGCTTTTTGTTTATCTTTTTTCATAGGGCGAAGCCTGTGAGCGAGATGGAGCGGAGCGGAATCGAGCGCCCCTACACAAAAAAGAATAGGAGACCCAAACCTTGGAAGAGAAAGACACAACACAAACCCCACCCAACCCCCCGGAAGACGAATACGAGAAGATCTGTTACATCTGCCGCCGTCCGGAGAGCAAAGCCGGATCCATGATACAGATGCCGGGCAATATGAACCTCTGTCACGACTGTATGCAAAAAGCATTTGACGCCGTGACCAAAAGCGGCATGGATCTGTCTCAGATCCAAAACATGCCGTACATGAACATGAACCTAAACGATTTTGCCAATATGAAACTGCCCAATACAGAGATCCCACAGAAAAAGCGGATCAAGAAGAAATCCGCCCAAGCCCCTGCTCCATCCTTTAACATAAAAGACATCCCTGCTCCTCACAAGATAAAGAGCAGTCTGGATGAATATGTCATCGGTCAGGAGCAGGCTAAGAAGGTCATGGCGGTGGCTGTCTACAATCACTACAAGCGGGTATTTTACAAAGACTCTCCGGAGGCTCCGGGGGAGGAGGATATCCGCATAGAAAAATCCAACATCCTTATGATTGGCCCAACGGGAAGCGGGAAGACCTATCTGGTGAAGACTTTGGCCCGCCTTCTTGACGTGCCGCTGGCCATTGCGGACGCCACGGCCCTGACCGAGGCAGGGTATATTGGCGATGACATCGAGAGCGTGGTATCCAAACTTCTGGCTGCGGCGGACAATGATGTGGAAAAAGCCGAACGGGGAATCATTTTTATTGATGAGATCGATAAGATCGCCAAAAAGAAAAGTACCAACACCAGGGATGTCAGCGGAGAGTCTGTGCAGCAGGAGCTGTTAAAGCTTTTAGAAGGAAGCGTGGTGGAGGTGCCTGTGGGGTCTAACCAGAAAAACGCGCTCACACCTATGGCTACAGTCAACACGGACAACATCCTTTTTATCTGCGGCGGAGCGTTTCCGGATCTGGAAGATATTATCAAACAGCGGCTGAATAAGACTTCATCCATTGGATTTAAGGCGGAGCTGAAAGATAAGTATGACGATGATCCGGATATCTTAAGTCATGTAGTCAACAAGGATCTGCGTACCTTTGGCATGATCCCCGAATTTTTGGGGCGTCTTCCTGTGGTGGTCACTTTGCAGAAGCTGACCTCTCCCATGCTGGTGGAGATCTTGAAACGTCCGAAAAATGCCATTGTAAAACAGTATATCAAGCTGTTGGCTTTGGATGAGGTAAAACTGGTGTTTGAGGACGAGGCTCTGGAATGGATCGCCCGGGAGGCACTGGAAAGGGAGACGGGGGCCAGAGCGCTCCGGGCTATTATGGAGGAATTTATGCTTGATATCATGTTTGAAGTTCCAAAAGATCCCGGCATCGGAACCGTGGTCATCACCAGGGGATACCTGGAAAAAAACGGCGGACCGCGGATTGAGATGCGGGGATAAGGGCAGGTTACAGCATGGACTCTGCCCTCTAATCACGAAGAGAAAGAAACGAGTCATACAGATCCAGAGTGCCGTAGCCCCACTCCCGGTTAGGGTATGTGTAGTTTGGATTTCGGTTTGCACCCCGGATAAGCGTAGCCTTTACAAGGTCGCTGCCAATGGTGGGATAAGCTCCTGTGGGATACTGCTTTGAGTAGATATTAGCCACAGCCCCCGCCACATGGGCGGCAGCTACTGAGGAGCCGGTCATGCGGATCATGGGATAGACGCCGGGGACAGACGAGATTCCTGGACCGTACACATCCACCCCGGGGGCTGCCAGGTCCGGCTTTGTGCGCCCGTCCCGGGTGTAGCCTCTGCTGGAGTGGATAAAAAGGCTTCCGTCCATATGGTTGTAGGTGCTGACTGTTATGGGGAACTCCGAGTTTCCCGGAGCTACGATGGTGGTGTAAGGGTCTGCCTGGAGGAAATACGTGTCCGGAGATACGAACCCTTCAATAGGAAGCCACATATGGTAGATACCGGAAAACGTGATGGTGGGGTAGACCCGGATCCTCCATATGCCCGGAGTGGGGGCGATAAAACGTAGCAGAGCAAGATAGCTGCTCTGAAATCCTAACGTGGTGGCATAGGAGACGGAGATGGTGGTGGGCTCCAGGGAAAAGCTGATGGTGGTTTCTTTGTTGAGATTTAAGGGGATTCTCTGGACAGCCTCCCCTGCAGGGGAGACAAAGCCCACAGTGTAGATTTCCGGGGAGTTGGCCCACAGCTCGATGGCGAATCCCTTTTCCCCCTCCCCCACCCGCAGTTCCACCTCGTTATAATCCGAATACCCTCCTGCAGGTCCGTTTACCTGTCCAAGGTGGTGGTGGCGGAGCCCGGCCTCATTGCCGGCGGGGCATACGGCGGCAACGCCCATAAAGGCTCGGAGGCTGTTTAAGACCTCTCCCACCGGGGCCGCGCCGCTGTGGCCCCCATGGTTGGTGCCAAGGCCCAGGCAGATGACCAGAGGCATGCGGTGGCGGCGGGCCAGAAGCGCTAAGTAGGTAATCCCCATCATGATATCATTGCTCTGATAGGCATCCGCGTTATCCGGTATCATGTAATACTGCCGCAGGTATTGTTTGGCAGGCTTAAGTTTTACCACACCCAGATGGCATAAAGGGGCGGCCCCCACAAAGCTCATGGAAGCCTCATATCTGCCGGCGGCGATTCCTGCCAGAAAGGTTCCGTGGCCGTTTGGATCTGTGGCCGGGACCATGTCAAGAGGGGCGTCGCTTTCCAAGGCTTTGTCGATATCCTGGGCAGTATATTCTTTTCCGTAAAGGAACGGAAACAGGAAAGGGCGGTTGCCTGTCAGCTCGAACCCTCCGTTTTCGGCAGTCTGATCCCACATCCCCAGGATTCTGGTTGTTCCGTCAAGGTTGCGGAACAGGGGATTTTGGTAATCGATCCCTGTGTCAATAAGCCCTACGATAACTCCTTCGCCATTGGAACCTAAAGCAGGATGGCGGAACGTGGGGATGATCCCGGAGGCCTCCATGCTGGTGGTGTCCATCAAGCCAAAGAGCGCCGGGATAGATTCATAGGAGTGGTTGGGCACGCTTAACGGCAGCGCCTCGCTTAAGGGGACGTGATACACAACATAGGATTCATTGACATAACTAATACAGTCAGTCCCCAGAGTGTCAGCCAGTTCCTCCAGGGAGGCGGCGTTGTGGCGGTAGATAAAGTCGGCGTAGTCCTGGCCGGCTACATTGGCGGTGCAGTCGCTCATAGCTGAGATCCTGAAAAGGGTTTTCTTTATTATATGCAGAAAATGAATGAGAACCTACTGGACGGAAAAAGATAATCATAGTACAATAAACTAACGGAATAAAGAAAGGAGTTTCATTATGGGGTTTTTACTATTGATTCTTACAATCCTGCTGATCGATCTGGGGATAAAGTCTGTTATTGAGGAAGGCGATCCGGCCAGATTTCCAAGGGAGCTGGAGGGGACGGGGGGCCTTGTTATGCTTCACAAAAAGCATAACGACGGATTGCCCATGGGGGCGTTCAGAGATAAGCCGGAGTTCGTTAAAAATGTGCCGCTTATGGTGTTGTCCGCCGTGGCGGGTATCTTTTTCTGGCTGTATCCAAAGAAAGGCCACCTGGCGGAAAAGCTGGGGACCAGCCTGGTTTTGGGCGGAGGCTTAAGCAACGTGTACGACCGGGTGAAGAGAGGCTTTGTGGTAGATTATTTCAGCATTCAGTATAGAAAGTTAAAGAAAGTTGTATTTAATGTAGGGGATATCTGTATTTTTGCCGGGGCATTGATCCTGCTGGCCGCGGAGATCATGGGTAACAGTTCAGGTAGGTCTGCGCGTTCACCGCGCTGACCGTACGAAAACATAATGGCAGCAGGCATCCGGCCCCATCGCGAAGCGATTTTCATGGCCGGATGTGTAACAGTTCAAGGGCTATCTGAACTGTTGCGATTATGGAAACCATAAAAGGGCGGTAGACGGCTGGATAATTGACAAACCAGCCGTTATCAGGTACAATAGCACCTAAAAAATAAATATATAAGGAGTGATCTTTTTGGATTCGAGTGACGTCATACAGTTGCTTGTGTTAGTTATGTTATTGGCATTATCCGCATTTTTTTCATCATCGGAAACAGCTCTTACCACGGTAAACAAAATAAGGGTCCGGACTCTGGCAGAATCCGGAGTGGAGCGGGCGGTGGTCCTGTCAAAGGTGATCGAGCAGCAGAGTAAGATGTTAAGCGCGATCTTGATCGGCAATAATATCGTCAACCTGTCGGCATCATCCCTGCTTACGACCTTGACCATAAAGGTTTTTGGAAATAAGGCGATCGGAATAGCCACCGGCGTTCTGACCCTGCTGATCCTGGTTTTTGGGGAGATCACCCCCAAGACGTTGTCCACCATCTCGGCTGAGACCATGGCATTGAGGAGCGCCGGGATCATATACGGACTGATGTGGATCCTTACTCCGGTTATCGCGGTGGTCAACAAGCTTTCACTGGGCGTGCTGATGCTCATGAAGGTGGATCCCAATAAAAGACAGGAGATGATCACAGAGGATGAGCTGCGCACCATCGTGGAGGTGAGCCATGAGGAGGGCGTTATTGAGACCGAAGAGAAAAAGATGATTAACAATGTGTTTGATTTTGGGGATTCCCTGGCCAAGGATATCATGGTACCCAGGATCGACATGACCTTTGTTGATGTGGAAGCCACTTACGAGGAACTGCTTGACATTTTCAGAAAAGAAAAATACACCCGTATCCCGGTTTATGAGAATAATACGGATAATGTGATCGGCGTTATCAACGTAAAAGATCTTCTTTTGATTGATGACCACAAAGAGTTTCATATCCGCGAACATATGCGAAAACCCCTGTTTACCTATGAGTACAAGAAGACTGCGGAGCTTATGGTGGAGATGCGGGGGACGTTTAAAAATATTGTTATCGTCCTGGATGAATACGGCGCCACGGCAGGGCTTATTACGCTGGAAGACATGCTGGAGGAGATCGTGGGAGAACTTCGGGATGAATTTGACGAGGATGAGGAGGAGAGCTTGGTTGAGACAGAGCCGGGGATCTACTGTGTGGCGGGAGGCATGAAGCTGAATGATATCAATGACCGCCTGGGACTGGAGCTGGAGTCAGAGGATTATGATTCTGTGGGAGGCCTTATTATTGGCCTTTTGGATCATCTTCCCGACGAGGGCGAGGAAGTATGCGACAAGGGGATCCGCTTTGTGGTGGAGACTGTAGATAAGAATCGGATTGATAAGATACGTATGATTTTACCTGCCCGTGAATCGGAGGAGGACAAGGAACCTGCCGCCGCGGTCTAGAGTTTTCATTCTGACTAAACCGCGGCCATGACCTTAACTGGATACGCCTCCGATGATCCCGCTCCCTGTGCAGAACGCCAGGGTGGTGAGGAGCTGGGTGGTGTCGGCTGTAAGCCCCTTGTTGATGACAAAGGATACGGCCAGCAGTACCAGAAAGTAGGAGAGGCCTGCAGAGAGGCCGCAGAAAAATCTCTGCTTTCTGAGACCTTTGCCCATGAGAAATCCGGCGAGAGCACAGGAGAGAAGGTAGATGGCATTTACTGCCATTTTTACCTGCGATTCCTTTAACCGGAATTTGTAAAGGACAAAAGAAGTAATGACCAGCAAAATACCAGACAACAGATAGGAAAATAACAGGGAGCGAAGCAATACCCTGGGAGTGGATGATGTCTCCATGGGAACTCCTTAATTTTTTCTTGGTTACACTATATTCGGGAACTGACTTAAATATGTACAAGAGTTCCAACGGGAGAAGTAAGAGATGGAGATGGAGAAGCAGGAGCAGGAGCAAGCGAAAGGAATCAGGATCCGCACGCTGAACTATATTATGATCGTGTCAGCGGCCGTGTTGTATGTGATATTGATCTACGCCACATTTCAGGTTTCCGTCAGATATGAGCGGCTGATTGCGGCCACGGAAGATTATATCAGCAGTGAGAAAGACGGAGTGCTGTTAAGAGAGGGATCAGATTATCTGACAGAACAGGCCAGGCTTTATGTGGTGACACAGGAGCCAAAGTATATGGAGGCGTATTTTACAGAGAAGAATGTGACAAAGCGAAGGGAGCGCGCGCTGGAAGGCCTGCAGAGATACGAGAACAGCAATGCGGCCTATGATTTTCTTCAGAAAGCCCTGGACCACTCTAACTGTCTGATAGAGACGGAAGTATACGCGATGAGTCTTGTTGCCCGCTGTCAGGACGAGACGCATATGCCGCTTCCCCAGGAGATTTTGGATGTGGTATTTCTGGAAGAAGATGAAAAGCTTGACTTTGCGGGGAGGGTCGAGAAGGCTCAGAGCCTTGTGTTTTCTTCTGACTACCGGGATACGAAAGATATGATTGATTGCCATACCAATAATTTCCTCAATGCTATCGTGACCTGGACCAGAGGAAGGCAGACAGAGAGCGCTAAGGCGTTGAAAACCATAATCCAGAGGCAGAGATTGTGCTTTAGTATCTTTTTTGTTATAAGCGCAATTACATTTATCTTGATAATCACGTTGATTGTAAAGCCTCTGCTCGGTTTTGTAACATGTATAAAAGAGGAGAAAAGACTGGAGATTGGGGGAGCCCGGGAGTTTCGATATCTGGCATCGACCTACAATGAGTTGTTTGAGTCCAACATGGCCAATGCCAGGCGGCTGCGGCGCAAGGCGGAGATGGATCCTCTTACCGGAGTGCTTAACCGGGGAGCTTTTGAAAATATGAGGACAAAATTAGAAGAGGCGCCAGAGCCTTTGGCTTTGATGATCATTGATGTAGACAGATTTAAAGAGGTTAATGATACATATGGCCATGAGGTGGGGGATAAAGTCCTTAAGAAGGTGGCTGACGTGATCAAAAATACGTTCCGCTCACAGGACTGCGTGGCCAGGATCGGCGGGGATGAGTTTGTGGTGATCCTGGCGGGCGGCATGGAGAAGATAAAGCCTGTGATCAGGATGAAGGCGGATTCTATGAACGAAAAGCTGGCTTTTCCGGAAGACGGGCTGCCAAGGATATCTCTGAGCATCGGCGTGGCGTTTTCTCCCCACGGGTTTAGCCAGGAGCTTTACGGTATGGCAGATGACGCCCTGTACCGAGTAAAAGCCCATGGACGGTGCGGATACTGCTTCTATGACGACGGTATTTGCAATGAGAATGATTGAAGTTCTTGCAGGATTGCGGGAGTTGTGCTATAGTTTATAGAAGCGCCTAGAGGAACACAAAGGACGCATTTTAGAGATGGAGGAAAGCAAACCATGAAAAAAGTAAAGACTTTAAGCAATAATACGCTGAAGAGCACCATGAAGAACGGCGGCTGTGGCGAGTGCCAGACTTCCTGCCAGTCCGCGTGCAAGACTTCCTGTACAGTGGGAAATCAGAGCTGCGAGAACAGCAACCGGTAAGATCTTTACTCCCAGGAAGCAGACATTCAGGCATACCTTATGGGACAGCGTCCGCCCTATCCCCAGAAAGGATATGGTTTAAGGTATGCCCTTTGGGTATGCCCCTACGGTCCCAGGGATTGTAGGGGTACTTTCTGTATTGGACGGAATTTGATCATGAAGGAGAATAACAGTGATTCATCAGTATAAAAATAATGGGTATGATATCATTATGGACATTAACAGCGGCGCGGTCCATGTAGCGGAGGATGTAGTATATGACGCTGTGGCCTGCCTGGCGGAGCAGATGCCGGATATGGAAAGGCCGGGGCCTATCCCGGAGCAGTTAAAGCAGGAAGTGAGGACCAGGCTTTTTGATACCTACAAATCCCAGGATATTGAGGACGCACTGTCAGACATACAGGAGCTAATCGATAAAGAGGAACTGTTTACCAAGGACGTGTATAAGGATTACGTCATTGATTTTAAAAACAGGAAAACCGTGGTAAAGGCCTTGTGCCTGCACATTGCCCATGACTGCAACCTGGCCTGCCAGTACTGTTTTGCGGAAGAAGGGGAGTACCACGGACGCCGGGCTCTCATGAGTTTTGAGGTGGGGAAAAAGGCCCTGGATTTCCTTATAGCTAATTCAGGAGGGAGAAGAAATCTGGAGGTGGATTTTTTCGGCGGGGAGCCTCTGATGAACTGGGAAGTGGTAAAACAGTTGGTGGAGTACGGCCGCGCCCAGGAAAAGCTCCATGATAAACATTTTCGCTTTACCCTGACCACCAACGGCGTTCTTTTGAATGATGAGGTTATGGAGTTCTGCAACCGGGAGATGGGCAATGTGGTCTTAAGCCTGGACGGGCGGAAGGAAGTCAATGACAGGATGCGGCCTTTTAGAAAAGGAGCCGGAAGCTATGACCTGATCGTTCCCAAGTTTCAGAAGTTTGCCGACAGCAGGAATCAGACCAACTATTATGTGAGAGGCACTTTTACCAGGAACAATCTGGACTTTTCCCGGGATGTGCTGCACTTTGCGGATCTGGGCTTTAAGCAGATGTCCATAGAGCCTGTGGTGGCCTCCCCGGATGAGCCGTACGCCATCAGAGAGGAGGATCTTCCTCAGATTCTGGAGGAATATGACAAACTGGCTGTGGAGTATGTGAAGCGTCAGAAAGAAGGGAGAGGTTTTAATTTCTTCCACTTTATGATCGATCTAAACCAGGGTCCCTGCGTTGCCAAGCGGCTGTCTGGCTGCGGTTCCGGGACAGAGTATCTGGCGGTTACTCCGTGGGGCGACTTGTATCCCTGCCATCAGTTTGTGGGGCAGGAGGAGTTTCTTCTGGGCAATGTGGATGAGGGGATCAAAAACACCAGAGTCAGGGATGAGTTTAAGCTGTGCAATGTCTATGCCAAAGAGAAATGCAGGGACTGCTTCGCGAGATTTTACTGTAGCGGCGGCTGCGCGGCCAACTCCTACAATTTCCACGGTTCTATCACCGATGCCTATGACATTGGGTGCGAGATGGAGAAAAAGCGGGTTGAGTGTTCTATCATGATAAAAGCAGCTCTGGCTTAAGCAGGTGAATAATAAAACAAAGGAGATAAATGTTATGAAAAGCAGTAAAGGAAAGGGGATTCTGGGCCTTTTGGCAATTTTGCTGTGCATTGGCCTGTTCGGGTATTTCGGCTATGATACCATGGATGATATCAAGCTGGGACTGGACCTGGAAGGCGGCGTCAGCATCACGTATCAGGCTAAGGACCAGGACCCTTCGGCGGAGGATATGTCTGACACCGTGTACAAGCTTCAGCAGAGAGTGCAGGGGTACAGCACTGAGGCGGAGGTGTACCAGGAGGGTAGCAACCGCATAAATATTGATATTCCCGGTGAATCGGATGCCAACCGCATTTTGTCGGAGCTGGGAAAACCAGGCTCTTTGTCTTTCATGGACGAGCAGGGCAATGTGATCCTGACCGGCGACCAGGTGGCCAGCGCCAAGGCCGGAATTATGGATAAAAACGGAATTAGAGAGAATATCGTCAGCCTGACTTTGACTGCCGAGGGAAGCCAGAAGTTTGCCGAGGCGACTCAGGCCAATATCGGCAAGGTGATCTATATTATTTATGACAACACGGTTGAGTCCGCGCCCATGGTCAACACTGCCATTACCGGCGGCGAGTGCTATATTGAGGGGATGCGGGATTATGAGGAGGCAGAGAATCTGGCGGCAACCATCCGCATCGGCTCCCTGTCCCTGGAGCTGGAAGAGCTGCGCTCTAATGTGGTGGGAGCCAAGTTAGGGCAGGAGGCGATATCTACCAGCCTTCAGGCGGCGGCTATTGGATTTCTCATCGTCGTTTTGTTTATGATCGGGGTGTACCGGATTCCGGGACTGGCCTCTGCCTTGGCATTGTGTTTGTATGTAGGGCTGGAGCTGATTCTCCTGTCCGCGTTTGAGGTGACTTTGACGCTGCCGGGTATCGCCGGCATCATCCTGTCCATCGGTATGGCGGTGGATGCCAATGTCATTATCTTTACCCGCATTAAGGAAGAGATCGGTGTGGGCAAGACGGTGAAGTCTGCGATCAAGACGGGATTTTCTAAGGCTTTGTCAGCGATTATTGACGGCAACGTGACTACGCTTATCGCGGCGGTTGTGCTGTTTTGGAGAGGTTCCGGAACAGTGAAAGGGTTTGCCTCCACCTTGGCTATCGGTATTATCCTGTCTATGTTCACGGCTTTGTTTGTGACAAAGGGAGCGCTGTACGCCCTGTACGCAGCAGGATTTCAGGACGCGAAATTTTATGGCGTCAGGAAGGATGTCAAGGTTACGGATTTTCTGGGAAAAAGGAAGGTATTTTTTGCGATTTCCCTGGCAGCCATTGTGGCTGGCTGGGTGTTTATGGGAGTAAGCGCCTCCTCCGGAAAGGGAGCTCTCAACTATGGCATGGATTTTAAGGGCGGCACTTCTACCAATGTGACTTTTAATGAAGATATGAGCCTGGAGGATATCTCTTCCAAGGTGGTTCCTGTAGTTGAGCGGATTACCGGGGATTCGGAGGTTCAGACCCAGAAGGTGGCAGGAACCACGGAGGTGATTATCAAGACCAAGACCTTGAACGTTGATCAGAGGCAGGCTCTCAACGACGCTATGGTGGAGCAGTTCGGCGTTGACGCGGACAAGATCACGGCTGAGAGCATCTCTGGAGCGGTCAGCGACGAGATGAAACAGGACGCTGTGGTTGCGGTGGCTATTGCCACGGTCTGCATGCTCATCTACATCTGGTTCCGGTTTAAGGATATCCGGTTTGCGGCCAGCGCGGTTTTGGCTCTGGTTCATGATGTGCTGGTGGTTCTCACCTGCTACGCAGTGGCAAGATGGTCTGTGGGTTCTACGTTTATCGCCTGTATGCTGACCATTGTGGGGTATTCCATCAATGCCACCATCGTTATTTTTGACCGTATCCGGGAGAATCTGCAGACAAAGAGCCACAAGGAGGATCTGGCTGGTTTAGTTACACGCAGAATTTCGGAGACATTTTCCAGAAGCATCAACACGTCAGTGACTACGTTTATCATGGTGCTTGCGCTGTTTATTCTGGGAGTTTCCTCTATCCGTGAGTTTGCATTGCCGCTTATGGCCGGCATCATCTTCGGAGGGTATTCTTCCATCTGCGTCACAGGGGCGCTGTGGTATGTGCTGACCATGAAGAAAAAGGAAGTTAAGGCAGAGTAATGATGGAATACAAGATTATTGCCACCGATGGGCGGGCCAAACGGGCCCAGGTGAAGACGGTCCACGGGACCATACAGACGCCGGTGTTTATGAACGTGGGGACAGTGGGCGCCATCAAGGGGGCAGTCTCTACGGACGATCTGCGAAGCATCGGGACCCAGGTGGAGCTGTCCAACACCTACCATCTTCACGTGCGCACCGGGGACAGGCTGATCAGGGAGTTTGGGGGGCTTCACCGGTTTATGAACTGG
>ERZ779624.146-NODE-146-length-28827-cov-7.858161_pt1 | contig 28827 bp, 23 predicted proteins | sample MGYA00514190_ERZ779624 | MGnify/ENA primary metagenome ERZ779624 (study PRJEB29562, sample SAMEA4376706) | mouse gut metagenome | isolation source: Cecum | study: EMG produced TPA metagenomics assembly of the A DSS colitis mouse model was used to assess the... | reverse complement strand
TGTTGTTACCGATCCCACCACGCTGGAGGGTGTAACCGCAGCCTGTGAGGCGGCAGGAAAGAACTTCTATTTTGAGGTGAATTCCGGATGGTATCAGCCCGCGTTCTTCTTTGGCACCGACTGTCAGCTGACCTATGATACCGATGACAGCGGAAACTTTACACAGTGCAATATCGACTATAGCTCTGACAAGGGACTGGTTGCCCTGAAGGAAATGATTGACCTGGTTTCTTCTCCTTCCTTCCAGAACGGTTCCAGCGCGGACAATGCTACGAATGTCGGTGCAATCGTTACCGGAACCTGGAGCGCGACCGCTCTTCAGACCATGTTTGGCGATAACTACGCGTGCGTAAAGCTGCCCACCTTCACCGGCTCTGACGGCAAGGAATATCAGCTTGGCGGCTTCGGCGGCTTCAAGCTTCTGGGTGTGAAGCCTCAGACCGAGGCAGGAAAGCTTCGCCTGTGCCTGGAGCTTGCTCAGTATCTGACCAACACAGAGTCTCAGATGGCAAGATTCGAGAGCAACGAGTGGGGTCCTTCCAACCTGACAGCTCAGTCCAGCGAGGCCGTACAGGCAAATCCCGCGCTGGCTGCACTGGCTGCACAGCTGAACTTCACCATTCCTCAGGGCAATTATCCGGATGCATACTGGTCTCGTGCAACCTCTCTGGCTGACGACATCATCTCCGGAAATATTACCAAGGATACCTCCGATGATGATCTGAAGAAGATCCTGGAGCAGTTCCAGAACGACTGTATTTCTTACGCGAAGTAATTTGATTTTACTCCGGGCAGGGGGGAGCAAACCTCTCCCCTGCTTTTTTCATATCACACTTTCTTATTTTCGGACATTTTATTCTGCCCATGGAGGCATTGCAGACTTGGAGGTAATATGAAAAAAGTTGCAGCATTTTTTAAGGGGATCGGCAAAGAGTTAAAAGAGACAGGACTTACGTTTAAGGAGGGGGACTGGAAGACAAAGGTTTCCTTTCTGATTATGGGATTCGGCTCTCTCATGAGAAAGTATTATCTGAGAGGTATCGCGTTCCTGGCCATTGAGGTATTGTACATATGGTATATGGTAGCCTTTGGCGCAGGGTATCTGGCGAAATTTTCCACGCTGGGAACCGTTGAGACCCACATGGATCCCGCGACTTTTCTGACGGTGTACGGGGACAACAGCTTTCTGATTCTGCTGTGGGGTCTTCTGACTATTATACTTACTTTTTTCTTCGTTTTGATCTGGTTTATGAACGTGCGGGAGAACCGCAATGAAGAGCAGTGCCTGAAGGAAGGGAAGAAGGTTCCTTCCGTGAAGGAGGATCTGTATCAGCTTCTGGACGCCAAGTTCCATGTGACCCTGTTGGCGCTTCCTACTCTCGGAATTTTCGTATTTATGATCCTTCCGATCCTGTTTATGGTCGGCGTTGCCTTTACAAATTATGACTACAATCATCAGTCCCCGGCAAAGCTTTTTACCTGGGTGGGACTGGAAAACTTTAAGAATCTGTTGTCTATCGGTACGGCCGGCTTTGGAGGCACCTTCTACCGCGTGCTGGGATGGACCTTGGTCTGGGCATTTTTTGCAACGTTCCTGAATTATTTCCTGGGTATGGGTGTTGCAATTCTGATTAATAAAAAGGGTATCAAATTCAAGAAGCTTTGGAGAACCATCCTGGTCATGACCATTGCGATTCCGCAGTTTGTATCCCTGCTGTACGTCACCAAGCTGTTTGCCAACGACGGCCTGATTAACTCCTACCTGCTGAAGTGGGGCGTGATATCGGATTATATTCCTTTCTGGACCAATCCGACGCTGGCGAGAATCACCATTATCATTGTCAACTGCTGGGTTGGTATTCCGTACCTGATGCTGATTGTAACGGGTATCCTGATGAATATTCCGGAAGACCTGTACGAGAGCGCAAGGATAGACGGCGCCAACGGCTGGCAGATGTTCCGCAAGATTACCCTTCCCTATATGCTGTTTGTCACAGGGCCTTACCTGCTGACACAGTTTACCGGAAATATCAATAACTTTAATATCATTTATCTGCTGTCCGGAGGCGGTCCTCAGTCCATGTCCCTGGCAGGCAGCGCAGGCTCCACGGATCTGCTGGTGACCTGGCTGTACAAGATGACATACAATGAGACAAATTACGCCATGGCGGCGGTTATCGGTATCATGGTATTTGTGGTGATGGCTGTCACATCATTGGTTGCTTACAGCCTGTTACCTTCAGTTAAGGACGAGGAGGGATTCCAATAATGGCAAAGAAAGAAAAAGTGCATATGCAGCACAGGGCATTGAAAAATGGAATCACATATGCAGTGCTGATTTTGATCAGTCTGATCTGGCTGCTTCCCTTTGTATGTATCGTTTTGCAGAGCTTCCGCTCCTTTGAACTGGAATTCGGCGGTATGGTGGACTATCTGCTGCCCAAGACTTTTTCGCTGGATTCCTACAAGTGGCTGTTCTCCTCGGAAAGCAAGTTTTTCCGCTGGTATGGCAACACGCTGATTATTGCGTCGTTTATCTCCATTGGGCAGACCTGTATGGTGCTGATGGTAAGCTATACCCTGTCCCGCATGCGGTTTAAGCTGAGGACACTTTGGATGAGAGTTTGTCTGATCCTGGGAATGTTTCCCGGATTCCTGACCATGATCTGTCTGTACTTCCTGTTGAAGCAGGTGGGACTGACTCAGGACGGTGCGATTCCGGGATTGATCCTGATCGGTGTGGCGAGTTCAGGTATGGGTTATTATGTGTGTAAGGGCTTTATGGATACGATTCCCAAGACCCTGGACGAGGCGGCAAGAATCGACGGCGCTTCCAGAGCAAGGATCTTCTTTACACAGATTGTTCCTCTGGCAAAGCCCATTATCATCTATACGGCGTTGACGGCCTTTATGGCGCCCTGGTGTGATTACATCTTTGCATCCTACATTGCCTTCGGCTCCAGCGACAATTACAATGTGGCAGTTGCGCTGTATCGCTGGGTGAAGACTAACGACTATCAGGGTTACTTCACCAGGTTCTGCGCAGGCGGTGTGCTGATTGCAGTGCCCATCACCATTCTGTTCATGTGTCTGCAGAAGTACTATGTGGAAGGCGTTACCGGCGGCGCGGTGAAGGGCTGAGCGTGCAAAGAACGAAATTTTGTCTGTGGGGTTGGCTTGTGCCGCCGTCTGCGGATTGAAAATAGGAAAGCTGAGCGTTAAAATGAGGGATTTGGAAAAATCCCTCATTTTTTGTGGGGAAATTGGAAAAAGTCCCTCGTTTTTTTGTTATAAAATAAAAAAAGTCGCTCATTTTTTTGCGATCAGCTTGGAAATCTGCAGGGATTGTGGTACAATGTTGATTCAGAAAGGCATTGAGTCAACTTCTGATTCCATGTGCGCTGAAGCGCACGAAATCATGGTACAATGTTGACTCAGAAAGGCAGAAAACGGCCGAATGGCCATCTGCCGTAAATTGCGGAGCAATTTATGGTATGATAACTTTATTCGGGGCAAAATGATCTCATTCTGATAGATGGGAGGATTCGTGGAATATGATTTATCTGAGGCGAAAGATAGATGTATATCTCAGGGAGTGGAAGGAAGACAGGAATCGAAAGCCCTTGATCGTGAAGGGAGCGAGACAGGTCGGAAAGACGGAATCAATACTCCGTTTTGCAAAAGCGGCATATGAGAGCGTGATAAATATCAATTTCGTGGAAGAGCCAAAGTATCGCATGATAACTGCAGACGGCTATGCGACGGAGGATATTGTCAGAAATATCTCGCGTATGGATCCGGCAAAACGGTTTCCGGAGGGGAAAACACTGATTTTTTTTGACGAGCTGCAGGCATTTCCGGATATTGCCACGGCGCTGAAGTTTTTTAAGATTGACGGGAGATTTGACGTGATTTGCAGTGGCTCTTTGCTGGGGATCAATTACAGACAGATAGAGAGCAACAGTGTAGGATATAAGACGGATTATGAGATGTATTCTCTGGATTTTGAGGAATTTTTATGGGCGAAGGGTTATGAGGATTCCACTGTGGAGGAGATGCTGGGACATCTGAGGGAATACAGGCCCTTCAACGAGGTGGAAATGTCCGTCTACAACAGTTTGTTTCTTGACTATTGCATTTTGGGCGGCATGCCTGCGGTAGTCCGCGAATATATTGAAAACGGCACGTTTGAAGGGACGCTCACGCTGCAGAAACAGCTGATTGAGGATTATAAGGAGGATATTCGGAAATATGCGGAAGGCATGGATCAGACAAGGATTCTCAATGTGTTTCGCCAGATTCCGCCGCAGTTGGCAAAAGAAAACAAGAAATTTCAGATTTCCAGAGTTGCTTCAGGCGCTCGCTTTAAGGATTACAGGGGCTGTGTGGAATGGCTGTGTGACGCCGGCATTGTGAAGATCTGTTATTGCCTGAATTTTCCGGAGCTGCCGCTTAAGGGAAATTATGATGACAGTAAGTTTAAGCTCTATCTCGCGGATACGGGGCTGCTGGTGGCCATGCTGGATGAGGAAGCGCAGGAGGATGTGCGGGTAAACATGAATCTTGGCGTGTATAAAGGAGCGCTGTATGAGAATATTGTGGCGGAGGCACTGACAAAGAGTGGAACGGAGCTGTTTTATTACAAACGGGAGGATTCCACTCTGGAGGAGGATTTTTTTGTCCGCACGGCCCGAAGTCTGCTCCCGCTGGAAGTGAAGGCAAGAAAAGGAACGGCGAAGTCCCTGCGGACTTTAGTTGGAAGCGGGAGATATGAAGATATCAGATACGGTCTGAAGCTCTGTGCCGGGAATGTGGGCTTTCAGGATCAGATCCTGACGATGCCCTATTTCTGTACCTTTTTGCTGAAAAGGTATTTAAAGGAGTGTGAATTCTGAAGAGCGTCCTTGCATTGAAGGGCTGCATGAACTATAATCGGGGTATAAAAGATTGCCGGATTTCGGTTATGGAGGAACAAGGGATGGATAAGAACAAATTTGCGGTAACGCCGCCCATGGGGTGGAACAGTTATGACTATTATGACACCACGGTAAACGAGGATCAGGTAAAGGCCAATGCCGACTACATGGCGAAGCATCTGAAGGAGTTTGGATGGCAGTATATTGTAATTGACATTGAGTGGTTCGCCCACGGGGCAGGAAGCCAGAGGGACGTTTATCAGTACATTCCCTTCAACGAGCTGGAGATGGATGAGTTTGGCAGGCTGCTTCCCGATCCGGAGAGATTTCCCTCCGCGGCAGGCGGGAAGGGCTTTCAGCCTCTGGCGGATTATGTACATGCTCTGGGCCTGAAGTTTGGGATACATATTATGCGAGGGATTCCCAGAACGGCAGCCCATGAGCATATGCCGGTGAAGGGAACGAATACGACGGCCAACGTCATCGCCAACCCTTCCTCCATCTGCGGCTGGAATCCCGATATGTACGGCGTGCGGGATATGCCGGAGGGGCAGGCCTACTACAATTCCATTCTGGAGCTGTACGCGGCCTGGGGAGTGGACTTTATCAAGTGCGATGATATCTGCAACACCAATCTGTATCCCCACAATCCCTATTCCGGGCGTCATGAGATAGAGATGCTGGCAAAGGCGATTCAGAACTGCGGTCGGGAGCTCGTGCTTTCGCTTTCTCCGGGGCCTGCTCTGATCGAAAAGGCATGGCATTACGAGACCTATGCCAATATGTGGCGGATTACCGATGATTTCTGGGACGACTGGAAGCTTCTGAAGGATATGTTCCACCGCTGTGAGCTGTGGCAGAATCATGTGTCCGAGGGCTGCTACCCCGACTGTGACATGCTGCCTGTGGGGCATTTGGGGAAGGGCTTTGGAGGAGAGAGGCAGACAAATTTCTCAAGGGAAGAGCAGAAGACCATGATGACGCTCTGGTGTCTGTTTGGCTCTCCCCTGATGATCGGCGCGGAGCTGACGAAGCTGGATGAGAGTACGCTGGAGCTGCTGACGAACCGGAAGGTGCTGGAAATGCTGACGCCCGACTGCAGACCCAGGCAGCTCTGCCTGGATGACAGGAAAGCAATCTGGAAGGCATACAATGAAAAGACCGGTTCCAGATATGTGGCCCTGTTCAATCTGGGAGAAGAGGAGGCAGAGCTGTCTGTGGAATCCGAGGCTGCGGGTATCGGTTCCGGGGATTCCCTGACGGAACTGTGGACCGGTGAGCAGGCAGCCGTCACAGGGGGCGTGCTGAGGGCAACAGTTCCTGCTCACGGGTGCGTGGTTTATTCCTGATTTGTGTCAAGTTTCATTTCGATTACGGTAAGGCTGTATTTTTTCAGGGTCAGCTCCAGATGATTTGTGGTTCCGGTTTTGGGAAGGGAAATTGTTTCTGAGACCGGAGCCACATTTTTTGGTGCTTCATGGCTGTTTACCGCGTCAGGTTCCCCGAACAATTCGTAAAGCGCGGCGCTTTGAATGGGTCTGTCAATGTGCAGAGCAGCCGCCTGCGGTGTGTCTGCCAGGTTGACCAGCTTCAGAAAGAGCGTGTTTCCGTCCTCTGAGAGGGTGGCGGAGGTGTGGAGAGCGGCGTCTGTCAGGGTCGTATCCACCAGGGATACGCCCACATGGTTGGAGAAGAGCTGCTGCACATAGTAGCTGGGGGTGCCGTATACCCTGTCGTTGTCAAACCAGATCAGGTTGGGCTGCCACTGCTGATGGCCGGTGCGGCCAAACAGGGGAGCATAGCAGGCCATGACCACATGGTCGGCGTTTTTTTCGATGCCGGTGAGGAAGGCGGCTTCAGAGAGGGCAGCATGCCAGTTGCACACTCTTTTGGAGGTATCTTCGTGGGTGTGGGCGGCATATTCCCCGGCAAAGACCTTGGGGAGGGTTCTGTCGTAGTCGTCATAGCGGTGAATGTTCTGCAGGAACCATTCCGGCGATTTGTAAAAATGCTCGTCCACTGCATAAGCTTTCCCTTTGTTGGCATGCATCCAGTCATAGGCGGTGTCGAAATCCTGCCCCTCGGAGGTCCAGCCGGCACAGGTGATAAGCCGGATTTCAGGGTGTTTTTCCGCAATTGCTTCCTGAAAAAGCGCATAGCGTTCAAAGTACACCTCGCCCCACTGCTCGTTTCCGATGCCGATGTACTCCAGGCCAAAGGGCTCAGGATGTCCCATGGCGGCTCTCCTGCCGCCCCATTCGCTTTCTGCGGGGCCGTTGGCAAATTCGATCAGATCCAGGATGTCCTGAATCCAGGGATTCAGCTTGTCAGGGGAGACCAGCAGCCCTTCGTGCCATTGGCAGGTCATGCCCGCGTTCATGACGGGGATGGGCTTTGCGCCAAGATCCTCACAGAGACAAAAGTATTCGTAGTATCCGATGCCGTAGGACTGGAAATAGTCCTGCGAGGTCTGACCGTTTATCTGGTATTCTTCCATCTGCCAGCGGTTCCAGTTGGTGGGACGCTGGCTTAAGGGGCCGATGGTGTCTTTCCAGCGGTACATGTTTTCAAAGCTTCGCCCCTCCACAATACAGCCTCCGGGGAAGCGCAGGAACTTCGGGGACAATGCCTCCAGCATCTGGGCCAGATCCCGCCGCATGCCGTTTTCCCGGCCCAGGTAGGTGTCCGCCGGGAAGAGGGAGATGAGATCCAGATCCAGAGCGGCCTCCCCCTCCAGAAGAAGTTCGGGATAGACCAGGCTGCAGGTTGCCGTGGCGGTAAGTGTCAGGTTGTATTTGGCCCAGCCATGTCCTGCGCGGACCAGAGAAAAGCTTTTTTCGCCGCAGCAGTTCCCGTCCCTGTCCGCAAGGCGCAGGGTGAGCCGCACCGGAACGGCGTTTCTGGCGTGGCAGGAGAAGCGGAAGGTCTGACCTTCCCTGACGGCCAGGCCCTCATTGCAGAAGCCAAGATTGCGCAGTCCCGTTTTGGCAGTTCCGGACAGATGGGCGTAGTTGGGATGAGCCTTGCTCAGAGGAAAGCGGGTGCCGATGGAAAAATGGCAGTCTCCCACCGTCTCCCAGCACATTTTGCGCAGGTCCGTTTTGTTGTCCCGGTCGAAATACTCAAAGGAGCGGTTGGCAATGAGCTCCGCGTACAGGCCGCCGTCCCCCGCGTAATTGATATCCTCAAAGAAGATGCCGTAAAGGATGGGACTGACCGGATTTGTGATTTTGGAGGTATTGATTGTAATATCAGTCATGGTTCCTCATTTCCGCTGTCTTGCAGCATGTGTGTTGAGAAGAGTATAGCACATCTGCCAAATATATTGTACCCTTTTTGCGGGTATGCTATGATAGAGGTGCCTCCTGCCTCGGATCAGAGGACATGTCCGAGGCAGGAGGCAGAGGAGAGTACATGAACGCAGAACTGCTGGAAGAGTTAAAAAAGATTACGCCGGAGGAGGAACGACTGCTCTCCGGGGCGGGAGAAATCGAGCGCCGGATTTATATGTCCCCCCGGGGAAATTCCCCCTCCGGGGCAGGTACTGCCCGGGAACAGGAGATTGTCCCGGGGACGGATGTGGTGGATGCGGCCAAGCTGATGGAGGCGGGGAAGATGATACAGGTGCGGCCGCACACCCGCTTTGTGCACTTTCCCCGACATACCCACAACTATATTGAGGTGATTTACATGTGCTCCGGCAGCACCCATCATGTGATCAACGGGGAGGATGTGATTCTGCAGCAGGGAGAGCTGCTGTTTCTGAGTCAGTGGGCGGTGCAGGAGATTTACCCGGCGGGAGAAGAGGATATCGCGGTAAATTTTATCGTGCTGCCGCAGTTTTTCGAGTACGGACTGGGGATGATGGAGCCGGAGGAAAATCTGCTGCGAAGCTTTGTGATCGACTGTCTGCGGGGGGAAAACAGGGCGGCGGGATATCTGCATTTCCGGGTGGCGGATGTGCTGCCGGTGCAGAATCTGGTGGAAAACCTGATCTGGACTATCTGGAACAGGCAGCCCAACAGGCGCCGGGCCAACCAGGCCACCATGGGGCTTCTTTTTCTGCAGCTGATGAACTGTATGGATAAGCTGGAGACCGACGAAAACGCGGGGACGCCCAGGCTGATGCTGACGGTGCTGAGCTACATCGAGAATCATTACAGGGACGGAGAGCTGGGGGATCTGGCGGAGAGCCTGCACTGCGATATGTGCTGGCTGTCCCGGGAGATCAGGCGGCGGACGGGGAAGACCTACACGGAGCTGGTGCAGACCAGGAGGCTGAGCCAGGCGGCTTTTCTGCTGACCACCACGAATCTGTCCGTACTGGAGGTGGCTTCCCGGGCAGGCTATGAAAACATGAGTTACTTTCACCGGATTTTCCGGGAAAAGTACGGGGTGACGCCGAAAAAGTACCGGCTGTAATTTTTGCAAATCAGGACACTTTTTTTACAAAAGAGTGTCTTTTTTTGCGCCTTTTCTCATGCTAAAATGGGAACAGAAGGATTTTCGGAAAAAGAATAATAAGCTGTGTGTTTCACGACGAAGGAAAGGAGTTGATATTTGGATGGTGCGGTATTATCTCGCAATTGACATCGGTGCGTCCAGCGGGAGGCATATCCTGGCACATCTGGAGGACGGGCGGATGGTGCTGGAGGAGGTACATCGCTTTCCAAACGGGATGGCGGATCAGGACGGCGAAAAGGTCTGGGATGTGGACGAGCTGTTTGCGCAGATCAAGGCCGGAATGAAAAAGTGCGGTGAGCTTGGGAAGATTCCGGTGAGTGTGGGCATTGACACCTGGGGCGTTGACTTTGTGCTGTTGGACCGGGAGGGGAGACGGCTGGGCAACGCCGTGGCTTACCGGGACAGCCGGACAAAGGGCATGGATCAGGAGGTGAACAGGCTGATCTCCGGGGAGGAGCTGTACGAAAGGACAGGAATCCAGAAGCAGCCGTACAATACCATTTATCAGCTGATGGCGCTGAAGAAAAAGAATCCCTCCCTGCTGGAGCAGGCGAAAAAGCTGCTTATGATGCCGGACTATTTTCACTGGCGGCTGTGCGGCTGTGCGGCGACGGAGTATACCGAAGCCACCACGGGACAGCTGGTGAGCCCAAAGACAAAGGACTGGGATTACGAATTGATTGACAGGCTGGGGTATCCCCGGGAGATCTTTCAGAGAATTGTGCCCCCGGGAACCGTGCTGGGCGGGCTTTTGCCGGAGATCCAAAAAGAGGTGGGATACGATTGTCAGGTGGCTGTCCCTGCCTCCCATGACACAGGCTCCGCTGTGATTGCGGTGCCCGGGGAAGGGGAAAATGTCCTGTATATCAGCTCCGGCACCTGGTCGCTGATGGGGACGGAGCTTTTGAAGGCAGATTGTTCCGAAGAGAGCAGAAGGCGGAATCTGACCAACGAGGGCGGCTATGATTATCGCTTCCGTTATCTGAAAAATATCATGGGTCTGTGGATGATACAGTCCGTGAAGAAGGAGATCGGGGAGGAGCTGAGCTTTGGCCGGATCTGCGAAATGGCGGCGGGCTGTGACATCAAATCCATTGTGGACTGCAATGACGACAGGTTTTTGGCCCCGGATAACATGACAGGGGAGGTGCAGAGCGCCTGCAGGGAATCCGGGCAGCAGGTTCCGGAGGGCATTGCGGAGGTGGCCTGTGTCATTTACAACAGTCTGGCCAAGTGCTATGCCGGGACGGTGGAGGAAATCTCCGGCATCACAGGGCAGAGCTACGACAGGATTCACATTGTAGGGGGCGGTTCCAATGCGGAGTACCTGAACAGGCTGACCGCAAGGGAGACGAAGCTTCCGGTTTACGCCGGCCCCGCGGAGGCTACCGCCATCGGAAACCTGGCGGCACAGATGATAGCCATGGGGGATATACCGAATCTGAAGGAGGCCCGGGCCTGTGTGCGCCGCTCCTTTGAAATCAAAATATTCAGGGACTGACAGGAGGACAGAGATGACAAGATTTGAATCTGCAAGGGAAATATATGCGTCCTGCGGTGTGGACGTGGAGGAGGCTATGAGAAAGCTGACCCAAACGCCGGTATCCCTGCACTGTTGGCAGGGGGACGACGTGACCGGTTTTGACCACGACGGCCCTTTGACCGGGGGAATCCAGACTACGGGCAATTACCCGGGGAAGGCCAGGACGCCGGAGCAGCTTATGGCTGACATGGATAAGGCCATGAGCCTGATGCCGGGAAAAAAGAAACTGAATCTGCACGCATCCTACGCCATTTTTGCACCGGGAGAATTTGTGGATCGAGACAGGCTGGAGCCCGGGCATTTTGCAAAATGGGTGGAGTTTGCCAAGGCGCGGAATATGGGAATCGACTTCAATCCCACCTTTTTCTCCCATCCCAGGGTGAAGGATGGTCTGACGCTTTCCAGCCCGGATCCGGAGACCCGGAAGTTCTGGATTGACCACGGCCGGGCATGTATCCGGATCTCCGAATATTTTGCCAGGGAGACGGGGGTACCCTGTGTGATGAACATCTGGACGGGGGACGGCTATAAGGATGTCCCCGCGGACAGGATGGGGCCCCGGATGCGGTATAAGGAATCCATCGAACAGATTCTGGAGGAGCCCTTTGACAGAAGTCTGGTAAAGCCCTGTATTGAGTCAAAGGTGTTCGGCATCGGCGTGGAGGCTTACACGGCGGGAAGCGCAGAGTTCACCCTGACCTTTGCGGCCACGCATGAGGGCTGCCTGCCGTTGATGGACAACGGCCATTATCACCCCACGGAGCTGGTCTCCGACAAGATTCCGGCGCTGCTTTGCTTCTTCCCGGAGATCGCCCTGCACATCACCCGGGGAATCCGCTGGGACAGCGACCATGTGCTGCTGCTGGATGATGAGACCAGGGAAATGGCAAAGGAAATCGTGCGCTGCGGCGGACTTGACCGGGTATATATGGCGCTGGATTACTTTGATGCAGGCATCAACAGGGTATCCGCCTGGGCGGTGGGCTTTCGGAGTTGGCAGAAGGCGCTTCTGGCAGCGCTGTGCACGCCCCATGACGCACTGCGCACGCTGCAGGAGGAGGCAGGGTTTACGGAGCTTATGGCGCGGCAGGAAATGATAAAGCTGCTTCCTCTGGGGGATATCTGGAACGAGTACTGTACCCGTGAGGGCGTGGTGTCCGATATGGATTTTTACGGCGAGATCAAAAGGTATGAGGACGAGGTGCTGAAAAGCCGTTAAGCGTGGCAAAAAGCACCGTTGAAGGAGAGAAGGAGAACAGTTATGAGCGGAATCTTGGATGTGAAAGCTGTCCGGGACTATATGCGGATGTGTGCGGACGGCGTGGGACTTGGCTGGCATGAGCGGAACGGAGGCAATCTGACCTACCGTATGACAGAGGAAGAGGTGGCGCAGTGCCGTCCCTTCTTCCGGGAAGAGCCGGGGGAGTGGACTGCCATGGGCGTTTGGGCAGACAACCTGAAGGGAGAGTATTTTATCTCCACCGGAAGCGGAAAGTACTTGAGAAATGTGGAGCTTGAGCCCCAGAACAACATTTGTATCGTGGAGATCAACCAGGCGGGAGATTCCTGGCGCATTGTGTGGGGACTGGAAAGCGGCGGAAAGCCCACCAGCGAGTTTCCCAGCCACTTTATGAATCATTCTGTGAGAAAGCGTGTGACAGAGGGGAAAAACAGGGTGATCTATCACGCCCATCCGCCCTATGTGGTTGCGCTGACCTATCTTCTTCCCCTGACGGCGGAGGCGTTTACCCGGGTGCTCTGGAAGAGTGAGACAGAGTGCTGTGTGGTATTTCCGGGGGGCGTGGGTGTGGTTCCCTGGATGGTTCCGGGGGGTGCGGATATCGCAGAGGCCACCTGTGCGGAGATGGAAAAGTACGATGCGGCAGTGTGGGCCTTCCACGGTCTTTTCGTGTCCGGCCCTGATTTTGACACTGCCTTCGGTCTGATGCACACCATAGAGAAGGCGGCTCAGATCGCCTGCATCACCCTTTCCGCAAACGGAGGAAAGAAGACACGCCAGTGTATCACGGATGACAATATCCGGGCCATCGGCAAAGAGTTTGGCGTGACCCTGAATGAGGAGATCCTGAATTACAGATCGGAGGAAGAGCTGTTCTGAATTTTTTTGGTGCAATTTGGTGCTCTGTGTGATATACTTGTTACACAGGGCACTTTTTTGTGTCGGCCTGTTTTAATTTTGGAGGGATGAGATGTTTGAAGGGGTTAAGGAAGGCGGAAAGATAGATCTGGAGTTTGAGTACGGCTGGTATATGGAGTCTATTGATCTGCATTGCGAGGGGCTGGAGACAAAGGCGAGAGAGGTGCTGCGGGGATTATTCTGCGGTGTGCTGCGCATAGTAACCGGGTATAAATGGCTGGAGGATTGTCCTGAAAACATTGATCTGACCGGGATCAATGTGACGGCTGTGGCCCAGCAGAGCGAGAACGGCAAGAACCGGAATGAAATATTGGGAAGCTGGGATATCATTTACAGCTTTGAAGCATGTGAGGATAAGGCGGCGAAGGTCACCACGACGGCTACTCTTTTCAGCATTGAAAGGTCCATGGAGCGGTTCGTGAGAGGGAGATATGATCTCAGGGAGCCGGAGGATCTGAGGCGTATTCTGCTGGAGCAGCAGAGAAATGATCTGATCATGAAGCATTTTACGGGGATTGTGTGAAGATTGTTTGGATTGCATAAAATATGCATTTTCTGCGGGGAGGATACACAAAAAGTGTAGCTTCCCCGCGTGCTTTTCAGGTGCGGAGCTGTTTTTCATTGACAGAGATGCCTGTAAAACGTTATTATATAAGAAGAAGGAAAGAGGAGGTAGCGCTATTGAAGAAGAACGAGGGATATTTGAATGATTATGCAGCATTATGCAAAGAGGCTGACCGGCTTGAGCCGGAGATGTTTGACAGATATGAGGTGCAGAGAGGGCTCAGAGACAAGAACGGAAACGGTGTGGTGACAGGACTGACCAACATTTCCAGGATTGATTCCTTTCAGGTGGTGGACGGAAAAAAGACACCCTGCGAAGGAAAGCTCTGGTATCGGGGGTATGACTGCATTGAACTGGTGAAGGGTTTTCGGGGCAAGCACACCGGCTTTGAGGAGGTGGCATATCTGCTCCTGTTCGGGGAACTGCCCACCCAGCAGCAGCTGAAGGAGTTCCGGGAGATCCTTTCCACCAACAGGACGCTGCCCACCAATTTCACCCGGGATGTCATCATGAAGGCCTCCAGCAGCGATATCATGAATTCCCTGACCAGGAGTGTGCTGACCCTGGCTTCTTATGATAAGAATTGCAGCGATACCGGTATCGAAAACGTACTCCGGCAGTGCATCGGGCTGATCAGCGTATTTCCCATGCTGTCCGTGTACGGTTATCACGCTTACAATCACTATCAGAATGATGAGAGCATGTACATACATCGTCCGTCGAAGAAGCTGTCTACAGCGGAAAATCTGCTGATGATGCTGCGGCCGGACAAGAAATATACGGAGCTGGAGGCAGAGGTGCTGGATATTGCCCTTGTGCTTCATATGGAGCATGGCGGCGGAAACAATTCCACCTTTACCACCCGTGTGGTTACTTCCTCTGGGGCGGATACCTATTCGGTTATCGCGGCGGCGCTGTCCTCCCTGAAGGGGCCCAAGCACGGCGGGGCCAACATCAAGGTGGTGGAGATGATGCGCGATCTGAAGAAAAACGTTGCGGACGGAAGGGACGAAGAGGAGGTGCGCGCTTATCTGAAGAAGATTCTGAACCGGGAGGCCTTTGACAGAAAGGGACTGATCTACGGTATGGGGCACGCGGTTTACTCTTTGTCGGATCCCAGAGCCCAGGTGTTCAAGGGATTCGTGCGGAAGCTGGCGGAGGCCAAGGGCCGGGAGAAGGATTTTGCGCTTTATTCCATGATCGAGCGGATGGCGCCGGAGGTGATCTCGGAGAAGGCGCGGATTTACAAGGGTGTCAGCGCGAATGTGGACTTTTACAGCGGTTTTGTGTACAGTATGCTGGAGATTCCGCTGGAGATGTACACGCCGATTTTTGCCATTGCCAGGATCGTGGGCTGGAGTGCCCATCGGATCGAGGAGCTGATCAATATGGATAAGATCATTCGTCCAGCCTATAAGAGTGTCATGACGGAGAGAAAATATGTGGAGATTGCCGACAGGTAAGGACGGAACAAAATCGAGAAGGAACCGGAAAAAACAGGAGCACGGCGGATGCCCGCCGTGCTCCTGTCCGTCTGCTCACTTTTGTTTGGGACAAAAGGCGTGGTTGGTCAGATCTTGAATTTTCGCATGTGTTCTGCCAGGGAGAAGGAAGCGTCCGAGACCTCGTCTGCGCTGGAAGCCACGGTGTGACTGTCCTGAGAGAGCTGCAGGGAAGCGTTTGCAAGAGCTTCCGTGGAGGCCAGGATTTCCTCGGTGCTGGCGGACTGCTCCTGGGAGAGGGCGGCGATATTTGTGGCAACGTCGTCCACATGGGAAATCCGGTCCGCAATCTCGGTGAGCATGACATCGGTCTCGTTTACATTTTCATAAATATGCTCGAAGATCTCACAGGAGGAGGTAATTTTTTGGGAGTTGTCCTTTATGTAGGCCACGCTCTGGCCGGTCTGCTGTACCATGTAGGAGACCTGTGAGTTGACCTGGCCGATGATCTGGGAGATCTGTTCGGCGGAGGAAGCGCTGACCTCGGCAAGCTTTTTGATTTCCTCTGCAACCACGGCGAAGCCCCGTCCGGCTTCTCCGGCTCTGGCTGCCTCTATGGCGGCGTTCAGGGAGAGCAGGCTGGTCTGGTCGGAAATGTCTCCGATGATGCCCACCATGGTGTTGATCTGTTCGGTGGAGACCCCCACCTTGTCTACAATCTCCTCCAGCTGTCCCATGGAGTCCACAATGGAATTCATGGCGGCGCTTACTTCCTCCATGTCGGAACGGCCCCGGGATGCCACGGCAACGGTCTGCTGCATGTTTTCCCTGGCCCGGCTGCTCCGCTGGTTGGTCTCGTTTACCACATCGGACAGGGTGGTGGCGTGGAGAGCCAGCTCCTGGACGCCGGAGGCCACCTGATCCAGTGTTATTTTCATATCGCCCATGGAATCCGCCTGGGAATCGGCGGCCTGGTTTAACGTGTCGGAGATCTGTTTTGTGGTCTTGCTGGCGCTGTCCATCTGGCCGGACACGTCTCTGATATCGGAGATTACGTCACGCATGATTTCCACGAAGTTGTTGAGGGAGCTTCCCATGACGGCGATTTCGTCCCTGCCCTTTGCGGAGACTCTCACGGTAAAGTCGCCGTCGGTGATGGCGGTGAGGGTATCGGTCAGGGTCTGCATGGGCTTCAGGGTGACCCGCAGGAAGAGACTGACTGCCACGACCACCAGAAGGATGGCGAGTACGAACACGCCGCCGATGGTGTACAGGAGCCGTGCCAGCTCGGAGAGCAGGACGCTCTGTTCGATGACGCTGACCACGACAAAGGGGGTGTCTTCCAGGAAGGAGATCAGCACATAATGTTCCGTCAGGCCGTCCCTGGCCGTAAAGAGCTCTGTATTTTTCGCGTGAACCTGTGCAATAATATGTCCCATGAAGCTTGCGTTATCATATGTGGAGAGATCGGTTCCCATCAATGCAGAATCACGGTGGGCTGCGATCTGATTTTTTGTGGTGTCGATCAGGAAGGCGTAGCCCTCGTCCATGATGACAATATTGTTTACGGCTGCATAGACCTGATTTGATTTGTCATAGGACATGGACAGCTGCAGTGCCGCGTTCTTCAGATTTCGGCTTCCGGTGGTGGAGAGAATGGAATTCTGAATGGAGATCACGCCTCCCTCCGCCTCCGTCACAAAGGAGTCCTTTGAGTTTCTCAGGAGGGTCTGCCCCACGCTGACAAAGATAACGACGGCGGTGGCGGCGAAGGAAACCACCAGCAGCGGGATGATCAGCAGCAGGAACTTTTTGGTGAGACCAAAGATTTTAGAATTGTTTATTGTATTTTTCTTTGCCATGTGTTCCTCCGGAAGGTATAATAAATTTGGTAATATTGTTAAAAACAGCAAGCTAATGATAGCATATTTTCTGTAAAATTACAATGAAAAATACATTTGAGTGAGGAACGGGTATGGGTACGGTACTTGATTTTCTGAAAGAATACGGCAGATATTCCTTTCGGGAGATGGCAATGACGGAGGTGGACAGTCTCGCCCTCTGCCAGCTCTCCTATCTGAAGTTTGACGGCATGGTGCCGGGAGTAAAGGAGAACGGCTCTTCTGTCACGCTGAAGAGCCTGCGGGAGCATCCCGACTATGAAAAGCTGTTTGCGGACGTGCGGTATGAGCAGGAGAACCGGGCGCTGGTGGAGGGGATGCTGGCCGGGAAAAGGTTCCGGAATCTGAAGCTGAACTGTTATGTGAATTTTATTGAGAAGGAGTGGGAGACCCAGTTTTCGGCCATCACCTTTATCCTCAGCGACGGAACGGTCTATGTGGCGTTCCGGGGAACCGACGAGACCATCGTGGGATGGAAGGAGGATTTCAATATGGCCTTCCTCTCCCCGGTGCCCGGGCAGGCGTACAGCGTGGAGTATCTGAACACGGTGGCCTCCAGGATTCTCTGTCCCTTTTATGTGGGAGGACATTCCAAAGGGGGAAATCTGGCCGTGTACAGCGCCATGAACTGCAGGCCGGAGATTCAGGAGAGAATTGTGGGAATCTACAGCCTGGACGGCCCGGGATTTCGGCCGGAGGTGCTGGAGAAATGTAATTACGGCAGAATCGCGGACCGGGTCAGGAAGATTCTTCCCCATTCCTCTCTGGTGGGGATGCTGTTTGAATCCAATCAGAATTATCAGGTGGTGGAGAGCAGAACCTTCGGCCTCGCCCAGCACGACCCCTACACCTGGCTTGTGGAGGGGGATCATCTGAGGCATGTGGATGAGCTCTGCGAGAGGAGAAAGCGTTCGGACGATACGCTGAACAAGTGGATTCTGTCCCTGGACGAGGAGCAGCTGAGAACCTTTGTGGATACCTTGTATCAGGTCATCTCCGCCTCCAGAGCCGACAACCTGATCGAGCTGACGGCGGAGTGGAAGAAGAGCATGAACCGGATTGTGACCGCGCTCCGGGAGGTGGACGAGGAGACCACGGAGGTTCTGAAGACAGTCATTAAGGCGCTGTTCGAGATCGCCGGCGCAAGCATGAAGGAGGAGATGGCGAAGAATACGCAGAATGTCATTGCCGGGACGAAGGAATTAGTGAAACAAAGTAAGACAATACTTTCCCGCCGGAAGGCCTGAGGGCCGTACCGGTGAGACGCTCCGGGTGCCATTGTACGCCAAGGATGGGCAGGGATTTGTGGACGAAGGCCTCCGGGCAGCCGTCCTGGGGGCAGTATTGTACCGCCGTCAGTCCGTCGCCCAGTCTTCCGACGGACTGGTGATGAGCGCTGTTGACGGTGAGGCTGCCGCCGTAGAGGGTGTGCAGCCAGGAGCAGGGGTCGATGACGGTGACGTGGTACTGGTCGCCGTCTTTATATTTGTGAAGCTCCGCGGTGGGCATATCCTGAATTACGGTTCCGCCCAGCCCCACATTGATGAGCTGCATGCCCTTGCAGATGCCCAGAACCGGCTTCCTGTTTCTGAGGCACAGCTCCAGCGCCTGGAGCTGCAGAATATCCAGCTCGGTGTCAATGCAGCGGGAGCCGTGATTTTTTTCCCCGAAGAAGGCGGGGGTGATATCGCCGCCCCCGGGGAGCAGCAGGGCGTCGCATCCGGTGATGTCCCCGGGGTTTAAGGTGACCAGGGGGGTATGTCCGGCATCCGACACATAGCGGACATAGTTTTCGGTGTCCGTTTTTTTTCCAGCGATGGCTATCAGCATCTTTCTTTCCTTTCGCAGTGATCTTTAACTTCAGTATATGTTGTGGTATCGGGAAAAATCTGTTAAAATATAAATGTTTTTATCATGGTAAAGAAGAGGTTTTAATTCATATGAGATGGAAGTTGACAAAGCGCGCTGTGCTGATTGCGTCTTTTTTTCTGCCGGTGGCGGTGATGCTGGCGCTTTTTGCCGTGAAACGCATTTATCCTTTTGGGGACAGGAGTTTTCTTTCGGGGGATTTGTACCATCAGTACATGCCCTTTTTCAGTGAGCTGCTGCACAAGGTGAAGGCGGGGGAGAATCTGGGTTTTTCCTTTCATGTGGGGATCGGCTCCAATTTTCTGGCGCTGTTTGTCTATTATCTGGCCAGTCCCTTCCATGCGCTGGCTTTTTTGGTGCCGGAGACGTTTCTCACGGAGTTTATCGGGTATCTGATCGTTTTTAAGACAGGGCTGTGCGGGCTGACGGCCTGCTGTTACCTGCAGAAGCACTTTGATACGGAAGACCCGGGGACGCTGTTTTTTTCCATGTTTTATGCCTTTTCCGGTTTTATGGCGGCTTACAGCTACAATATCATGTGGGTGGACTGTATCTGGCTTGCGCCGCTGATTGTCTTGGGGCTGGAGCGGCTGGTGAAAGAGGGGAAATGCACGCTGTACTGTGTGACGCTGGCATTTTCCATCTTTACCAATTATTATATCTCCATCATGATCTGTATTTTCCTGGTGCTGTACTTCGGGTATCTGATGCTTGTCTGCGGCGGGAAGCGCCTGCGGGGGCTGGGGAACTTTGTGCTGTATTCTCTGCTGGCGGGAGGAATGGCGGCCATGCTCCTGATTCCGGAGGTGTGCGCCATCCTGCGGACGGATTTCGGGGACATGGATTTTCCGACGAAGGTGGAATCCTGGTTTTCCGTGCTGGATATGCTGGCCAGGCACCTGGTCTGTGTCTACACGGAGCGTGGGCTGGACCACTGGCCCAACCTTTACTGCGGCAGCGCCGTGCTGATGCTGATTCCCATGTACCTGATGAACAGGAAGATTTCCGTCCGGGAGAAGTTCTGTCGGATGGGGCTGGCCGGTTTTTTCCTGCTGAGCTTTTCCACCAATATCCTGGATTTTATCTGGCATGGGCTGAACTATCCCGATTCCCTGCCGGCGAGACAGTCCTTCCTCTATATTTTTCTGGTGCTCACCATGTGCTATGACGCGTACCGGCATGTGCGGGAGACGGAGGGGCAGCAGATCGTGAACGGGTATCTGTGGGCGGTGGGATTTATTCTCTTCTGCCAGCGGTTTGTGGATCATGAGGACTTTGAACTGGGTGTGAAGCTTCTGACGTTTCTGTTCGTCACCATGTATGCGGTGCTGCTGTGGCTGCACCGCACCAGGACGCAGGCGGATATAAGATGGGGGATTGCTGTGGTGGCGCTGGCGGCGGTGCTGGCAGAGTGCAGCGTCAACATGTGGGATACGGGCATCGGCACCACGGGACGGTCGGCCTATCTGGGGCAGCAGGCGGATTACAGGGCGCTCTATGAGCTGACCAGGGAGCGGGAGGAAAGTGTGTACCGGGTGGAAAAATTTACCCGCAAGACCAAGAACGACGCCACACTGACGGGATACCCTTCCGCCAGCGTGTTTTCCTCCACCATGAATTCTCAGGTCATGGATCTGTACACCCGGCTGGGAATGCGGCACAGCAAGGTGTACTATTGCTTTGACGGGGCCACGGCGCTGGTGTCCGCCATGCTGAACGTAAACTATATGTTTGGGGAATCGGATCGGTATGCCTGCAGCCTGTACACCGAGCTTGCCTCCAGCGGGGATGTGTATCTGTACGAATGCAATGCAACGCTGCCCTTCGGCTTCTGTGTGCCCGTGGGCTATGATCTTCCGGAGGGGTATGAGTATCAGGCGCTCAGGCTGCAGAACAGCATGGCGGAGGAGTTCGGAGCCTCCGGGAAGCTGTTTGAACGGGCGGCGGAGAAAAAATCCGGGGACGACGTGGTGTTTACCGCGGACAGGGGGGGTATTTACTATGGTCTTCTGACCGCCTCCGGCACAAAGAAGGTGGAGTGCATCGGCGGCAGCAGGGACGAGGAGATGTTCAGCGATCTGCGGCGGGGCGGTATCCTCTATCTGGGTTATGTGGAGGCGGGGCAGACCGTGACGCTGACCAACGGGGATGAGGAGGATGAGACCCCTTCCATCGGAGTAGACATTTACAGACTGAATCAGGAGGTGCTGGAGGAGACCCTGGCGCTGCTGGGGAGACAGCACCTGGAGAACGTGGTGTGGAAAAGCGATTTCATCTCGGGGGAGATCCGTTTGGAGGAGGCGGGACGCATGGTGCTGTCCGTGCCCTGGGAGGAAGGCTGGGATGTAACGATAAACGGTGAGAAGACAGAGCCGGAATTGCTGGGCGGCTGTCTTATGGCCTTTGACCTGGAGCCGGGAGACTATGAGCTGGAAATGAAATACCGCCCGGCGGGTGCTGCGGCGGGCGGCATTGTCAGCGGTGTGAGTATTGTGTTGTTCCTGGTACTCACTTTTCGGGGGCGTATCCTCCCGTCACTTCGATCACGTTGTTGTCGGGATCGAGCAGATGAAAATAATGATACCCGGGATGTACCTGACGAATCTCCGTGACGGGGCCGATGTTTAAGTCCTTAACGCGCCGGTATTCCAGGAGAAGATCCTCCACCCAGTAATTCTGTACAAATTTATAAGGACTTTCGGGGTCGGTACAGTGGCCGCAGAGATTGTCCTCGTTCATGAGGGACAGACATTTGTCGTCGATGTAAAATTCCACGAATTTGTTTCCGCTGCGGCAGCGGCTGTCAATCTCCTGGCCCAGAAACCTCTCGTAGAAGGCCACGGATTTTTCAAAATCCTTTACAATGAGATAAATGCTGCCCAGGTGCAGAGGATTTTCGGGGGGCTGCTCCTCACCGGGGGTTTTCAGCAGAATGGTGTCCGTGGAGACACCAAGCAGCTCGCTCATGCGGATGATCTTGTCAACCTCGGGGACGGCCTGTCCCAGCTCCCATTTGGAGACGGACTGTCTTGAGACCTCCAGCAGGTCTGCAAAGCGTTCCTGAGTCAGCCCCATCCGGATGCGGAGTTTTTGGATTTGTTCACCGATTGTCATTTTAAGATTTCCTCCTTTTGGAGAGTATTATAGCCTGATTGGGTGAGGCAGTCCACCAATCCGGCATGGAACTTTTTGCAACTGGCGGTTGCAGGGAATATGTGGTAAAATGTTGACTCGGAAGGGCATTGAGTCAACTTCTGATTCCATATGCGCTGAAGCGCATGAAATTATGGTAGACTGAAGAGGAGCGCAGCGGTTCATACAGGGCGCCGAAGGAAAACAAGGAGGTATGCTGAATGAAGTATGACGTGATTATAGTGGGTGCGGGCCCGGGAGGAATTTTTTCCGCGTATGAGCTGTTGAAAAAGGAGCCGAAGCTTCGGGTGGCGGTGTTCGAGGCAGGGCATTCTCTGGAAAAGAGACATTGTCCCATCGACGGCGACAAGGTGAAGAGCTGTGTGGGCTGTAAGTCCTGTTCCATTATGAGCGGATTCGGCGGCGCAGGCGCCTTCTCCGACGGAAAATATAATATTACCAATGATTTCGGCGGCACTCTCTACGAGTATGTGGGCAGGAAAGAGGCCATCGAGCTGATGAAATATGTGGACGGCATCAATATGGAATACGGCGGGGAGGGAACGAAGCTGTACTCCACGGCGGGAACCCATTTCAAAAAGATCTGTCTGCAGAACAAGCTGAATCTGCTGGATGCCTCCGTGCGCCATCTGGGGACGGATGTGAATTTTGTGGTGCTTGAGAATCTGTATGCAAAGCTGAAGGACGACATAGACTTTTTCTTTGACACGCCTGTGCGGGAAATCAAACTTGCGGAGGGCGGCTACAGGATCTGCTGTGACGATGGGGAATACGAATGCGAAAAGTGTATTGTCTCCGTGGGGCGAAGCGGCAGCAAGTGGATGGAGGAGGCGTGTGCCGGACTGAATATTCCCACCCGGTCCAACCGAGTGGATATCGGCGTGCGGGTAGAGCTTCCGGCGGTGATTTTCTCCCATCTGACGGACGAGCTTTACGAGAGCAAGATCGTGTACCGCACGGAGAAGTTTGAGGACAATGTGCGCACCTTCTGCATGAACCCTTACGGAATCGTGGTGAGCGAGAACACCAACGGCATTGTCACCGTAAACGGCCACAGCTACGACGACGTGGAGAAGAGGACGGAGAACACCAATTTTGCGCTGTTGGTGGCAAAGCATTTTTCGGAGCCCTTCAAGGACAGCAACGGCTACGGCGAGAGCATTGCCAGACTTTCCAACATGCTGGGAGGCGGCGTCATCGTCCAGCGGTTCGGGGATCTGGTGAGAGGGCGCAGGAGCAATAAGAAGCGGATCGTGGAGGGACTGGTGCAGCCCACGCTGTCTGCCACGCCCGGAGATCTGAGTCTGGTGCTGCCAAAGCGTATTCTGGACGGCATCATCGAGATGATCTATGCCCTGGATAAGATTGCGCCGGGAACCGCCAACGACGACACGCTGCTGTACGGCGTGGAGGTGAAGTTCTACAATATGGATGTGGAGCTGGACGAGAACCTGGAGAGCTGTCACAAGGGGCTGTATATCATTGGCGACGGAAGCGGAGTGACGCACTCCCTGTCCCATGCTTCCGCCAGCGGAGTCTATGTGGCCCGGCGCATCTGCGGGGAGTGAGGTTTGACCATATGCCCGCGGGGGGCGGCAGAGGGGGAGTTGTGACATGATTCGGGTAAATATTTATGATTCCGTGGAGGACGGCCTGCTGCGGTTTGCGGTGATTGGGGCCAGATCCGGCGGCAGGTGGGTCTTCTGCAGGCATGGAGAGAGGGATACCTGGGAGTGTCCGGGAGGACACCGGGAGCCCGGGGAGAGCATAGAGGAGACGGCGAAAAGAGAGCTCTACGAGGAGACGGGAGCTCTTGTGTACGAGCTGCATCCTGTCTGTGTTTATTCTGTGGTCAGGGAAGGAACCGGGGAGCCGGAATCCTTTGGAATGCTGTACCTGGCGGAGATCGAAAAATTTGAGGGAAAGCTGCACAGCGAGATCGAGGAGATTGTGCTGACCAGGGAGCTTCCGGAGCGCTGGACCTACCCGGAGATCCAGCCCAAGCTGCTTGCGCGGTGTGGGGAGATGTTCCGGGCAGGTGAAGTTTTCAGGGCACAGGAGGAGTAACGGGATGGAAGAAGACAGGAGCTTTAAGGGAAAGCTGGAGAAGGCGCTGCTCTGGGCCTGCACCGTGGCGGCTGGCAGTATCGTTCTGAACGTGGTACATAATGAGCCGTTTAACTGGGACAGGGCCCTTTTGGCAGGGCTGACGGTGGGGGCGTTGAACCTTCTGTGGTCTGTCATATCGGAGAAACTGAAAGATATTAAGGGGAAAAAGAAGAGGTAGGACATGCGGATACGGAACGCGGAGGCGTCGGACTGGGAGAGGATTCTGGAAATCTATGCCGGTGCGAGGCAGTTTATGGCGGCCCATGAAAATGCGGGTCAGTGGGGGACGGGGTATCCCCCGGAGGAGCTGCTGGAAGAGGACATGGAAGCGGGAAAGCTGTATGTCTGTGAGGACGGCGGGACAGTGGCGGCAGTATTTTATTTTGCGGCGGAGGAGGATCCCACCTACGGGGTGATCGAGGACGGCGCATGGCTGAGCGACGCACCCTACGGCGTGGTACATCGGATCGCCTCCGGAAGGGTTGTGAAGGGCGCGGCTTCCTTCTGTCTGGAATGGGCCTTCGGGCAGACCGGAAACATTCGGATCGACACCCATGAAAACAATATCCCCATGCAGAATATGCTGAAAAAGAACGGATTTCGTTATTGTGGAAGGATTTATCTGGAGAACGGTGAGCCAAGAATCGCCTTTCAGAAGGAGCGGGGATGACAGGGGCGGAAAAAACCGAATTTATGTGTCCGGATATGTAAATTAGATGTGGAAAGAGGAAATTAAATCTGCTATAATAAAAAACAGAGCCCGTGGCAGCGGACAGATCATAATATAATACAGTAAACGGGATTCACAGGAGGAGGAGTTATGAACGACAAAAAAATGATCTACAATATCGGCAGGATGATACCTGTGGATGGTGGGAAAAGTCCGGAGGCGGCACAGCTGCAGGGTCGCCTTCGAGAGGGGCGGGAGCGCTTTACCCAGCTTGTGAAAGGTGTGTTTTCTTCTGTCATGAAGATCAGTGCGCTGGATTTGAACCTGCGGGACTGTACCGACAGGGTGTCAGCAGTCAGCAACAATCTGCGCGGCGTGGTGACAGAGGTGGTGGAGACAGCCAGGATCACCGAAGAGAGCATGAACGAGGTTGTGTCCGTACATGAGAGTTTTAATGAGAATATTCAGCAGGTTGCGGAGGCAGCCGCAGAGATAAAGGATAAGATGGGGGAGAGCAGCGAGGAGCTGCAGATCATTGCCGTCCGTTCAGAAGAAACCATACACAATTCCAATGAGATGAAGCAGGATATGGAGCAGCTGGTCAGTGTGCTGAACCATATGACGGAGGTAATACAGGGGATCAATTCCATTTCCGCCCAGACCAATCTGCTGGCGCTGAACGCTTCCATTGAGGCCGCGAGAGCCGGTGAGGCAGGCAGGGGCTTTGCCGTGGTGGCGGAGGAGATCAGAGGCCTTGCAAATGAGACAAAGCAGCTGACGGCAAACATGGACGGACTGGTGAGCAGAATCGAGGAGGCTTCCAGAATGACCACAGCCAGTCTTGACAAGACCGTGGAAGAGATCGATGACATGCGGGTGAATCTCTTTAAGGTGCTGGATAAGAACAGAAGGAATGAGGCCAATGTGATCAGCATTGCCGATTCCGTGACTACCATTGCCGCTTCCGGAGAGGAGATCTTCAGTTCGGTGATGAATGTGCAGGAGCAGATGGGCAGGCTGAAGGGACAGTGCGACAGCCTTGAGCGGCAGGAGGGGCTGCTGGAAGAGATCACCGTGGATCTGAAGAAAAATACGGAGCCCGTGGCAGTGGTGGAGAAGGAGCTGGACGACACTGCCAAAAAGATAGGCGGTATGGTACAGGATGTGTTTTACATGCTGGATAATCAGTCCTTTATCGGAACGGTTCAGAACGCCATTCAGGCACATCAGGGCTGGCTGAAAAATCTGGAAGGCATGGTGCGGAACCGTCAGTGCACACCCTTGCAGACGGACGATACCAAGTGTGCGTTCGGACATTTTTACTATGCCATGAAGCCTCAGAACAGATCGGTGGCGGCAATCTGGAACGGGCTGGGCGACAAGCACAGAACCTTCCACGGGTATGGAAAGAGCGTGATGCAGGCGATCAAACAGGGGGACTATACCCGGGCGGAGAAGGAATACCGGCGTGTGGAGGAGCTCTCCAAGGAACTGATCGGAGATTTTAATAAGATTATTGACCTGACCAGGTCACTGGATCAGCAGAGACTTGCCGTATTTGAGCGATAGGAAAGAGCTGCCGCGCCATCGAACGATTTGATCGTCGGCGCGGCGTTTTTTTTGCAGGAAATTACATCAACACATTTTTCTGGAACAGGAAAAGGAGGCAGGAGCGGATATGAGGATACTATTCATCGGAGGAACGGGAACCATCAGCGGAGCCATCACAAAAAAGCTGGCAGAGCGGGGGGAAGAGCTGTACCTGCTGAACCGCGGAAACAACAATGAGGAGCTGCCGGAGACGGTGAAGCTGATTCGCTGCGATATCAGCAATGAGGCGGAAGCGGCGCTGGCGCTGGAGGGCATGGAGTTTGACGTGGTATGTGATTTTATCGGATTTGTGCCGGCGCAGACAGAGTGGGATTACCGTCTTTTTGCCGGCAGAACCAGACAGTTTATGTATATCAGCTCTGCCTCCGCCTACCATAAGCCTGTGAAGGATTACCGCATTACGGAGGGGACCGCGCTGGCAAATCCCTATTGGGGCTATTCCCGGAACAAGATTGCCTGTGAGGAATATCTGATGAAAATGTACAGGGAGAAGGGCTTTCCCGTGACCCTCATCCGCCCCAGCCACACTTATTCCGAAAAGGCCGTGCCCCTGGGGGTGCACGGAGATAACGGAAGCTGGCAGGTGCTGAAGCGTATGCTGGAGGGGAAGCCGGTGATTATCCACGGAGACGGAACCTCCCTTTGGACCATCACCTTCAATCAGGACTTTGCGGACGGCTTTATCGGACTGATGGGAAATCCTCACGCCATCGGGGAGGCGTTTCAGATCACCGGCGACGAGTCTCTGACCTGGAACCAGATTTACGGCATTGTGGCGGACTGCCTCGGGGTGGAGTTAAAGCCTTATTATGTATCGTCTGCTTTTCTGGCTCAGACAGGAGCCTATGATTTTACCGGAGGCCTGCTGGGGGACAAGGCAAACACGGTGGTGTTTGACAACAGCAAGCTCAAGGCGGCGGTTCCGGGCTTTCGGCCTGCAATCCGCGCGGAGGAGGGAATCCGCAGGACGGTGGAGTATGTGCTGTCCCATGAGGAATGCCAAAAGGAGGATCCTGACTTTGACAGATGGTGCGACAGTGTGATCGCAGCGCAGGAAAAGGCGAAGAAGGAGCTGCAGAGAGAATTCGGGCTTAGTTAAACGAAAGCCGGTAATCAGGCAATCAAAAGTGGGATCGGGCGGAAAATAAAAGCTGCCCGGTCTTTTTTTGGCCAAAAACCATACTTTCATTGACATTTTAAAAAAATTGCCTATAATATAAATCATGTGTTTTAAAACAATTGTTTTAGATAGGGGTGAGTACGAAGATGCCGCCAAAGGCGAAATTTACAAGGGAGGAAATCATTGCCGCCGGTCTGGATCTTGTCAGAGAGGAAGGATTTTCCGCATTGACGGCCAGGGGACTGGGTGCAAGGCTGGGCAGTTCGGCAAGACCGGTGTTTACGATTTTCGAGGGGATGGAGGAGGTACAGCAGGCGGTGATCGACGCTGCCAGAGCACTGTACGGAGAATACACCGAGAGAGGATTGTTGGAGAATCCGGCATTTAAAGGGGTTGGGACACAGTATATTCTATTTGCCATAAAAGAGCCGAAGCTGTTTCAGCTACTTTTTATGAGGGAACAGCAGCAGGTTCCGAATCTGGCCGGGATACTGCCCAAGATCGATGATAATTACGAAAAAATACTTGCCTCCGTCAGGGAGGGATATGGGCTGGACGGTGGGACGGCGGAGTGGCTGTACCGCCATCTGTGGATCTATACCCACGGAATCGCCGCGCTGTGCGCTACCAACATGTGCTGCTTTTCGGGGGAGGAGATCAGCAGGATGATGACAGAGGTGATGCTGAGCCTTCTGGAAAACAGGAAAAAGGAGAAGAGATGATAAGTGTAAGGGAAGTCACAAAATGTTACGGGTGCGGAGAGACCAGGTTTCAGGTGCTGAAGGATATCAGTCTCACCATTGAGGAGGGAGAATTTGTCGTCATTCTGGGGGCGTCCGGTTCCGGTAAATCCACGTTGCTGAATGTCATTTCGGGCCTTGAGCGCCCGGACGGGGGAACCATATTTTACGGGGAGACGGAGCTGTCAGCCCTTTCCGACAGAGAGCTGACAGCGTTTCGGCGGGACAATGTGGGATTCATTTTCCAGCAGTATTATCTGCTGCCCAACCTGAGTGTTGACAAAAATGTGAGGATGGGCGCAGACCTGGCGCACAATAAGGATTACAGGGCAATGGTGGAGGCGGTTGGGCTGGGAGAAAAGCTCCATAAATTTCCCGGGGAGCTTTCGGGGGGAGAGCAGCAGCGGGTTTCGGTGGCAAGAGCCCTTGCGAAGCGGCCCAGGGTTCTGTTTCTGGATGAGCCCACCGGCGCGCTGGACGAACAGACCGGCCGACAGGTACTTTCCTATATCTGTACGCTTCAGAAGGAGCTTGGCTTTACCATTGTGATGGTGACGCACAATCTG